>Ga0268265_10001343_pt1 | contig 20961 bp, 20 predicted proteins | sample KBSSwiS52_FD_190355 | JGI IMG/M metagenome (GOLD analysis project Ga0268265, IMG submission 190355) | Switchgrass rhizosphere microbial communities from Kellogg Biological Station, Michigan, USA - KBS Switchgrass S5-2 (SPAdes) (version 2) | ecosystem: Host-associated > Plants > Roots >... | reverse complement strand
CCATCTCGTCGTGCCCTCGGCGCCCCTGGTGCCGCAGAACGATCCCACCTTGCTGTTCGTCAACGCCGGCATGGTGCCGTTCAAGACCTATTTCACCGGCGCCGAGACCCCGCCGGCTCCGCGCGCGGCCTCGTCGCAGAAGTCGGTGCGCGCCGGCGGCAAGCACAACGACCTGGACAATGTGGGCTACACCGCCCGCCACCACACCTTCTTCGAGATGCTGGGGAACTTCTCCTTCGGCGACTATTTCAAGGAGCAGGCGATCGTCCACGCCTGGGACCTCCTGACCAAGGAATGGGGGCTGCCGGCCGAGCGCCTGCTGGTCACGGTCTACGCCAGCGACGACGAGGCCCATGGCCTTTGGAAGAAGATCGCCGGCGTGCCGGACGAGAAGATCATCCGCATCGCCAGTTCCGACAACTTCTGGTCGATGGGCGACACCGGTCCCTGCGGCCCGTGTTCGGAGATCTTCTACGACCACGGCGCCCACATCCCCGGCGGCCCGCCCGGCAGCCCGGACGAGGACGGCGACCGGTTCGTGGAGATCTGGAACCTGGTCTTCATGCAGTACGACCAACTGTCGCCGGGCCAGCGCTTGGACCTGCCCAAGCCGTCCATCGACACCGGCATGGGCCTGGAGCGGATCGCCGCCGTGCTGCAGGGCGTGCACGACAACTATGACGTCGACCTCTTCAGGACGCTGATCGCCGCCTCCGAGGCGCTGACCGGAACTCGGGCCCAGGGCGAGGCCAAGCCGTCGCACCGGGTGATCGCCGACCACCTGCGCGCCGCGAGCTTCCTGATCGCCGACGGGGTCAGCCCCTCCAACGAGGGCCGCGGCTATGTGCTGCGCCGGATCATGCGCCGGGCCATGCGCCACGCGCACCTGCTAGGCGCGCAGGAGCCGCTGATGCACCGGCTGGCCCCGACGCTGACGGCGGAGATGGGCGCGGCCTATCCCGAGCTGCGTAGAGCCGAACCTACGATCGTGGAGACCCTGCGCCAGGAGGAGGAACGGTTCCGCCGCACCCTGGGCCGCGGCATGAGCCTCCTGGAGGAGGCGACCGCGGGGCTGAGCGCGGGCGGCGTGCTGCCCGGCGAGACCGCCTTCAAGCTCTACGACACCTATGGCTTCCCGCTGGACCTGACCCAGGACGCGGTGCGCGCCATGGGCCTTTCCGTCGACCTCGACGGCTTCGACGCCGCCATGACCCGCCAGCGCGATCAGGCGCGCGAAGCCTGGACCGGCTCCGGCCAGTCCGCCCGCGGGGCCGAGTGGTTCGCCCTGCGCGACCGCCTGGGGCCGACGGTGTTCGTGGGTTACGAGACGGTGGAGGCGACCGCCGAGCTGCTGGCGCTGACCGCGGACGGCGCCGAGATCGACCAGGCGGTGGGCGGGCAGACGGTCCAGGCGCTGTTCGACCGCACCCCCTTCTACGCCGAAAGCGGCGGCCAGGCCGGCGACGTGGGCGAGGCGGAGTGGGACGGCGGCCGCGCCCGCGTCCTCGACGCCCAGAAGCAGGCCGGCGACCTCGTCGTGCACGAGCTGGAGATCCTGCAGGGAACGCTGGCGGCCGGCGCGCGGGTGCGGCTGGCGGTGACGCCGGAGGTCCGCGCGACGACGCGAGCCAACCACTCGGCGACCCACCTGCTGCACGCGGCCCTGCGCCACGTGCTGGGGCCGCACGTCGCGCAGAAGGGCCAGATGGTCGACGGCGAACGGATCCGCTTCGACTTCAGCCACGGCCAGCCAGTGACCCCAGCCGAGATCGATCGCATCGAGGCCGAGGTGAACGCGGTCATCCGCCAGAACCTGCCGGCGGAGACCGCCGAGATGGCCCCGCAACAGGCCATCGAGGCCGGCGCCATGGCCTTGTTCGGCGAGAAGTACGGCGACAAGGTGCGCGTGCTGACGCTCGGCCGGGCGCTGGAGGGGGAGGGCGCCTATTCGGTGGAGCTGTGCGGCGGCACCCACGTGGCCCGCACCGGCGACATCGCCCTGTTCAAGGTGGTGGCCGAGCAGGGGATCGCCGCCGGCGTCCGGCGGATCGAGGCGCTGACCGGCGAGGCGGCCCGCCGCTGGCTGCTGGACCAGGCGGCGGTGTCGCGCAGCCTCGCCGAGCAGTTCAAGGTGCCGGTGACCGAGGTGGCCGCCCGCGTCGAGGCCCTGGAGGCCCAGCGCCGGCGCCTGGAGAAGGAGCTGGCGGACGCCAAGAAACAGCTCGCCATGGGCGGCGGCTCGAGCGGCGGCGCCGCCATCGAGGAATTCGGCGGCGTGAAGCTGATCGCCCGGGTGCTGGACGGCGTCGGCGGCAAGGAGCTGCGGCCCATCGCCGAGGAGTTCAAGAAGCAGGCGCCCGACGGGGTGATCGCCCTGGTGGGCGTGGCCGACGGCAAGGGCGCGGTGACCGTGGCGGTGACCGGCGCGGCCCAGGCCCGCTTCAGCGCCGTGGACCTGGCGCGGGCCGCGGTGGCGGCCATGGGCGGTCAGGGCGCCGGCGGCCGTCCGGACTTCGCCCAGGGCGGCGCGCCGGACGGCGGCAAGGCGGCCGACGGCCTGGCGGCGATCAAGGCGGCGCTGGCGGGCTGACCGGACCTTCCGGACTGAAGACCCCGAGCTTCACCATCGCCGGCAGGGCTGTGAGCAGCCCCGCCGCCATCAGCGCCCAGAGCGACCAGATGATGATGTTCTGCGCCGCGATCAGGCCCTTGATCGGCTGGGCGTCCCCCTGGCCGATGCGCTTGTGCGCGCCCAGCACGGACATCACCATCACCGGGATGACCGAGAAGCTGAACGCGATGAACAGCCCGAACGCGGCGATCAGCCCGGGCAGGCGGATCTTCGCCGGGTCCTGGATGACGCCCGAGGCCGCCAGCACATCGCCGCCGGCCGCCACCGCGATCAGGGCCAGGAGCAAGCCTGCGCAGATCAGGGCGTGGGTGCGGAAGCTGAGCATGTCGGCGGCTCCGGGACCCTGCTTGCGGCCAAGCTAGCCCCGGAACCCCGGCTGTTGGAATGCCCCAGACCCCCGTTTCAGTCGCCCTTTTCAGCGGGACGACCGCGATGTCGGCCCCGATGGAGAGCCTGACGAGGCCTCAGGTTCAGGCCTTGGCCAGTTCCGTCTCGAGGTTCGCGGCCACCTTGTCGATGAAGCCCTCGGTGGTGAGCCAGCCCTGCTGGTCGCCCACCAGCAGCGCCAGGTCCTTGGTCATGGCGCCGCTCTCGACGGTGTCGACGCAGACCTTTTCCAGGGCCTTGGCGAACCGGGCCAGGGCGGGGTTGTCGTCCAGTTTGGCGCGGTGCTCCAGGCCCCGGGTCCAGGCGAAGATCGAGGCGATGGAGTTGGTGGAGGTGGCCTCGCCCTTCTCGTGCTGGCGATAGTGGCGGGTGACGGTGCCGTGGGCGGCCTCGGCCTCCATGGTCTTGCCGTCCGGGGTGACCAGCACCGAGGTCATCAGGCCCAGCGAGCCGAAGCCCTGCGCCACGGTGTCGGACTGCACGTCGCCGTCGTAGTTCTTGCAGGCCCAGATGAATCCGCCCGACCATTTCAACGCCGCGGCCACCATGTCGTCGATCAGCCGGTGCTCGTAGGTCAGGCCCGCGGCCTTGTACTTCTCGGCGTATTCGGCCTCGAAGATCTCCTGGAAGATGTCCTTGAACCGCCCATCATAGGCCTTGAGGATGGTGTTCTTGGTCGACATGTAGACTGGGTACTTGCGGTCCAGTCCGTAGGACAGGCTGGCGTGGGCGAAGTCGCGGATCGAATCGTCCAGGTTGTACATGGCCATCGCCACGCCCGAGCCCGGGTAGTCGAACACCTCGTGTTCGATCTTCTGGCCGTCCTCGCCTTGCCACGTGATGGTCAGCTTGCCCTTGCCGGGCACCCTGAAATCGGTGGCGCGATACTGGTCGCCGAAGGCGTGGCGGCCGATGATGATCGGCTGGGTCCAGCCCGGGATCAGCCGCGGCACGTTCTTGCAGATGATCGGCTCGCGGAACACCACGCCGCCCAGGATGTTGCGGATGGTGCCGTTCGGCGACTTCCACATCTGCTTCAGGCCGAACTCTTCGACCCGGGCCTCGTCGGGGGTGATGGTGGCGCACTTCACGCCCACCCCGTACTTCTGGATCGCCCTGGCCGAGTCGACGGTCACCTTGTCGTCGGTGGCGTCGCGGTGCTCGATCCCCAGGTCGTAATAGTCCAGCTGGATGTCCAGGTGGGGGAAGATCAGCTTGTCCTTGATCCACTTCCAGATGATGCGGGTCATCTCGTCGCCGTCGATGTCGACGACAGGGTTGGCGACTTTGATCTTGGACATGAGGATCTTCGGCTCCGGGCGGGCAAGGACGGGAGCCCTATACCGGGGCTTTCGCCGGACGCAAAGGCCAAGCGCGAGACTCCGTCCGCACCCTCAGTCCACGCCCTTGGCGATCGCCTTTCCCACGTCGGCGAAGAGCGCGTCGCGGTCGGGCCCCGTGAGGGTGGAGCCGGCCAGGAACACGGCCACGGCATAGCGGCGCCCGCCTGGCGCGCTGACGATCGCGGCCTCGTTCGCCGCCGGCTGCATCCCCAGGTCCGTCCGGGCGGCTCCGGTGACGCGGGCGACCCGCGTTCCCGGCGGGAACGCGGGCTGCAGCCGGTCGGGCGCTGCGCCCGGCCGGCTCATCAGCGCCAGAAGCCGGCGGGTCGAGGTGGGCTCGAGCAGTTCGCCGGCCGCGAGCTGGCGCAGGAAAACCAGCATGCCGCGCGGGGTGGCGGTGTCGGCCGGGTCGCGCAGATATTCCGCCTGCGCCGCGCGGCGCTCCGCGGCGGGCACGGCGTTCAGGGCGGCGGTGAAGGCGGCCTCGCCCGCCCAGGCGGCCCGGAACGAGCCCAGGCCCGACATCTCGCAGCCGATCTGGCGCGCATAGCGGTCGACGCGGATTCCCTCGATCCGCCGAGCCTGCAGCCAGCCGCCCACCGCGCCGGGGCCGCCGATCCGCTTCACCACCACGTCGGCGGCGGTGGCGTCGCCTTCGAGCGCGGCCGCCAGCAGGGCGTCCAGCGGATAGGCGCGCCGGCCTGGCCAGGCCTGGGCGATCGGGCTGGGCGGGGGCGACAAGTCCTGACCGGCGAGTTCGATGGTCTGGCCGAGATCCAGCCGTCCCGCATCGTGCTCGGCCAGCGTGGCGGCGGCGATCGGCAGGCTGGCGAGGCTGGCGAGGGGAAAGCGGCGGTCGCCGTTGTAGGCCCAGGTCTCCCCGGTCTCCAGGTCCTGGATCGCGGCCCCCAGCACCCCCGGCCGCGCCCGCCCCGACAGGAGGCCCATGGCGGCGTCCAGGTCGGCGACGTCGAACCTCGGCTCGACCCTGTCTGCGTCCACCCCCGTCCGCCCGCACCCGGCCAACGCCAGGGCCGCCAGCCCCGCGAAGGCCGCGGCGAGGCGCTTTCGGCGCGCTCTTCTTACGACGGCGCTTGCGTTGCCGGACATCTGCGTCTGAAACCGCGGCATGACGTCCGGTTCCGCCCCGCCCGCCCCCGTCGTGATCCTCGACCGCCCCCAACTGGGCGAGAACATCGGCGCCGTGGCCCGGTCCATGGCCAATTTCGGGCTCTTGGACCTGCGGCTGGTGAACCCCCGGCATGGCTGGCCGCAGGAGCGGGCCTGGGCGGCGGCCTCGGGCGCCGACTGGCCGCTGAACGCCGCGCGGGTGCACGACAGCGTGGCCCAGGCGCTGGGCGGCCTCACCCGGGTCTACGCCACCACCGCGCGGCCCAGGGAGCTGCACCTGCCGGTGCTCACCCCGCGCGAGGCCGCCACGGAGCTGGCGGCCGCGGCCGCGGCGGGGGAGACCACCGGCCTCCTGTTCGGCGGCGAGCGGGCGGGGCTGGAGACCGCCGACGTGGCGCTCTGCCAGGCGGTGGTGACGATTCCCGTCGACCCGCGCTTCCACTCCCTGAACCTCGCCCAGGCGGTGGCGCTGAACGCCTATGAATGGCGGATGACCCAGGCGGCCGGCGCCCCGCCCAAGTTCCGCCCCGGCCCGCCGCCGGCCGACCTCGCCGCCTTGCACGGCTTCTTCGATCACCTGGAGACGGAGCTGGAGGCCGCGGGCTTCTTCCACCCGCCGGAAAAAAAGGCCTCCATGGTCCAGAACCTGCGCTCGGCCCTGGGCCGGGCGATGTTCAACGACCAGGAGGTGCGCACCCTGCGCGGCGTGGTGACGGCGTTGTCGCGGGGGCGCGGCCGGGTGCTGGAGAAGCTCGCACGCCGACGCGCGGCGGAAGAGGAGGACGGAACATGAGCCTGCGCGATCTGCTGGAAACCCTGCCGATCCCGATCCTCCAGGCGCCGATGCTGGGCGCCTCGACCCCGCAGATGGCGCTGGACGTGAGCCGGGCCGGCGGCATGGGCTTCCTGGCCGCAGCCCGCCTTGCGCCCAAGGAGATCGGGCCCGCCGTGGCGGCTCTGCGGGCCGGGACCACCGCCCCGTTCGGCGTCAACCTACTGATGACGCGGCCGGTCACGCCGGACGCGGCGGAACTCGACCGGGCGTTGGCGCGGCTGGCGCCGTGGTACGCGGCGCTCGGCGCGGCGCTCCCGGAGGCGCCCAACCGCTTCGCACCGGACTGCCGGGCCCAGCTGCAGGCGGTGATCGAGGCCGCTCCGCCGGTCGCCTCCTTCGCCTTCGACCTTCTGGAGCCGGGCCAGGTGCAGGCGCTGCACGAAGCGGGTGTCCTGGTGGTGGGTACGGCCACCACCGTAGCCGAGGCGCGCGCCTGGGCCGAGGCGGGCGCCGACGGGATCTGCGCGCAAGGGTCCGAGGCCGGCGGCCACCGCGGCCATTTCCTGGCCGAGACCGAAGCGAGCCTGGTGGGGACGATGGCCCTGGTCGCCACGATCCGGCAGGCGACGGAGCTGCCGGTGATCGCGGCGGGTGGCGTGATGGACGGGCGGGGCGTGGCCGCCGCCCTGGCGCTTGGGGCCGCGGCGGCGCAGATGGGGACGGCGTTCCTGCTCAGCGACCAGACCGCGATCAGCGCGCCCTGGCGCCGGGCGCTGGAGACGGCCGGCGACGATCCGACCCGGCTGACCCGCGCGCTCACCGGCCGGCACGCCCGCGGGATCGAGAACCGCTTCATGCGCGAGATGCGCGCGGTGGAGGATGACGTCCCGGCCTATCCGGTGCAGAACCGCCTGACCCAGCCGCTGCGCGAGGCGGCGGCCCGCGCCGGCGATCCGCAGATGCTGTCCCTGTGGGCCGGCCAGGCGGTGAAGCTGGCCGGGCCGGGCGATGCGGGAACGCTGGTCCAGCGCTGGTGGCGCGAGGCGGGGGAGGCGGCCGCGGACGTCGCGCGGCGGACCGGGCGGCAGGTTCGCCATTCCCCGGCCGCGACGGCGGCTTCGAAGGCCTGAGTCGGTGTCACTATATTTGACGCGCCGTCAGTTCTTGTCGACAATGCGGGCGGCCCCCGCGCCTGGAGGAAAATGCAATGGACGTGAGCGACCTGATCATGATCAGCGTCGACGACCACATCGTCGAACCGCCGGAGATGTACGACAACCACCTGACGCAGGCCCAGAAGGCCTTCGCGCCGAAGTTCGTCAAGGAGGCGAACGGTACGGACTTCTGGGTCTACGAGGGGCGCCGCGTTTCAGCCGGGGGTCTGAACGCCGTCGCCGGCCGGCCGCGCGAGGAGTACGGCATGGAGCCGTCCTCCATCGACCATGCGCGCCCGGGCGTGCGCAACATCCACGCCCGCATCGACGACATGAACGTCAACGGCATCCTCGCCTCGGTGAACTTCCCGAGCACCGTCACCTTCGACGGCTCGGGGTTCATGCTGTACGAGAACAAGGACCACGCCCTGCAGCTGGTGCGCGCCTACAACGACTGGCACGTGGACGAGTGGTGCGGCGCCTATCCGGGCCGCAACATTCCTCTCGGCATCCTGCCCTTCTGGGACGTCCCGGCCACGGTGGAGGAGATCAAGCGCCTGGCGAAGAAGGGCTGCCACGCGATCACCTTCTCCGACAATCCGTCGGTCAAGGGCCTGCCCAGCATCCACGACGCCCACTGGGACCCGATGTGGAAGGCCTGCGCCGAGAATGAGACCGTCATCTGCATCCACATCGGGTCCGGCGCCTCGGCCCCTCACGCCTCGCCGGCCAGTCCGATCGACGCCTGGATCACGACGATGCCGATCTCCATCGTCAACAGCACGGCCGACTGGGTCTACCTGAGCGCGCTGCAGAAATACCCGAACCTGAAGATCGTGCTCTCCGAGGGCGGCATCGGCTGGATCCCGTATTTCCTCGAGCGCGCCGACTTCACCCACGAGCACCACAGCGCCTGGACGCACTCGCCGCTCGGCAAGAAGAAGCCCAGCGAGGTGTTCCGCGAGCACTTCATCACCTGCTTCATCGACGACAAGTTCGGCCTGGCGAACCTGGACTGGATCGGCGAGGACATCGTCACCTACGAGTGCGACTACCCGCACTCCGACACCCTTTGGCCTTACGCCCCGGAGCGGCTGTTCGAGACGATCAACCACCTTTCGCCCGAGAAGATCGCCAAGGTGACGCACCTGAACGCCATGCGGACCTTCAACTTCGATCCGTTCGCGATCCTCGGCCGCGAGAATTGCACAGTGGGCGCGCTGCGGGCCAAGGCCACCCATGTCGACACCTCGCCGCAGTCGTACGGCGGCCTGTCGCCGCTGAAGGCCGGCGAGGCTCCGCGCCCGGTCACCTCCGCCGACATCCAGGGGATGTTCCTGAAGAAGGAGGAGGCCGCCTAGCCGCAGCGTGCAGGGGAAGGCGCGGGCCGCCGGTTGACACCGGCCGGCCCAGTCGCCATACGTCCCCGCTTTCCGCCGCCGGGCCCGCCCGCGCGGCCGGGAATCCTATGACGGGTGACTCTGAGGCCGCCGTTGCAATCGCGCTCTCCAGTTTCGGAGGACGCCGGCCAGGGTCGAAGTGAAGAGATGACATATGTCCAAGCGCCATAGCGCCAAGTACAAGCTCGACCGCCGGATGGGCGAAAACATCTGGGGTCGCCCCAAGTCCCCGATCAACTCGCGCTCCTACGGCCCCGGCCAGCACGGCCAGCGCCGCAAGCAGAAGATCTCCGATTTCGGCCTGCAGCTGCGCGCCAAGCAGAAGCTGAAGGGCTACTACGGCAACCTGACCGAAAAGCAGTTCAGCCGCACCTACGACGAGGCCTCGCGCCGCAAGGGCAACACCTCGGAAAACCTGATCGGCCTGCTGGAATCGCGCCTGGACGCGGTGGTCTACCGCTCCAAGTTCGTGCCCACTCCCTTCGCCGCCCGCCAGTTCGTCAACCACGGCCACGTGCTGGTCAACGGCAAGCGGGTGAACATCCCGTCCTACCGCTGCAAGGCCGGCGACGTGGTCACGGTGCGCGAGCGTTCGCGCAACATGGCCCTGGTGCTCGAAGCCCTGCAGTCGGGCGAACGCGACACGCCGGACTACATCGAGGTGGACACCAAGGCGATGAGCGCCCGCTACGTCCGCATGCCGGAATTCTCCGAGGTCCCGTACCCGGTGAAGATGGAGCCGAACCTCGTCGTCGAATTCTACGCCTCGTAATCGCCGGATCCCTCCCCGTCATGGGGAGGGAAGGGTGAACCGTCGCCTTCTGCTCGCCGCCACGCTCGCCCTTCTGACCGGCTGCGCGAGCACGCCGGTGCGGGTTGCGGCGCCCGCCGGCTCGCCCCTGGGCGAGCTGGAGCCGCTCTATTCGGTCAGCGCCGGCCGCCAGGCGCTCACCATCCGCGTCGCCTCCAACGGCTGCACCCGGAAGGAAGACTTCGCCTTCTACGTGGAGATGAAGGGCGAGGCGGCGACCCTGGCTTTCGGGCGCAAGCGGCTCGACCCGTGCAAGTCGTTCGCCATGGGCCATGCGGACATCGCCTTCAGCTACGCCGAGCTGGGCGTCGGGCGCCGCACGCCGCTCTTCCTGCTGAACCCCTTCACGCCCTGGACCGGGCCGGGATCGTAGAGCGTGATAGCCGGAAGTGGATGCCGGTTCCGGCGACCATCACGCTCCCACCTTTGAGCCGTCAGGTGAACAGCGCCGGCATCCAGGCCGGCACGCGGCGGGGGCGGCGGCTCTCGGCGTCCACCAGGCACCAGGTGGTCAGCGCCTGGGCGCACATCGCGCCGTCCGGCCCGTCGATGCGCACATAGCGGTCGAAGCGCGGCCCCTCCGGCGCATCGGCCACCCAGGTGCGAGCCAGCGCCGTCTCGCCGCGCAACAGGGGGCGGCGGTAGTCCACCTCATGGCGCAGCACCACCCAGGCCCAGCGGTCCTGCTCGTGGGCCGGCGCGCGGCTGCGCCAGTGGGCGACGGCCATCTCCTGGGCCCAGTTCAGGTAGACCACGTTGTTGACGTGGCCGTTCACGTCGATGTCGCTCTCCTCGGCCACATGGCTGAGCGCGAAGACCTGGCGGCCCGCCGGCGGTTCGAACGGGGTCATGGCGTCAAGGCGCGACGCCGGCGCCTCAAGCCGCCAGGACGCCCTGGCCGCTGAGGAAGGGCTTCAGCTCGCCGGACTGGAACATCTCGCGCACAATATCGCAGCCGCCGACGAACTCGCCCTTCACATAGAGCTGCGGGATGGTCGGCCAGTCTGTGAAGCTCTTGACTCCATTGCGCAGCGACTCGTCCTGCAGCACGTCGACGCCGACGAAATCGACGCCCAGGTGGTCGAGAATCTGCACCACCTGGGCCGAGAACCCACAGCGCGGCTGTTCGGGCACGCCCTTCATGAACAGCACCACGGGGTTGTCCGCCAGGGTCTTGGCGATGAAGGCGTGGGCCGGATCGGTGGTGACGGCGTCGGTCATGGGAAGGTCTTTCGGCGATATGCGTCCGGCTGAGAGCTAGGGAGCCCGGCGGCCGGGGTCAAGCCGGGCGTGGCCTCAGGCCTGCTTGCGCAGGTCCGGCGTATCGCCGCAGAAGCGGGCCATCTCGATCTGGGCGCCGAGGCCGGTGGGCGTGTCGCGGTCCGGCACGGCCGCCAGGGCCTCGATGCGGTCGGCGAAGGTCAGGTCCATCTGCATGGTGGCGAGGGACGGCTCGGTGAGCGCATAGGCCAGGCACAGCTCCTCCGGCGTCCAGCCCGGCGTTTCGCGCAGGAAGGCGTAGGTGCCGACGCCGGCCAGAGGCTGGCGCTCCGCGCGGCGGAGCGGGGCGAGACGCTTCAGCGCCGGCTTGGCGGGGGCCAGCAGGGCGGCCGGCGCGACGTCATAGGCGATGGCGATCATCCCTTGGGCGGCGCCGTCCCGCAGGCGGCGGCGGGTCGTCCACTCCGAGGTCAGGTTGTAGGGCGTGGCGAACACCTCGAACTCGGGCTGGGCGATGGCCGCGTCGAGCCCCGGGCCTTCGCCCGCGACCCCGAGATGCAGCACGAACCGGGCCTCGCGAAGTTGCTCCAGATAGGCGGGCGCCTGGGCCGTGAGGGCGTTGAACGCCGTCTCGTCCAGCATCAGCACGTCGAAATAGCGCGCGCCGGTGCTCTTCAGCCCGTCGCGGACGGAGGCGGCGATCGCCTGCGCCGTCAGGGCCCGGCCCGGCTCGCCGCGGATCGTCCAGATCAGCGACAGCAGCCGCCGCTCCACGGCCTGCAGCGCCTCGCCCATGCCGCGCGCGAGGACTTCGCAGCGGCTGTCGAGATCGAAGCAGTTGATGCCGTTCTCCATGCCGGTGAAGATCAAGCTGCGCCAGGCTTGCGCGGTCGAGACGGCGGGGTGCTCGCGCAGGGCGAGGCTCACGGCCGAAACCGCTTTTCCCGAAGAGCCGAAGGGCCTGTAGCGCATGGACGAGACGTCAGTCCGCAGGAGTGGAGGTTTCCAAAGCCAACGCATGCAGTTCGCCGCCCACCTTGCCCTTCAGGGCGCCGTAGACGAGCTGGTGCTGCTTGACGCGATTAAGGCCGCGAAAGGCGGCGGATACGATACGCGCACGATAGTGGTCGCCGTCGCCGGCGAGGTCGTCGACGTGGATCTCAGCGTCCGGGAAGGCTTCGCGCAGCGAAGCCTCCAGCTCGCTTATGGGCATCGGCATGGCGATCTCCACTGAGTAGGAATTTTTGCTCTAGAAACCTTAACGAGGTCATAGCGGGAATGCCCCCAATGCGGAATTTGGCAAGTGTTTTCCTGGCCGCGATGAGCCTGGGCGGCTGCGCGATGGTCACCTCCGACCGGGCGCTGTTCGAAGCTGCCGATGCGGCCGGCGCGCCCGTCCTGCGACCTGGCGTGTGGGCCATGCCGGACAAGACCTGCGAATTCGATCCCAAGTCGGCGGCGGGCGGCTGGCCGAAGTGCGCCAACGCCACCGTGGTCACCGCGGGCACGCTGGCCGGCGGGCCGCGCGACGCCTCCGGGGCGCCCAGCCAGACGCTGAACTATGTGCTGGCCGCCGGCGACCCGCGCGTGGGGCAGCTGCAGGCGCCGCCCGAGGAGAAGGAGGGCCCGGCCTATCTCTACGTGGGCCTGCGCCCGACCGCGTTCGACGAGGCCCGCCGGATCACCGCCGCGAAGATCTGGGCGGCGCTTTGCGCCAAGCCGGTGACCGCCGGCGGCGATCTCGATGCGAAGGCGAACAAGCTGCTTCCCGGCCTCACGCGACGTCCGGGCGGCCAGGAATGCGTCGCCAAGGCCAAGGGGCCCGTGCGCGAGGCGGTCCGGGCCAGCGAGGGATGGCTGGCCAGCGGTGACGAGAACGACTTCTCCTTGAGCGCCCACTGGGTGCGCGAGGGCGATCGATAGGCCAGCTCCTCCTCCGCCTTCTTCGGGCCGGGGGAGGAGCTGGCTCAAACCTTCGTCGCCACCTCGTCGTAGCCGCGGTTGAGGAACTGGATCAGGCAGATGCCGTGGCCGAACGGGTCGGCGAGCACGATGATGCGGCCCCATACCGAGGTGCGGATGTCGCCCTCGGCGGTGGCCCCGGCGGCCAGGGCGCGGGCCATGGCCGCCTCGATGTCGTCCACGACGACGTCCAGGTGGACGGGCGTCCAGTGGCGCTCGTAGCGTCGCTTGTCCGCGGCCGCCCCGGTGGTGCCGGCCCGTTTCAGCAGCAGGTAGACCTTGGCCGGCCAGCCGCTCAGCTCCACGCCTTCCGGGCCGAACCGCCGCGTCGGCTTGAGGCCGAACGCCTGGGTGTAGAAGCGCTCCGCTCGGCCCAGGTCGGGAACGTCAATGTTGACCAGCAGGTCCAGCGCCGCCCTCCGTCTCAGTCGACGATCGCCGAATAGATCAGGTTCTTCAGCTGGCCCCTGAAGTTGAAGACGCCGGTCGGCATGCACTGGGTCAGGAACACCACGCTGAGGTCCTCCTTCGGGTCGACCCAGAACAGGGTCGAGGCCGCGCCGCCCCAATAATACTCGCCGGCCGAGATCGATCCCGCGGCGACCTGGTCCAGCGTCATCGCGAAGCCGAGGCCGAAGCCCGCGCCCTCGAGCGGGCTTTCCGAGAAACTCTCGACGGCCAGGTGGGCGAGGTCGAGCCCGTCCTTCAGGTGGTTCATCCGCATCAGATCGAGGGTGCGCGGCCCGATGATCCGCGCGCCGTCCAGCTCGCCGCCGCGGCGGAGCATCTCGCAAAAGCGCATGTAGTCGGCGAGGGTGCTGGTCAGGCCGCCGCCGCCGGACAGGAACTTCGGCGGCTTCAGGTATTCGCTGGCGACCGGGTCGTCGACGAGCTTCAGACTCTTGTCCGCCGCGCGCTGATAGTTGGCGGCGAGGCGGGAGGCCTTTTCAGCGGCCACCTGGAAGGCGGTGTCGACCATGCCCAGCGGGCCGGTGATGGCCTCGGCGATGTACTGGTCCAGCGGGCGGCCGGAGATGATCTCCACCAGGGCGCCGCAGACATCGGTGGAGTAGGAATACATCCACCGCTCGCCCGGCTGGTAGCGCAGCGGCACGTTCCCGATCTTGCTGGCGAACGCGGCCAGGCTGTCCTCGCCGCTGCGGGTCACGCGGGCTTCCGCATAGGCCTCGTCCACCGGATCGCCCTCGTCCGGCGCGCCCAGCGCGGCCAGCGCCCCGCCATAGGTGAGGCCGCCGGTGTGGCCGAGGAGGTCGCGCATGCTCACCGGCCGCACCGGCGGCTCGGTCACCATCGAGGCGCCCCGGCCCGAGACCCACACTCGATGGTTCCGCCAGCTCGGGATGTAGCGGCTGACCGGATCGTTGAGCTGGAAGTGGCCCTGCTCATAGAGCTGCATCAGCGCGATCGAGGTGATCGGCTTGGTCATCGAGAAGATGCGGAAGATCGTATCATCGGCCATCGGCCGCGCGCGCTCGCGGTCCATCAGGCCGAAGGAGCGGAGATAGGCGGGCTGGCCGTGGCGCGAGATGGCGAGCTGGCAGCCGGCGATCTTGCCCGGGGCGATGTAGTTGCGGTCCAGGTGCGAGGCGATGTGCTCGAGCCGCCCGGCGTCGAGGCCGGTCCATTGGGATTGGGTGTCCAAAATCTCATTCTCCGGAAATGGCGGCGGCCGCGAATGGACGTCATGATGGGCGCGGAACACCCTCTTCGCCAAAAGAAAAGCAGACCTGCATGGATGAGCTCGCAACCCTCGCCGCCGCTGTCGGCGAACGCCTCAAGGCCCGCGGGGAGACCGTCGCGGTGGCGGAATCCTCCACCGGCGGGCTGATCAGCGCGGCGCTGCTCGGCGTGCCCGGCGCCTCGGCCTATTACCTGGGCGGCGCGGTGGTCTACACGGCCAAGGCGCGCGTGCTGCTGATGGAGCTGCCCAAGGAGGCGGTGGCCGGAATGCGTTCCTCGTCAGAGCCTTACGCCCTGCTTCTAGCGCGCACGTCGCGCGAGCGGTTCGGCGCGACCTGGGGGTTGTCCGAGACCGGCGCGGCCGGACCCACCGGCAACCGCTACGGCGACGCCGCCGGCCAGACCTGCGTGGCGCTGTCGGGTCCGGTCGAGATCGCGCTCACCATCGAGACCGGCGAGGACGACCGCCAGGCCAACATGCGCGCCTTCGCGGCGGCGGCGCTGAAGCTGCTGCAGAAGGCGACAGGCTAGGCTCTATGGACGCTAGGGCTGTTTCGCCTCCGGTTCGGTCTTCTTCACTTTCGCCTCCTCTTCCGCCTTCGCTTCCGCCTTCTCTTCCGCCTTCTCTTCCGCCTTCACTTCCGTCTGCGCCTTGCTCAGTTCGGGCACGTAGAGGCCGGTGGCGAACTTGGCCACCCAGCCCTCCGGCCGGATGCGGGGACCGTACTGGGCGCAGGGGTCGGTTGCGGACTCGATCTTCTTTTTCTCGGCGCCCTTGACCTCCATGGTCCTGCCGACCGCGTCGGCGAAGGGCTCCACGAACTGCAGGGCGTCGCCGATCTCCGACAGCGAAGGATTGTCGGTCCCTACCGTATTGGCCTTGCGCCGCCAGATGATGGCCGCGATCTGCTTGTCGCCGTCCATCATCTCGGCCTCGGCCGAGAGGGCGCCCCGGGCGCCCGCCCGGACGCCGATGGGCCCCGGAATGAAGAAACCGACGGCGGCCGACGCCATCGAGCCCGTCTGTCCGGTCGGCTTGACCCGGGTGACGGCGCTGCGCACCAGGACGGCGCCCGGCCCGGGCGCCGCGGCGATGTCGTAGCGCTCGCTGAGCTCGAAGCAGAGCTGGGCCTCCATTTCGCGAAGGATCAGGGTGCGTCCCTTTTCACCCATCCAGTTTCCGCCGGGCCCGTCGGCGATGATCGGCGGGGCGATGGCGACCTTCTTCACCCGGGCGAGCGCCACCGGGTCGCTGCGCACGGACTGGCCGGCGCGCATCGCCTTCTTCTCCTGCAGGCCGTTGTAGCGGCTTAGGAAGCCGGAGGGCTTCGGCGGCGTCGACGCGCAGGCGGCCAACGGCAGGATCAACGCCAGGACCAGGGCGGGTTTCAGCATTCCGGTGCAGCTCCTCATGCGCCCATGTATCCGGGCATCCAGCCTTCGTGGGCTTCGCGAAGCTCGGCCAGGCTTAGGGTGAAAAGGCCGGTGGCGGCCAGGGCCTGACCGCCGGCCTGGCCGATGATGGCGGCGGGCACGCCGGCCGCCTTGGCCGCGGCGAGGATCGCATAGCCGTTGGCCACCGCCACCAGGTAGCGGGCCTGGTCCTCGCCGAACAGGGTGGCGTGGGGGGGCAGGGCCGCCCCGATCGTCAGCTTCACGCCCACGTCGGAGGCCAGGGCGAGGTCGGCCGCCGCGGCGATCAGCCCGCCGTCGGAAAGGTCATGCGCCACGCGCACTTGCCCGGATGTGATGAGCTCGCGGACCAGGTCGCCGACCCGCTCTTCCTGGATAAGGTCCACCGGCGGCGGGGCGCCGTCCTCGCGGCCCAGCACCTCGCGCAGGTACAGGCTGGCGCCCAGCTCGCCGCGGGTCTCGCCCAGCAGCACCAGGGCGTCGCCGGCCTTCATGCCGCAAAAACCGGCCCGCTGCGCGGCGTCCTCGATCAGGCCCACCGCGCCCACGGTGGGCGTGGGCGGAATGGCGGCGCCGTTGGTCTCGTTGTAGAGGCTCACGTTCCCGCTCACGACCGGGAAGTCCAGCGCCCGGCAGGCCTCGGCCATGCCGTCGATGGCGCGGACGATCTGGCCCATGATCTCCGGCCGCTCAGGATTGCCGAAGTTGAGATTGTCGGTCACCGCAATAGGCAGCGCGCCGACGGCGGTAAGGTTGCGCCAGGCTTCCGCCACCGCCTGCTTGCCGCCCTCGTAGGGGTCGGCCAGCACGTAGCGCGGCGTGCAGTCGGAGGTCATCGCGAGCGCCTTGCGGGTGCCGTGCACGCGCACGACGCCGGCGTCGGCCCCGGTGGCGCTGTCGGCCAGGGTGTCGGCCATCACGTGGCGGTCGTACTGCTCCCAGAGCCAGCGCTTGGACGCCATGTCCGGGGCGCTCATCAGTTTCAGCACCGCCGCAGCGTAGTCGGCGGGCGCGGGCACGTCCTCCGGCGCCAGCCGCGCCGGCGGCGTCGGCGCCACCCACGGGCGGTCGTACAGCGGCGCGTCGTCCGACAGCGGCCCGAGCGGCAGGTCGCAGACGATTTCGCCCTTGTGCTTCAACACGATATGGCCGGTGTCTGTGGTCCGCCCGATGGTCGCCGCGTCCAGTCCCCACTTGGCGAAGATGCGCTCGCCGTCGGCCTCGCGGCCGGGCTTCAGGATCGCCAGCATCCGCTCCTGGCTCTCCGACAGCATCATCTCATAGGCGCTCATGTTCGCCTCGCGCTGCGGCACCGCGTCGAGGTCGAGTTCGATGCCGACCCCGCCCTTGCCGGCCATCTCCACGGACGACGAGGTCAGGCCCGCCGCGCCCATGTCCTGGATCGCCGCCACCGCGCCCGAGGCCATCAGCTCCAGCGTGGCCTCGATCAGCAGCTTCTCGGCGAAGGGGTCGCCCACCTGCACCGTGGGGCGTTTCTCGTCGGAGTCTTCGGCGAACTCGGCCGAGGCCATGGTCGCCCCATGGATGCCGTCGCGGCCGGTCTTGGAGCCGAAATAGACCACTGGCAACCCGGCCGACGGCGCGGCCGAGTAGAAGATCTTGTCGGCGTCGGCCAGGCCCACGCACATGGCGTTGACCAGGATGTTGCCGTCGTAGCCGCGGTGGAAGTTGGTCTCGCCGCCCACCGTGGGCACCCCCACGCAGTTGCCGTAGCCGCCGATGCCGGCCACCACGCCCGCCACCAGCCGCCGGGTCTTCGGATGCGACGGGTCGCCGAAGCGCAGGGCGTTCAGCAGCGCCACTGGCCGCGCGCCCATGGTGAAGACGTCGCGCATGATCCCCCCCACGCCCGTCGCCGCGCCCTGGTAGGGCTCGATGAACGAGGGGTGGTTGTGGCTCTCCATCTTGAAGATGCAGGCCTGGCCGTCGCCGATGTCGACGACACCGGCGTTCTCGCCCGGCCCCTGGATCACCCTGGGTCCCTTGGTCGGGAACTTGGCCAGGTGCTTGCGGCTCGACTTGTAGGAGCAGTGCTCCGACCACATCACCGAGAACACACCCAACTCCACCAGGTTCGGCTCGCGGTTCAGCCGCGTGACGATCAGCGCATATTCCTCGGGCTTCAGCCCGAATTCGGCGGCGGATTCGGCGAGGGACTTGGCGGGGAGGGCGCTCATGGGGCGGTTCTAGCGGGACTCTGCGGCTGGGGGGAGGGGGCGTGAGGCGTCCGCGGTCGAGGACTTGGCGCTTGCCCCGGCCACTGGCGCCCGTCGGCGGCGATGTCGCGAACCCGACAGGCTCTTGATCTGGATCAACGTCGGCAGAACTGACGGGTAGTTAATTCGACACGGGGCGCCAGATGAGCCGCCAGGAGGAGCCACGTTCCCATGAAAATGAACGACATGATCATCGCGAGTGTCGACGACCACATCATCGAGCCGCCGTCGATGTTCGACCAGCACCTGAGCGCCGAGCATCGCAAGCTTGCGCCGCAGTACGTGCTCGACGACCGCGGCGACGCGCGCTGGTGGTGGGAGCATGAGCAGAAGATGAGCTACAACGGCGGTCTCAACGCGGTGGTCGGCCGGCCGAAGGAAGAATACGGCATGGAGCCGGCGAACATCGAGCAGATGCGCAAGGGCACCTGGAATCCCAAGCTGCACATCGACGACATGAACGTCGGCGGGATCCTCTGTTCGGTGAATTTCCCGAGCTTCCCCGGCTTCGCCGGCAACTGGTTCTGGAACGCCAAGGACAAGGTCAACGCCGAGCGCGTGGTGTCCGCCTACAACGACTGGCACATCGACGAATGGTGCGGGCCCTACAAGGGCCGCTACATCCCCACCGCCATCCTGCCGCTGTGGGACGTGCCGACGGCGATCCGCGAACTGAAGCGGGTGATCAAGAAGGGCTGCCGCTCGGTCACCTTCCCGTCCAACCCGGTGAACTGCGGCGGCATGCCGTCGATCCACAACGAGGTCTGGGAGCCGCTGTGGGCGCTCTGCAATGACGAGCATGTGGTCCTGAACTGCCACATCGGCACCGGCCAGCCGGCCGCCTACGCCTCCGACGAGTCGCCGATCTCGGCCTGGATCGCGTCGCTGCCGATGGCCATCGGCGTCGACGCCGCCGACCTGCTGCACCTGCGCGCGCTGCTGCGCTACCCGAACCTGAAGTTCTCGCTGTCCGAAGGCGGCATCGGCTGGATCCCCTACCTGCTGGAGCGCACCGACTTCACTTATCGCCACCACGGCGCCTGGGTGCGCTGCGACTGGGGCGGCAAGCTGCCCTCCGAGGTGTTCCGCGAGCATTTCCTGTCCTGCTTCATCGAGGACAAGTTCGGCTGCCAGAACTACCAGGCGATCGGCGAGGACATCATCGCCTACGAGTGCGACTACCCGCACTCCGACTGCACCTGGCCCAATGTCGCCGAGGAGCTGTGGGACAACGTCAAAGACCTGCCGGAGCGGGTGATCAACAAGATCACCCACGCCAACGTGTTCAAGTTCTTCGAATACGATCCGGTCGCCATCCTCGGCCGCGAGAACTGCACGGTGGGGGCCCTGCGCGCCCAGGCCCGGGACGTCGACACCACCGTGCGCTCGCTGGGCGGCCGCGACGCCCGCATCGAGGGCGACCTCACCCGCCCGGTCACCACGGCCGATGTGCAAAAGACCATGGGCGCACGCGTCTGAGGGTCTGACGTCTGACGGCCGGCGCCCCCCGGCGCCGGCCGCTCCAACCGGGAGGCGGCGAATGCGCGTCAAGGTCAATACATCGATGTGCAGCGGGCACGCCCGCTGCGTGGCGGTCGCGCCGCACGTCTTCACGCTGAACGACGACGGCTACAACGTCACACCAGAGTCCGTCGTACCGGCGGGCTACGAACAGGAAGCGCGGCGGGGGGCGATGGCCTGTCCCGAGCGCGCCATCACCATCATCGAGGACGAGGCCGGCGCGGAGCGCGCCCCCGCCGGCCCTCTTCAAGCGAAGGAATAGACCATGTCCGCTCTCGTGGCCGAACGACCCGACGTGCCTGCGCACCTCGTGCGCCGGTGGGACCTGTCCAAGGATCCGGACGCGGCGATCTGCCCCTATCGCGCCGCCGCCAAGCTGCAGGCGGGCCCGCCGATCTTCTTCAACCCCGGCGAGGAGGATCCCCGGACCAAGGGCCTGGGAGGGTCCTGGGTCGTCACGCGCTACGAACTGCAGCGCGAAGTCCTGCAGAACGCCGAAGTGTTCTCCAGCCATCTGATTTCCGGCTTCTCCCGCCTGATCGGGGAGGAATGGCCGCTGGTGCCGCTGGAGCTCGATCCGCCCGAGCACATGACCTACCGGATGCTGCTCAACCCCCTGTTCGCGCCGGCCAAGATCAACGCCCTGGAGGCGGGCGTGCGGCAATCGGCGATCGACCTCATCGAAAAGGTCCGGGCCGACGGCGGCTGCGAGTTCATGGAGGCCTTCGGCCGGCCCTTCCCGGTCGGGGTGTTCATGCGCCTGATGGGGCTGCCGCTCGAGGAGGCGCCGACCTTCCTGGAATGGGAGGAGGGACTGCTGCGCGGGCCGACCATCGAGGCGCGGGCCTCGGCCGCCCGCAGCATCAAGGAGTATCTGCTCGAGCTGATCGCCAAGCGGCGCGCGAACCCGGTCGACGATCTGGCCAGCTTCGTCGCCAACAGCGAGATCGACGGCAAGCCGATCCCGCCGATCCGGGCGCTCGGAATTTGCTACCTGCTGTTCGTCGGCGGCCTCGATACGGTGGCCGCGACGCTCGGCTTCACGTTCCGCGAGTTGGCCCAGCGCCCCGAGCTGCAACGTCAGATGCGCGCCGACGCCGACGTGATCCCCGACGCCGTCGAGGAATTCATCCGCGCCTTCGGGGTGGTGACCTCCTGCCGCTACCTCACCCGCGACTTCGAACTGGCCGGGGTGAAGATGCGCAAGGGCGACATCGTGACGATCCCCTTCGGCGTCGCCTCCCGGGACGAGACCGAGTATCGGGATCCGCAC
>Ga0268265_10001342_pt1 | contig 20995 bp, 22 predicted proteins | sample KBSSwiS52_FD_190355 | JGI IMG/M metagenome (GOLD analysis project Ga0268265, IMG submission 190355) | Switchgrass rhizosphere microbial communities from Kellogg Biological Station, Michigan, USA - KBS Switchgrass S5-2 (SPAdes) (version 2) | ecosystem: Host-associated > Plants > Roots >... | reverse complement strand
GTCGCGATCGTCCTTCCATTGATCGAGGGTCGGTCCGAGGGCTGGCCGCTCTGGACCTTCGTCTCTCTCGCCGCCGCGATCCCCCTCGGCGCCGCCTTCGTCCTCCGCCAGCGTCGCCTGGCGGCAGCCGGCGGCTCGCCGCTGGTCGACCTGGCGCTCTTCCGTGAGCGCGCCTTCACGGTCGGCGTCGCCTCCTCGGTCGTGTTCTTCATGGGCATGGCCTCCTTCTTCCTCGTCCTCGCCGTCTACCTGCAGGAGGGCTCTGGCCTCAGCGCCCTCGACTCTGGCCTCGTCTTCACCCCCCTCGCGGCTGGTTACCTGGGGGCCTCGGTGGCGGCGGAAGCCCTGGCGCCTCGCTTCGGCCGCCAGGTCCTGGCGGCCGGAGGCGTCGTCCGCGCCGTCGCCCTGCTTGGCCTGGCGATGACGGTCGCGGCGATCGGCATCGACGGTTCGCCCTGGCTCCTCGTCCCGGCCCTCGCGGTCGACGGCATCGGCATGGGCCTCCTCACCGCACCCCTGGTGGCGACGGTGATCGGCAGCATGGACGAGCGCCACGCCGGCGCCGCCTCCGGCGTTCTCTCAACCGCCCAGCAGGTGGGCAACACGATTGGCGTCGCCGCCATCGGCGCCGTGTTCTACGGCGCAATCGGCCCGACGGCCGACTTCACGGGCGCGTTCGAGGCAGCGCTCCTGTGCGTAGCCGTGGTGAGCCTCGCCGTCGCCGCCCTGGTCCAAATGCTCCCCGCCCCGAGGGGCGCAGCGGACGAAACCGGCGCCGAGGCCCCAGCCGCCGCCTAGACCCCCGCCGCAGCAGCATTGGCGCCTTTTTCATCCCCCACATGAAAAAGCGCCAGTCGCCCAGAGCGGGGGAATCGAGAAAGCGCGGGTCCCTAGCCCCAAAGCCAAAAACCCCGCGTCCCTCGCGACAAATTCCCCGCAACCCCTCGACCTCCGCCCCTTGGGATACTAGTATGCAAGTAATGAACGGCAAGGCCGCCGCCGGCATCCCCCACTGCCTCAACCCCAAGGCAGAAGCCGGCGTGCTGGCCGCCGCAGCGCTCGCGCTCACGTCGCCCCCGGGCGGGGCCGTGGCAGCTGAGCTAGCCGGCGCCGGGACCTCCCTCGTGCCCTGTGGTCCCGGCGCCGGCGCGTGCTTCCTCGTACCCGGCGGGGCGGTTTAGTGGCGGAGCCGACTCCGCTCCGCGCCGTCCCCGACCCCGCCGCCAAACGCGGCCCCGCCCGCCCGTTCGTCCAAGCCGCGATCCGCGACGCGATCGTCCGCGCCGAGTTGCCGCCCGGCGCCAAGCTCTCCGAGAACGAGCTCGCCGACCGCTTCGGCGTCAGCCGCACCCCGATCCGCGAGGCGCTCGGCCGCCTCCGCGACGACCGCCTCGTCCAGGTCGTGCCCCAGCTCGGCACCTTCGTCGCCCGGATCTCGATCCAGGCGATCTCCGACGCCCAGTTCATCCGCGAGGCGCTCGAGTGCGCGGCTATCCGCCCCGCCGCCGAACAGGCGGGCGAGGAAGACATCGCCGCCGTGGAGGAAAACCTCCGCTCCCAGGAACGGGTCTGTGAGAGCGGCGACCTCGACGCCTGGTACCTGCTCGACGACGCCTACCACCGCTACCTCTGCGACCTCTCCGGCCACCAGGCCGTCTGGCCCGTCTCCGAGCGGGCCAAGTCCCACCTCAACCGCCTGCGCCGGCTCAGCCTCAGCCTGCCCGACTACATGCCGGAGATGGTCGTCGAGCACCGCGAGATCGCCACCGCCGTCGGCGCCCGCGACCCCGACGGCGCCGAGCGCGCTCTGCGCCATCACCTGCGCATGGTCCTGCGCGAGATCCCCCGCATCCGCGAGGAACACCCCGACTACTTCGAGGAGGCCTAGCCCCGATGTCGACCACCCTGACCGCGGCGCCGCCCACCGGCCTCCTCGACCTCTACGGCGAGATGGTCCTGATCCGCCGCTTCGAGGAAGCCGCCGAGCGCCAGTACAAGGCCGCCCGGATCGGCGGCTACTGCCACCTCTCCTCCGGCCAGGAGGCGGCCACCGTCGGCACCGTCGCGGCGATGGAGCCCGACGACCTGCTGGTCACCGGCTACCGCTGTCACGGTTTCGCCCTCGCCCGCGGCGTCTCGCCGGAGGCAGTGATGGCCGAGCTGTTCGGCCGTCGCGACGGCTGCGCCCACGGCCGCGGTGGCTCGATGCACCTACTCGACGTCTCCCGCGGCTACTACGGCGGCTGGGGGATCGTCGGCGGCCAGCTGCCGATCGCGACCGGGATGGCGCTCTCGCTGGTCCGCCGCGGCGCCCCGCAGGCGGTGCTCTGCGAGCTCGGCGACGGCGCCGTCAACATGGGCGCCTGGCACGAGTCGCTGAACCTGGCGGCGGTCTGGAACCTGCCGGTCGTCTTCCTCGTGATCAACAACCAGTACGGGATGGGGACGAGCGTCGAGCGCGCCTCGGCCGAGCCCGACCTCTTCAAGCGCGCCGGCGCCTACCGGATGACCGGCGAGCGGGTCGACGGCGACGACCTCGAGGCGGTGATCGAGTCGGCCGGCCGCCTGCTGACCGCCGCCCGCGAGGAGCGCAAGCCCGCCGTGCTCGAGGCGGTCACCTACCGCCACCGCGGACACTCGGTCGCCGACGCCGGTCTCGCCTACCGCACCAAGGAGGAGATCGAGGAGCGCAAGCTCGCCGACCCGATCGAGCGGACCAAGGCGCTGCTGCGCGAGCGCGGGGTCAACGACGAGCAGTTCGCCGCCGCCGACGCCGAAGCCGAAGCCGCGGTCGAGCGCTCGATCGCCTTCGCCGAGTCCGACCCAGCGCCCGACGTCGACCGCCTCGCGGCGGGGATGTACGCGCCTGGCTCAGGGGGCCAGTTCGAACGGATGGTGCCCGGCAGCCCGCTCGGCGAGCGCGAGCTCGTCTTCTCGGGAGGGCTGGGAGAGTGAGCGCCGCCACCGAGGCCAAAGCGGACCCCAGCGTTGCCGCGCCGGCGTCGGCCGGCACCGAGCTGATGACCTACCGCGAGGCCCTGCGCCTCGCGATGCGCCAGGAGATGCAGCGCGACCCCAGTGTCTTCGTGATGGGCGAGGAGGTCGGCGTCTTTGACGGCTCCTACAAGGTCACTGCCGGCCTGCTCGACGAGTTCGGCCCCGACCGCGTCCGCGACACCCCGATCTCCGAGGAGGGCTTCGTCGGCGCGGGCGTCGGCGCCGCGATGCTCGGCGAGCGCCCGATCGTCGAGATCATGACCCTCAACTTCCTCCTCGTCGCGATGGACCAGGTCGTCAACCACGCCGCAAAGATCGGTGCCATGTTCGGCGGCGAGGTCCGCTGCCCGCTGGTCATCCGCACCCCCAACGGCGCCGGCAACCAGCTCACCGCCCAGCACTCCCAGTCCTTCGACGCCTGGTTCGCCGGCACCCCCGGCCTCAAGGTCGTCTCCCCGGCGAGCCCCGCCGACGCCAAGGGCCTGCTGAAGGCGGCGATCCGCGACGACGACCCGGTGCTGGTGATCGAGAACCTGCCGATCTACAAAGAGAAGGGCGAGGTCGACGTCGACCCCGAGCTGGTGACGCCGATCGGCCTCGCCGCGGTGCCCCGAGAGGGGTCCGATTTGACCCTCGTAACCCACTCCTTCGCCACCGTCCGCGCCCTCAAGGTCGCCGACCAGCTCGAAGCCGAGAAGGGCGTCTCGGTCGAGGTCGTCGACCTCCGCAGCCTGCGCCCGCTCGACGTCGAGACCGTCGCCACCTCGGTCGCCAAGACCAACCGCGCCCTTTGCATCGAGGAGGGCTGGCCGACCTACGGCGTCACCGCCGAGCTCGCCGCCCGCATCCAGCTCGCCTGCTTCGACGATCTCGACGCCCCGGTCGAGCGCCTCGGCATGGCCGAGGTGCCGCTGCCCTACGCCAAGGAGCTCGAGCTGGCGGCGATGCCGACCGAAGAGCGGATCGCCGGCGCGATCCTCCGCACCCTCGACCTCGCCCCATGAGCGAGATCGTCATGCCCCGCCTCTCCGACTCGATGGAGGAGGGGACGATCCTCACCTGGCTGAAGCAGGTCGGCGAGGAGGTCGCGATCGGCGACGAGCTTGTCGAGATCGAGACCGACAAGGCGAACATGGCCTACGAAGCCGACGTCGCCGGAACGCTGACCGAGATCCTGGCCCAGGAGGGCGACACGCTGGCGATCGGTGAGCCGATCGCGGTGGTCGGCGACGCGAACGGCGCTGGCGCCCCGGCCCCTGAGGAGGCCCCGGCGATCGCCGAGGCTCCAGCCGCGCCTGAAACCCCCGCGCCCGCCGAGCCCCGACCCGCCGATGGGCCGAAATCGGGAGATATCGGCACGGTTTCGGCCCATCGAGCTGACGGTGCGCGGGTCAAGGCGTCGCCGGTGGCGCGGCGGCTCGCCAAGGAGCGTGGGATCGACCTCACGACCCTGACCGGCAGCGGCCCCGGGGGACGGATCGTCAAGAAGGACGTGAAGAACGCCGCGCAGGACGCAAGTCCCGCCGCAGCCGCTCCGCCAGCCGCGGACGCGGCCGGCGGGGCGGCGTCAGCCGAAACCGCCAAGGGCGAGACCACCGTCGAGGAGCTCTCGAAGCTGCAGGAAGTGATCGCCCGCCGCATGGCGGAGTCGAAGGCCACCGCGCCGCACTTCTATCTCGAAGCGACCGTCGATATGTCGGCCGCGGTCGAGGGACGGGCGCGGCTGAAGGCCGCGACGCCCGAGGGCCAGGTGGTGCCGTCGTTCAACGACATGGTGGTCAAGGCCTGTGCGCTGGCGCTGAAGGAGTTCCCTCGCGCCAACGGCGCCTATAGGGACGGGCGCTTCGAGCTCTACTCCCGGGTGAACGTCGGCGTCGCCGTGGCCGCGCAGGACGCGCTCGTGGTGCCGACCGTCTTCGACGCTGACAAGAAGGGGCTCTCCCAGATCGCCGAAGATGCGCGCGCCGTGGCCGCCAAAGTCCGCGACGGCTCGGTCACCCCGCCGGAGCTCTCCGGCGGCACCTTCACCGTCTCGAACCTGGGGATGTACGGGATCCGCAACTTCGGCGCGGTGATCAATCCGCCGCAGGCTGCGATCCTCGCGGTCGGGGCGATCGAGGAACGGCCCGTAGCCCGCGACGGCTCGCTGGCGATCGCCCAGCTGATGGACGTCACCCTCGCCTGCGACCACCGCATCCTCTACGGCGCCGACGCCGCCGAGTTCCTGGCCCGCATCCGCGCCCTGCTCGAAGAGCCTCTCTCCCTCGCCCTCTAGCCCTAGCGGCTATAATCATTATGGGTTTTTCTACGTCGACCGACAGGAGGGAAGATGGGAACGCGGCTCGAGGGGAAGCGGGTGCTGATTACGGGCACGGCCGGGGGGCAGGGCGAGGCCGCGCAGCGGCTGTTTGCCGAGGAGGGCGCGCGGGTGGTCGGCTGCGATTTGCAGGATGGCGCGGCGGAGAAGACCGCGGCCGAGCTGCGCGAGCAGGGGCACGACGTCAACGGCTTCACCGTGGATCTGGCCGAGCCCGAGCAGGCGAAGAAGTGGATCGACGACGCCGCCGGGTCGCTGGGCGGGATCGACGTCCTCTACAACAACGCCGCCGGCTTCGGCTTCGCGCCGTTCGCCGAGATGACCATCGACCTGTTTCGCCACGTGCTGCGGGTCGAGCTGGAGATCGTCTTCAACACGATCAGCGCCACCTGGCCGCACATGCTGGCCGGCGAGGGCGGCTCGATCGTCAACACCGCCTCCTACTCGGCGCTGCGGGGAATCGCGCCGCTCGGTCAGGTCGCCCACGCCGCCGCCAAGGGCGGGGTGGTGGCGATGACCAAGTCGCTCGCCGCCGAGGGCGCCGCCGACGGAATCCGTGCCAACGCGATGTCGCCGGGCTTCGTCAAATCTCCCGCCACCGACGCCGCGGTGCCGAAAGAGGGCCGCGAATGGCAGCTCGCCAACCACCTGATCCAGCGCTCCGGCCTCGGCGAGGACGTCGCCTACCTGGCCCTCTACCTGGCCTCCGACGAGTCGACCTGGGTCACCGGCCAGAACTACTCGATCGACGGCGGCGCCACCGCCGGCTGGCGCTAGCGGATCGCCAGCGGCGGGCCGTCGCGGCGGGGGCCGATCGGCGTCCGCAGCGTGCCCAGCGCGCCGATCTCGATCTCGACCTCGTCGCCGGGCCCGAGGAACTGCGGCGGCTGGGCGCCGGCGCCGACGCCGGCCGGAGTGCCGGTCGCGATCACGTCGCCGACCTCCAAGGTCAGCACCCGCGCGTAGTACGACACCAGCTCCTCGACCGAGAAGATCATTTTCTCGGTCGAGCTCCGCTGCTTCACCTCCCCGTTGACCCGCAGCTCGATCGGCATCGACCGCGGGTCACCGGCGGCCTCGGCGACGGTGATCCACGGCCCCATCGGCGCCGCCCCGTCCCAGCCCTTGCCGATCACCGCGTCGAGGCCGAGCGGGTGGGGGAAGGGGGCGACGAAGTCGCGCAGCGAGAGGTCGTTGAGGATCGAGTAGCCGAAGACGGCGCCGAGCGGGTCCTCGGCCGCCCGCTCCGGGTCGCCGATCACCACCGCCAGCTCGGCCTCCCAGTCGAGTTCGGTGCCGAAGCTGGGGATCTCCACCTCGGCGCCGCTGCCGACCAGCGCCGTCGTCGGCGGCTTCAGGAAGCTGAACGGGAACGGGGTCGGCTCGACCCTCGGTGCTCCCGCCCGCTCCATCTCCTCGACGTGGTCGTTGTAGTTGGCGCCGACGCAGATCAGCTTGTTGGGGACGACCGGCGGCTCCCAGCTGAGCGCGGCCGGGTCGAGCGCCGGCCCGTCCTCGCAGAGTTCGGCGAGGCGCGGTGCCAGCTCGCCCCAGCGGCGGATCAGCTCGGCGGTCGCGACTTGGTCCCAGCCGAGCGCGGGGGAGAGGGCGACGATCCGCTCGCCGCAGGCGGCAACGATCTGACGCTCCCCGTCGACCAGCGCGACGCCGATCCGCTGTGGTGCGGTCACGCGCTCACCCTAACAAAAACACATAAGGATTATGTGTGATAGCTTCGCGTCACGATGAGTGCGCTCGACGAGGCACGGCCGGCGTCCGATGAGGAGACCCTTGCACAACTGGCGCGGGACCTGCGCGAGGCGGAGGGGAGCCGCGAACCGATCGGCCCGCTGACCGAGTCGCACCCCGACCTCAGCGTCGCCGACGCCTACCGGATCCAGCAGCTGAATGTCCAAGCCCGCAAAGCCGACGGCGAGCTGGTCCGCGGCCGCAAGGTCGGCCTCACCTCGCTCGCGATGCAGCAGCAGCTCGGGGTCGACGAGCCCGACTTCGGCGCGATCTTCGCCGCGATGATCATCGAGGAGGGCGACGCGATCCCCGCCGCCGAGCTGATCCAGCCGCGGGCCGAGGCCGAGATCGCCTTCGTCATGGCCGAGGACCTTGCCGGGCCGGGGGTGAGCGCGGCCGACGCGCTGCGCGCCGTCGCCGGGGCGCTGCCGGCGATCGAGGTGATCGACAGCCGCGTCGCCGACTGGAAGATCAAGCTTCCCGACACGATCGCTGACAACGCCTCCTCGGCGCGTGTCGTCTGCGGCGGCCGCCTCACCGCCGTCGACGACCTCGATCTCCGCCTGATCGGGATGGCGCTGACCCACAACGGCGCGGTCGCGGCGACCGGCGCCGGCGCCGCCGTGCTCGGCAATCCGATCCGCTGCGTCGCCTGGCTCGCCAACAAGCTCGGCGAGTTCGCGGTCGGCCTGCGGGCCGGAGACCTGGTGCTGGCCGGCGCGCTCCACGCCGCCGTTCCGGTCGCGCCCGGCGACAGTTTCACCGCCCAGTTCGCCCAGCTCGGCTCCGTCACGACCAGGTTCGACTAGGAAGGAGTGCTCGACGATGAGCGGCGAGAAGGTGCCCTGCGCAATCCTCGGCTCGGGCAACATCGGCACCGACCTGATGTACAAGCTGCAGCGCTCCGAGGTGCTCGAACCGCGGGCGATGGTCGGTATCGACCCCGACTCCGACGGGCTGCGCAGGGCTGAAGCGGCCGGTCTCGAGGTCTCCGCGGACGGTGTTGACTGGATCGTCGCCAATCCTGATTCGTGCCGCTTCGTCTTCGAGGCGACCTCGGCCGGCGCTCACCGCGCCAACGCGCCGAAGATCGAGGCCGCCGGGCTGCAGTCGATCGACCTCACCCCGGCCAAGCTTGGCCCGGGCGTGGTCCCGACCGTGAACCTCGAGGAGCACTGGCAGGCGCCCGACGTGAACATGATCACCTGCGGCGGCCAGGCGACGATCCCGATGGTCGCCGCGGTCTCCGAGGTGACGCCGGTCCCCTACGCGGAGATCGTCGCCACGATCGCCAGCCTCTCGGCCGGCCCCGGCACCCGCGAATCGATCGACGCCTTCACCCGCACCACCGCCAAGGGCCTCGAGGAGATCGGCGGCGCCGAGCGCGGCAAGGCGATCATCATCCTCAACCCTGCTGAGCCGCCGCTGCTGATGCGCGACACCGTCTTCTGCGCGATCTCGCCCGAGGCCGACCGCGAGGCGATCCGCGCCTCGATCGAGCGGATGCGCGAGCGCGTCGCCGCCTACGTGCCGGGCTACCGCCTGCGTGGCGAGCCGATCTTCGAGGAGGACCGGGTGGCGATCTTCGTCGAGGTCGAGGGCGCCGCCGACTACCTGCCCAACTACGCCGGCAACCTCGACATCATGACCGCCGCCGCGGTGGCGGTCGGCGAGGAGCTGGCGCGGCTGCGCGAGCGCGCCGAGGTTCCAGCGTGAGCGGCGAGCGGGTCACCCTCGTCGACTCGACCCTGCGCGACGGCTCGCACGCCAAGCGCCACCAGATCTCGGTCGAGCAGGCGGTCACGGTCGCCCGGGCGCTCGACCGGGCCGGGGTCGACGTGATCGAGGTCAGCCACGGCGACGGCCTCGGCGGCGCCTCCTTCAACTACGGCTTCGCCCTGACCGACGAGTTCGAGCTGATCGAGGCTGCGGCCGGCGCCGTCACCGAGGCGCGGGTCGCCGTCCTCCTGCTGCCGGGGATCGGTGTCAAAGAGGACCTGGCGCGAGCCCGCGAGCTCGGCGCCGCCGTCGCCCGCGTCGCCACCCACTCGACCGAGGCCGACATCTCGCCCTCGCACCTGGCGCTCTGCCGCGAGCTCGGCTTCGAGACCGTCGGCTTCCTGATGATGGCCCACATGAACTCGCCGGAGGGGATGCTCGAGCAGGCGAAGATCATGGAGGCGGCCGGGGCGGAAACCGTCTACGTCACCGACTCGGCCGGCGCTCTCACCCCCGACGGGGTCAAGGCCCGCGTCGAAGCGATGCGCGGCGGCCTCGAAGCCGCCACCAACGTCGGCTTCCACGGGCACGAGAACCTCTCGCTCGCCGTCGCCAACTCGCTGGCGGCGATCGAGAGCGGCGCCCGCTGGATCGACGGCTGCACCTGCGGCCTCGGGGCCGGCGCCGGCAACGCCCCGACTGAGGTGCTCACCGCGGTCTTCGACAAGCTCGGGATCGAGGTCCGGGCCGACACTTTCGCGATGCTCGACGTCGCCGAGGAGGTGGTGCGGCCGATCATGGACCGCCCTCAGCTGGTCGACCGCGCTTCGCTGCTGCTCGGCTACGCCGGCGTCTACTCTTCCTTCCTGCTGCACGCCGAGCGTGCCGCCGAGCGCTTCGGGGTCTCGACCAAGGACATCCTCGTCGAGGTCGGCGAGCGCAAGGCGGTCGGCGGCCAGGAGGACCTGATCATCGACATCGCCGCCGAGCTCGCGGCGCAGCCGGCCACCGCCGGACGTTGAACCCCAACTTCAAGGAGCCCCGATGCCCGATCCCCGCCTCGGCCAGATCCACCACCTGGCCTACGTCGTCGAGGAGCTCGAGCCGGCCGCCCGCCGCCTGTACAAGCAGTTCGGCGCCGGCCCCTTCTTCTACCTCGAGGAGGTGCCGGTCGAAGCGGTGACCTCGGGCGGCGAGCCGGCGGTCTTCAAGCACGGCTCGGCTTTCGGCATCTGCAACGACGTGCCGGTCGAGCTGATGCAGATCGCCAGCATCGAGCCCGAGCCCGCCAACGAGCGTTTCGGGCTGAACGTCGACGGCACGCCGCGCCTGCAGCACGTCGCCTACGCGGTGCCGGCGGAGCGGGTCGCGGACGTGCGCGCGCAGCTCGTGGACAGCGGCCTGCCGGAGTACCTCAGTGCCCGCTTCGGCGAGGACGTCGAATTCAGCTACCACGACGGCTCGGCCTCGCTCGGCCACGACCTCGAGATCCACGCCGACGTCGAGGGCCTGCGCGGCTTCTTTGCGATGTTCTTCGAGGCCCACGAGGGCTGGGACGGCGCCGAACTGATGCGCCAGCCGCAGTTCTAGTCCTTCTAGTCGCGCAGGTGGGCCCAGAGGCGGTCCAGCAGTTCGCCGCCGGTCGCCTGCCAGAACTCGATCTCCTCGGGGCGCAGCGGGCGGGGGTCGCCGGCCGCGGCGGCGGCGAGGTAGAGGTGCGCCGAGCGCTCGAGCAGTGCCATCCGGGCCACCGCCCGGCCCGGGGTCTCGGCGACGGTGAGGGCGCCGTTGCCGCGCATGATCAACGCCCGCGCCCCGTGGCCCGCCGACTGCGGGTGCTCGGCGAGCAGCGCCGCCAGCGCCTCGGCCCGGCCGCGCTCGCGGACCAGCCGGGCGTCGTCGAAGACCGGCACTGCGGCGCCGAGCAGCGCCCCCTGGCCGTGCAGCGCCGGCAGCTCGGCGGCGACCGCCGCCAGCGCCAGCGGCGCCGGCGGCTGGGCGCGGCAGACGGCGCCGAGCTCGGGGTCGGAGCGGTAGAGCGCCCAGTGCGCCCAGGCCTCCTTCGGCGCCCCGGCTGGCAGCGCGTCGATTTCGCCGAGCGGCAGATCGAGCAGCTCGGCCTCGTCCTCGAGGCGGGAGAGCGGGCGCGGGGGAGTGATCAGCACCAGCTCCGGCCCGAGCCGGACCGAGAGGTGACCGAAGGCGTCGACCAGGCCGGAGCCCGAGAGCGCCCGGGCGGCGGCGAGCAGGCTGCCGCCCGGGGAATCCGTCATGCCGGCCTACCTGTGCTCTCGGCCGGAGCCCGGGCGGCCAGGGGGGTGCCGTAGCGCAGGTAGGTGTCGGGCATGTCCGAGCCCCACATCTCGAGCCCGAGCGGCGAGACGCTCGGATCCCAGCGGATCGCCTCCCAGTCGGGCGGGAAGAGGAGGAAGCCGCCGCTCCAGACCTCGACTCGGTTGCCCGACGGCTCGATGCAGTACAGGAAGATCGCGCCGCTGGTGCCGTGCGCGCCTGGTCCCCATTCGATCTTGGCGCCGGCGTCGGCGAGGATCGTCGCCGCCCGCACCATCTGGTCGGCGGTGTCGACGTAGAAGGCGACGTGGTGCAGCAGCGAGCCGCTCTGGTCGCGGTTGCGCATCAGCGCGATCTCGTGCGAGAGGTTGGTCTTCGCCAGCCAGGAAGCGAGCCGCTGCTCGCCCTGGCCGAGGTCGCCGGTGATGTAGTAGTTGTGCCGGATCCCCATCTGGTCGCTCCAGAACTCCTGCTCGGCCTGGGGCTCGTCGACGAGGAAGTTGACGTGGTCGAAGCGCCGCGGGTGGACGCCGTTGCCGGTGTATCGCTGGGGATGGCTGGGCAGCTTCGACTGCAGCACCGGGTCCAGCTCCTGGTAGCGCTCGACCTCCCAGAACAGCTCGGTCGGGATCCCGGCCGGCGAGTGGAAGCGCAGCGCGTCGCCGTGGCCGCGGTTGGCACCGTTGCCGCCCTCGACCCAGCGGGTCTCGATCCCGAGGCCGCCCAGGCGCGCCTCGAACTCGGCCAGCGCGTCGGGGCCATCGACCCGCCAGGCGACGTGCTCGAGGCCACTGGCCTCGGCCCGTGTGAGGACCAGCGAGTGGTGGTCCCAGTCCTGCCAGGCGCGCAGGAAGACGCGGCCGTCCTCTTCGTCCGAGACGAAGAGCCCCAAGACCCTGGTGAAGAAGTCCCGCGAGGCATCGAGGTCGGTGACTCGGAGCTCTGCGTGTGCGACGTGGGCGATTCCCATCGATCCCTCTCCCATCCCTTCGAGTAGTGGCAAGCGTATTCGGTCGACTGCGCGATTGACAGTAACACAGAATGATTATAGGTTTTTGTGATAGCGTCGCCGCCGGCCAGCAACTCCGGCCCGGACCCAGGCCAGGAAAACACCTCATCCAGATTGGCTCCATGACCTCCCAAACTCAGACCAAGCCCCTCGATCCGGACTCGACCAGCCGCACGATCTCGGTCCAGGGCATCGAGACGCACTTCCACGACGCCGGCGAGGGGCCGGCCCTGCTGCTGCTCCACGGTTCGGGACCGGGGGTCTCCGCCTGGAGCAACTGGCGCCCGATCTACCCGGCGCTGAGCGAGCGTTACCGGGTGCTGGCCCCGGACCAGATCGGCTTCAACCGCACCCAGCCCGCCGGCGCCGTCGAGTACGGGCGCAAGCTCTGGACCGAGCACGCGCTGGCCTTCATGGACGAGCTCGGGATCGAGCGCTTCGACGTGATCGGCAACTCGATGGGCGGCGCGATCGCCTTTTCCCTCGCCGCCGCCCGCCCCGCGGCGGTGGGGCGGATCGTGGTGATGGGGACGATGGGGATCAGGCAGGAGCTGCCGTCCGGCCTGGCCGAGGTCTGGGGCTACGAGCCGAGCCCGGAGAACATGCGGCGGCTGATCGAACTGTTCGCCTCCGACCAGTCGATCGTCACCGACGAGCTGATCCAGATGCGCTACAAGGCGAGCGCCGAGCCGACCGTCCGCGACGCCTTTGCGGCGATGTTCCCCGAGCCGCGCCAGCGCGGCGTCGACGACCTGGCGCTGAGCGACGAGGAACTGCGCGCGATCGCGCAGCCGGTCCTGCTCGCGCACGGCTACGAGGACGAAGTCGTGCCCTTCGCCAGTACCTCGGTGCCGCTGATGGAGGTGCTGCCCGACGCCCAGCTGCACGCCTTCGGCGGCAGCGGCCACTGGGTGATGATCGAGCAGTCGGAGGCCTTCACCAACGTCGTTCTCACCTTCTTGACGGAACACAGGGAAAGGGAAGAAAGATGAGTGACTGGATCGAGGAGTACTTCGCCGACGTCGACGCGATGCGGCTCGACGCCTTCGTCGACCGCCACACCGACGACGCGGTGGTGACCTTCAACGACAACCCGCCGGCCAACGGCAAGGAGGAGATCAGGCAGACGATCGGCGGCTTCTGGGGCACGATCGACGGCCTCCGCCACGACTTCCGCAACCGCTTCGAGGACGGCGACACGGTGATCCTCGAGTCCGACGTCACCTACACGCGCAAGGACGGCAAGGAGGTCACGGTGAAAACCGCCTCGGTGCTGCACCGCGACGGCGAGCTCGTCGACCGGCTCGCCTTCTACAACGACCCCTCGCCGCTCTTCACCTAGGCGGGTGGGGGCGAGCCGATGAAGGCGACCGTCTTTCATGAGCACGGCGGACCCGAGGTCCTCGCCTACGAGGAGATCCCGACCCCGGAGCCGGGACCCGAGGAGGCGCTGGTCCGGATCCACGCGACCACCGTCAACCACGGCCCCGACACCCGCGTCCGCCAGAACGGCTTTGGCATCCCCGGCTTCCACCTGCCGCACGTGCCGGGCTCAGACGGCGCCGGCGAGGTGGTCGCGCTGGGCGACGGCGCGAGCGGGGTGGAGGTCGGCCAGCGGGTCGCGATCTACCCGCTGGTCTGGTGCGGCACCTGCGACTTCTGCCGCCGCGGCGCCGGCGAGAACTACTGCCGCAACTGGCGAATGACCGGGATGCACTTCTGGGGCGCCCACGCCGAGTACATCGCCCTGCCGGCCCGCAACCTGCTGCCGCTGCCCGACTCCGTCTCGTACGAGGCGGGCGCGACCCTCGGCGTCTCCTACGGGACCGCCCACCACGGCCTGACCCGGCAGGTGCGGCTGCGCGAGGGCGAGACGGTGCTGGTGATGGCGGCCGGCTCGGGGATCGGCGCCGCCGCGATCCAGATCGCGGTCGACGCCGGCGCCCGCGTGATCGCCACCTCGAGCGCCGCCTGGAAGCGCGAGCGGGCGCTCGAGCTCGGCGCGCTAGCCGCGTTCGACTACCGCGACGAGGGTTGGCCGGCGGCGGTCCGCGAGGCCAACGACGGGCGCGGAGTCGACGTCGCCTTCGACAACGTCGGCGCCGACACCTGGACCAAGAGCCTCTCCTGCCTCGACCGCGGGGGCCGCTTCCTCTGCTCCGGCAACACCGGTGGCTGGGAGGTCAGCTTCGGCCTACCCGACGTCTACCGCAACATGATCGAGATGCGCTTCCACATGCAGGGAGCGCTGGCCGATTCGCGCGCCCTGGTCGAGGCGATCGCCGCGGGCCGGATCGAACCGGTGATCGACAGCGTCATGCCGCTCTCAGACAACGCCGCCGCCGAGCAGCGGCTCGAGGAGCGCAAGCAGTTCGGCAAGGTCGTGCTGGTGCCCGACTCGGTGCTCGCAAGCCATGGCGCGAATCAGATCGAGTCCCGCCTCAGCGGGGAAGGAGAGTGAGTCGGATGAGCAAGCCGCACCAGGGACGGACCGCGGTGGTGACCGGGGCCGCGGCGGGAATCGGCCAGGCCTACGCCCGACGCCTCGCCGAGGACGGCGCCAACGTCGTCGTCGCCGACATCGCCGACGGGGCCGAGACCGTGGCGCTGGTCGAGGAGGCGGGCAGCGCCGGGCTGGCCGCCGAGTGCGACGTCTCCTCGGCCGCGGACGTGGCGGCGATGGCCAGCGCCGCGCAGGAGCGTTTCGGCGGCGCCGACATCCTCGTCCACAACGCCGGCATCTACCCGATCCAGCAGTTCGCCGACATGAGCTACGAAGACTGGCGCAAGGTGCTCGGGGTCAACCTCGATTCGGCCTTCCACCTCTGCCACGAGCTGCTGCCGGGGATGCGCGAGCAGGAGTGGGGGAGGGTGATCATCATCGCCTCCAACACCTTCCACGCCGGGATCGGTGGAATGGCCCACTACGTCGCCAGCAAGGGCGGACTGATCGGCTTCCTTCGCTCGCTGGCCGACGAGGTCGGCGAGGAGGGTGTGACCGTCAACGGGATCGCGCCGTCGCTGGTCCGTTCGAAGGGGACGATCGAGGGTCCGCACGAGGAGCTCGGGCTGTTCGAGTTCGTCGCCCAGGGGCAGGCGATCAAACGCACCGAGACGCCCGAGGACCTGGTCGGCGCCTGCTCCTTCCTCGCCTCCGATGACGCCGCCTTCATCACCGGCCAGACCCTCTGCGTCGATGGCGGCTGGGTCCGGGCCTGAGCCGTTTTCGCGCAGGCACTTGACGCCGGCCGCTAATGACCTATAATCATTAGGTGTGACTCGCATGGGAGCGAGTTCCACTACAGGAACGGGAAAGAGATGAGCGATACTGGTACGTCCACTCCTGCACTCGAGACCTCGAGCGCGGCGCCCGCGCCCCGTGAGCCGGCCAGTCAGCCCTCGCGAGGCCGGGAGCTCCTGCGGCGCGCCTTCGGGATCGACGAGCTGGGGCCGCTGCTGGCACTGATCGGGCTCGTCGCCCTGATCGGCATCTTCCACTCCAACTTCCTCGAGAAGGACGTCCTGCTCAACACCGTACGTTCGGCGGCGTTCGTCGCGATCGCCGCCTACGGGATGGTGTACCTGCTGGCGATGACCGAGATCGACCTCTCGGTCGGCGGCATCTACGCCCTCAGCCTGATGCTGGCGGCGCAGTGGATGTCGGACATCAACCCCTGGGTCGCGGCGCTGCTGGCGATCGGGGTGGCGGTGCTGCTCGGCGCCTTCAACGGAGTGCTCGCCAACGTCTTCCGGATCCCGGTGATCATCATCACCCTGGGAACGCTCTCGATGTTCCGCGGGCTGGTGCAGATCGTCTCCGACGGCAAGCCGGCGACCGGCATCCCGCTCGACTCGAGCTTCTTCACCAAGCTCGGCGAGAACACGCTCGGGGTTCCGACCCCGGTCTGGATCGTGCTGATCCTCGGCGTGATCCTCACCTTCGTCTTCAAGAAGACCCGCTTCGGGGCGATGGTGCGGGCGACCGGCTCGAACCACCAGGCGGCCGCCTTCTCGGGGATCCCGACCGGCCGGATCCGCCTCTACGCGCTGATGTTGACCGGCGGCCTCGCCGGCCTCGCCGGCGTCCTAAGCCTCGCCTACTTCCAGGGCGCCGACCCGACCGTCGGCGCCGGTTACGAACTGCAGGTGATCGCCGCCGCGATCATCGGCGGCACCGCGATCAGCGGCGGCACCGGGACCGTGCCCGGGGCTCTGATCGGGGCTCTGATCGTTGCCGTGATCAACAGCGGCCTCATCTTCTTCTCGATCGACTCGAACTGGACGAACTTCGTCACCGGCGCGGTGATCGTCGTCGCCGTCGGCTCCGACGCTCTGATCCGGCGGCGGCGCGCCGCCCGCGCCCTGCGCGCCACCTGACTTGCCCGACACAGCGGTTAACGAAAGAGGAGAGAGGAATCACTGCATGAGCAAGAAGAGAACCAGCAAGGGCCTGTCCGCCCTCGCCGTCCTCGCGGCGCTGCTCCTGGCCCTTGGTCTGGCGGCTTGCGGCGGTGGCGACGACAGTTCGAGCTCGACTGAGGCGGCGGCGACCGAAGCCGAACCCGTCGAAGAAAGCGGCGGCGAAGAAGTCGCGAACGAAGAAGGCGGCGAAAAAGAACAAGTATCGGTGGCGATGGAGCTGATCCTCACCGGCCAGGCCTTCGGCCAGGAAATCGAAGAAGGGATCGAAGCCTTCGCGGCCGAAGACGGCGCGGTCGACGTCTCCGCCAACGGGCCGCCGCAGGTGGATCCCGAAACGGCGCTGAAGCAGGCGACCGACCTGCTCGCCCAGAACCCCGACGCGATGGGCTTCGCCCCGTTCCCGCCGGAGCTCTGGACCCGGACGGCGAAAACGATCGACGAACAGGTCAGCCCGAACGTGCTGGTCTTCAACGAACGCCCGGCCTCGGAAGAAAGCCAGGTCTCGGCGGCGACGGTTCAGACCTTCGTCGGCGCGGCTGACCGGACGCTCGCCCGCGAAGCGACCGAACAGGGCATCAAAGGCGCCGGTCTCGGTCCCGACACCACCGGCGAAGTGATCATCGGCCAGTGCGTCCCGCAGGAAGCCGGCGTGCTGGCGATGCGGACCGAAGGTGTCAAGGAAGTGCTCGCGGAAATGTTGCCGAAGACCAAGCCGGTGGTATTCAGCTCGGGTGCCTCGCCGCAGGAAAGCCTCGAAGCCTGGTCTTCGGAGCTCTCGGCGAAGCAGAACCCGGCCTTCGTGATCGGAGTTTGCACCGAAGACGGCGGCAGCCTCAACAAGATCATGAGCGAAAAAGGGTACGACTTCCCGGCCACGGCGATGGACGTCGCCCCGGGGACGATCACCGGCATCAAGAACGGCAACCTCGTCGGGACCTCGACCGTCAACTGGTGGCTCGAGGGTTACACCGCCACGCGGATGCTGACCGAAGCGGCGCGCGGCGCCGAAATCCCGGAAGGCTGGATCAACACCGGCTTCCTCAACATCACCAAAGACAACCTCAGTGAACTCGAAGAACGCAGCAACGAACCTGAAAAATTCTTCGCTGCGGAAATCGAAAAACTGTTCGCGAACGGCATGCCGGAAGCGGTGCCGATCGAGGACGCCTTCAAATAGTCGAAGTCTCCTCCCACTGATGCCATCGAGGGCCCATGTACACAGCTAGAGATCTGCACAAGAGCTACGGCGGTGTGAAGGCCCTCGATGGCGTCGATTTCGAGATTCACCCCGGCGAGGTGCACGCGCTGCTCGGCGCCAACGGCGCCGGCAAGTCGACGCTGATCAAGATCCTCGCCGGCGGCACCGTCCCCGAGCACGGCGAGCTGCAACTCGACGGCCGCCCCGTCGCCTTCGCCAACTCCGGTGAGGCCGCCGACCACGGCGTCGCGGTCGTCTCCCAGGAGCTGAACCTCTTCCCGCACCTCGACGTGCTGCAGAACCTCTTCCTCGGCCGCGAGCCGCTGGCCGCCGCCGTCGCCCTCGACCGCCGCGAGATGCGGCGCCGCGCCAGGCCGGTGCTGGAGGCGGTTGGGCTCGAAACGAACCTCAACCGCCCGCTGCAGTACCTGCGGCTCGGCGAGCAGCAGCTGGTCGAGATCGCCCGGGCGCTGCTCAACGAGCCGAAGATCCTGATCCTCGACGAGCCGACCTCGGCCCTGCAGGCGGCCGAGACCGAGCGCCTGCTGGCGGTTGTCCGCAGCCTGCGCGACCGCGGCGTCGCCGTCGTCTACGTCTCTCACTACCTCGAGGACGTGTTCGCCGTCGCCGACCGGATCACGGTGCTGCGCAGCGGCCGCGTCGTCGTCGCCCGGCGGCCGCGGGCGGAGATGACGATCCAGGGCACGGTCAACGAGATGCTCGGCGAGGTGGCGCGGGTGGAAGTGACGGCGGCCGAGGTCGAGCCGCTGGAGGAAGCCGCCGCCGCCTCCGAGCCGCTGGTCCTCGACGAAGTCGCGATCGACGGCTCGCTGGCGCCGTTCAGTCTCGCCGCGCAGCCGGGCGAAGTGGTCGGCCTCGCCGGCCTCGAGGGCTCCGGCCCGCAGGTCGTGCTCGACGTGATCTTCGGCCGCCGCCGCCCCGACACCGGCAGCGTCGCGCTGCCCGGCCGCCGGCGCGCCCCGCGCGGGATGAACCAGGCGGTCCGGGCCGGCGTCGCCTACGTCCCCGCCGACCGCAAGCGGCTCGGGCTAATGCTCGACGGCTCGATCGCCGACAACGTCGCCAGCGTCCGCGGTGGCCCGCTGAAGCGGATGGGCGTGGTCATGCGCCGCGGCCGGATGCGGTCGCGGGCGGAGCACTGGCGGCGCCAGCTGAACATCGTCATGGCCGACACCGGCGCCAACGTCGGCTCGCTCTCGGGCGGCAACCAGCAGAAGGTCGTCTTCGCCAAGTGGCTCGAGGCCGACCCGGCGGTGATCCTGCTCGACGACCCTTCGCGCGGCGTCGACATCGGCGCCAAGGAGGAGATGCACTCGATCATCGCCCAGATGGCGGCGAGCAGGAAGGTGGTGATCTACACCTCGAGCGACCTCGAGGAGATGACCAAGGTATGCGACCGGGTGATCGTCTTTTTTGCCGGCCGCGCCGTGGGTGAGGTGAGCGGCGACCTCTCCGAGCACGCGCTGCTCGAGGCGATCAATGTCGGCGCGGTCGAGGCTGCCGCGTGAGCGCGTAGACTGGAATTCTGGGGGGTCGGATGTATTCATCATGGTCAAACGGAGGCGCTGTTGATGGCGGCAACTGAATCGGTTCGGATCTCGCGGGCTGAGGAGCTCTCGCGGCGGCTCGAGCAGGAGATCGTCGACAACGGCTTGCCGGCGGGCGAGCGGCTCGGCACCAAGGAGGACATCCGCAACCGCTTCGGCTACGCGGTCGCGACCGTCAACGAGGCGCTGCGACTTCTCGAAACCCGTGGCCTGATCGAGGCCCGGCCCGGGCCGGGCGGCGGGATGTTCGTCGCCGCCCCCTCCTCGCGGGTGCGCCTCAACCACCTGGTGCTCGGTTTCAAGGTCGACGACGCCCCCTTCGAGGACTGCCTCGAGGTGCGCAACGCGCTCGAGCCGCTGGTTTGCCGCGAAGCCGCGGCTCACTGCCGGCCCGCCGACGCGAAAGCGCTGCGGGCGATCATCGCCCGGATGCGCAAGCAGACCGCCAAACCGGCGGCCTTCCTGCGCCTCAACTGGGACCTGCATCGGCGGATGGCGAAAATGGGGACCAACGCGCCGCTGAAGACGCTCTACCTGACCCTGCTCGACTTCGTCGACGACGGCCTCGCCGATGTGACCGGCGACGAGTTCTTCGACGCCGAGAAAAACCTCGCCGTGCACGAGGAGCTGGTCGAGGCGGTGATCGACGGCAACCCGAAACGGCTCGCCAGGGCGATCGAGGAGCACACCCCGATGGCCAACCGCTGGATGGCCAACGGCGCCTGAGCGCCGCTCCCGCACGCCCCTCTGGGTGTGACACCAATTCATTATAGGTGATAGTGTCACCACTCTCGAAACGCGAGGGTGAAGGAGAGAGATGGGCACCGTTGGACGGCTTGTTTACTCAGTGTTCGACACTCCAGACGTCGACCGGCTGGCGGCGTACCACCGCGACGTCCTCGGCCTCCGCGAGGTGGTGGGCGACGGTGACGGGATCGCGCTCAGCGCCGGCCTCGACCACCACGCGGTCTGGCTGCAGAAGGGCGAGCGGGCCGGGATAGCCGCGCTCGGCTTCCAGCTCTCCCCGGGCGTCGGGCTCGACGATGCCGAGGCAGCGATCCGCGCCGCCGGCGGCGAGTCGGAGCGCCGCAGCGACGCCCTCCCCGGTGTCGGCGAGATGCTGGCGGTGCGCGACATCGAGGGCAACGACCTCCACCTCTTCGCCGCGATCGAGCGCAGCGCCGAGCCGGCGCCAGGCGCCGGCGTCGCCCCCCGCAAGCTCGGCCACATCTGCCTGCGGGCCGGCGACGTCCCGAAGCTGACCGCCTGGTACGAAGAGGCGCTCGGCTTCGCCTGGTCGGACTGGCTCGGGGACTTCTTCTCGTTCCTGCGCTGCGGAGCCGACCACCACTCGCTCAACCTCCTGAAAGGCGAGGCACACGGCAACGTCCTTCACCACATCGCCTACGAGCTGCGCGACATGGAGCACGTGCAGAGCGCCTGCGACTCGCTGTTCGCCAGCGGGCATCCGCTGGTCTGGGGGCCGGGCCGCCATGGCCCCGGGCACAACATCTTCACCTATCACCAGGGAGTCGACGACCACGTGGTCGAGCTCTTCACTCAGATGGACGTCGTCGCCGAGGGCACCGACGGCTGCTTCGAGCCGCGCCCCTGGCACGAGGACTCGCCGCAGGTTCGCAAAGTCTGGGAGCCGGGGCCGCTGACCCCGAACAGCTGGGGCATCGCGCCGCCGCCAGACTTCATCTGAGCCTTCCGGCGAAATG
>Ga0268265_10001341_pt1 | contig 20998 bp, 22 predicted proteins | sample KBSSwiS52_FD_190355 | JGI IMG/M metagenome (GOLD analysis project Ga0268265, IMG submission 190355) | Switchgrass rhizosphere microbial communities from Kellogg Biological Station, Michigan, USA - KBS Switchgrass S5-2 (SPAdes) (version 2) | ecosystem: Host-associated > Plants > Roots >... | reverse complement strand
CCGGCTGGTGCTGAACCGCGTGGTCGACAACTTTTTCGCCGAGACAGAGCAGGTCGCTTTCTGCACCCAGAACGTACCGCCTGGCCTGGACTTCAGTGACGACCCGCTGTTGCAGGGACGCAACTTCTCCTACCTCGACACTCAGTTGAAGCGGCTTGGCGGACCCAACTTCACGCACCTACCGATCAATGCGCCGCGCTGTCCATTCGCGAACTTCCAGCAGGACGGCCACATGGCCTTCTTCAACCCCAAGGGACGCGTCAACTACGAACCCAACAGCTGGGGGGCGGAAGGAGGTCCGCGCGAAAGCCCCGAGCGCGGCTTCCGCAGCTTCGCGGCCGCAGCCGATGGCCCCAAGGTACGACTGCGGCCGGAAAGCTTCGCCGACCACTACAGCCAGGCCCGGCAGTTCTACGTCAGCCAGACGCCGATCGAGCAGAAGCACATAACCGACGCTCTGACGTTCGAGCTCAGCAAGGTTGAGCGAGCGGACATCCGCGCCCGCATCGTCTCGCACCTGAGGAATATCGACGCGACCCTGGCCGGCCTTGTGGCCAATGGGCTCGGCCTTCTCGAATTGCCAGCGCCGGCTCAGGCCGCGCGCCCCACCCGCGACGACCTGGCGCCTTCCCCCGCGCTCAGCATCGTCGAGCGCGGCCCCTCCAGCTTCGCGGGGCGCAAACTCGGCGTGCTTCTGACGGACGGCGCCGACGCGGGCCTCTACGACGCCGTCAGCAAGGCGGCCGCGAAGGCCGGCGCGATCGTGGAGGTGATCGCACCGAAGATCTCCGGCGCAGTTCTGTCTGACGGAACGCTCGTCCCGGCGAGGCAGAAGATCGACGGCGGCCCCTCCGTGCTCTTCGACGCCGTGGCGGTGTTGGCGTCCGCCGAGGGCGCCGCCCTGCTGGCTCGCGATGGGACGGCCAAGGACTTCGTCAATGACGCCTTTGGCCATTGCAAGTTCATCGCCTACAGCGCCGAAGCGGCGACTCTGTTCGAGAAGGCCGGCCTGCTTTCAGACTTGGACGAAGGCTGCTTCGCCTTGGTCGGGGGGAAGGACGCCAAGGACTTCATCGGGGCCTGCGGCCAGCTCCGCTATTGGCCGCGGGAACTCAACGTGGACTTGGACGCAGTGAGCTAGTTTCGCTTAAGGACAGCGCGCCCGATAATCCGCCGATCCGCCGATCCGCGGATCGCCGGGCGCGTGTCGAAGCATCAATGCCGTCCCCGCTCCGTCAAGCTGCACGGCCTCCACCTCTCCCCTGCCCGCGACGCGGCCGCGCGGCTCGGCGTCCGCACGCTTGGCCGGAAGTTACGATGGGCTCTGGTTAGCAGCGCCGAGGCGGGGGCGCGCCGAAGGGCCCGCAGAATTGATCGCGCCGGCGCGCGATTAGACGCGCCAGCCGTAACCGGGGAACCGCCCCGCGTCGCGCACGTAAAGGGCGGCGAAACGGGTCGAGGACTCTCATGGATGTGACGCAACTTCGACCCGCAGACTTCAAGGCGCCGGGCATCCTCCTGTCGGGAGCGGTCGACAATGCGATGTACGGCGCCTTCCGCCAGCAGCTCGACGCGCCCGATGCAGCGGCGCGATCGGCTCGCGCTCTCGACGCCGCCGCTGCCGAGGCGACTCTCCGTGAGGCGGACAACGATCCTGAATAGCGGTCCGAAACCGCCTGCGGCGCATCCAGGGCCTTTGACGAGCTGACGGGTCGCGTCGTCGCGTGCGCGCGCCGGCGCTATTCAACAATGTTGGAATGTGGCCGTCGCGCCGTGGCGCGCACGCAGCGACCATGGCTCTCCCTGCAACCACAGTCGCTCAACTTCGATGGCCTTCCAACCGGCAGGCAGAACCGTCGGCCGTACGGTCCACTCCGACAGATCACCATTTCCGGGCCTTAGTCCGGTGAAGCCGAACAGAAGGCCCGCGAGGAAGCCGCCAATGTTGGCGAAGAAAGGCCCGGCGCGAGGCTGTTCGGGAAACCGGTCCGAACGGTATTCCAGGGTCTGCAGAAAGCGGCCCTGGACGAAGCGGCCGTAGCCGTCCTCGAGCAGCTTTAGCGACCGCCGCCGATCTCCGAGCCGCGCCGCCCACGCGCCGAACAGGGCGGACAGCATCGGGCTGCCAATATAGTCATCAGCGAGCGCGAGATAGAATTCCAGAGTGGCGGTCTCGTCTGTCTTGGAGAGCTGATACTCCAAGGGGAATATCCCCATCAGCGGGTCAGGCGTGCCGCCCTTCTCTTCGTTGCGGCGGTAGCGGTCGTGGGAAACAACGGCCGCACCGCGCCGCGGCAAGACCATATTCTGAGCGATCTCGACCCAGGTTGGATCTGCTTGGCGTCCAAGCTGCTCGGCAACTCTGATCGCATCGCACAACACGACCACCGCAGCCATGTTGGTGAACGCCGCATTAGACACCGGATCTTCGCGCTCGGCGATACCCATGGAGGCAAGTATTTCATAGCCTTCGGATGTGCGCGTTACCCTAGAGGTGATCCAATCGGCGACACCTGACAGCACAGGCCACGCTTGGTCTCTGAGAAACTCAGCATCCGCCGTCATTCGAGCGTACAGCGCGAAGGCGTGGGCGACGTCCAGCGAGACGTGGTCTTCGTGCCACGCCGCCGTCCCGGGAACGGGGGCGCTCTCCTCGCCGCTGCGTGGGGCGCTCTCCCACGGAAACTGCATGCCGCGCCGTCCAAACAGACGCGCATTGTTCTCTGCACCCTTCAGGGAGCGGCTGCGATAATCGAGGAGGCTCTTGGCGGCGTCCGGTTGAAGGAGGCAGAGCGGCGGGACGGCGAAGGCCTCGATATCCCACATCACGTGTCCGTAGTAGTAATGATAGTCGTGCCAGGTAGCCAAACCGAAGATCGAGGTCGACGCCGGCGACGCTCGGTGAACTGAGCAGTTGAGGTAGTAGACTGCTGCGTCTGCAAGCGCCTGCCAGCGCTCCGAGGCGCCGATCAGCTGGATCCGACCTTTCCACACTTCATCCCAGACCTCGCGGTTGGCGGCGCGAAGCGCGTCGAACCCATCGCGCCCGGCCTTCGCCGCTAGCCGGGCCGCGTGCAGGTCCGGCGTCGCGTGCAACACGTCGGGCACGACGCTCACGATCTGGCGCAGCCGCACAGCTCGCCCAGCGGGGACGGGTGCGGAAAACTCGGAAATAAACTGGCCGTACTGGAAAGCCAGCGTCGCTGCAGGGCCTACATCTGCGCCATCAGCGGTCGTCACGTAAGCGATGCCGCAAGACGACATCGCGCCGCCCGACTGCCAGAGCAACGCACCATCTACGGCCGGCGCGTCCTCTCCGGGCGTAGTCCGCGTACCTCGCAATAGCCGCCCGTCCGCTCCGCGCGCGTCAATGATTGCGCGCAGGCCAAGGTCGCCGCTCTGATCGGGCGTGATCGTGATCTCCTGACAGACCAGCGTTGGATCGCGCCTCGAGCAGAAGGTCAGGACCTCGACTGAAGCCGTGTGACCTGAGAGGGCCACTTGAAAGCGGCTCGTGAGTTCGCCCGAGCCGAAGTCGTAATCCTGCTCGAGATTGCTGACCGCATTGTCGGCATCTGACAGCCAAGCGCCCCCCAGACGAAGGTCGGCGGCGATCGGGTATGGAGCGTTGGCAGCTGCCTCGATCCGCCGCACGGGATGTTCTCCGCAATAGCCGCTGATCAGAGCCATCCCCGCGCGGAACGCCATTGGCCGTACCCGCAGTCCGATGAGACCGTTGGCGACGTACGCTGGCAGTTCGTCGCCCAGGTCGCCCCGAACAGTGGGCGGGCTAATCGGTCGCGTAGCGGATGCCGGCATCTACCCTCTTGGGGCGTCCTTAGGTCTGGGCGTCGGGACGACGGAGGGGACGCATCGCTACGAAGCGCCGGAACGCCAGGAGGTTCCGGCGGCAGCCAGGCAATGCGCGGAAGGCAAGGACGACGATCAGCCGCGGAATGTCTCAAGCCGGCGTGCGGTCGACGGCCCGCCGGAGGTGGCGCATCTCGCCTTTGATCCGGACATAGGCCTCGTCCAAGTGCCAACGCCGATGGGTGTGCTGCCGCATGGCCTGAACCCGCTTCTTGCGGATCTCGCCGGCGAACATCGAGCCGAGCGCACGTACATCATCACCACCAGCCGGATCACCTCGGGCGAGGAGTCGAACCAGCGGAACGGGTTGTCGGACTTGGCCATGGCCGACCGCTAGGGCAGCGCCGTTACCTCAGAACACCCCGCCGCACCCCATGCGTCATCCGCATAGGTTGATCTCCATCACCCAGCGCACGAACGCGTCCGGCGTCTCCTCGAACGGCCGCAGCGAGCCGATCACGCGGGCGTTGTCAGAGCACGTCGATCGGGCCCAGGCCAGGCGGCGCTCGATCTCGGCGATCGCCGCATCCCAGTGCTCCGGCAGGGCGACGTCCAGCACGCGTTCGATCACCTCGGCGGGGCGGGCCTTGAGGCGACGGCGGACGGCCTCCAGCCGCGCCGGTGCCGGTCACGGCGACGCGCGCGCCCTCCTCGCGAAGGCCTCGGCCAGGCCCGCGCCGATGCAGCAGCAGCAGCAGCCGCCGGTGCTCAGCACCACCTTGTCCCGGAACTCCGTCATCGCCGGTCAGCGCGCCGTCGCCGCGAGCTGCTCGGCGACGAAGGCGATCTCTTCAATGCCGGTGCGCGGCTCGCGCAGGCCGGCTGTCGAAACCACCTCGTCCCAGTGGGCGGCGAGGTCCTCTACCGAGGGCGGGGCAGGGTCCGACGCCGCCCATCCGCGGGGTATGCCGCGCACGGCGCGCACATAGCGTCCGCCGACCGCGGAGAACATCTGGCCGGTCTGCTGGCACTGCTCGCTGCCGAGATAGACGACCAGCGGGACCACGTGATCGGGCGTCAGGCGCTGGCCAATCACCGGCAGCAGCCGCTCCAGCTCGGACCGGCTCTCGCCGCCGTCCTCGGCCTTGCGAACCCCCGCCATGCGCGTCACCGCGACCGGCATCAGGGCGTTACTGCGGATACCGTACTTGGCGCCTTCCAGCGAAATCTGGTTGTTCAACCCCATCACGCCGGCCTTGGCGGCCCCGTAGGCCGCCTGCGTCTCCAGCCCAAGGAAGCCCGAATTGGAGCTAACCAGGACAAACCGGCCGTAGTTGCGCCGTTGCATGACGCGGTAGGCGGCCTGCGCGACGTAGAAATTTCCCCCGAGATGCACGTCCAGCATCAGCTGGAAATCTTCCGACGGGGTCTCGTGAAACGGCGTGAAGCGGATCGTGCCAGCGTTGGTGACCACAACGTCGACGCCGCCGAAATGGTCCTGGGCGGCCTCGATGATCCGCCGCGCGCCCTCGGGGCTGGAGACGCTGTCGAAGTTCGCCTCCGCGCGCCCGCCCGCGGCGCGAATCTCCTCGACGACGGCGGAGGCGACCCGGTCCGAAAGCTCGCCCCGGCCATCCACGGCCGAGCCGATGTCGTTGACCAGAACGGCCGCCCCGCGGCGCGCGAACTCCAGCGCGTAGGCCCGGCCCAGTCCCTGCCCCGCGCCGGTCACTACGACGACGCGATTTTCGAACCTGATGCTTCCCATGCGCTACCGAGCCTTCGTTTCTGCGGCGTTCCCCGCTGTTTGCGATAAATTCAGTCGCCGTGCCGGCTAGGCCGAGCGCGGGCGGACGATTCCCTTGCGCTAGGTGGCGGCGCGAAGGGCGACAGCGTCCGTCTCGGCAGTTGGCCACGGATCACGCATCGCCTCAACGCCCGATCCATCTGTGGACCTGGGGTAATCGCGGTCCTGGCTTGAGCCGCCGATAGGGCGTTGTCAGCGCAAAATGAGCGAGGCTGGCTTCGCCTTGCTGCTACGAGAGTTTTCGGGCAGCAGCCGGCATTTTCTGAGGATGGCAGAAGGAAGCTCGGCCGCCATGAAGCCTAACGATGAGCCCACCGGCCTAAAGAAGCGTGAGGTGGCTCTGCCAGAGCCGGACGATAAACCATTTTGGGGCACCAGCTCAACGCGTCCTGCGAGCGAAATCCCCACGTAAGCTGACGCCCGAAACAACAAGCGGCGCCGAAGCGTGTGTTTCTTTATGAGCAGTGCGAGCTTTCCTGTGACGCTCGAACCCTGGGGGGCCCTCAGAAGTTAGGAGCGCACGGCCAGGCGGGTTGGCCAAAAATTCAGTAGAGGTTTGCGAGCGGACAGATTGTGCGCTCCGATTGCGCACCCGATGGACCCCAGTGAAGAGTATGAGCGCAGGGCGCTGGAGGTGGAGGAGTCAGCGGCCAAAACACCGCCGGGGCTAGAGCGCGAGGCATTTCTCAAAATTGCCCGGCAGTGGTGCCTGCTGGCCGAGCAAATACGCTACCAAAAACGCCGCGGGGTCTGATTGGCTTATTCTTCGCCACACTCGACCATGTCCACCATCCGCGCCCCGCTCCACAGCTCGACCATGGGATGGCCGCCGTCGCACATCTCGTGCGCCTTGGCGCGCGCTTCCTCTAGCGTCTCGGCTTCGATCCATTCGCCCCAGGTGATCTTGCCAGCGGCGTTTAGAAGGTAGGCGCGGTACGTCGGCATTTGACAGGCCCAGTGCTGGTGACCGCGCCAACATGGTGGGGCTTGGCGTAACAGCAATCGACTGCGACGAGCCGCCGCAGCGCTGCTGCCTCAAACCCACACCTGCGGCATGGCGAGGCTCGGCTTTTTCGTGCGGCGACCGCCACCCCACGATGCTCAGGCGGCCAGTTCAGTTCGCGGTCGAGCGGGCCACTTACTGCCTGGACCTCATTTCCTCCAGCGCCTCCTCGGCTCGCGTCTCGTCGTCGGCCTCCAGCATCGGCTGGACGATCACCGCCACGGGCGCTGTAACACCCATCCGCACCTCTACGAGCATGTCATCCCCTTCGGCTGGGGTTAGGGGACACCCGCCTGAAGCGCGAGATCCACTAAGTGGGAAGGCGCTACGGCGGCGGCCTTCGGCCGTCGTCGCTGCCGCCCCTTAGAAGCTTGACCGCGGTCCGGGCATTCGCCCCGACCTCGTTGGCGTTTACGGGCGAACGATCAACGATGCCTTGCGCCGGCCGAACGAAATGGCACCCGGCGTTATAACGCAGCTACTCGCGCGGGTGCTGGCAGTCTAACGCTAAGAAGTCTCCGGTCTTCGGAGGCGTCAGTTGCGTGCGCGGTGTCGAGGTCAGCCGCCAAACCATCCAGTGCTGGACGATCAACTTTGGTCCTCACATGGCGCGCAATCTGAAACGCCGGCGCTCCCCTCCCTCCCCTCACTGGCACGGTCTGCCGCATCGGCGGCAGGCGCATGCATCTGTGTCGCACAGTGGATGACGAAGGTGAGGTTCTCGACGTTGTCGTGCAGCGATCGCGCGACGCTGAGGTCGCGCTCAAACTCCTGCGTCGACTACTGCGCAATCAGCCTATCGCGCAGCCGACCGCCGACCAGGCAGAGTCTGGGGTGTGCCAAACGCCGAAGTTCAGGTCGATCCGGAATCCGGACGTCGAAAGCGAGGTCAGGCGTGACCCAGGACCTTCTCGTTACGCCTTTAGATCACGGCGTAGGTTCTGGCTGACGCGCCGGCCGGGGGCGAACCTGACCGCCTTGTACGACAGCAGGGCGCCGCTTTTCGCCCGAACCGGGAGCAGCTCGACGGCGGCGTCGGTCGCGTCGTCGACCAAGGCGATGGGCGCCTTCCCACTGCGCATCGCCGCGCCTCCAAAATCCAACCTGTAGGCGCTTTCGACCTGGGCGCGTGGTGGCGATCGCCGCTTGCTTCGTTCAAGGTGCCCCCGAAGCAACGGGGATGATCGTGGCGGCCCAGCAGGAAGTCATGGCGCACGGAGCGGCGGAGCCGCCGCTAGGCCGCCGGGCCGCGTTCCGCTTCATCTTCGCCGCCCAGGTGATGAACGCCATCTCCTTCGGCTTGATGGGGCCGGTGATGCCGAACCTGCTCAAGTCCTTCACCGGCGGGGATTCGGCTGCGGCGGCGCTGTGGATCATGGTGTTCGCGGTGACCTGGGGCGTGGTGCAGCTGTTCTGCGGCCCGATCCTCGGCCAGCTGTCCGACCGGTTCGGTCGCCGGCCCGTGATGCTGATCTCGATCTTCGGGCTCGGCGCCGACTTCCTGTTCATGGCCTTCGCCCCGACCCTGGGTTGGCTGCTGGTCGGGCGGATACTGAACGGCATGACCGCCTCCAGCTTCTCCACCGCCAACGCCTATGTCGCCGACATTACGGCGCCCGAGAACCGCGCCCACCGGTTCGCGGTGATGGCGTCGGCGGTGTCCGTCGGGCTGGTGCTCGGGCCCGTCGTCGGCGGAACGCTCGCCGAATTCAACCTGCGCCTGCCGTTCATGGTCGCGGCGGCCCTGTCCCTGCTGAACGGCCTCTATGGCCTGTTCGTGCTGCCGGAGTCGCTGCCGCCTGAAAAGCGCATCGAGACCTTCCGCTGGAGCGCCGCCAACCCCGTCGGCGCGCTGGGCTTCCTCAAGCGCCACGCCGAGCTCTATCGTCTCGCCGGCATGGGTTTCCTGTTCCAGTTCTCCCAGACCGTCTGGCCAAACGTCTTCGTGCTCTACGGCGGCTACCGCTACCACTGGAGCCCAGGTTTCGTGGGCCTCGTCCTGGCGGTGTCCGGCGGCGTTGGCGCCTGCGTGCAAATCGGTCTGATCGGGAGGTTGGTGCGCTGGATCGGCGAACGCGGCGTGCTGGTGATCGGCACGGTGACGGGCGCCGTCGGCATGGCCATCGCCGGCTGGGCGCCGCAGGGGTGGATCTACCTCATCAGCATGCCTTTCCATATCGGATCGGGCATGATCCTGCCCGGCCTCATGGGCCTGATGAGCCGCGCGGTCGCCGCCAACGAGCAGGGACGGATGCAGGGCGTGAACCAGAGCCTGCAAGGCATCGCGGTGGTGGTGGGACCGATGCTATATTCACCCATCTTCGCCTGGTCGGTGCGCCACGACGCCAGCGTCCACCAGCCGGGCTTGGCCTTCTACATCTCGGGGATCGCGATCTTCGCCATCTTCCTGCTGACCCTGGGGATCGCGTACGCGCCGCGCGCCAGGGCCGCATGACTGAGACAGGCGCCCGCAGCCGCGCGGGGGGCTAAGCAGTTCGTTTCGTTCGCTCACGCCCTGCTTCCTAGGCGCCTGCAGCAGGCCAGGCGGCTTCTGATCTGCGCCAGTTGCGGACCTTCGGGCCGCTCCACAAGCCCGACATTCAAATCGGCTCGCAGAGCCCCATTGCGGCTGTTGACGGCTCGGCCAACCGTTGGCGCCCTTACAGGTGTCTTTCAATTGATCCGCACGATCTGACAGCCCGTGCGGCTGGTGAAAGGAAACCTGTGAGTCTGCCTGACCCTCAGACGATAGCCGCAATCTGCGGCGGCATCGCTGTGTGTGGACGCGGCTCGGGCCCGGTGCCCAGTCGAGTTCGCGTTGCCTTGCTTCCGGATTGCGGACCTTCGCGAGGGTCTTACGCTTGGCCCCGCAGCAAAATCATCGAAATCGCTCGAGCAGCGGTTCTCTGCACGCAAGGGCGCCAGCGCGAGCCGTGGTGCGCAGCGTCCGTGCGTTCGCCACGTATCGTTCAAACGCGCGATGCACAATGTCTGCCTGGGTCGTGAATAGGTCGCCCGGCGCCACGACCGTCGCGAGCGCTGCCGCCGCGGCGATCCGCTGGCGCAGATCTTCCGTCGCGCTGCTGAACATGCATGCGTTGGCCTCTCCTGCGCTGTAGAGCGCGGCGACCATCGAGTCAGCCAAGGCCGCGACGTTCTTCAAAGCGTGGGTGGATAACGCGAGGCAGAACGCTGCGTCGTCCAATGTCCCCGACGCGCAAACGCCCTTCGGCTGGCACGAACGAAACTCACTCATCGTCGACTCCTCGTCTCGGTGCAGGCGTTTCGTCCCAAGGCATAGCTCGGTCACCAACCCGCGGGCTCGGCGGGGGCTCCGTTTGAACTAGGCACGAGCCGCCTTTGTTGCAATGCAACACGGAGCGCTGCGGCTGCGAAATTTCCCCGTTGCACCGTCAGGTCACGTTCGCTGGGCGGGCCGGGCCGCGCCACTTCCGGGGATTCGAACCCATCCAGATTGCAGACCTTCGCGGTGACGGACCAATGGGCCTGAATGACCCTGGCGGAAGGTCGAAACATCGTGTTCCTGCGCGCCGCATAGGAGCGGGGACGGGGCGGCGAGGCGGGCCGGAGCAGACGCCCATCTATGGGCCGAGGTGGCAACCAATCCTGAGCCCTTGCGCTTACGCTTGATTGGGGAATACCTGAGGAGAATCCAGATGCGCACTGCCCTCGCAATGCTGACCGCCACCGCCGCGGCCCTCAGCCTGGTGGCTTGCGAAAGCAAGCAGGACAAGGCTGCTGAGGTGAAGGCTGATCAGCTCGAAGCCCAGGCCGCCGCCACGCCGAACGAGGCGAAAGAAACCCAGCTCAACGCACAGGCCGACAAGATCGAGCAGCAGGCCGGCAACGCCGACGGCGGCGCAACCACGGCGAACACGCCTGACACCTCGCCGTCGCATTAGGCGAACAGGGCTCTGCCTGCGCTCGCGAGCTATCCTTTGCGACTGAGCGAGGGCCGGACTAAGGCGCCCGCGTGCCCCAGATCACCTCTGTCTTCTTGCCTGGCCAGCACGTCATCGTCAGTCATCAAGACGGGCTCGCCCGCAACGTCCGGCCTTCGCACTAGCGCGTTGGCCGATCGATAGCCTGCAAATGCCGACGGGCAGGCTCGAGCCTGCCCGTCGTTTTCCTTTCGCCTGCACCGCGCCTGCCGATCGCCTGCCCTCCAAAGCGCAGGTGATCGACTGCGTCAGCCGCCGTGGAAGCTGACCGTCTTTGCGTAGGTGAACTCGTTCAGTCCCTGCAGGCCGTACTCCAGGCCGTAACCGGAACGGCGCACCCCGCCGAACGGCGCCTGGCTGGACATCGCGCCCGCCCCGCCGTTGATCGAGACATTGCCGGTATGAAGTCGCAAGGCCATCTCATAGGCCTTGCCGGCGTCGGCCGAGAACACACCTCCACCGAGCCCGTAATCGCTGTCGTTGGCGATGCCGATCGCCTCGTCGTCGTCGTCGTAGCCGATCACGACGCCCACCGGCCCGAAGACCTCCTGCCGAGCGATGCGGAAGTGGTTCTTCACGTCATCGAACAGGGTCGGCTCGAAATAGAAGCCCTTGTCGAGGTCGCTGGGCCGCTTGCCGCCGGCGACTAGCCGCGCGCCTTCATCTTGGGCGCTGGCCACCAGCTGCTCGGTGCGGGTTCGGGCGGCTTCGCGGATGAGCGGCCCCATACCGGTCGCCGGATCCGCCGGATCGCCAACCTTGACCTGTCGGGCGATGGCCGCGAGCGCCTCTACATACTGGGCGCGGATCGAATTGTGCACGATATGCCGTGTGAGCAGACCGCATCCCTGACCGCATTGCGTCGTGAAATTTACCAGCCCGCAGGCCACAGCTGCGCGCAGATCGGCATCTGGCCGCACAATCAGCGCCGACTTGCCGCCGAGTTCCATGATGACCCGCTTCAAGGTGGGCGCGGCCTGGGCCTGAATCTTCGCCCCAACGACGTCGGAGCCAGTGAAGGTGACAAGGTCAACCCTGGCGTCGGTCGTCAGGCGCTCACCGACCTCGGCGCCACCATTGACGATATTGAGCACGCCCGGAGGAAGACCGACCTCCTCGGCGATTTCGCCGAACAGCAGCGCCGCGAAGGGGGTGTATGGGGAAGGCTTCAAAACCACGGTGCAGCCCACCGCGAGCGACGGGATCACCTTCGCCAGATTGAGGAAGAAGGGGAAATTGTACGCGGTGATCGCGCCCACCACGCCGATCGGCTGGCGGACCATGAGCGCCATGCCGAGCGTCTTGGTGCCGTCTGCCTGTGGCGTGACTTCGGGCGCGTGCGCGGTCACCGGGTCGCGAGTGGCGAGTTCGACCGTCGCTCGCGCATGCTTCATCGGAGTCTCGTAGTGCAGGAAGCGCGCGAGCACCTGCGGCGCGCCAGCCTCGGCGACCGTCAGCGCGATGATCTCTTCTTTGCGCCGCTCGATAGCGGCGAGGAACGCCGTCATCTTGGCTTGCCGTTCACGCGCTGGAAGGCGCGGCCACAGCCCGGTGTCAAACGCTTCGCGCGCAGCGGCGATAGCGGCCTCGGCGTCGGCGGCGCTCCCGAGCGGGGCATGGCCGATGACGCGCTCATTCGCGGGATTGATGACCGCTTCTGTCCCCCCGCTGCCGGAGACCCATTCACCTCCGATGTAGAGCAAAGCGCCCTTGTTCACGATGTCCAGCATGTCTGCACCTTTGGTGTTGTGTGTCTGCGCCGAGCGGCATTCGAGCCGGTCATCGAACAGGCTTGCGAGCGACCGGCAGCTTTCTCAGGAGGGCGCCCTAGGCCCGTCCCAAGGCATTTCGCTAGCGTTTTGCCGTTGCGGATACACCATTGATCCGCAACGGCTGTTGCGTCAACGCCGTCGCACAAGCGCGGGCAAACCGACGACCGGGGCAATATGCCCACCGTCGCAATCCGCGCGTTCAGCCGGGCGCCAGGCTCTCCTCGCTGGTTCCCGGCTGCGAGGCCCCCGCTTATTGACCGCCGAAGTTCTTGCGGAACTCCATGCCGACCCAGCGCGGCTCGCCGATCTGGACGAACGCCGGCCCAGCGACCCGCACGTCGGTCCCGCCCATATAGAAGTGCTTGTTGGCGAGGTTGCGCCCGACGAGCGAGACGGTGAAGTCCGCCTCCGGGATCTCCCAGGACAGCCGCGCCGATCAGGCCGTAGCTGGGCTGGCGAAGCACGCGTTCGGTCGGCAGCAGCGCCGCCTGCTGCGAGAAGATTGCGGGCGCTCGCACGCGCAGTTCCTAGATTTCACAAGTTAACCGAGCTCGTTAGGGTAGCGTCGACCGCAGTCGGTACGGCCCGTGAGGGGCAGCCGCTGTCGTCGCGCCCGCGCCAAGCGTCTCCTTCAATGAAGTTCATAACATTACCGTTCGATCACGTAGAAGCGGCATCACCGACCCCCGGCGCAGGCCGAAGCTCGCTGCCCGGAAAGATCTCTTGCAGTTCGATGATATTCCCGTCGGGATCGTAAAGATAACAGGACGCGCACTTGGCGTATTCGAGATGCTGGGGCGAAGATATGAAGTCGACGCCGGCGGATTTTAATCGCTCGTATTCTGCAAAAATATCGATCACGTCAAAGCAAATGTGGCGAATTCCCGCATCGCAGGCCGGTCGACGTTCTCCGGGCCGTGGCTCGGGACTACTGTAGCAAAACACTTCGATATTCATGTTGGCGAGAGTCAGGCCACCAGCCCGTCCGGCGGTGTTCTCCATTCCAACGACCGTTTCGAATGCCGTGTTGCCCGATCTGATGTTGTGGATCCCACGCGGCTTTGCGCCCATTAGATCGACATAGAAATGGAGAAACCGGTCGAGGTTGGTCGTCGCCAACGAGATATGGTGCATGCCCCGGATCATGTTTCCTCGCTTGTGGGGTTCGGCGCCTCAGGCGCGCACTATCAACGCAAACCCGTGATTTGATCGATCCTCGCCAAGTCTTCGCTCGTCATCGCCCATCCCGAAGCCATGATGTTCTGCTCGACCTGTTCGGGCTTAGTTGCGCCGCAGATGACGCTGGACACCAGCGGATTGGCGAGCAGCCAGCTGATCGCCAGGCCAAGAAGCGTGCGGCCCCGCTCCTTGGCGAACGCTTCGAGATCCTCGACAATCTCGAAATTGCGCTCCGTCATGAAGGTGTCCCCCAAGCGGAGGAAATTGTCTGTCAGTCGACCGGCCGGCTTGCCGCCGAGGCGCGAGTACTTGCCGGTCAGCATGCCGCTGGCCAGCGGGAAGTACGGCAACAATCCAAGGCCATAATGTGCGAGCGTCGGGAGCAAGTCCTTCTCGCAATCTCGCACGAGCACGTTGTAGTGGTTTTCGGCCGCGACAAAGCGTTCCAGCCCTTCGTGACGCGAGATCCAGACCGAATCCGCCAGCTTCCAAGGCTCCAGATTCGAGCAGGCGACGTACCTGACTTTTCCGGCGTGGACGAGATCGTCAAGGACGCCAAGGGTCTCGCCGATGGGCGTCTCGGGATCGGGCCAATGCAGCATGTAGACGTCGATCCAATCGGTCCTCAGGCGCCGCAGGCTGGCCTCGACGCCCTGCATGATCGCGGCGCGCGAGCTGTCGCGGCGGGTGCCGGCGCCGCTGGGCGTGAGCCCGAACTTGGTAATCAGCGTTATATTCTTGCGCCGATCGCGAAGCATGCGCCCAAGCAGCTCCTCTGAGGCCCCGAAGCTTTTGCCGTAGGATGCTGCCGTGTCGAAGACGGTGACGCCCAGGTCGAGCGCACGGTCGACAACGGCTTGAGACGCGGCCTCATCGATGGTCCACCCGAAGTTGTTGCAACCCAGGCCGACGCTTGAGATTCGAAGTCCCGTACGCCCTAGATGCCGACTTTCCATGATCGCGCGTGATTCCTGAGCCTGAGGTTTTGCTTCCTGCTGACCGTGGTCAGTTCAGCGTCTGCGGAAAACGGGCCGATAGCCTTCCTCCACGTACGCCAATTCATCGTCACTCAGCTCAATGGCGAGCGCCGCGACGCTTCCATCGATCTGCTCGGGCCGACGCCGATCAAGGCCGAAACGACGTAGGGCTTCGACAGCCCCCAGGCGGTCGCGATCTCAGCCATTGTGGCGTCTCGGCGCTCTGGGCCGCAAGCACGGCCGCAAGCGCCGCGCCAATTCTGCTACCACCGCCAGTGACGAGCGCGACGTTGTCGACCATATCGCGCATCGTCCGCCCCCAATTCCGCTAATGTAATTCGTTTTCGATTACCGCTTCAGCCGGTGGAGGTCTAGCCATTGGCTCGGGCAGTAGCCGTCTGACCTACGCATCGTCCGCGCCGACGCCGTCGGCCCGCCCATATGGCCGACTGGCGGCGTCGCTCAGACAGCAACAAAGGTCCGACCGAAGCGGACCCTCAGTTCGGCTTCCAGACGAGCTCGACTTCCGCAATGCCGTTGATGAGCCCTGTGGCGGTCTTCGGCTTGGATCCAGACTTAACGCTGAAGTCGGGAATCTTTCGCAGCCACTCGTCGAGACAGACCTTGATTTCCCGGCGCGCGAGCATCGAGCCGGGGCAAACGTGCGGACCACTTCCGAAGGCCGCGTGCACGATCGGTCGCGGACGGTTGAAGCTGATAGTGAGCGGGTCTTCCACCAGTTCCTCATCCAGGCCGTAAAGGCAGTTCGCCTGTTGGATGACGTCGCCCTTGGCGAAACGCACCCCTTTGTGTTCGAAATCGTAGACGATCTCCCGCGCCGTATTGGACAGGCCGTGACGGCGGATCAGCTCCTCGACCGCATTGGGGATGAGGTCCGGATCCTCGACCAACTGCCGCCGATGGCCAGGATTGCGCGCCAGGAAAAGGACGCTGAGGGACATCATGTGCACAACGGTGTCCAGCCCGCCGCCCAGCATCAGCCGCAGCATGCTGAGCGCGTCCTCATAGCTGATGCGCTTTCCCTCAACCTCTCCGTGGGCGATCATGCTGATCGTATCGTCGCAGGGCCGCGCGAGCCGCTCCTGCAGCCACTTTTCAACGTATTCGCCGATCGCGTTATTGGCCTTTGCGCGGGCCTCCTGGTCCGAGTTGTGGCCCGTCGCGCCAGCGAGGGTCATGAGATAAGGACGATCCTCCAACGGCAAGCCCATCATCTCCAGAAAGACGGAGATCGGGACCTTCTCGGCGAAATCGACGACAAATTCGCACTCACCTTTCGGCGCCAGTTCGGACACCAGCTCCTTTGCCAGCACGCGCGCACGCGCCTCCAACAGATCCAGCTTGGCAGGCGCGAACGCCTTCATCATCAAGCGGCGGTAAGGCGTATGCTCGGGCGGATCGAGCATGATCGGCACCAGTGGCTTTTCCATCTGGATCGGCGGGATCATGAGCGTGCGGTGGGAAAAGCGCTCGTGGTCCGTGTGCAGCAACTTGATGTCGTCGCTTTGCGTGACGATCCAGTGTCCGCCGTTATACGGCGTCCAGAAGATCGGCGGGTGTTCGGCCTTCAGACGCAGCCATGCGAGCTGGGCGTCGTCCTCCATGCCTGGCAGGTCGAAGCAATCCACTTGGAAGACGAGGTTGTCGGGAACATGCGCCGGCTTTTCGGCCAAGCAACGGACGTCAGGTGTCATGGCCGAACTCTCTTCTTAAGGCTTTGCATGGGCCGGGCTGTCCGGCCAAAATCGGATCCACTCGGCATGCCGACTTGAGACTTTGGCAGGCTGACGACGAATGTCGGCTCACATCCATGTCCCCTAGGCTGCAGCGGAGCGTTGGCGGACGAGATCGGCGCCCTTTTCACCGATCATGATCGATGCGGCGTTGGTGTTGCCCGCGACGATGCGGGGCATGACCGAAGCATCGATGACGCGCAGGCCATCGACGCCCCGCACACGTAGCTCAGGATCAAGCACCGCCTCGGCGTCATCGCCCATTCGGCACGTGCCGACCGGATGATAGCTGGACCCCAGCCTGGCGCGAAGGTAGGCGCGCCATCCATCGTCGTCGCTCGGCAGCGGCGAAGGCTCATTGTCACCGAGGACATGGCGGCGCAGTGCCGGAGCGCTGTAGACCCTCTCTATGACGCGCAGCCCCGCCACAAGCGTCTCCACGTCGTTCGGCGATCCGAGGTAGGGTAGAGTGATCAGCGGCCGAGTTTCGGGATCGGCCGTGGCGATCCGGACGGCGCCGCGGCTCGCGGGGTGACAAAGATTGCACGCGATCTGGACCCCGCGCTGCTTGTGGGGCTGTGGCTTAGCGCCCCTGAGATCGATGCATAGGGGGAGAAAGCTCAACATGACGTCGGGCTCGGCGATGCCCGGGTCCGTGCGGCAGTACGCCATCGCTTGGACAGCAGCGGAGGTGAGCGGACCACGGCTAAAGAGCAGATACTCGAGCGCCGCCCCTACGATTCCAAGGCCGGCTGTGATGGTGTTGTACGTTGGCGTGTCGACGAACTTGCTAATCCCGACCGCCGGATGATCTTGCAGGTTCTCGCCCACTGCGGCGCGGTCGACCTGCACAGGCACGTTAGCCGCCTGAAGCACCGCCCCAGGCCCGACGCCGGAGCGTTGGAGGATGGCGGGCGATCCGATCGCGCCGGCGGATAGAATTACCTCGCGGCGGGCGCGCACGCTGACGGTCTGACCGCCTCGGCGGTAGGTCACACCCTTGGCCGCACCGCTTTCGAGATCGACCCGCTCGACCAGGCAATCGGTTTGCACGCGCAGATTGGCGCGGCCGAGATTTGGCGCGATATAGGCCTCTGCCGTACTGGACCTGCGCCCCCGCCTCGTCGTGCTGTGCATCAGGAACGCGCCTTCCTGATCTCCCGCACAGTAGTCCGGAAGGACCGGGAAGCCAGATTCTTCGCAAGCCTCGAGGAAGGTCCTCGCGAGCGGATGCAGCGTTCGACCTGGTGAGACCGAGAGCGGCCCATGCGCCCCGTGGTCCTGCGACGGGGCGCCCTCAAACGACTCGGCCTTGAGGAAATAGGGGAAGACGTCCTTCCACCCCCACCCACGCGCGCCCACCTGCGCCCAGTAATCGTAATCCTCGCGCGTGCCTCTGACATAGACGAGCCCGTTGATCGAACTGCTGCCGCCAAGCAGCCGCCCGGCGGGCAAGGTGACGCTGCGGTCGCCAAGCGTGGTTTCAGGTTCGATCCGGTAACGCCAATCGCTTCGCGGATCACCGATCAGCTTGAAGACGCCGGCCGGCATGTCGACCAAGAAGCCGGGGCCTTTGGCTCCAGCCTCGAGCAGCAGCACGCTGGCCGCCCCATCTTCAGAAAGGCGCGAGGCCACGACGGCCCCAGCGCTGCCGCCGCCTACGACAATGTAGTCGAAAGTCTCGCTCATGACGAACCTATCCTCCAACAGGCGTTACGCCGACTTCCGCCGGCGCACGCCTGTCCAGGAATTGCGATTCATCCACGTACACATGACAGGTGGCGCAAGCACACGCACCGCCGCGCTCCGCAGGAATGCCCTGTATGTTATTTCTTACATCGCCCTCCATAACCGAATAGCCGAGCGGAAATTCTACGCAAGATTCCCCCGCATGCGAATGAACATAAGTAATCATTGGCATACTATGCTACCGCACTACTTCTGCACCGCAGCTTGGGCCAGCGCCTGCGCCTGCCAGTCCAGCGTCTTGACCATTTCGTCAACTTCGCCCAGCACCGATTTTGCGGTCAGGCCCGTGTCGACAAGAAGCTGCGCTCCGGTGATGGCGGACGCCGCATCCGACAAAAGGAAGCAAATGGCGTTAGCGATGTCCTGGGGATTTGAAGCGCGACCAAGCGGCGCCGTCTTCTTGAACTTTTCAACCCGGTCGCCCGCGCGCGCAGACGCCACCGCACCAGGCGTCACCACGTTCGCGCGGATACGGTGCTGGCCCCATTCAACGGCCATAGACTGGGTGAGCGCGAAGAGCGCCGCCTTCGCAGCGCCGTAGGCGGCGTGGAAGGGCGCCGCGCGCAGCCCGCTGATCGACGCGACGTTGACGATGGCGCCGCCCTGGCCTTGGTCGGCCATCACTCGGCCTGCATCGCGGCAAACCTGAAACACGTAGTCGAGATTGAGCGCCATGATCCGGCGCCACGCTTCGTTCGACGTGTCCTCGAAGCGCGCCCAATCACCGAGTTGTGTGCCGCCGGCGATGTTTGCGACCAGATCAAGCCGCCCAAAGGCGGATACTGCCGCTCCGACTACCTTGCCGGCTTGTTCTGGGTCGCGCAGATCCGCCGCGAGACCAGACACCCGCGCTCCGGCCGCCTCGAGGTCCTGGACGATTTCGCTCACGAGGGCATCTGAATAGTCGACCACGAACACGGTCGCCCCGGCGCGCGCCAAGGTACGTGAAGTGGCCGAACCCGACCCACCGCCACCGCCGCCGCAGACCAGCGCGACCTTGCCCGCTAGGCCCATCTCGCTGAAGCCCATCTCCTGCTCCCTTCCTCTAGTTCTGATCCGACGCCACCGGCGCTTTCCAATCGGACACCGGCCGATCGGGAACCCGGAAACGCCGCCGAGCGAACCGTCGAGTTCGAGTAGTCGCCGCGTAGAGTGACGTCGAGATCGTCGGTAGGCCGCCACCGCAGCGCCGCGCGGAACGAATGCGAAGTGAACTTGCCCAGCCGCCCACCGGTGTTGATCTCACGGCCGAAGCCATCGTGAGCCGACGCTGCCCACCATGCGCAATCCCACCTCGTCGCCGAAGAGCAAATTGACGACTCCGCTCGCATTGCGTCCGCCCAGGTTCGTCACGCGACCGCGCACGAGCCCCTCGAGCGCTTGCCCGCCCAGCGCCGTAACCGCGACTGGCGTCCCTGGAGATTTTCCGAGCGCCTGCGGGCTTGGACAACGACCTCCTCGAGAGAGACACGGGAAGCGCTCGCATCCTGCGCATGAGCCGGCGTGGGCGCCACGCTGAACAGGCCCGCAAATGCGCAGCCGCCAAGCAGAAACTGCCTGAGCATCAGTCCCTCCCTCGGGCCTTGCGCCCTTATGAGCGTGTCGCGTTACGAAACGCTTTTAATGAATTGATCCCACACGGGACACTTCGTCAAGTTTTGTATGATTGCGTTGCCGCGACGCGCCGCCCCGCGTTACAATCTGCGCGATGCTTGATCGCCCCGCTCCCGTCAAACAAAGCACGCGCGCTATTCTTGTTGAGGCCGCGCGCCGCTGCTTTGTCCGTAACGGATTCTATGAGACGACAGTTGAAGATGTTGTTCGAGAATCCGGCATCGCGCGCAGTACTTTTTACCGACACGTCAGAAACTTGGATGATCTGCTCATTCCCGTTGCGGAAATGGAGCTTATCCGAGTTTTCTCGCTCGCCACATCTGCAGTCGACCGAACTTCGCATGCGCGCGATCAACTCACTGACGCAATGATATACATCATCGAGCGGCCAACTGACTGGCTTCAGAAGTTTGGCCTAGAGCAAGATATGATTAAAACGACAAATCTGATATACGCGTCTGCACCCGACTTGCTAGAACGCGTTGGCGTTTGCTTCTATCCGATCATCGACGAAGGCCGTCGAAACGGCGAGCTGCGGAACGATGTAAGCAACGCGGAAGTTGTTGAATGGTTAGTGCAAAATACTTGGAATCTCCGATACATTCACCGAAGTCGTTCAGATGCGTCGTTACGCGATCGGATTATCAAGTTTATAATACCCGCGATCGTCGCTCATCCGAGCAATGGGTAAAGTCGCGACACGCGCTCCGAGGTCGAGCATCGCGCCCATTCGGATGATCGAGAGGTACGGAGCTAACCTGCACGATCCGCTCGCTCCTCTCTGGCGCATCTGGGACAGCACCGCACGCGTCATGCGGACGACCCCCATGAAATCCGCGTCGAAAAGCCTTCTCGCATCCTCGTCGGAAGTTAACTCCGCCGGTTCCCGAAGGCTGATGCCGGCATTCTTGACAAGCGCTTTGACGGGGCCCGCAGCGGCGATCGACTCCTTATCCGTAACGTCGAGCGCGAGCTTCGTTGCGGCCGGCAGCGCCTCCACTCACGCGCGCCCAATTCCAGTCGAACAGCCTCTTGACCACCCGAGATTGGCCTGGAGCGTCTTCATCATCAGGCCGACCGAGTTGTAATTCGCAGACGCGAAAGCGCACCCATTCGCCGCGCCAGGACTATCGGCCAGCCAAGCTTCCACTCCGCCCAGGCTGCCGATCTCATGCCGGCGTCACGGTCGGCCTGGTGGAGTCCCTGGATCGGGTCGCCCGCCATCAAGCCTTCCTCTCTGTCTCGGCGCGGCCACCATCGGGATCTGCTCCTTTCAGCCGGGCGCCAGGCTCTCCTCGCTGGTTCCCGGCTGCGAGGCCCCCGCTTATTGACCGCCGAAGTTCTTGCGGAACTCCATGCCGACCCAGCGCG
>Ga0268265_10001339_pt1 | contig 21015 bp, 17 predicted proteins | sample KBSSwiS52_FD_190355 | JGI IMG/M metagenome (GOLD analysis project Ga0268265, IMG submission 190355) | Switchgrass rhizosphere microbial communities from Kellogg Biological Station, Michigan, USA - KBS Switchgrass S5-2 (SPAdes) (version 2) | ecosystem: Host-associated > Plants > Roots >... | reverse complement strand
AAGAGGCGGCGAGGAAGCCCGCCCGCGAAGAGGAAGAAGAGAAGGCAGATGAGGAGGAGGAAGAAGAGGCCGCCCCCTCCTCGGACCTGAGCGGCTGGTGGGAGATGACCAACCGCATCGAAGAGACCAGCTACGCCCAGTACAAGGGTCTGCGCCTCGGCTACCGCGTCCAGCTCGAGCAGGAGGGCAACCGTCTCACCGGCCGCGGCCAGAAGTGGACCGAGGATGGCCGCGCCGTCGGCTCCTCCGGCCGCACCCCCATCACCGTCACCGGCAGGATCGACGGCCGGAAGGTCACCCTGAATTTCACCGAGCACGGCGCCAAGCGCTCGACCAGCGGCGGCTTCACCTGGACCCTCTCCGCCGACCGCACCCAGCTCCGCGGCAGCTTCTGGAGCACGGCAGCGGATACGCGGGGGAGGTCGACGGCGGTGCGGATGCCATAGGCGAGAAGGCGCACCTACCCAGCGGGAGATCGAGGGCTCTTTCAGGTAGAATTCCGTATCGGACAGGAGAACAGCGCCATGCAAGCCGTAACCTTGAAAGAAGCCAAGCTCAACCTGGAACGCATTGTCGAACAGGTGATCGCGGACGCCGAGCCTGCGATCGTCGTGACGGAGACCGGCGAACAAGTCGTGTTCCTGCCGCTCGACGAGTACAACTCCTGGAAGGAGACCCTCTACCTGCTGTCGAATCCCGCCAACGCGGAGAGGCTGCGCAAGTCGATGGCCGAAGCGCAGGCAGGCAAAGCGCAGGAACGGGAGCTCCTCGACGCATGAGGCTGTGCTTCACGCCATCGGCATGGGAGGACTATCTCTGGTTTCAGGAGAACAACCGCAAGCTCCTGAAGCGGATCAACCTGCTGATCCGAGACACGCTGCGCTCCCCATTCCAAGGCGTCGGCAAGCCGGAACCCCTCAAGGCTGACCTGCAGGGCCTCTGGTCTCGCCGGATCAACGACGAGCACCGCCTGGTCTATACGGCGACGGCGAACGAGCTGACGATCATCTCCTGCCGGTTCCACTACTCGAAGTAATCAATCCGCAGGGCAGGCAATCCCCCGCGCCAGCGCCTCGATCGACAGTGGCGCGCATCCCTCGGCGTTGTTGTTGACCGTACAGACAAACGGCCGCCCCGCGGCCAGCGCATTGCGGGCGAGGGTGGTGAGCGCCCGGCGGGCGTTCTCGTCCGGGGCCTGGAGACGGTTGAAGGGGGCGTAGCGGCGGCCGGCGTCTTCGTAGGTCATTCCGGGACCGAGGAGCCAGCGGACCAGGGTGATCGGGGTGCGCGGGCGGTCGGTGCCGGCGAGGCGGGCTTGAGCTAGCACGTCGGGCATCCGGGGGTGGACGTTGTGGCAGTGGACCGCCCGGGCTTCGGCCAGGGCGTCGGCGTAGGCGGACGTCAGGATCTCCCGGTTGCGGACCTCGACTCCGTAGACGGGTCCCCTCGGCAGGGCGCAGAGGAAGCTCTTCAGCTCGTCCGCGAAGCGCTCGGGGACTCCGAGGTCCTGCGGCGAAAACTGGAAGAGAAGCGCTCCGGCCTTGGCGCCGAGGCCCTCCACGAATGGGGCGACCACGGCGTCGGCGGCATAGGCGGGATCGAGGAAGAGCGGGTTCACCTGGCCGCGCACGGCTCCGTAGCGGGGCCGGTCCGGGTAGCGGGAGACCGTGCAGGCCTCGTGCGCCTTGACCACGAAGCGGAAGCCGTCCGGCACCTGGGCCGCGTAGTCCGCAAACTCCTTCGCCTCGATGGGCGCGTAGTAGGTGCGGTCGATCCCCACGCAGCGCAGGAGTGGGTGCTGCCCATACGCCGCGAGCCCTTCGCGGGCCAGCTTCGATTCCGAGTGCTTGCCGTCGTAGACCAGGTCCCGCCAGCCGGGGAACGACCAGGTGGAGCCGCCGAGATAGACATCCTCGGGCAGCGACCGTCCCAGCTCGATCAGCTCGTCGGAGAAGTCTGCCGGTCCTACCCCCTCTTTCGCGGGCTCCGGCGCCATGCCGGGGAAGAGCTGGAGCTGGTCCTCCTTCCTCATGAGGGAAGTTTATCCTGGAATCCGCCACCGCGGCAATGGTCCGTGACGGAAAGGCGGCACGTCCTCCCGGTGAGACAGGGCCCGGGCGGCGCGACCTCTCCAGGTGTCGGTCCGCCGGTCCGGGGGCCGCCGATCCTCCTTTCCGAACGCATCTTCAACTTTTCGAACGCAGCGCAAAGCCCCGCCGCAGCGCGGTTTTGCGCGTTCCGGCCGGACTTCGATCCGGTTTCCTGAACACGCCGGCAGTCACAAAAAGCGGACAATACGGCGCAAATCATTGATCCTGCTGCATTTTGCCGCGTGGCACAGGCCTTGCCCTAACGGCGGATCGCAAGGTTTTCTCCGAAAGGAGGTGACGCTGGCGCGGCACACAGTGGAGGCTCGTCTTTCGAAAAACGCTTCTGAACTCGGGTTGATGGAGGTTATAACTGCGATGAATAGAAACTGTTTTCTCACGCTGGCGGTGGCCGCCGTGCTGCTCTTCGGGAGCGGTGCGGCATCCGCGCAGCTTCAGACCGGCAGCATCCACGGCACGGTGATCGGCCAGGACAGGGTGGCCCTGCCCGGCGTCACGATCACTCTCTCGGGCGTCGGCGCGCAGCAGGTCCAGGTCACGGACGCGCAGGGGAAGTTCCGTTACCTCGGGCTCTCGCCCGGCACCTATACCTTGAAGGCCGACCTCGACAGCTTCGTCCCCCTGGAGCGGACGAACCTCGACGTCAGCGTCGGCCACAACACCGAGATCGAGCTGACGCTTTCGCCCTCGGATTTCGGAGAGACGGTCAACGTGGTGGCGGATGAAGCTCCGCTCCTCGACTCCCGCCGCTTCTCCCAGGAGACCAGCATCTCGCGCGCCGAGATGGACAGCGTTCCCACGGCCCGCGACCCGTGGGCCCTGATGTCGACCGCACCCGGCGTCCAGACCGACCGCATCAACGTCGGCGGCAACGAGAGCGGCCAGCAGTCGAATTTCGTGGGCCCCGGCTCGCTCTGCACCCAGGCGGTCTGGTCGCTCGACGGCATGGTCATCACCGACATGTCGGCCGTCGGCTCCTCGCCCGGCTACTTCGACTTCGAGTCGTTCGAGGAGATGCAGATCACGACCGGCGGCAGCGATGCTTCGGTGGCGACCGGCGGCGTGGTGCTCAACATGGTCACCCGGCGCGGCACGGACGAGTGGCGCGGCTCGGCCCGCTATCTCGCGGGCGACGACGGCAGCCAGTCGGACCTCGATCTCGACGCGAGCGAGCTCGGCCAGGCCGGCCCGTGGAACCGCGACACCGCTCAGGCCTCGCTCAGGCAGGGCAACCGTATCGTCGAGGTGTCCGACTACGGCGCCGAGGTGGGCGGTCCGGTCATCAAGGAGAAGCTCTGGGCCTGGGGCTCGTACGGCGAGCAGAAGATCGACCTGCTCACCGTCAACGACTTCAGCGACGAATCGACGATCGAGGACTGGAACCTCAAGCTCAACGGCCAGGTCACGCCGTCCAACTCGGCGACCGCGTTCGCCTGGCAGAGCGACAAGGTCAAGATCGGCCGCAACGCCGGCCCGCTGCGCCCCCAGGAGACCACCTGGAACCAGGGCGGCTTCGGACCGGATCCGACCGCGTGGAAGGTCGAGGACACCCAGATCGCCGGCTCCAGCTTCTATCTCACCGGCATGTTCTCGGTGGTCAACGGCGGCTTCGAGCTCGCGCCCCAGGGCGGCGACAAGCTCCCCTTCCTGAACGACCAGGGCGTCTGGAACAACAGCTTCCTGCTGATCCAGGTGGAGCGCCCGCAGCAGCAGGCCCGGCTCGACGCTTCCAGCTTCTTCGCCACCGGCGGCCTCTCCCATGAGCTCAAGTACGGCGCCGGCTACCGCGTCGTGGAGCAGACCACCCTGAACCGCTGGCCCGGCGGCGGATTCGAGTGCTGCGGCGGGTTGCTGCTCCTGGCCCGCGACGGCAAGGCCAATGTCGAAGCCGACTATGGCAACGTTTTCGTGCAGGACACGGTCTCCCGGGGCAACCTCACGGCCAACGTCGGCCTGCGCTGGGACCGCCAGGGTGGCGAGCTGCTGGATACGAACGTCGGGGCGAACCCGGTCTTCCCCGAGCTGCTGCCGGCCACGTCGTTCGAGGGCCGTGACAGCGGGTTCGAGTGGTCGACGCTCTCCCCGCGCCTCGGCCTGACCTATGCCCTCGGCCCGCAGCGCAAGACCCTGCTGCGCGCCAGCTACTCGCGCTTCGCCGATCAGCTCGCGACCGCGTTCGCCGGCTGGCTGCATCCGCTCGGCGCGCCGCAGTACCGGTACTTCCTCACCTCGAACGAGGGCGGTCCGGTCCTCGATCCGGGCGAGCTCGGACCCGAGGTCGCTCCACCCAGCGGCAACATCAATCCGTTCACCCTGGCGCCGCTGGTGTCGAACGCGGTGGATCCCGACCTGAACGCTCCGATCACCGACGAGCTGCTCCTCGGGATCGAGCACGCCCTCCGGCCCGAGCTGGTGGTCGGGCTGAACTTCAACTACCGGCAGCTCCACGACCTCCTGGAGACCGAGCTGCTCGTCTTCGACGGCGATCCCTACTCCGCGGACAACCTGGGGAAGACCGGCCGCCTGCACCGGCGCGACGACTACGTCCCGAACGTCCTGACCGGGGTGCTGCCCAACGGCGAGTCCTACTCCCTCAACTACTGGACCCTGCGCGAGGGCGTGAACACCCGCAACGGATTCCTGCTGGAGAACGGCGACCGCGAGCAGGAGTTCCTGGGCGCTTCGCTCTCCATCAACAAGCGGCTCGCGAACCGCTGGATGGCGCGCGGCAACGTCTCCTGGCAGGACTGGACGTGGAACATCCCCGACTCCGAGAACGAGGACCCCACCGACACGATCGGCGGCGGAATCGTGGATGGCACCGACGTGCTCCAGGGCTCGGGCACCGTCTCGGGCGCCAAGGGGAACGTGTTCATCAACAGCAACTGGTCGTACAGCCTGACCGGTCTCTATCAGATCGCGCCGGAAGCGCGCTGGGGGTTCAACGTGGCGGCGAGCCTGACCGGCCGGGAAGGCTATCCGATCCGCTATGCCCGCCGGCTCAACCGGGCGCCGATCGCGGATACCCCCGGAGTCGGCATCGACGTGCCGATCGTCGCCGACGCGGACGAGTTCCGCGCTCCGGACGTCCACCTGCTCGACCTGCGAGTCGAGAAGGAGTTCCACCTGAGCGACTTCGGCGTGACGGTGGGAGCGGACCTCTTCAATGCCCTCAACGAGTCCTACGTCCTGCAGCGCCAGTCCATCCTGGGCCGCACGAACTCCGACCATGTCCTCGAGGTCGTCAGTCCGCGCATTCTTCGCCTGGGTGTGAAGCTGAGCTGGAGATAGGACCTTCAGTTGATCCCATCCCCCCTCTCCCCATCCCTCTCCCCCGCCTGCGCGGGGGAGAGGGGGCCTAAACCCCACTACCCCTGGGGCCGCCGCGAAGCTTCGCGGCGGCCCTCCCGCCTAATCCAGCCGTTCGACCCGCACGTCCACGTCCCCGTCCCGGTCGCGGGTGATCGTGACCTGCCAGGGATTGCAGCAGACCTCGCAGTCCTGGACCAGGGTGCCCCAGGTGTCGGGCTCGACGGCGATCTCGACGCGCTCGAAGCACCAGGGGCACTGGACCTCGACGAAATCGTTCCAGTAGCCGTCCGACTTCATTTTTTCCTACCGAGCTTGCGGACGATCGCAAACTCCTCTTTCGTGACCGGCTGGATCGAGAGGCGCGAGCCCTTCTGATTGACCACCATGTTTTCGAGGCCCGGGGTCTCCTTGAGGGTCGCGAGCGGGATGACCTCGGGGAAGCGCTCGACGAAGCGGACATCCACCATGTACCAGGTGGGGTTGTCCGGATCGCTCTTGGGATCGTGGTACTTGTGCCCCTTCCGGAAGGCGTAGGGATCGGGATAGCCCGGCTTCGAGATCTCTGCCACGCCCGAGACGCCCGAGGGCTCGGCGTTCGAGGCATAGAAGAGGACGCCGTCCCCCTTCTTCATGTCGTCGCGCATGGAGTTGCGCGCCTGGAAGTTGCGCACCCCTTCCCAGGTCGTGGTGCCGTCCCTCTCCAGGTCCTCGATCGTGTAGGCCTCGGGCTCGCACTTCATGAGCCAATATCGTTTCGCCATGGCACGCAGTCTATAAGACCCATGGCCCGCAAGGGGCCGGCCAGATCCTCGGGGACCGGGGCGAGGAAGCGGAGGGCCGGGCGCGCGAGCCGCAGCTCCAGGGCGTGGAGGGCGAGGCGGTGGAGGCCGAAGCGCTCGCGGAAGAGCCGGTTGTGCTCCCCCTTGCCGTAGCGCACGTCGCCGATCAGCGGATGGCTGATGTGCTTGAGATGCCGGCGGATCTGGTGCAGCCGCCCGGTGCGGGGGACGACCTCCAGCAGGGCATAGCGCTCGAACGTGCCGAGCCGCCGGAACCCGGTGACGGCAGGCACCCGGGGTCCGCCCGGAGCGCGGGGGATGGGGTGATCGACGATCCCCTCCTCGGGCGGGATGCCGCGGACGAGCGCGAGGTAGCGTTTATACACCTCGCCGGCCTCGAGCTGCTCCTGGAGCGAGCGGGCCGTCTGCGGATCGAAGGCCAGGACGAGCGCGCCGCTCGTGCTCCGGTCGAGCCGGTGGACGGGATAGACGTGCCGGCCCACCTGGTCGCGCAGCACCTGGAGGACCGTCCAGCGCTCCTGGGACCAGCCGCGGTGGACGGCCATGCCCGAGGGCTTGTCCACGGCGACGAGGGAACCGTCCCGGTAGAGGAGCTGGAGGAGGGGGGCGGGCATGTACAATGATCTCTCAAACGGGCTCTCGGAGATGAGTGAATCGGTCATCGAGGTGTCGGAGCTGACGCGCCGCTTCGGTGCGAGGACGGCCCTTGCCTCGGTGAGCCTGTCCATGTCGCGCGGCGCAGTCTACGGCCTCGTCGGCGCGAACGGAGCGGGCAAGACAACGCTCATCAGACATGTTCTCGGTCTGCTGCGGGCGGAGAGCGGCTCGGTGCGCGTCTTCGGTCTCGATCCCGTCGCCGATCCGGTCGCCGTCCTGTCGCGCATCGGCTACCTTTCCGAGGAAAACGACATCCCCGGCTGGATGCGCGTCGACGAGCTCATTCGCTACTCGCGCGCGACCCCGCCTGGGACGATGGTTACGCCGAGGAGCTGCGGCAGAAATTCGAGCTCGAACCCGCGGCGAAGATCAGGAACCTCTCCAAGGGACAGAAGGCCCGGGCGGGACTGCTCATCGCCCTGGCGTATCGGCCCGAGCTTCTGGTGCTGGATGAACCGTCGTCCGGTCTCGATCCCATCGTTCGCCGCGACCATTCTCGGCGCCGTCCTTCGCACCATCGCCGATGAAGGCCGCACGGTGCTCTTTTCGTCGCACCTGTTGGAGGAAGTGGAGCAGGTCGCCGATCACGTCACGATGATCCATCAGGGCACCATCGCGCTGAGCGCGCCGCTTCGCGAAATCAAGGAATCGCACCGCGTCGGCGAGCATGTCCCCACTCTCGCCGAGATTTTCGTCGCCCAGGTCGGGATGGCCGCAGCGCCACCCCCGGAGGCGTAGATCATGCGTTCCCCCGCTCTCGCGCATTCGCCTGGGAATTTCGCCAAGGGCATCGCTTCGCACTGATCGCGCTGGCCGGCTACGCGCTCGTCCTGGGGACGATCAAGCTCCTGATCCCCGGACCGTGGGAGGTCCCCGCACCGGCTGGCGGAACGCCCGCGGCCTCACGGTGTCGGGGATCTTCACCTATCTCTCCGGCGACCGCACGACGATCGTCACCAACGACCGGCTCGACAATGGCAACCGCGCCCCGGCGCCCGCCGGCACCTACGACGCCTTGCCGCCGTCCGACATCGGCCTCGAAGGAGTGCGCTTCGATGGGACGTTCTTCGGCACCGGGCAGCCGGACTTCAAGCGTCTCGACCTGGCGCTGCGTTACGACCTGCCGGTGGTGAGCAGGGTCACGGTGGCCTTGAGCGGCGAGATCTACAACGCCACCAGCGAGGCGAACTTCCTGGGCGTCGGCAACGACATCCTCGGCACCGCCGGCTTCCTGACTCCCACCTCGACCTACAACCCGGGTGGCCGCCAGTATCAGGTAGGGGCGCGGCTGGGTTCTAGCAGGTCGAAATTTCGCCCATTCCTCCCCGAGGATCTGTGGCTTCTAGTGCTCCTCCAGCTCCTCTAGTTCATTAATCATGTTGCGTAATGCGGCCAAAACTGAGCTACGATCCACCTCGCTCTTGATGCCATGTGCGTAATCTAAGCGATCGTATCTTCCATCCGTCCCGCTATAGCAACGCTTGGGGTCAGGATTTACTGAGCGGGCTCCGCAGCCAATCACTACCAACCATTCCTTATTGTTTCCATCTTGCTCGGTTGCCAAAGGGATTGCAAGATCCTTGATCGAGAAAGCCATATTTTTCCTCCTCCTTAATCATTTCTTGCAGTAGAGCAGAGGTAGTATTTGGTGTCAAGGCCCATACCTTCTGAGGAGGTCCTCCAATTGCGGATCTCGGCGCAACGGATCCCACACGGGATGGAGCCGAATCTCGTTAACTGAGATCGCGGAGCGGTAGGAAGTGGAGAGCAACCAGGACAGCCGGCCGATCGCCTCAAGGTGTCGTCCCATCATGGTCTCGGCCATGGCCTGGAATTCGACGAGGTTGGGGCCTCCGAAGCCGTCCCGACGATTCTCGCGAACCGTCTTTTCGGCTAGGGCAGAGGCTTCGTCGCTCCGGCCGAGTTGGGCGAGAGCGATCGCTAGGAGAGCTGGATAGAACGGCTCCTTGGGGAAGCGTCTGGCGAGATAGTCCAATCTGGCGCGGTTCGCCTCGGCGGCAGCGAGAGCTCCGCGATGATCGCCCATCCGCTGCCGAGCGATGGCCGCCAGAGTCGAGAGCTCGCATTGGTCGACAATGGGCAGAGCGCGCATCCTCTCGGAAGAGACCAGCGCAAGGGTCCGATGGTAGTCACGGGCGTAGAGATTGAGCTTGAAGGCTGTAATGAGCAACCCTGGGTCGTGGGGGAGCGGTGCTTTGGCGAGGATTGCGCGCGCCTCCGGGAGGTTGCCGGTCCATGCTACCCTGTTCAGAGCCCGCCGTTCCCAGTAGACGGGCTGGTCGGGAGCCAACGAGATCGCCTGCAGGAAGAAGTGATCTGCTGCCTCATAGTTGCGGAGAGCCCGGTAGGTGTCTCCGGTGGCCCAAACCAGCCTGACCGCTTTCGGGTTCAGTGTGAAAGCGCGCTGGAGAATCTCGGCGGCTTCCCCGAACCGCCCCTTCCGGCGGAGAAGAAACCCGAGCGTCTGAAGTACCTCGGCGTCATTCGGGAAGCGCCGGACCGCTGCGTTGAGATCGGCGAGCGCAGCGTCGTAGTCATCCTTGCAGCGATAGGCGAAGTAGACGCGGGCCAGCCATACGGGCAGTAGGTCGGGATCGAGAGAGACCGCACGATCCAGCGCCTCTTTCGCCTGGTTGACCCGGGTCAGCGATCGATCCGTGTTGAATGCGAGGTAACAGTGGGTCTGCGACAGCTCGGCCCAGGCGGCGGCGAAGCGAGGATCGAGCTCGACCGCGCGCTCAAGCAATGGCACCGCATTCAGCACGTCCTCCGGGGAGTAGGATGGCTGTTCCCGGAGCTCCAGGCCTCGTTGGTAGGACAGATAGGCATCGAGGTTCTCGGTCGGCGGCGCACGTAGGGCTCGGCTCTGCTCCGGCGTGAGAGCGATACCGAGTTGCCCGATCACCTGGCGAGAAATCTCAGACTGCACAGAAAAAATATCTTCCACGTCGGTGTCGAGCTGGTGCGCCCAGACCTGAACGTCGTCGGAGGTGCGGACGAGCCGCGGCCGGATGCGAGCCTGGGGATTTCCCTGCGGGCTCCTGCCCCACTGGACCGTCCCCTCCAGCACGTAGTCCACCTTGAGCTCCCGCCCGATCTCCGGCAGCCGCTTGTGAGCCCCCGCGTACTGTCTGGCGCTCGTCCGCGAGATGACCTCCAGCGCGGCCAAGGATGAAAGGTCGTTAGTGATCTCCTCCGTCAGGCCCTTGGCGAAGAAGGGATCCGCGGGCTGGTTGAGGTCCTCGAAGGGAAGAACGACGATCCTTCTTCCCTCCGGGACGATCGGAGAGGGAGCTTCCTCTTGCTCCGGGGGTCGGTTGATCCGTGCGTAAGGGAAAACCAGGATCAGGAGCATGGCGAGGAGAGCGGCGCTGCCGAGCATCCAGGCTATCCAGCGCGACGACGGCGCGGTGGCCGAGAGGGATACTGGCGCCTCCTCGACGGGCACATCAACTGGTTCCGGGACCGGCACAGGACCCGCCGACTCTATTGAGACGGACGCGACCAGCCGATATCCGCGCTTCGGGATCGTCTGGATGAAGCGGGGTTGCCGAGCGTCATCTCCCAGCGCCTTGCGCAGGCCGTGGATTGCCTGGGTGAGGACTCCCTCCTCGACGTAGGAGCCGCCCCAGACCGCCTCCAGGAGGTCCTCCTTCGAGACTACCTCTCCCGGTTCCGCCGCCAGATAGACGAGCACGTCCATCACCCGCGGCTCCAGCCGGACCAGATGGCCGTCGGAGGACAGCGTCCCTTCGGCCGGGTGGACCAACCAGTCCTCCAACCGGAATCTGCCGAGATGGGGGACGCGTCTGGATTCGCGCGGTTGGGTCATTGGGACGTCACTTGTCGAGGACGATCTCTATTGTAAGCCTCCTCCCGACCGGTTCTTGAGGATTTCTGAAGCCTTTCCAAAGGACGTCCAGACCCTCCGGGGACGAGACTGGCTCCGATCTTGGCCGTTGGAAGCTCCGGCGGCCGATTCCAGGAGGACTGAGATGGCCTGCCAGGTCGCTGCGAAGGTCCAGTACGGTACTTCCATGAGCGGCCGAGAGCTACTCGAGGCTCACTACGATCTGATTCAGCAAAAGCTGGAGAAGCTGGGCCGGCGGAGCGGCCTGCCGGAGCACGAGGCGGAGGAGTATCGCTCGTGGGCCCTCTTCAAGCTCGTGGAGGACGACTACCGGGTGCTGGCGGCGTGGGAGGGCAGGAGCTCCTTCTCGACCTATCTGACCGTCATCCTGGTCAATCTGATGCGGGACTACCGGACCCACGTCTGGGGGAAGTGGCGGCCGTCCGCGGTGGCCCGGCGGCTTGGGCCGGAAGCGGTGCTGCTTGAGCGGCTCTGGCACCGAGACGGCCTGACCTTGGATCAGGCGATCGGGCGGATGCGGAGCGAGCACCGAGTCACTCTCTCTCCGGCCGAGCTCGAAGAGATCGCCAGCGAGCTTCCTCGGCGCACCGAAAGGCGGTGGGTCGGCGAGGAAGAGCTTCGCGAGATCGCCTGTCACGGCTCGGTCGAAGCCCGGGTCGAAGCGGACGAGCGCCAGACGGCGGCGGTCCTCCTGCGCCGCGCGTTTCTCCAGGCGCTCCAAGAGCTGTCGGCCGAAGACCGCCTCCTCCTCAAGCTCTCCTACCAGGACGGCCTGGCCATGGCGGCGATCTCGACCGCCTTGAGACGTCCTCAGAAGACGCTGTACTCGGCACGGGACCGTTGCTTGAGGACGCTCCGGCGGGCTCTCGAACAAGCCGGGCTGAGCGCCCAATGGCTGAGAGATCATGCCGGCGCGGGAGGCTGGGACTTCCTGGCGGATGAAGCGTGGATCTGGGACGAGGATTCTCGGAACGGCTGACCACTTCCTGTCCCGAAACCTTGCTCGCGCACACCCTTCTTTATTGAAGAGCCACGCTGCACGACCTGCTCGAGCCTCATCAGCGTCGTACCTTACCTCCCGTCCGATCGGAGCCTCGCGGGATCCCCCCGGCCTGAGGCCCGCCAAGAACGCTTCAACACTCGCCAGGCACGCGCCGCCAGCGGGTTCCAGGCGAGTGTAGAAGGCCTCAGCGTCCTGACGCCGGAAACAGCGCCGGGCACGCCCTCGGGCATAGTCGAGGCGTAAGCCTTGAAGGCCCGAACGGTGCCCCGTTAAGATCGGTCCTTCAACGAGGGTTCGGAGATGAGTGAATCGGTCATCGAGGTGTCGGAGCTGACGCGCCGCTTCGGCGCCAGGACGGCCCTTGCCTCCGTGAGCCTGTCCATGTCGCGCGGCGCAGTCTACGGCCTCGTCGGCGCGAACGGAGCGGGCAAGACGACTCTGATCAGACATGTTCTCGGTCTGCTACGGGCGGAAAGCGGCTCGGTTCGCGTCTTCGGTCTCGATCCGGTCGCCGATCCGGTCGCCGTCCTGTCGCGCATCGGCTACCTTTCCGAGGAAAACGACGTCCCCGGCTGGATGCGCGTCGACGAGCTCGTTCGCTACTCGCGCGCGTTCTACCCCGCCTGGGACGATGGGTACGCCGAGGAGCTGCGGCAGAAGTTCGCACTCGATCCCGCGGCGAAAATCAGGAACCTCTCCAAGGGGCAGAAGGCCCGGGCGGGACTGCTCATCGCCCTGGCGTATCGGCCCGAGCTCCTGGTGCTGGATGAACCGTCGTCCGGTCTCGATCCCATCGTTCGCCGCGACATTCTCGGCGCCGTCCTTCGCACCATCGCCGATGAAGGCCGCACGGTGCTCTTTTCGTCGCACTTGTTGGAGGAAGTGGAGCAGGTCGCCGATCACGTCACGATGATCCATCAGGGCACCATCGCGCTGAGCGCGCCGCTTCGCGAAATCAAGGAATCGCACCGCGTCGGCGAGCATGTCCCCACTCTCGCCGAGATTTTCGTCGCCCAGGTCGGGATGGCCGCAGCGCCAGCCCCGGAGGCGTGAATCATGCGTTCCCCCGCTCTCGCGATCGCGTGGGAATTTCGCCAAGGGCATCGCTTCGCACTGATCGCGCTGGCCGGCTACGCGCTCGTCCTGGGGGCGGTCTGGCTCCTGATCCCCGGACCGTGGGAGCCCATCGAGCTCGATACTCCCAATGAAACGGCAGCCGTGCTGATCGGTCCCTTTTCCCTGATCTTCCTGTACTTCCTGGCGGTATTCAGCTTCGGCCTTGCCGGGGACCTGGCCGCGCGCCCATCGATGTTTCCCGCCCGCATGTTCACCCTGCCGGTGACGACCCGGGCGCTCGTGGGCTGGCCGATGCTCTATGGCACGGCGGCCACGGCGAGCTTGTGGTTGGCAACGGTGCTGTTCGTACTGCTGCCGTTTGGAGTCGACTTGCCCTTGATCTGGCCGGGACTGCTGGGCGCGGTCTTTCTCGCTTGGACGCAGGTGCTGATGTGGATGCCCTACGGTCTGCCGGGGCTGCGTGTGATCGTCGCCGTGTTGTGGCTGGTTTCGCTGGACGCCGTCGTTCTCCTGGCGATCCATTACGAAGCCACCGAGCCCCAGATGATGGCTTTCCTGGCGCCGCAGCTTCCGCTCGCCTATCTCGCTGCCTGTTTTGCCGTGGCGAGGGCGCGCCGCGGCGACGTACCCGATTGGCGGGGAATCTTCGCCCGGCGCGGACAGCTCGCCGATCTCCTGCCAAGCCGGCGAGATCATTTTTCTTCGCCCGCCCGCGCTCAGGCGTGGCTCGAGTGGCGGCGGCAGGGCTGGCGGCTGCCGGCATGGATGGCCCTCCTGCTGCCATTCGAGCTGGCCCTTCTTTTCATCGCCGGCGACGACCGGCCGGAGGTCGTCTTCTACACGCTTCTCGGCGTGCTGCTCACTCCGCCCTTCATGGCCGCTTTTGCCACCGCGACGCTCAGCAAGACGGCTTACGATGCGACGCGGCCGTCGACCAGCGCCGCGCTCGTCGCCGCCAAGCTCGAAGTGGCGCTCCGGAGCACGCTTGCCGCGTGGCTGCTGGTCGTGATCGCCATCCCGTTCGCGCTCACTTTCTCCTCGACCTGGCCGGTGGTGATCGAACGAACCATCCAGTGGGTCGAAGCCGAAGGGACGCTGCGCGCTGCCGCGATCGTGCTGCTGGTATTCCTGGGACTGTTCGGGTTGACGTGGAAGCAGCTCGTGCAGAATCTATATCTCGGCCTGACCGGCCGCGAACGGGTCGTCAAAGCGAGCGTTTTGTTCGCCCTGGCGTGTCTCGTCGTGTTCGGGCCGATCGTCGGATGGATCCTTTCTTTGTACGTGATGGCCTTGGCCACGAAGGCTCTGCCCTGGATCGCCGCTGCCCTGGTCGGCCTCAAGCTGTCCGCCGCTGCCTCGGTCGCCACGCGGCTCCGTCGCCAGCGGCTGCTCGACGACCGCACGCTCGTGACCGTCGCGGCCGGTTGGCTCGTCGTCGTGCTCGCTCTTTACGGCCTGCTCGCATGGCTCGTCACCACACCGCTCATCCCGCGCTACTTTCTGGCGCTGGTCGCGGTCCTGGCCATCCCCTTGGCGCGACTCTCCGCGGCGCCCCTGGCGCTCGCGGGGAACCGGCATGGGTGGCCGTCGAGGACGGCGATGAATCCCGGGAGGATGGCCGTCCGCGCAGCGCTCGTTCTCGGCTTGCCCGTGGTGTCGGCCCTCCTGGCCTCGGGGTCCTACTGGTTCCTGAATCGAACGAGCGGCGCCATGGTCCTGTCGGGCCAGAGGCGGGAGTATCTGCTCCATGTCCCAAGCAGCTACGACCGCTCCAAGCCGACGCCCCTCGTCATCAGCCTGCACGGCGGGGGAGCCTGGCCGGCCCATCAGAGAGACACGAGCGGGTGGAACCGGCTGGCCGACAGCCAAGGGTTCATCGTCGTCTACCCGGCGGGAAGCGGCGCGCCCAGGGCCTGGAGCGTGGACCACGGAACCGGTCTCCTGGACGACGTCAGATTCATCTCTGAGCTGATCGACACGCTGGAGGCGGCCTACAACATCGATCCGGCGCGGATCTATGCCAATGGACTTTCCAATGGCGGAGGCATGGCTTTCGTCCTTTCCTGCACGCTGTCCGATCGGATCGCGGCGGTCGGGATGGTGGCGGCAGCCTACTCACTGCCCTGGAGCTGGTGTACGGACTCGCGGCCGGTGCCGATGATCGCATTTCATGGGACGTCGGATGCGCTGACTCCCTACCATGGCGGTCGCTCGCCGGTCTTTCCGGACTCGTTCGTCCTGCCGGGCATCCCCACCTGGACGTCGAATTGGGCTCGAAGAAACCGGTGCGGACCGAACCCCGTCGAGTCTCGGGTCGCTGCCGACGTCGTCCGCCGCGAATACACGAGCTGTGCTGGCGACGCTGCCGTGGTGCTCTACACGGTCCAGGGCGGTGGCCACACCTGGCCGGGTGGCAAGCCGATGCCGGAGTCGCTGGCCGGGTTCACCAGCAACGGCGTGGATGCGACGAGCCGGATGTGGGCGTTTTTTCGTGAGCATCGGCTGCATGTACAATGATCTCTCAAAAGCGTGGAACAGATTCCGCAGCAGATCGGCCCCTACAAGGTCCTCCAGCTCCTCGGCTCCGGAGGGATGGGGGAGGTGCTGCTCGCCCACGACGAGCGGCTGGACCGCCGGGTCGCGATCAAGCGCATCCGGCGCGATGCCACCCTCCCGGACCAGCGGGAGCGTTTCCGCCGCGAGGCGCGGCTCGCGGCCCGTCTGAGCCACTCCGCCATCGTCCAGGTCCACGACCTCGTGACCGAGGGGGACGTGGACAACCTGGTCATGGAGTACGTGGAGGGGATGAACCTCCGCGTGCTCTCCCGGCAGGGGCCGCTCCCGGTCCCCCAGGTGCTCGGCTTCGGCATCCAGATCGCCCAGGGTCTGCGCGAGGCGCACCGGCACGGGATCGTCCATCGCGACCTCAAGACCGAGAACGTCCTGGTCACGCCCGAGGGCCAGGCCAAGATCGCGGACTTCGGGGTCGCCAAGCGCCTGGCGGATGCCTGGAGCGAGGAGAGCCTCACCCGCACGGATGCGATCGTCGGGACCTACCGGACCATGTCCCCCGAGCAGGCCCGGGGCGGCCCGGTGGACCACCGCTCCGACCTCTTCGCGTTCGGAGTCCTCCTCTACGAGCTGCTGACGGGGCAGTCTCCCTTCCAGGGCGAGAACCCTCTGGCCACCCTGGACCGGATCGTCCACCACCGCCAGACGCCGGTGCGGGAGGTCAACCCCGCGGTATCGCAGGAGCTTTCCCGGATCGTGGACCGTCTGCTTGAGAAGGAGCCGGCGCTGCGGCCGCGGAGCGCCGGGGAGGTGGTGAAGGACCTGCAGGAGATCGTGGGAGAGAGGCAGGAGGAGACCGGCACGGCCACCTGGGTCGACTCGCCTCCGTCCGCTCCGCCCCTGGAGAGATCGCCGCGCCGCTCCCGGTCCCTGATCCTGGCGGCCGGGCTGCTCGCGGGCGTGCTCGCCGGCGGTTTCTTTCTGCTGCGCGGAGAGCGGGAGCCTCTCTACGTGGCGGTCCTGGAGCCGGAGGTGGCGGCCGGTCCGGAGGCGGGGGACCTGGAGCTGCTCGAAGCCGCGGTCCGCTCCGCGCTGCTTCGCGGTCTGCTGTCGCTGGAGCGGATCTCCCCCAAGGAGGCCGGCGAGCCGGGCTCCCCGACCGCGGTCGCCCGGGCCGTTGGCGTCGACGAGGTCGTCGCCTCCAGGCTCGACTGCCGGCCGAAGACCTGCCGGCTCTCGCTGAGCCGGGTGCACGGGGAGGACGGGAGCGTCCTGTGGGCCGACAGCCTGGAGATCCCCACCGACGACCTGTTCCTCGTCTCCAACGCCGTCGCGGGCAAGATCCACAATGCCTATCCCGGCTGGAAGACGCGGCCGGGGAGCGTCGAGCTGGGAGCCTCCAATGCGGACCTGCGGGATTATCTGAAGCTGCGCCGGCAGTTCGAGTCGCGCAGCGCGGATCTGGGCGAGATCCGGCAGGGGCTGGCCGCGGTCCGCCGCCGGTCGCCGAAATTCCTGGATGCCTATGTCCTGGAGGCCGACGTCGCGCGCCATCAGTTCCTCACCTCGCGCGACCGCGCGGACCTGGAGCACGCGTTCGACCTGATCCGCCAGGCCCGGAGCCTCGCGCCCGCCGAGCCTCGTCCCGTGATGGCCCAGGTCGACCTGGCGCTGGTGGAGAACGATCTGGACAAGGCCGGGCAGGCCATCCGCGAGCTGGAGGAGCTGATCCCCGGGGATGTCGCTCTGCTGGACCGCCGCGCGCTCCTGGCGCGGAGGCGGGGCGATCTCGAGACCGCCATCGCTCTCCTGCGCGAGGCCGAGGAGCGCGCCCCGTTCTGGCAGAAGGTGGTCAATCTCGCCCAGGCGGAGCAGCAGGGCGGGCACGTGGAGGAAGCCCGCGCCCGGCTGGAACGCTTCCTGGCGAGCGATCCCGGCCGTCCCGGCAATACGGGCAACGTGCCCGCCCTGTCCCTCCTGGCCCAGATCGAGCTGTCCAGCGGATCGCCGGAGCGCGCCGTGCAGCTCTACCGGGGACTGGTCGAGCGCTCGCCGGCCGTGAACGAGCGCTCGAACCTCGGCACGGCGCTCCTCCTGCTGCGGCGCTACGCCGAGGCGGAAGAGCAGCTCCGGATCGCGGCGGACCGCGAGCCGGGCAACCCGCTCTACCTCCTCGGGCTCGGCGACGCCCTCTGGCTGCTGGGGCGCAGGGAGGAGGCCGGGGCCGCCTACCGCAGGGTGGTCGAGCTGATCGAGGCGGACCGCTCGGCCCCATCTCCCCAGCTCCTCACGGTCAAGGCCCAGGCCCAGGCCCACCTGGGCCGCAGCCTGGAGGCCGTGGCTGCGGTCCAGGAGGCCTCGCGGCTCGACCCCGCCAACGCGGCAGTCGCCTACGAGGCCTCCCTGGTGTACGCGCTCCTGGGAGAGACCAGCTCCGCGCTGGTCAACGCCGAGAAGGCCCTCAAGCTCGGCTACGATCCGCGGTGGTTCGACTTCCCCTGGTTCGACGGCCTCAGGAAGCGCCCCGAGCTCGGCAGGCTCCTTACGGCCCGCTCTCGTCCGGGTTCGTGACGATCGTGGGATCGATGAGCCCGAAGTTCGTCTGGATCATGAATTCGGCGTGCACGGAGCTCGGTGGGTCCTCGTTGTTGATCAGGATGGAGATCTGGCCCCCCGTCTCGCTCCAGGTGATGAAGTCCGGCTGCGACGGATTCCAGGTCAGCCCCAGGAGCTCGGTCCCCTCCGCCGGCACGAGAAGGATCTCGTTCCCGCCAGCATCGCGGAGACCGAAGGTCACATCCCTCCCTGTTGCCTGGGCCCCGGCCGGCAGCTGACCGATCAGCACCTTCTGTTGGCTCTCCATGTACGCATAGACCGTTCCGCCGGCTCCCCCGCTGCCGCCCGTGCTCGCCAGGACGACTCCGATCGGTCTGTCCTCATGCGTGGCGTTCCGGATGGTGAAGATGCTTGTGACGGCGGCGGTGGATTCGGCCGTCAGGGTGAGCGATGTCGGCGTCGTAGTGCCGGAGATCTGGATCCACGTGGGCTGTCCGCCGGCCCAGTCGATCGGGATGGAAGTATCGAACCGGAAGTCGGAGAAATCCGTCTTGACCGTGAGGAGGAACGTGAAAGTCCCGCCGCCGGAGATCTCGAAGCTCACGCCGTCAAACTCCGCCCACGTGGACGAGGACGTCGCCCCCGAGACCGACTCGAACGTCAGCACCCCTTCATTTCCACTGACCGTACAGATGATCGTGCCCATGCTCTCTCCTTTCTGTTCCGGAGCGCTTGTGTCGCAGGTTTGTTGATCAAGTGGCACGGGCGGACGGTTTCTTTCAGTCTCCACGAAGTGAGCCTGGCAGGCCTATTGCTTCGCGTCTGTTTTGGGAGGCGGTATGGCAGTACTACCGAAGGAGAGACATCGGCCGCCCGAGCCCGAAGAGGAGATCCAGGAGCCCCAGGAGAGCCGCCCGGGCGAGCCCCGGAGCCAGCGCCAGCCCCGCGGCCAGCGTGGACCGCTCTGGGTCCTGCTCGCCGCGAGCCTCGCCCTGCTGGTCCTGCTCGTCGCCAGCCATTTCGACGAGTACCTGCGGCGGACCATCGAAGCCAAGGTCAACCAGCGGCTCAAGGGCTACACGGTCAGCATCGGGCACGCGCATCTCAGCCCGCTCGGGCTGGCGCTCACCCTCGAGCGGCTCGTCATCGTGCAGCAGGCCAACCCCAAACCGCCGGTCGCGGACCTGCCCCGGCTGACCGCGAGCGTCGAATGGCGGGAGATCTTGCGCGGGCACCTCGTGGCCGACGCCGTGTTCGACCGGCCGCGCGTGCACGTCAACCTGGAGCAGCTCCGCCAGGAGGACAGGGACAAGGTCGAAGTGGAGGACCGCGGCTGGCAGCAGGCCCTGGAGTCGATCTACCCGCTCAAGTTCAACCTGATCCAGGTGCGCAGCGGCGACCTCGTCTACATCGACGAGGACCCCGAGCACCCCCTCCACATCTCGCGCTGGAACTTCATGGCGGCGAACATCCGCAATGTCCGCACGCCGGAGCGCTCCCCGGACCGCGTGTATCCCTCCACGGTCCACTCGGACGGTGTGATCTTCGAAGCCGGCCGCGGCGTGCTCGACGGCCATGCCAACTTCCTGGCCGAGCCGTATCCCGCGTTCCAGGCGAAATACCGCGTCGAGAACGTCCCCCTCGAGCGCCTGCGGCCGATCGGCAGCCGCGCGAACCTGACGGTCCGCGGCGGAGCCCTGTCCTCCCATGGGGACTTCGAGTACGGCCCGCGGCACAAGGACGTCCACCTCGCCGACGTCACGGTCAGGAAGCTCCGGCTCGACTACACCCACAGCCCGGTCACGGCTGCTGCCGAGGAAAGACGGGGCGAGAAGATCGCGGAGGCCTCCGAGGACCCGACGCCGGCCGTGCCCGTGCGGATCGACCGCGTCAGGATCGAGGACGGCCGGGTCGGCCTGGTCAGTTGGGCGAAGGACCGGCGCTTCCGCGTCTTCGTCGACGATACCGACTTCACGGTGACGAACATCTCCAGCGGCTTCCGCAACGGGCCGGCCAAGGCCATCGTCACCGGCAAGTTCATGGGGAGCGGCGCCCTGAGCGGCCATGCCACGTTCCGGGACGACCGCAAGGGGCCGGACTTCTCGATCACGGCCCAGCTCGAAGGCGCGAGCCTGCCGTCGATCAACGAGCTCCTGCGCGCCTACGGCAGGTTCGACGTGGTCTCGGGCACCTTCTCCGTCTACTCCGAGGTGAAGGTCCGCAACGGCCGCATCGAGGGCTACGTCAAGCCGCTGTTCAAGGACATCAAGGTCTACAGCCGGGAGCAGGACAAGAAGAAGCCGGTGCTCAAGAAGCTCTACGAGAAGATCGTGGGCGGGCTCTCCCACATCCTTGAGAACAAGCCGCGCGAGCAGGTCGCCACGGTCGCGGACCTCTCGGGCACGGTCGAAGACCCTGACACCGGCACCTGGCCGATCATCGTGCGCCTGGTCTCGAACGCGTTCGTGAAGGCGATCCTGCCGGGGTTCGAGCGCGAGTACGAGGCAGCCGGCAAGCGTTAGCCGATCGCGGTGGCCTGGAGGATCGGGCCGCGCCCGGTGTGTGCGTCTGCTCGTCCCGGGCCTTCGGCATGGTTGCAATCCCCCAGCGTTTTGCGGGATTCTAACGCAGGATCCTCCAGGAAACAAGAGAAGGGGGCTTGACAAGCGGTTTCCGAGTCCTCTACTCTTTGCACAACGAAGTCGCAGTACGATTCCGACAGCAGCACTCCGACGGCGCCAGGGAGGCGCCGGACGGTATCACCCCGAGAGGGGAAAAGGAGGCCATATGGCCAACAACAACGTTCCGGATTCCATGAAGAAAGTCGTGGTCTGGGATCAGACCTCGACGCGGCTGGGCGAGCGCAAGGAGGAGTTTCAGCACCTGGAGGGTCACCGGATCCAGCTGGAGGGCATCAGCCAGCAGTACAAGGATCTGAACGAGGAGTACAGGGCCGTGTCGGGGAGGAAGCTGGAGCTCAGCGACGAGATGCGGCTGCTCTTCCGCAAGGGGGAGACGCTGCTGGACTTCCTGCGCACGGGGATCCGGCAGCACTACGGGCTGGGCAGCGAGAAGCTGTTCGCGTTCGACATGGTGCCG
>Ga0268265_10001334_pt1 | contig 21091 bp, 24 predicted proteins | sample KBSSwiS52_FD_190355 | JGI IMG/M metagenome (GOLD analysis project Ga0268265, IMG submission 190355) | Switchgrass rhizosphere microbial communities from Kellogg Biological Station, Michigan, USA - KBS Switchgrass S5-2 (SPAdes) (version 2) | ecosystem: Host-associated > Plants > Roots >... | reverse complement strand
GTGACGTTCTCCCGGACGCTGAGGTCCTCGTAGAGCTCGATGGCCTGGAAGGTACGGCCGAGGCCGGCCCGGATCCGCTCGTGCGGGCGCATCACGGTCAGGTCGACGCCGCCGAGCCCGACGGTGCCACCCGCCCGGGCGAAGCCGCTGACCGCGTCGATGGCGGTCGTCTTACCAGCACCGTTCGGCCCGATCAGGCCGACGATACGCCCGGCGCCGACGTCGAAGGAGACATCGTCGACCGCGACGACACCGCCGTAGCGGACCGTGAGGCCACGCACCGACAGCAGGTCCGGCCGCCCGTCGCCCGGGCCCGCCACGGCCGCGGCCGCTGCCGGCGCGATGCCCGAGCCGGCCTCGCTCACCCCAGCAGCGCCGGCGCCGGCGCTCACGCCGGCGGCGCCGGCGGCCGTGGTCGTGGTCGTGGTCGCGGTTGCGGCGACGGCGCCGACGCCGGCGACGGCGGGCCGCCTGGCGGCGCGGCGCTTCTCCAGCAGCTCGTGGGCCGGGCCGACGACACCCTCCGGGTTGAAGATCACCGTCAGGACCAGCAGTACCGCGGACACGACCTCGTACCACAGCCCGGTCGAGACCACCTTGCCGACCAGCACGTAAAGGAAGCCGTTGATGGCGGTGACACCAGCGAGCAGGCCGCCGGAGACCGACGTCGTGCCGGCGAGGTAGACGGTGCCGAAGAAGGTCAGGCCCAGGATCGCGGTGAACGGGTCGAACGTGACGTTGCCCGCCTCGTACGCCAGCAACGCGCCACCCAGGCCGGCGATGAACGCCCCGATCGCGAACGCCGCGATCTTGACCTGGACGACGTTGACACCGGACGCCGCCGCCGACCGCTCGTTCGCGCGCACCGCGAGCATCCGCGAGCCCAGCCGGCTGGTGCGCAGCCAGGCGACCCCGAGCGCGGCCAGCACGAGCACGACCAGCGCCACCACACCGAACGTGGAACGGGGGAAATCGGTGCCCTTCCCGACACCAAGATCCCATCCGAAGATCTTCGGGGTGGGGACGGCGAGGCCGTCAGAGCCCACGAAGTCGAGGTTACGGAACCACAGCGCCTCGACCGCGAACGCGAGCGCGAGCGTCACCACCGCCAGCGTCAGGCCACGGATACGCAACGCCGGCAGCCCGATGACAACACCGACGACGGTCGCGCCCAGCGCGGCCAGCAGCGGCGCGAACGGGAACGGGATATGCAGGTTGTGCGCGAGCGGGGGGACCAGGAACGCCGCCACACCGGCGAGCGGCAGCTGGGCGAAGGTCACCTGGCCCGCATAGCCCGTCACCACCACGACCGACAGGCCGACGATGCCGTAGAGCAGCGAGGAGATCAGCCCGAGCCGCAGGTCGCTCGACAACACGAACAGCCCGACGAGCGCCAGCCCGGCCGGCACCGCGGTCGGGACCAGCAGATGACGAGGCCGCGGCGCCCGGCCGAGGTTCGCGACGATGACCGCGCCGCGCCCGGGCAGCGGCCGCGCCCGCACCACCAGGACGACAAGGATCAGCACCAGCGGGACCAGCTCAGGCAGCCCGGAGGACGGCAGCCAGCCGTAACTGGTCTGCAGGTACTGGGCCTCGGACTGCAGCGCGCCGATCAGGATGCCGGCGACGACCGCGACGACCCCGTTACGGAACCCGCCGATGACGGCAGCCGCGAGCGCCGGGACGATGAACAGCGTGTAGGAGACCGGGATCAGCGGCACCATCGGGGCGATCAGGACCCCGGCGAGCCCGGCGGCCGCCGAGCTGATCATCCAGTTGCCGGCGGCGATCCGGTCCGGTGAGACACCGCTGAGGTAGGCGCCCTTCTCCGTCTCAGCCGCCGCCCGGGTAGCAAGACCGAACCTCGTCCGCCGAAACACCACCGCGAGCACGAGCGCGAGGACCAGGACGGTCAGGGCGAAGTACACCCGGTCACTGGAGATGCTCAGCGAGCCGGCGGTCCACAGCCGGGACGGGAAGACCGGCGGCGCGGCGACCAGAGCGGTCCCCAGCTTCGCGGCGATCAGCGCCGTGATGACGAGGGACACGCCCAGCGCCGCGATCGCCTTGGCGACCGGCGGCGCGTTCCGCAACGGCCGGAAGATGAGCAGGTGCAGGACCAGGCCGAGCAGCGCCGCGAACACGACCGCAGCCAGCAGCGCCGGCCACAGCGACAGCCTGCCGCCGACACCCACAGAGTCCGGCAGGCCCGGGACCAGCAGGAGCAGCTCGCCCGCCCGCAAATAGGAATACACATACGCGGTGATCAGCGCGATGCTGCCCGTCGCGAAGTTGATGATGCCAGAACTGCGATACGTGAGGGTCAGCGCAAGCGCCAGCGCGCCGAACACCGCTCCGTTCCCGAGTCCGAGTAACAGGAACCTGATGTGATCGATCATGATCTCTCCGCGATCGTCCCGGGCAAATGGGAGTAGTGCCGCGGGCCGCGCCCGCGCATTGGATACCTCGCGGCCGGGACGCCGACGGGATCATGCCATCCGAGCCACCCGGCGGCGGGCGTTCTTCCCGTTGCCACCGATCCAGCTGGGCGGGTGTGGGCGCTGCTCGGGCCCCGGGAGGCTGACCTGGCCCCCGGCACGGAAGCCAGGAGGCCGGGAGGCCGGAGGAAGTTCGCCACCCGGCCCCGGCCCATCTCGTCGGGGCTCCCGAGGCACCGGTCGTCCGCGGCGGCCCGCGGTGAGATGCGCGGAACGTGCGGGACACCGGACATGGGAACGGCGCAACCCCGGCGGGCCCGGCCGATGAACGGGTCGGTCAGCCGCCGAGTCCGCGGAGCACCCCGTTGACCCGCTCGAGCCGCGCTCGCAACCCTTCGGCGTCGTCGGGGCCCGCCGCGGTCAGCTCCTCCCGCAGCAGATCAGCGGCTCGCTGAAGGCGCCGCGCCTCGTCCTTGGTCAGCAGATCCTGGTCGTCCCAGTCGTGGGTGTCGATCGGCTCCCGGGAGCCGTCGTCGAACAGGCTCTGCGCCGGCAGCCGCGCGGGCGGCTCGTTCACGAGTGCTCCGAGGTCGTCGTGGTGGTGTCGGGGAAGTTGTAGAGCCGCCGCACGTTCAACTCGACCATCTTGTGGACTTCCTCGTCCGGGACGTCACGGAAGACCTCCTCGGCGACCTTGCGGCTGTGCGGCCAGTTCGAGTCCGAGTGCGGGTAGTCCGATTCCCAGGTGATGTTGTCGATGCCGATCTCGTGCCGGTTGCGGACGCCGTGCTCGTCGCTGATGAAACAGCCGTGGATGTTGCGGCGGTACAGCTCGGACGGCCGGACCGTCTGATCGACGTTCTGGTAGAAGCGGTGCCGCTCCCAGACGTAGTCGGCGCGCTCGATGATGTAGGGGATCCAGCCGATGCCGCCCTCGGAGAGGCCCACCTTGAGCCGGGGGTGCCGGTGGAAGACCGGCGAGAAGATGAGGTCCGTGAGCGTCCCCATGGAGTTGGTGGCGAACATCGTGATCATGGTAGCGAGCGGTGCGCCGGGCGACATCACCGGTGCGCTGCCGCCGCTTCCGAAGTGCATGGCCAGCGGCATATCGGTCTCCTCCATCGCGGAGAACAACCGGTCCCAGCCATCGCTGTGGAAGCTGGGCAGCCCGAGGTTGTGCGGCATCTCCGGGAACATCACGGCCTTGGCACCCTTGGCCGCGGTCCGCTGCACCTCCGCGACGCAGAGGTCCTGATCCCAGATCGGCAGCCCGACGAGTGGAATGTAGCGGTCGGGCGCCACGGGACACCACTCGTCGAGGATGAAGTCGTTGTAGGCCCGCACGCACAGCAGCGCCAGGTCCTTGTCCTCGCCGTCCAGGAACGCCGTGAGCCCGAACCGGGCGAAGGTGGGGAAATTGAGAGCTCCCCAGACGCCGTCGATGTCCATGTCGGTGAGCCGAGCCACCGGGTCGTAGCAGCCAGGCAGCATCTCCTCGAAGCGCACCGGGTCCGTGCCGTAGTCGGCCTTGTCCTTGCCCGCAACCGCGTTCAACCCGATGTTGGGGTACTCGCGACCCTCGTAGCTCCACAGCTGGACGGGCTTGTGGGCTTCGCTGTGCTTGACGTGGCCGGCGACCTTGATCGGTGCCAGACGTAAGTCCACCTGGTCCGGTGCCTTCTCGATGATGTGCGGTCCGACGTCCTGGTACCTGGCCGGCAGCCGGTCCGACCATACCTTTGGGTGCTCGATGATGTGGTCGTCGGTCGACAGCAGCTTCATCCACGGTTGTAGTGGCACTGGTTTCTCCCTGCGAACGGGCGGTCGCCGCGACGTCGGTCGCGACAAAATGCAATGAGGAGCCTGAGAGGGGAGCACTTATAGCCCGTGCTGTACCCAAACACGCTCATTTATTGGAGATCAACTGGACTGATCTCCCTCTCCCGGCAGGTCAGTGACAGCGATCCGCGGCGGACCACTCCTGCTCGCTGTGCTGGCGCAACATCCCCAAGCCCTCGATCGCCGTCCAGGGCGCCTACATCGGCCGGCGGCTGCTCCTGTCCTGGCCCTGCGACCTCATTTCGAGGACATGGTCATCCACTGAGGTGATCTGAACATCGCCTGGCAGCATCTGGACCTCCATCCAGTCAGGCGCCTCCGGCAGATCGCCCCAACGCGCCACGGTAACGGTTACGGTAGCGCGACTTGTGTTCTAAGTCACGGTTTTCGGCGCGATCGCTCGGCACATCCCGCACGGATCCGCTCGGCCGCGCGACGCTGTGAGCTGGCACTCCAGGCACGGCAACCGTAACGCGTTCCACCATCAGTACCGTCAGCTTCGGCAGCCTCACCGGAGGCTACGAAGGCGCCACGCAGTGCGGCGTGCTGGTGCCCGCACGCACCCGAGCCGACCGGTAGAGCCCGCCCACGCCCTCAGGACGCAGCGCTTCGACGGCCGCTGGCCGTGATGCTGATCATGAGCGGCGGGTACCAGGTGTCTGGCCGCTGCCGCTGTTCCCCGGGTCGGAGTTCGCCGGCCACCAAACGTCTCCTGACCGCTGGTCGAGCCAGCGTGGCCCGCCAGGCCATCGATCGGGAGTTCGGCGAGATGACCATGCTTTTGCCACCGTCTCGCTGATCCACAACCACACCGGGCCCTACAGGACAGCGCCGATCACCCGGTGGCCGTGCTCGGGTCAGTCGCCGCCGGTGCCTCCATGCTCTCGATCATGCCGCGCGCCGTCGACAGGAGCGTCGCACCGGCCCCGCGGTTACCCGTGCGTGGCTCGTCGCCTGCCGCGAGCAGCTCGGCAAGCAGCCCCACGTCCTGCATGGCGCGGCGGGAGGTGCCCTTCCTCACCGAACCCGTCTTCCTGAGCGAACGGGAGCGAGGGCACAGCCACCTGCTCCGGGACAGTCGAGGTGTTCCCGGTCAGGGTGACGCGGTCTTGGATCTGGTGCGCCGCGCCGGCTCCGCGGCCCGGCGGGGGGAGCGGGGGCCTTTGGCCTTGCCGTCCTCCTGCTCGGCGAGCAGGGCCTCGAGACCACAGATCAAGCGATCCATGGTGAACTCGAAGTCCTCGTCCGTCGTGCCGCCAAGTGGGCGGTCCAGCATGCTCGCGAGCAGCGGCATGGTGGACCAGTCCGTCATCCGACGCTGGCGGTCGTCGAGAACAGGCGCGTCGCTTCGCCGCAAGATCCGGTCTTGAATGATCGAACCGCTCGTGTACACGGACACGGATTTCCACGCGAGCAGTGCGTTGTCGGGCGTGAAGCCAGCGTCGACCAGCTTCTGCACGATCGGCTCCACTTCCTCGAAGACCCGGCGCGTGGCGTCCCTGCTGTAGGTGGACGTGCGGATCAGGATGAGGTCGGAGAGGATCTCGTCCTCCCGGTGGATCCGCCGCTGCGCGGAGCAGTTGTTGCGTAGCGTCGTCTGCCACGGCTCGTCCGGTGAGACCGCCGGCATCTCGCGGACGTACTTGTCGACCGCGATGTCGGTCATCGCGTTGAGCAGGTCGTCCTTCTTGCGGAAGTACCAGTAGAGGCTGGTGACGCCGACGTCCAGGTGCTCGGCCAGGGTCGGCATGCTCAGCTGGTCGAGGGAGACCTGTCGCGCGACCTCGAAGGCACCGGCAACGATGTCGTCGGCGTTGATCGAGCCACGTTGACGGCGCCGGCGAGTCTTCGCCTCGGCCACGGCTGGACACCTTTCATCCACACTGCGTAAGCGGCAATGATCGACAAAAGTCTATCAGCGGCTCGGCAAGGCCTACGGTATGCCCGGCAGAGATGCCGAGGGGCTCCGGCCATCCGGCCGCCCCATCCGCTCGCAGAACTCCGGCCAGTACTTGGTCGGCTGCAGCATCGTCAGATACAGCCAGCGGCCGTCCGCGGTCTTGAACGCCCCGATGAGCGGGTTGCCAGGCGAGCCATGCGCGGGTGAAGGTGGCGCCGCCGCGCTGGAAGCGGCCCTGCGCATCCGGCCGACCTGGCTCAACCGCGGCCCGGAGACCCCGGGCCCCGGCCGCCTCGGTAATCAGTGCAATGCTTGCGGTGTCGGCGGGGCTCGCGCGGCATGTGCTGTGCTCCTCGACGCGATCAACGTGAAGGTCAGGGACGGGAAGGTCGCGAACCGGCCGATCTACGTCGCCCTGGCCGTCGCTGTCGAGGGCACCCGCGACATTCTGGGCCTGTGGGCCGGGCCGTTCCCGATCTACATCACTCCAGGGGAGTCACCCGCCGGCTGATCGGGAAAGGTGCTTCCGCGACTCTTGAGCCCCCTTATCGCAAGTGTTACCGTATAGCTAACGTTCTCTCGTTATCGGTCTCGTGGGGGATTTTTCCAGCGGAAGGGCTCAAGGGTGAGCGAGGTGCTTCAGCTACCCCGCGCCGCCGTCCTCGGCGCCGGGCCGTCCGGCTTCTATGCCGCTGACCGGTGATCCGAGCGGGTATCAGATGGAAGATCTGGCACGGCGAGCCGCCAGGCCGCCCCCGCGTCAAACTCGCCGCACTCGAAGACCTGCACGCTGTCGCCGGCCGCCAGTAAGCAGGCGGCTCGCCCCCAACCGAATACGTCTTCAAGTTCAATGTGTCTACCTAAGAGGTTCGCTATGACCGGACGAGTTGCGGGCAAGGCCGCCCTGATCACCGGTGCCGTACGTGGGCAGGGACGCAGTCGTGCCGTCCACCTCACGTCACAGGTCAGTTAATCAGCTGCGACGCGGGCGGGCACCTGAAGGTCTGATTGTTCGGCCCCGTTTCAGCGCATTCGTCCATCTCAACGTTGAGGAGTTTCATGATGAAGGTTCGCGTTGATGGCAGCATATGCCAAGGTCACACCCTGTGCGCGATGACGGCCCCCGATGTCTTCGAGTTGAGCGAGGTAGACGGGCATGCTTCGGCGGTGTCGGAGGATGTCCCGTCGGCTCGTGAGGCGGCCGTGCGTGAGGCGGCCCGGTCTTGTCCCGAGCAGGCGATCGTCCTGTCCTGATCCAGGTATCGCAGAAAGTGGGGAAGCAGCCATGACTACCGATGACGTCCGGGTGAGGGATGTGGAGCACAAGCCGAAGATCGAGTTGAACCGGCATAGCTTAGCGTACCGGGATGATTTTGAACCGTGGGCGAATCGGCTGCACGCCGAGGCGCCGATCGCGTGGAACGCGACGCACGGTGGGTACTGGTTCATCAGCGGCAACCAGGAGGTGTTCGACCTGGTTCGCCGCGCGGATCTGCTGTCCAACGAGAACGACGTGCGGGGCGACAAGCGCGGCTACTACGGGATCAACATTCCGCATGACGAGGACCCGGAGACGCGGCGCGGAAGGTTCAGCGGTTTCCTGGAGTTGGATCCGCCGGAGCAGCGGCATTACCGGAATGCGTTGAATCCGTATTTGTCTCCGGCGGCGGTGGCGCGGTGGCAGTCAGTGGCCGACGAGATCACCCGAGCATCGCTGGATGAGGTGATCGAGAGCGGGCGGATCGATTTCGTCGACGATCTGGCCAATATTGTTCCGGCGGTGTTGACGATGGCGATGTTAGGGTTGCCACTCAAGGATTGGGTTGTGTATTGCGAGCCGGCGCATGCCACGGTGTATACGTCCGCGGATTCCCCGGATTGGCCTCGTGTTCAGCAGCAGGCTATCTTGATGGGGCAGCAGTTGTACGGGAGCGTGCAGGAGGCGCGCCGCAATCCGCGTCCGGGTATGCTCGACGCGCTGATCAACGCGGAGATCGCTGGTGGGAAAGCCGACGATGAGGCTATCGTCGGGGCGATGATTCTGTTGATCGGTGGGGGTTTCGATACGACAACGTCGTTGACGGCGAATGCGTTGGCTTGGTTGTCGGCGCATCCGGATCAGCGGGAGTGGCTGATTCGGGACTGGGACACGTTGCGGGACAGTGCGACCGAGGAGTTCCTGCGGTTTTATACCCCGGCGCAGGGTGATGGTCGTACGGTCACGCAGGATGTGGAAATGCATGGGACCCGGTTCCGGGAGCGTGACCGGTTGTGGCTGTCGTGGGCGATGGCTAACCGGGATGAGAGGATGTTCGAGGATCCGCACACGATTCACCTGGATCGTAGGGGTAACCGGCATTCCAGTTTCGGGTTGGGTATTCACCGTTGTATTGGTTCGAATGTGGCGCGGGCGACGTTCAAGACGATGCTGAAGGCAGTGTTGGATCGGATTCCGGACTTCGTGTGTGATCCTGATGGTGCGGTCCGCTATGAGAGCACGCATTTCATCAACGGGATGCAGCACTTGCCGGCGACCTTCACACCGAGTGCGCGTCGTGGCCCGGGGGTGGAGGAGACGATCGAAAAGCTGCAGCGCATCTGCGACGAACAGGAACTCGCCGCACCCGTGACCGTCCGCAAACAACGGGCCAAACTCGCCGACTGAGCGAACATCGGCCGTCTGGCAACGAGCAGCACAGTGTTACCGATCCGACCAAAAGCACGCGGACCCCGGGCAGCGCGTAACCTTGCTAGGCAAGCCGGAAAGCCGTCGCTGCGGTCGGATCGGTAACGAGCAGCACTGTCTGCCCGAGATCCGCGTGGAGCGACTGATGACTTTTGTGGTGGCCGAACCGTGCGTCGACGTTCTGGACAGGTCCTGTGTGGACGTATGTCCTGTAGACTGCATCTACGAGGGCGGCCGGATGGTCTTTATTCAACCCGAGGAATACATCGACTGTGGCACCTGCCTGCAGGTTTTCCCGATGGACGCGATCTTCCACGAGGATGACCTGCCCGAGGAGTGGTCGCCATTCACCCAGTACAACGCGGAGTTCTTCGCGACGGTCGGCTCCCCGGGCAGGCGGAAAATCTTCCGCCGGGGAGCGTGCCTGAGCCGGCACCGGTGACCGCTCTGCCACCACGACCGGCTGAGGAGTAGGCGGGTGGCGTCCATCCATAGTGGAGGTCGAATGTCCGGACCGTCGTCAACCGGATCACCGGAACCCGTATTTGGTATGCGGTGGGGAATCAAGGGCTCGTTCATCGACTATGTCCGGCGTATGCCGGACGGCAAGGGCTGGTTGGGTAAGGGCGCCGTGCCGGTCAGCGAGCACGAGATCCTGTTCGCGCTCAAGGAAACAGGAACACGGCCCACGACGGCGTCCGGGATGGAGCGGTTCTGGGCGTTCGGCGGCGAAGTGCGCTTCAGCGGACATTTCGGCATGCTCTACGTGAGCCTGGCCGCCCCGGAGCTGACCAGGAGCGAGGCCAGGACCGAGCTCACCGTCGTCGCCCCGTTCTCCAAAACGGAGAAGCTCGAGCGGCTGCCGCTGGTCACACTGCGCCTGGAAGAGCAGCCCGCGCCGGACGGTGTACAAGGCTGGCACGGCACGGACGTGCGCCTGACGGAGGCCGGGGCGGGGCTGTTCAACGACGTCTATGCACCCGGGGAGCCATTCGAACCGCTCACCGTGACGCTCCCGGCGCTTGATGACGGATGACGTGCGGACCCTGGAGGTGCGTAAGAATACGGAAGACCTGGCCGGTAACCCAGGCCGACGCCTCGGAGGCAAGGTAGACGACCAGGCCGGAGGCGTTCTCCGGCGCGCGTGGGTCGAAGCCGCCGGTCGTCACCTCTTCCGCTGCTCTTCGCGCCCTTGGCCGCCGTCCGCTCGGTTGCTGGGAACAAGCAGGTGTCAGCACCTGTCGCCCGGCCCGAGGGCCAGGCGGCAGAAGCGCACGAGGTGTGCGCACTCGGCCCGGGACGGCGTGGTGCCCTGGTCTACGTGCCGGCGCACCACACCGAAGGTGAGGTCGAACACCGCGTCGGTGTCGAGGTTCACGTGCCGGCTCCCGGTGCGCGCCACCGCGTCCCGCAGCAGCGCTCGCAGCTGCTCCAGATGCTCGGCGTCCTCGCCCGCGCGCTCCCCCATCTGCCTGACGATCGCGGCGCTCTGCCGGGCCGCGGTCCGGTCGGCGGCCTGGGTGAGCATGCCGCGCACCCAGGCCTCGACCTGGGCGCCCGGTTCTCCGGCTGCCTTGGCCACCTGGTGCTCCAGATAGCCGCGAAGGCGGGTGAGGCCGCGCAGATACACCGCGCGCATCAGCTCCTCCTTGCCCCCGAAGTAGCGATAGAACGCCTGGTTGGACGAGCCGGCCTCGGTGACGATGTCCGCCACGCGCGGTGCGGCGGGCGCGACGCGCTCGGCGACCCGCAGCGTCGCGTCGAGGATCGCCTCGACGTCGCGGGCCGCGTCGTCGCGCTGCTTGCCCAGGGCGCGCTCCACCGCGGCCGCCACCTCCGGCGAGTCGGCCCCTGCCCGGTCCGCTGCAGTCATCGCATCCTCTGTTGTCGAGCCCCGTGTCCCCGCGCTTCCCGCGAGAATGTTGATTCTAGGTTCTCAGAATCTGTATTCTGCCGGAGATGCCCCGCCAGGGGTGTCCTCCGGGAGGTCTGATGAGCTGGGACTTCACCGTCGAGCCCGCGTTCCAGGAGCTGCTGGACTGGGCCGACGGCTTCGTCACGGACAAGGTCTACAAGCTGGACGTGCTCTGGCCGCACGACGTCTACCGGCCGCTCACCGACGAGCAGCGCCGCGTGATCGGGCCGCTGAAGCAGCAGGTCCGCGACCAGGGGCTGTGGGCCTGCCACCTCGGGCCGGAGCTCGGCGGGCAGGGGTACGGGCAGCTCAAGCTGGCCATGCTCAACGAGATCCTGGGCAAGAGCATCTGGGGCCCGCGCATCTTCGGGACCCAGGCGCCGGACACCGGCAACGCCGAGATCATCGCCCACTACGGCACGCCGGCGCAGAAGGACGCCTACCTCGAGCCGCTGCTGGAGGGCGAGATCGTCTCGTGCTTCTCGATGACCGAGCCGCAGGGCGGCGCCGACCCCGGCGTCTTCGTCACCCGCGCCGAGCGCGACGGCGACGACTGGGTGATCAATGGGCGGAAGTTCTTCTCGTCCAACGCCCGGTGGGCCAGCTTCTTCATCGTCATGGCGGTCACCAGCCCCGCGGCGCCGGTACACAAGCGCATGTCGATGTTCCTGGTCCCGGCGGACACGCCGGGCATCGAGATCGAGCGCAACCTCGCGCATCTCGGCGAGCCGCTCGACGACGGCTCTGAAGGGCTCGTCCGCTACACCGACGTCCGGGTGCCGCACAGCGCGCTGCTCGGCGCCGAGGGCGACGCGTTCGGGGTGGCGCAGACCCGGCTCGGCGGCGGGCGGGTGCATCATGCGATGCGCTCGGTCGGCGGGGCCCAGCGATGCCTGGACATGATGGCCGAGCGCGCCCTGTCGCGCACCACCAAGGGCGAGCTGCTGGCGAACAAGCAGGCGGTCCAGGCCATGCTCGCCGACTCGTACCTGGAGATCCAGCAGTTCCGGCTGTTCGTCATGTACACCGCCTGGCAGATCGACAAGTACAACGACTACAACCGGGTCCGCAAGGACATCGCGGCGATCAAGGTACAGACCCCGCGCGTGCTCGAGTCGGTCGCCCGGCGCGCCATCCAGATCCACGGCGCGCTCGGCACCACCTACGACCTGCCGCTCACCCACTTCTACGCCAGTGGGCTGATGCTCGCGCTCGCCGACGGGCCGACCGAGGTGCACCAGACCACGGTCGCCAAGCAGCTGCTGCGCGACTACACACCCTCGGCCGGCCTCTGGCCGAGCGAGTACGTCCCGGCGCGGCGGGCCGAGGCCGAGGCCGCGCTGCTCAGCACCGGGAGCGCCCGATGACGACGACTACCGCGATCGACACGGTGGGCCTGGCAGCCCTGGAAACCTGGCTCGACTCCACCGATCTGCCCGGCAAGGGCGCGCCGCTTCAGTGCCGCTACATCTCCGGCGGCAGCCAGAACGAGATCTTCGAGATCCGCCGCGGCGACCTGCACGCCGCCCTGCGCAAGCCGCCGACCGCCGCGCCGGCCGCGCGGGACGACGGCATCCTGCGCGAGTGGCGGATCATCCAGGCACTGTCCGGCACGGACGTGCCGCATGCCGAGGCGATCGCCATGTGCCCGGACGCCGCCGTGCTGGGCCGGCCTTTCTACCTGATGGGCTTCGTCGACGGCTGGTCGCCGGTGGGCAGCGTCGGGCTGCTGCCGGAACCGTTCCGCAGCGAACCCGCCGCCCGCGCCGAGCTGGCCTACGAACTCATCGAGGGCATCGTGCGCCTGGGCGCCGTGGACTGGCGGGCGAACGGGCTGTCCGGCCTCGGCCGCCCGGACGGCTTCCACGACCGGCAGGTCGCGCGGTGGACGTCCTTCTACGACCGGATCCGGGCGCGTGAGGTGCCCGGCTACGACGAGGCGACCCGGTGGCTGGACCGCCACCGCCCGTTGGACTTCCAGCCCGGCATCATGCACGGCGACTACCAGTTCGCCAACGTGATGTTCCACCACGGCCGCCCCGGCCGGCTCGCCGCGATCGTCGACTGGGAGATGGGGACGGTCGGCGATCCCAAGCTCGACCTGGCCTGGGCGCTGCAGGGCTGGCCCGAGGACACCATCGCCGACGCCGGCACCGTCGGCTACATCGACATCTCCGGCATGCCGGGACGCTCGACGATGCTCGACTACTACGCCACCCGGTCCGGGCGGCAGGTCGACGATTTCGACTACTACATCGTCCTGGCCCGCTGGAAGCTCGCGATCGTGCTCGAGCAGGGCTTCCAGCGCGCCGGCGACGACGAGAAGCTGCAAGGTTTCGGCCCGATCGTCCTGCAGCTGATGCGCGACGCCGCCGAGCTCGCCGAGACCAGCAAATACCCGGAGGCACGCTGATGGCCACGTCACTGACGACGACACCGGCGGAGTTGTTCGACCTGAGCGGCAAGGTGGCGGTCGTGACCGGCGGCAGCCGCGGCATCGGCCGCGCGGTCGTCGAAGGGCTCGCCGCGGCGGGCGCCGACGTCGTCATCGCCAGCCGCAAACTCGACAACTGCCGCGCCGTCGCGGCCGAGGTCGAGCGGGCAACGGGCCGCAAGGCGCTGGCCGTCGCGACGAACGTCAGCCACTGGGACGAGTGCGACCGCCTCGTCGACACCGTGTACGACGCCTTCGGCGCCTGCCACGTCCTCGTCTCCAACGCCGGGCTCTCGCCGCTGTACCCGGACCTGGTCTCGGTCACCGAGGCGCTGTACGACAAGACCCACGCGGTCAACGCAAAGGGGCCGTTCCGCCTGGCCACCCTGTTCGGCACCCGCATGCACGCCGGCGACGGCGGGTCCATCATCAACGTGTCCACGGCGGGGTCGCTGCGCCCGGACGTACACGACCTGCCCTACGCGATGGCCAAGGCCAGCCTGAACGCGCTGACGCTCGGGCTGGCCGGCGCCTGGGCGCCGAAGGTACGGGCCAACCTCGTCCTGCCCGGGGCGTACGACACCGACATCGCCAAGGCCTGGACGCCGGAGCAGAAGCAGCAGATCGGCGAGCTGAACCCGATGGGGCGGATCGGGCAGCCCCAGGACCTCGTCGGCCTCTGCGTCTTCCTCGCCAGCGACGCGTCGGGCTACATCAACGGCGCGCAGATCCTCGCCGACGGCGGCGCGTTCCGGACCCTGTGATGCGCGCCGCCCGCACGACCTCCTACGGCCCGGTCGACCTGTTGCGCGTCGAGGAGGTCGACGTGGCCGGTCGGGTCAGGTGGCCGCGCCGACGATCTTGAGATTGATGATCTCGTCCTCGGACTTGCCGAGCTCGCGCAACACCTCGTCGGTGTGCTCGGCGAACTGCGGAGCACGCCGGCTCTGCACCGGGCTCTCGTCGAACTGCACCGGGTTGGCGACCAGCTCGCGTTCGACGCCGTCGGCGTCGAGGATCTTGGCGATGAAGCCGTTCGCCCGCAGCGCCGGGTCCATGCCGACCTCGTACGTGTTCTGGACGAGCGCCCACTGCCCCTCGGCGCCGTCCATCCGCTCCCGCCACTCGGCAAGCGTCAGCCCGCCGATGATCTCGGCGACGATCTCGCCACCGACCAGCCCGTTGGACAGGATCGCCTCGCCGGCAAACCGCGGGTCGTGGACCAGCTCCGGCCGCCCCATCCGCTCGCAGAACTCCGGCCAGTACTTGGTCGGCTGCAGCATCGTCAGAAACAGCCAGCGGCCGTCCGCGGTCTTGAACGCCCCGATGAGCGGGTTGCCCGGCGAGCCATTCGCGGTGCTCATCTTGGGCAGCGGCCCGCCGGCGAGCAGGGCGAGGTTGACCGAGAACTGGGTGGCCCAGGCGCCGACGCTCAGCAGCGAGACATCGACGACGGACGGCTCGCCGGTCGCCTTGCGGGCGTACAGCGCCGCCGCGATGCCGCCGGCGATCGTCATGCCGCCGATCGAGTCGCCGTAGGCGCCGGTCGGCATGCCCAGCAGCGTGTCGGCGCCGACCGGCGTGACACTGTCGGCGCTGCCGGCCCGCGCCCAGAAGGCCGTGGCGTCGTAGCCGCCCTTGTCGGCGTCTTCGCCCTTCGCGCCGAAACCGGTGCCGCGGACGTAGATGATGTCCGGGTTCACCGCCCGGACGTCCTCCAGGTCGATCCGCAGCTTGGCGCGCGCGCTGGGCATGAAGTTGGTGACGAACACGTCGGCCGTGCGGATCAGTTCGTCGAGCAGCGCGCGGCCCTCCGGCACCTCGAGCGCGATGCCGACGCTGCGCTTGCCACGGTTCGGACCCTCCATGATCGGGGCGAAGGACGTGCCCGGGACGATGTCGAGGCCGAGCAGCTTTACCAGGCCGCGCTGGGCGTCGCCGGTGACCGCGTGCTCCACCTTGATGACGTCGGCCCCCCACTCGGCCAGCACACCGCCGGAGGCGGGCACGAACGTGTACTGGGCGACCTCCACGATCCGCACGCCCGCCATGGGCCGCTTCACGCGGCCGCTCCGGCGAGGATGCCGACCAGCTTGGTCTCGAGGTAGGTGTTGAAACCCTCGATGCCGTTCTGCCGTCCGATACCGCTGGTCTTGTAGCCGCCGTACGGGCCGTCCGCGCCGTACCACATTCCGCCGTTGACCGAGATCGAGCCGACGCGGATCCTGCGGGCGATCGCCAGGGCGCGGTCGGGGTCGGCCGAGAACACGCCGCCAGACAAGCCGTAGGCGCTGTCGTTCGCGATCCGGATGGCGTCCTCGTCGTTGTCGTACGGGATCACCGCCAGGACGGGGCCGAAGATCTCCTCCCGCGCGATCGTCATCGAGTTGTCGACGTCGACGAACAGCGTCGGCTCGACGAAGTAGCCCTTGTCGAACCGCGCCGGGCGGTGGCCGCCGACGGCGAGGTTGGCTCCTTCGTCGATGCCCTTCTGGATGTAGGACATCACCCGGTCACGCTGCTTGGCACTGACCTGCGGGCCCTGCAGGACGTTCGGGTCGGTCGGGTCACCGTACGGGATGTCCGCCATCACCGCCTTGAGGATCTCGACGCCCTCGGCGTAGCGCGAGCGCGGCAGCAGCACGCGGGTCAGGAGCGCGCAGCCCTGCCCGGCGTGCATGCAGGCGGCGCCGGCGCCGGGCAGCACGGTGGCGAAGTCGGCATCGTCGCAGACGATCATCGCCGACTTGCCGCCGAGCTCGAGGAAGACCCGCTTCAGCGTCGCCGCGCCCTTCTCCATGATCCGCTTGCCGGTGACCGTGGACCCGGTGAACGAGATCATGTCCACCCGCGGGTCGAGGGTGAGGTCCTCGCCGACCAGGTGGTCGGCGGCGGTGACGATGTTGACGACGCCAGCCGGGATGTCGGTGTGTTCGGCGATCAGCCGCCCGAGCCGAGTCGCGTTCCACGGCGTGTCCGGCGCCGGCTTGAGCACCACCGTGTTGCCGGTCGCCAGGATCGGCCCGAGCTTGTTCGCGGTCACCTCGAACGGGAAGTTCCACGGGACGATCGCCCCGACCACCCCCTGCGGCTCCTTGACCACCATCCGCCTGCTGTGCACCCCGAAGGCATCGCCGTCAGGCAGCGTGCGTTCCCACTCGAACTGCTCGATGTACTTGGCAGGCCAGCGGAACGCGTCATCCATCGGCAGGTCCAGCTGCGCGGTATAGGTCACCATCACCGGCGTGCCGACTTCGGCGACCAGCTCCGCGCGCATCTGCTCCCGGTCTGCCTCGACCGCTTCCTGTAACTGCTCCAGACACCGCCTGCGCAGTGCGTGGCTGGTCGACCAGTCAGTCGAGTCGAAGGCCCGGCGCGCCGCCGCGATCGCGCGCTCCATGTCCTCATGGCCGCCGTCGGCGACCTGGCCCAGCACCTCCTCGGTCGCCGGGTTGAGGTTGTCGAACCGCTTGCCGGAGGCCGCCTCGACGAGCTCGCCGTCGATGAGCATCCGGGTCTCCGGCGTGAACGATCCGACCTTAGTTTCGATCACCTGCACCACCATCCACCGGGTAACCGTGCACGTCTCTGACGCCTGCCTGGCGAGGGTGCAGGCCCGCGGCCTCGTCGAGGAGACCCTTGGCGCCGAACGTGGCAGCGCCCTGCGCGACTCCCAGGAAAGGCTTTCCGGAAGTATTATCGTAGGGATCTACAGGTAAAGCTACCACCCACCGCGGAACTCGACACCCGCTCCGGCAAGCTGCCCGATCATGGTGGACGTAGTTCGCCCGGTTACCAGGGCGATCACCTGAGCGATCGGGGTGCTGGCCAGTCGTACCCGTGGGCGTGCGGGGCGACGTTGTTCAGGCCGGGGATGAACTCGGCCAGCGTCACCCGGACCTCGCCGGAGTCGTCGCGCACCACGATGACACGGTCGAGGCCGAGGCGGCGCATCACGAAGTCCCCCAGGTGGGGATCTCCGAGTCGTACGTGCCTGACCGCGCTCCAGGCCAACGGCGCTCAGCTCAGCGAGCTCACCGAAACCACTGGCACATAGAAACAAGGCCCACCACGCCCGCGATGTCTCCTTCGGTAAGGACCGCTGCGCCGCCCGGACCGGTAACACCCCGATGAACCTCGCGACGCTGCGCTCCGCCGTTATCAACGCCCTACGCAAGATCGGCTACAGGTTCATCCCAGCGGCCGGCGAGCCCACACGACCCCGGCCGCCGCCCTCGATCTCCACGGCTTCCTATGACAGACCGGGAACTTCCGCGACGGCACGTCCGACGAGTTCATCCCCGGCGCGCCAGGCGAACGCCCGTAGGCCGGCTGAGCCGGCGCCGCACAAAACGGCGAAAGGCGCGACCAGCCGGCAGCCGGTCACGCCTTTCGCCGTCAGGCGGGCGAGGTCAGGCCTCGTGGCCGGGATTGGTGTACTCGAACGAGACCCGCATGAGGCGCATCTTCGGCGGCGGGTTCAGCTGCATGGCCTCGGACATCTTGAGCCTGCCCTCCTGGGAGGCCGCCACGACGTTCCCGAGCACCGCCTGCGGGTCACCCTCGATGACGTACTCCGCGATGTAGGGGCCGTCGTCGTCGACCGGCTCGAGCCGCCGGCCGGAGACGTAGCCGGGGAAGGCCAGCGCCTCCGGCATGTGGACCTCGTTGTACCAGCGGTTGAACTCGGCCAGCGTCTCCGGGTCCCGGCTGACCGGGTCCGACTCGACGTGCAGGATCCAGCGGGGAAGTCGCTCGTCCGCCACGGTGTCCCTCCCAGGGGTCTCGGTCTGCTGTCGGGTGTCTGGGCGTCGCGGCCCAGGTCAGGTGCGCGGAATCCAGCCGCCGTCGATGTTGAGCGTGTGACCGGTGACCAGTCGCCACCCGGGCCGACCAGGTAGAGCAGGCCGGGCACCAGGTCCTCGGGGTCGCCGAACGGGAACGGGATGGACTTCTCGGCAAAGCGCGCACCTCCGGCGGGGCCCCGACGGCACCCGCCTCGGTGTCACATAGCCCGGCGCGATGGCGTTGACCCGGATGCCGAAGGGCGCCAGCTTCGCGGGGCAGCGAGAGATATACCACGCCCAGCTCACCGGGACCAGGCCAGCACGAAGGCGTCCGAGGGTTTCGGTCGTGGCAGGGCGAGGCGGATGAGCAGGTGGCGGACCTCGTTGACGGTGAGCGGGATCAGTCCGTTGGCGGCCGTGGTGTCGTGGGCGGCGGCGGTGGTGACGGCGAGAAAGGCGTAGGCGAGCACTGGTTTCCTGGCCTGTCCCCTTCACCTTTCGGATCCAGGTAAGCCATCAGACCCAGGAATCTTCCGCCAAGTTCCTCCCGGCTAGATCAGGGATACAACACGGCGCCTCGTGGCACAGTGGCAGCACTCGGTCCGGGCCAGCGTCGCCGCGTCGGACCGGCAGAGGTCGGCGACCGGGTAGCCGACGACGGCGTCGGCGCGGGCGAGGAGATCCGGGTAGCGGTCGAACAGGTCGGCGCCCATACCGACCGCCTGCGCGCCCTGCCCCCGGGAAGCCCACCACCCTCATTTGTTGACCGCCGCGGCCATGGGGGCATGGAACCGGTCGCCGCGGAAGGCACCCGCCGGTGCCACGTCGTCGATGGACGTCAGCACCTCAGGCGAGAGGGTGACGTGGGCGGCGCCGACGTTCTCCGTCAGCTGCGCGACGGTCTTCGCGCCGAGGATCGGGACGGCGCCCTGGGCGATCAGCCAGGCCAGGGCGAGCTGGGGCAGCGTGCACCCGACCCCGGGCGCGATCCGCCCCAGGTGATCGACGACGTCGAGGTTCGCTGCGTACGCACCGGCCTCGTACGCCAAGGAGTTGGCGTCGGGTACGGACAAAGGCCGAGCATGGTGACGACGGCCATGCGGGTCGAGCTGGCGGGCGGGACGCGGGAACCGTTCACGCTGTGCCGGCACGTCGCCAGCGCTCCGACCCGCGCTCCCAGGGCTGCTGCCGCGCGCTGGCAGGTGTTCGGCACCGCGCTGCCCGTGCATGCTCGGCACGTGCTCGGAGTCGTCGGCCCGGGGAGGGGATTGCCCATAACATGACGTCGTGTAATATGACGTTCGGTACTCGAAGGCGTGTGACGCCCGCCGGCGTGCGGAGTTGTCGGCAGCAGGAATTCAGCGACGAAGGCGGCGACGAATGACCCCGTGTCAAGGGGCTCGACGGTGACTGAGATCGAGGACTGGCTCGGCGCCCCGGGCCTGAGTGAGGACATCTGGAGTCCCGACGACCTCCCCGAGACGTTCTATGCCGGTCATCAATCGTCGTTGCCCGTCGTCTTCGATCTCACGGGGAAGGCCGCGCTTGTCACCCGAGCCGGCGGTGACCTGGGGCGAGAGTTCGCAACCACGCTCGCCGACGCAGGGGCGACGGTGGTCTGCGCAGACGCGGACGCCACAGCCGCCACAGCCATCGCCAGGTTCCTGAGAAGCCGTGGCGCGGAGGCGGTCGAACTCGTCACGGACCTCACCGACGGGCGCGTAGCCCTGGTGCGGATCCGTGGTTTCGGACTGAGGCGCGCAACGGACGCGTCCTTGCGACAACACAGACACCTCAGCAAGAGCTGAGCGAGCGACGAAGGAGTGCCGATGCCTGAGGCCGTGATCGTTGCCGCCACCCGTTCGCCGATCGGTCGGGCGGGGAAGGGGTCGCTCAAGGAGATGCGCCCGGATGACCTCACCGTGCAGATGGTCCGCGCGGTGCTTGACAAGGTCCCGGAACTGGACCCGGCCGAGATCGACGACCTGGTGCTGGGGTGCGGACAGCCCGCCGGTGAGGCCGGCTTCAACATGGCGCGGGTCGTGGCGGTGCTCGCCGGTCTGGACTCCGTGCCGGGTACCACGGTCAACCGCTACTGCTCGTCGAGCCTGCAGAGCACCCGGATGGCGTTCCACGCGATCAAGGTCGGGGAGGGCGACGTGTTCGTCTCAGCCGGGGTGGAGACGGTCAGCCGGTTCTTCAAGGGCAGCGCCGACAGTATGCCGGACACCGAGAACCCGCTGTTCGACGCGGCGAAGGCGTGCACCCAGGAGTTCGCGGCCGGGGGGCGGACCTGGACCGACCCGCGCAGGGCCGGCTCCCTGCCCGACGTCTACATCGCCATGGGGCAGACCGCGGAGAACGTCGCACAGCTCACCGGGGTGACGCGCGAGGAGCAGGACGCCTTCGCAGTGCGGTCGCAGAACCTGGCGGAGAAGGCGATCGCGAACGGGTTCTGGGCCCGCGACATCACGCCCGTCACGCTGCCCGACGGCACGGTCGTCGACAAGGACGACGGTCCCCGTGCCGGGGTGACGCTCGAGGGAGTGGCCGCGCTGAAGCCGGTCTTCCGCCCGGACGGGACCGTCACCGCGGGCAACTGCTGTCCGCTCAACGATGGCGCCGCGGCTGTGGTGATCATGTCGGACACACGGGCGAAGCAGCTCGGCATCACGCCGCTGGCCCGTATCGTCAGCACCGCGGTCACCGGGCTGTCGCCCGAGATCATGGGCCTCGGACCGGTCGAGGCGTCCAGGCGGGCCCTCAGCCAGGCCGGTCTCACCATCGGCGACATCGACCTGGTGGAGATCAACGAGGCGTTCGCCGCGCAGGTGATCCCGTCCGCGCGGGAACTCGGCATCGAGGAGGACAGGCTCAACGTCAACGGAGGGGCGATCGCGGTCGGGCATCCGTTCGGGATGACAGGCGCACGTATCACGTCGACCCTGATCAACTCGCTGCGGTGGCACGACAAGCAGCTCGGGCTGGAGACCATGTGCGTCGGCGGCGGCCAGGGAATGGCCATGGTGCTGGAGCGCCTTTCGTGATCAAGCGCTTCGAGGGCAAGACGGCCATCGTCACCGGAGCGAGCC
>Ga0268265_10001330_pt1 | contig 21128 bp, 32 predicted proteins | sample KBSSwiS52_FD_190355 | JGI IMG/M metagenome (GOLD analysis project Ga0268265, IMG submission 190355) | Switchgrass rhizosphere microbial communities from Kellogg Biological Station, Michigan, USA - KBS Switchgrass S5-2 (SPAdes) (version 2) | ecosystem: Host-associated > Plants > Roots >... | reverse complement strand
AATGGAGATCGCTGATGGACCCGGTGATAGGAATGCTATCTGGCTTGACGCTGCTATTGGTTTGCGGCGCTCTATATTTTGCCAGCCGGACATGACCGAAGATCGAAACCCCTAAAGGAGAAGTGACGATGGACAAAGAATTTTTTACCCTCGTGTTCGAGGGCGACATAGGCCAGTTTCAAGGCAACCCGTTTTTAACGGACACGCCTTTCGGCAGGCCATTTGCCTGCGGTCGCGGTAACGCCTTGGATGAGGGCACGAGGGGGTGCTGCTCCTACTGCAAAGATCCCGACAAATGCCTCAGTGGATGCATGCGCGAAGCCGAGCGACCTTTCCAAGTCACGACATTTGACGAATGCGCTGGCGGACTACCTCGGACATGAGCAGAGATCGGGAGAGAGAAATGAGCGTCAAAGAACTGAGGATAAAGGGTGGCCTAACCGATCTACGGGTCAACGAGGATGGCGACCTTGTTCACCTTACAATTCAAACCAGGGGCGGCGATTCTAGTATGCTGACATCGCTAGACCGGGCCGACCAGCACATGCTGATGCTGTATCTGGATGAGAGATTGCGGCGGCAGCCGATGCCCCTGCCGCCACCTGCGAAAAAAGCCTGACACTTTCGGACTTGGCCAATGATGGGAACAGCAGATGCCAAAAACTATTATGCGCCTACGCTCAAACGACCAAACACAAGCCGAAATCTTTATCGATGGATCGCTGGTAGCCACCGTCCCGATGTGGCAAATTGAGCAGCTTGTGGACGAGAAAAAGAAAATAGAGGCGAGAAAACTGGGGCCGGACGACGTAGTGATGGCGTCCCCCGTTAACCCTCCCCGAATCCGTCTTGATGGAGGGGGCAACGTGGGGTAGCGTGGCGGGATGGAATTCATTCTTTGGACTATAGCCTTTGTCGGCTGCTTGGTATGGATTTATTTTGCGTCGAAAGACGACATCAAATTTTTCTTAGGTGTCAGGAAATAGCGTTATGGAATTTCTCACCCAACACGTTCCGATGTGGTTGTTTATCCTGCCCTTCGCTCTATTGATTGTGGGCGGAATAGTCGCCGTGCTTTTGGTAAAGACTACGAATTATCCGGAGCCGCCACACCTCTAGCGATCATACTGACAGGGCTCTGTTCCTGTTGCCCATCGCAACCCAAGCCGGGTTGGCGGCCAAGCCGCCGCCTTCAGTACCGCTCTGCCCATACGTGTCTGGCGTTGAGAACGCCCAGCGCTGGTTCAAGACACCGCTCGATCCGCCCGTTATATAGTAAGCGGCCGGCAGGTACGAATTGCTCACTAGCTGCGTTGCGGAAAAATAGTTTGTCAGAGCAGTAGCCCATTGGGCGCTGTTGATTACAGCTCGTTTGAATGTGGCCTGATTGGTGGTGAGGGTGATGCTTCCCCAATCGCCGGCCCCAGGATAGCAAGACCAGTCTTGCGCGCCCTCATAGTGAATGGATGCTTTGCCCAAGGCCGCCATTGCACTGGCAAAACTACTATCCCTTCCTGCGGTTGGGTTGGCCGGGTTGGTGTAATCGTTGGTGGACTGGCTCGCAACGCCGGTCACCACCTGATTGACGAAGTTTGTAATCGCCTGTGTTGGGTTAGCGGCGCCAGAATAGTTGCCGCCTCCGTTGGCCGTGTTGTCCTCGCCGTTGTACATCGCGGAATCATCCCAGAAATGACCCGTGGCCTTGCTGGGGCCATTGTAGGCGAAGTTGGAGTCCACACACGTATCGAAGTATTGACCATGGTTCATGGCGTCGTGATTGGAGATCGGCGTTCCCCACGAGCCGGTGGTCACCAGCGTATCCGTCAAGTAAGCGGTCGATCCAACAGAGCGGTTTAAATTGGCGGCAGTATAGCCTATAAAGCCTTGCGCCCCGATGGTGAATTTAACGCGGGGATTGGCACCTATCGCGGCCTTGATATCCCGCGCCATGCAGGTCGATCTAAGTGCCGACATGCTGGCAGTGTCACCTGTGCTGGTTAGGCCAGACCCCCAGCGATCCAGCCCCTTCTTGGCAAGATAGTAAGTTTGTGAGAACCCATCCCCGCCAAAATTCCAGACCTCGTTGCTGTGTTCGATAATCACGGAAACGCGTGAGTTCAACCCCGAAAAACCGCCTCCACCATTAATGATCCTATCCACCGCATTTACGGAGTAATTCGATCCAGCAGTATAGTCCGGGTCCATCGATAGAAGACCCATGTGCGGCATGCTTATCCACATATGAATCGGGTTGTTGTAACCTAGTGCCAAAGCCCGCTCGTTGACCTCGTTGATAAGAGCCGTGCAGATTTCAACGGGAACATCGCCGGAGTGGCCTCCACCATCCACGTTGTTGTACATCCAGACGCCGTAGATGGGGACGCCGGACGAGTCTTTCGTCAATGTGATGGTCTTGTCGAAGTAGAAGGTTTTGTAGCAATTCGCTGCGATATAGCCGTCGCCGTAGTTGTTCAGATGAACTTGCGCATTCAAGAAGCAGATCGGATAGGCGTTTCGCGCGCCAACCTTCAGAGATGCATATGCAAGAGCTGTCGCGGAAGTGAAGTTCGGAAAGCCTGTGGAATCGACGGCAACGGTATAAGTATTTGCCCCAGTCTTCGTGATTTGGAGGGGGCGTTGGTCGAAAGCGGTCATGCCGGTCGTCATGCGGTGAAGCACCCAGTCGCCAGTCAGGTATGGATGCCCTGCCACCGTGAACTCAGCGGCGGCGGCCTTCGTGATACCCGTGACAGTCAGTGGCCCGCCGCCCGTGCGGCCAGATGCCTGCGGGATTCGACAGGTAACGATCTCGCCGTGATAATCCGACGCCGGGGTTTGCTTGGCGCCGGTCGAAACCGCAGCCAGCTCCCACTGGTTGATCGTTGGTTGCGTAGTGCTGGTATAAGGAGGCGACGAAACATAGTTGGCGGCATTGCCGAAGCCGCCATATCCTATGCCGTTGTTGTTCAGGAAGGGCTGGCTTCTGTTTTCCCATCGCACGTTTTTGGCGCTGTTGCCGCCGTGCCAATTCAGAAAGCGAATCGCTGCTGGGTTGAGTGTCGCCATGACATCCAGAAAACCAGTCCGGAATATCTTTCCGGAGTTCATGCGGCTTTCATCCGCCTGACGGTAGAATTTAAAGTTCTTTAAGTATCTCCCGGCAACCGATGGATCTGTGCTCAGGAACTGGATATTTACAAGACTGGGATTCGCAAGACCTGTTAGGGTGACGACAATGTACGGAGTGAGACCGGAGGTGTTGGTATATCGTCCGTTAGAAACCTGAGAATAATTACTGCTGGATGCGGCATCTACAGTCCATGTTCCAGAGGTGAAGCGAACCTCTCCGTCGCCGTCCCATGTGATCACATATTTGCCGGTGTAATCAGCCGATGACGGAACGCGAACGCTGCCACCGAACGCTGTCCCGGTAACCGTTGGATCATTGGGCCAGCCATCTGTGTCGATCACCTGCCCCCAGGTTTTACTGGAAGCGAAATAGTCGGTACCGACAAACGACGTGCAGAAGTCGCCTTGCGAATAGTGGTTGATGAAGGCGTAGTTGTACTCATACAGAAAGCTGAGATTGATGACGTTCCGGCTGCTTTGCAGCGGATTGAATGCCGTAGAGGCTAAACTAGGGAACCATCCAGCCATCAGTGGTACGTCGCGTAAGCGTGATTGAAGGCAGTAGCCGCCTTCGGAATAGCGGAAAAGCTTGCATTAGTGCTGGCTATCGTCCAATCAGCTCCCCACGCATTCGGTGCAGCATTGGCATTTACCGCCGCTGGGACCTGCGTTGAGGTAGACCAGTTTACTGAGGCGGGGGCTCCTGTCACGAAAGCTCCTCCAAACATGAAATATCCTGCCGTAACGGAAATAGAGGCTGACGCGCCACTGCTGTTGGCGGCCGTCTGCGCGGACGAGGAGATCAAATCAGTTGCAAGCCATGCATGCCCCCCAGCAGCTAGAAATGAAACAGTCGTAGAGGCGGTTACAACGACGTTCTTCGAACCGCTCGCGGCGGGAATCGCCCCGCTCCACATCCCGCCTGTGTTTCCGGTGTTATTGAAGGCGTCCTGCGTCAACGTGACATTTGCCCCGGTTGGGTCGTAGACAACCGAAGTAATCGACTTTGAGTTTTGGACGCCGAAAAATACGACTAGCAACCCGGCCGTGTTAGTCATGGTGAACGGCATTGTTGCTGTAGAGCCTGACGGAAGACTGGTGGATGAGAAAGACCCTAAGTATGAATAGGCTGGTGAAGGGCCTGCGGGAGCAGCGTCCAGCGCACCGCGCCCGGCAATGATACCACGACGGACTTGCCATACCATTATGTAAAATTCCCGATGCCGATGCAGGATACGTTCGCGCCTGTGGTGATCTTCCATGCTCCAGATACCGAGATCATCCCGAGAGGAATAAAGAACGGCACGAGGTTTGAGACGGATGAAGCGCCGCCGACAAAGACCGGAATAGATGTAGCGTTATCGAGCAGCGTCACGACGCCTGGTGAAGTGGTCGCCGGAATCACGAGGATACCAGAGATATAATCGCCGGTCGCGCCAGTTGCCCCAAGAAATTGCGCGGTCTGGGACGCGGCAACGGTTTCATATTCGCCGGCCCCGAAGTTAGTTAGTGGCGTGCTTGAAATTGGGACCGCGCTCTGGTTCGAGGCAATGACTACAGGTGCGCTACCAGCCATCGTTGCCTGACCGTTGGCGTTGATATCGCGCACCGTAACCGCTAGGGCGACATCAGAAGCGGCCGGCGATCCCGAGGAAGCCGCCTTTTCGAATTTGCTCAGCGTAGCGACGGTTCCGGTCCCTACGGTTGGAATTCCGCTTGCAATTGTGACGTCTGTTACTGCCGCCATAGATCAGTCCTTTCAGAAAAAGTAGATGTGGTAGGTTGGTGTGCCGCTGGGAGGCGCTGGGGTGCTCGCACTCCCAAGGACTCCGCGACGCCTGCGCCTGCGCCGACCGAGATTGAGCAGGTATACCTCCCACTCCTCCCAGGTCATGCCGTCCGGCTGTTCGAGCATTATTGCCATTCGTGCGCCTTGCTATTGAGATAAAAGGACCCGACGCCGTTACAGCGCCGGGCAAGTAGGGTGGGCGAACACAGGGACAGGAAGGGTTCCCTGCAGCCCTCTCGGGCGGGGTTGCGGCACAGGGCCGAATTCAAATGACGCCGAACACGCGCAGCAATCCAAGAACCGCCAGCACCGCACACAGCAAAGCGCCGCCAAGCAGGATAAAGACGGCGCGGAGCTGGCGATCCTCTGGGCTTCTCATCGCTTGCATGGATCTGGTTTGCCGGCCTCGTAGGCTTCGCTCATGGCCTGGTATCGCCCGCCGCCCTTGCAAAGCTCTTTCCAGCGTTTGGCTTGCTGGCGATCGAGATAGGCTTGCGAGTACGTCCCGAACATCGGTTGCGCATTGGCTCGGTAGTCAGACCGGGCATGCGTGCAGGTTGCCATGAGAATGAGCGCAGAGAGCGCCGGGATGATCCATTGCCTCATCAGAGCCTGCCGAGCAGCAGGAGAATTAGAAGCACAACAACAATGAGCCCGAGCGCGCCGCCGCCGTAATGGCCGGTGCCGTAGAACGGACCGCCGCCGACCCCTGAGAAGCCGCCGAGCAGCAGTATAATTAGGACGATTAGAATTATGGTTCCGAGAGACATGGCATTTCCTCAAACGTCACGCGGTAGACCTTGCCCCTCTCCAGCCTGCCGAGTGACGGATGCAGGTTGGTGGTTATGGTGTTGCCTTCTGATTTCAGGAGGCTGAGTTTGTTACCGCTGCCCATCAAGACAGCGGCGACGCACTCTGTTTCGACAACGAGCGCCGGCACTTCAATGCCGCAACAACGCTGCAGCAAGGCTGCCAAGCGCGATCAGGATGGAAAGCCCGGTTCCGATAATGACGACGATACTGCTTACGCCCTGCGACTTGCCTCCGCTTTCCCAGCGGAATTGCTCCAGCTTTGCAGTGCGGTCGGATAGATCGTTCTTCACTTCCTTGAGCTGCGTGGCCAGCAGGGTCGCTGCCGCGTCCTGATTGGCCCGAAGGATCTTTGCCAGCTCAAGGTCGAACGTAAGCTTTTGCGATGCCAGTTCATTGATGCGGCGGGTTTCGGCCTCTCGCATATGGTTCTGGAAATTATTATCGGCCGTTCGCAGTTCCGCCAGCATCTCCTTCAGGGCGGCAAAGTTATCAAGAACGTTCTTCGTCGGGTCGATGACCGCACCGCCCCTCGCGTCGATTCCTATGCCGGGTCTTTGTTCACCTGTTGGCACCATCCGCCCCCATCAAGGGGCTGGTGAGCCCCTATGTCTTGATTTTAAAAAAGGCCGAAATCTTTTCCCACGCGTTCAGCATGGTCAGCACCACACCAGCGATCACAAACCAAAGGATCTTGGCCAGAAGCTTTGTGGCCTCCATGACCTTGATGGAGTACTGCAACTGAGCGATGTCTTCTGGGGAGGCTCGTTCCAACCACTTCAGTGCGGACTTGTCTGCATTGCGCAGAAGATCCTTTGCCTCTCGCGGCAGCTCGGCGATGTAGTCCGACGCTTCCCAGATGTTCGCAATGCGCTGATCGGTCAGGCCGATCCAGAACGCCCTCTGAACGTCCGTCATTTCGTCCGGATCAAATATACCGTTCGGCGGCATTTTTTTGCTCAATTCACCGCTGAGCAAAAATGAACAGCCCACCTCCGGGCCATTGTGATTGAATGTCTGGCAGCCATCATAGTTAGCCCTTCCATGAGGGTTAATTGGGTGGTCAGGTCCGGCCTGAACGTTCGAGCGCTCAGGCTGGGCCGCTACTTTCTCAAGATACGCGCTACGTTCTCAAAACCGCGTTTGGCGAAGTAGAACGTGATAACCAGCCCGCCCCACACCGCAACTTCGCCCTTAACGGCGTCGGTTGTGCCAAGCCCGAGCGCTGCATCGTAGATATAGACCTTCGTGAAGTAGAACCAGAGCGAATAGGCAAAGAGCTTTTCGGGCTCAAACGGATGCCCAATTTCCGCGCGGCGCGTAGCATGCTGTTCGCGTATCTCGACACTCTGAACCGCCATCTCGCCAGCCGCCGAATCCGCAGCTATCCGCTCCGAGACGTTTCCAGCCTTTAGCTTGGCCTGATAGGCATCGATAAGCCCCTTGATGACCGGCCCACCGAGGAATCCTATGATCGTCATCCACATGGTCAGGCCGCCTTCGCTTCGGCGACAGCAGCAACGGCCTCAACCTTCGTTGCATCGGCCATCGCAACGGCCTCAGCAAGCCTTGGCGTTTCCGCGACTACCTTATCGGGGACGGCGACGAGTTCGATCGGCTTGGTGGTCTGGTTGCGTAGCCGTTCAACGATGGCGCCCAATGCGTTCAACACCAGCGGAAGGAAGCTCATGGCCGCATGAACATACGGCTGATATTTCTCCGGGACCAATGGCATGATCGGCGTGATATCGATCGAGCCAATCCATGTCAGCAAGGTCAGAATTGCGCCGAGAAACTGAAGCGACCTTGCAACAAGAATCGTCTCCGATTTCTTGTAGATGAAAATTTCAACCGGCTCGATGAACTCGAAAAACCCCTGAGCCCACACCTTCGATTTGAGCCAGTCACGGCCCTGTAGGGCGTACCAGAGAACAAGGCCGGTGATGACGGCGGTAACAATAATGGTAGTCATGTGATGCTATGCCTTTGCGTACGCGTCGGCGCGCTGGTTGTGAAGGATCGCGTTGCGGAAAAAGTAGATCGCCAGCATGACGCCAGCTGCGAGAAGGATGCCGAGCGCGATTTTCCCACCCATTGAAAAACTCGACGCGTCGATTGCCTGGGTTGTTGCCGCGCCACCGGTTCCGGCCGTTCCTGCTCCGGCCGCAGTGCCCGCTGTATTGTTTTGCGCCGCCTTGGTCTTGGCTTTGGCTCCCTCCTGATCCATCCGCTTCTTGGTTTCGGTTGCGGGGAGTGCGGCGCCCAACATGAGCCACATCTTGACCGCTGCCGCCTCACCCTGCGTGCACCGCCGGGTCCACCCCTTGCCAAAGCGCCAGAAGGTCGAAAGCCCACGAAGAAAGGAAAGCCGAACGGCCCAGTATTTTTGGATCAGGGCAACCTTGTCGCTTGCCGCGTTCGCGGGCGCCACCACATCATTGATGGACTTGGCGGCGACGCCCAGCGCCTTCCCGGCCCAGACCGGAGCGCGGCCAACGCCGGAGTTGATCGCAGCATCCAGAACCGAGTAATCGAGACCGGCCGGAAGATCGTCGTACCGCATCGGGTTTGCGTAGTGCGCCCGGTAAATCTTGGCAGCAATTTCCTTTGGCATGTTCCGCACGTCATCGGGAGTAGCGTTCGGCTTCCAATACTTCCGGGCGTCAATAATCGTGATACCCCAATTGGTTGCGCCGCCCGGGTCTACCGGATCGTTCGTATAACCGCCCTCATCGGCAAATACGCGGACCATCGCGGCGGCGTAAGTCGCTGCTACCATTGATATTGCTCGCTCTTGGGTTGTCGGGTAAAAGACTGCAGGGGGTTCCAAGGGAACCGGGTATGGATACTTTTCTAATAGCTCTGGCCGTCGCCATCGTCCTCTTGCTCGCAGCCAGAGTAGCGCTGCGGCACTACTTCCCGCCTGACACATGAGGTCGAGATTCGTCTTTATCCTCGGCCTCGCGATTTACGCGGTCTACCTTCCGATCTCACTCTTTGTTGGCAGCTATCACGTTTCGGCGGGCCGTCCTGTCGGAGCGGTCGTCGAGAAGCTCGGCGCTATCCACTTTGATGACCCGGACCAGTACTTTGCCAGGCTTTACGTCTTCAGCCAGATCCGATTCCCGGACGCTTCAAAGATTGCCGTTTACGAAAACCTGACCTTGCTGTCGCACTTCAATTTCACACCGGACTCCGGCGCTTATGTCGCAAGGTTCAGAGCGAGCGATGGCAGTGACCCGCGCACCAATGGACGCAGCTATTGGGCGGTAGCTAAATGATACGGATGATGTAATTGCAGATAATCGTTGGCTGGACGTTCTTGTGCGCGGTGCCGCTGGTGTTGTTGGAGGTGACATTAGCGGTGATGTTGTTTGACCCAGAGAATTGCGCGGCGTTCGTATTGTTGAAGTTCTGCGCGCCAGGCGTATAGTTTTCTGACGATCCACCGCCAGAAATGCTCCGCGACATGAGGCCACCAGATGTCGGTCCGGTCACGATAATGGTGTTGCTGGTGATGCCGGTTGACGTGATCCCGGTCGGCAACTGAGCCAGCGAAAGCGCCTCGCTCTGAGAACCAGCCTTGGTCCCCATCGCCGTGGAGTCGCCGAAGTACGTCGTATTGAGATTGCGCGAGCCGTCCGCAACCGTTTCCTTCATCGCCGAAACGCGGCCCGTCTTGTCCGGCAGATTGAACGTCGTGCTGCCGTCGCCTACGCCGTAAGTCGTGCCCATAATGGCGAACAGCGCGGCATAGGTCGTGCGCGAAACCGCCTGCCCTACCGGGAAGGCAAAGTTGCTATTTGGAACCGTTGTGCCCCAATAATCCATGCCGCCGGCAAGCGGGATATTGTAGGGATTGCCGATGACAGAGTGAACCTTCCAGCAGCTCGAAGCGTGGACATATGTCGCCGTGTAGATCGAGCCATCGATCAGAGACCCCGCCGGCATGGCGTTGCCCGCTGAAAATACCAGCGCCTTCGCCCCGAGGCCGTTGACGTTCAGGGTCGCGTCCGCGCCATTGGTCGGGGTGACAACGAACGATATCTCCTGACCATTCATTTCGGCCAGAGTTGCAAATGCCTGGTTTGTCGTCAGGGTATAGGCTGTCGAAGTTCCGCCGCACACCAGCGCGCCAGAGATATCGTCACGAAACGATGCAGCCGCCGCCATCATGGCGCGGCCGGAATCATTGACTGACGACGGGGGCTGGCCTTCCGCCCAATTCACCGTGGAATCAGCCGTGGCGTTGTCCGCGGTCGTCTTCGACCACTTGCTGAAAAATCCAGTCATTTAGGGCTACCCTCGTGAGAAATTCTGCGGGCGAAATGCCGCGCGAAGCTTCGAAAGGTCAGGCGCTCGCCGCTGCATGAACTGGATCGGAATGGGCTGCATCGGTGCGGTCTCCGGAGCACTTACCGGTTGCTGTCCGCCCTGTCGGCCCGTGAGCTGGTTGGCAAGATCGCCCGCCGTTTGCGGCATCGGGGCCTGTGGCGCCTGCGGCTGGCCCATGAGGGCGGATGCCACGCGGGCGACTGGAGGGGCCATTGCCGGGGCGGGCTGTGAGACGGGTGCCGGCTGACCGCCGCCATAGGCCGAATATACCCGCGCCGCGTATTGGGCGCGCTCGGGATGCGCTCCGGGCTTATTCCAGTCCTTGGGGCGCTCAAACGCCAGCATGGCCTGTCCGGCCTCCTCAGGCGTTTTGGCGGCTATCAGGCGATCGTAAGCGCCTCGTTCCGGTCCTTTCAGTTCCTGATGCAGGAACTCCAATTGGGTGTTAAGATCGTTCCACGGCACTCCCTTTGATGCCGCGAATTCCTTCAGAGCCTGCGCGCGGGTGCTATTCCATTGACCAACGCCAATGCTGTCGCTGCCGTCCCGACCGTCGCCCCGATTGACCGCGTTCGGGTTCAAGCCTTGGCCGGATTCGCCTTGCAGGGCGCCGACGATGCCGGCCGCTTGGTGCGGGGGCAGTCCTTGACTGACATAGTAATCGAACGCGGCCCGCGCGTTGTCCTGTGGAGGCGGCGCGCTTTCCGCACCGTTGATGGAGTCTAGAAGGCCCATGTTTTTCCTATTTCAAGGCTCAATCGTGTTCGCTGTGATGGCGTCGAATGTTTACTGGCAATGGACGCCGAACGGATATCTAGCGGGCCTGATTGGCGCCGGGCTGGCCTATGGAGCCACTCATTTGATTTGCGAATACAGGGTCCGCCGCGATCATCGCCGCCAGCAAGCCCTGTGATTTCGGGCTCATTTTCGTAATGACCTGCGGCGGCAATTGTCCTGCGATCTGCGCAGCTAATGGCGAGCGGGAACGGACCAGATCGTCCAAGGCGGCAACCGCCTTCTTGGTCGAGAGATCGCCAATTTTCTTTGCGATGTAGCCGGCCGCCGGCAACGCCACCATGCCGACCGGGCCGCCCGCCATGCCACCTGCGCCGCTCGACAGCGCCCCGGAAACCGCCCCGGTAGGCGCGGCCTTGCCGAGCCAGCGGGCCGTGTTGCCAGCCGGCGTGCCCATCGCAACTCTCTTTATTGCGTCGATTTCCGGGTCATTGAAACCGAGCCGCTTTGCAACTGGAACATTCGTATTGTTCATCGGGCGCGCGAGTTGCTTGATGGCCTGGCGCATGGCGTTGTCTTCGTTCGCCCCGCTGCCGGCCGTTCCCGCATTCAGGTTGGCCAGATCGACCTTTCCTGTGACGGTATTAGACCGCTTGCCGGCCGCCCAATCGCCGATTGCCGTTTTGAGGGTCGGGAACGGATTGGTCCCGTTCAACAGGTCGGCCTGCCCCAGATTGGCGTATTTCGTCATGAATGCGTCGGTAGCCATCCGGGCGGTTGGGCCGGCTTGCATGTTCGTTTTTAGGTCCACAAGGCTCTTGCGGATAACCTCCATGTCCTTCGGGGTCACACCGCCCGGCGCGGCTCCCATCGCCTCGAGCCGATCCAGCGCAGCGAACACTCCCGCCTGTCCTTCGCTGGTCGGATGCTTGCCGGCGTTCAACATCTCGGTTTTGATATCCTTCGCCATCTGTTGAACGGACGGCGGGTTAATTATGGCGTCGGATGCCTTCACTGCCTCAAATTTGTTGCTGCCAGACCGCAACAGGTCATCGGCGGACGGGATTGCCGCGCGCGCAGCGCGCGCCGCGCTAGCCGACTGAAGCTTGTTCGCCGCGCTGGCGGCACCAGCGCCGCCCATTAGCGCCGCGACGATGCGAGCATACGGCTCGGCGCCAGTGCCTTCGGTAAGCAACCCGGCAGTTTCGCTCGCTACCGCTGGGGCGGCAACATTAGCCAAGAGCCGCGGCACAAGCGCTCTGGGGCCACCGATAGCCGCCCCTGGCAGGAATTCTGCACCTGTTTTCAGATAGCCGCCCAGCATCGTCTGCGGCTTATATTCTGGCGAAACGATCGGATCGGCAGCGGAGGCCTTGAGATCGCGAGACGTTGGCGCGTTGGAGAGAACCAGACCGGCGGGGGTCATACTGGCCGCTTTGGACAGCACATCTTTAAATGACTGCACGGTTTCAGGCGCTACGCCCACCTTCCCGCCCGCCCAATCGACACCAGATGACAGCAGGGAGCGCGCGTCACCCGCCATGCCGAGCGTACCGGCGGCAGCACCCGCAAGTCCAGATCCAACACTTTTTGCAGCGTCCTCGGCCATGCCAACAGGCTGCACGGCAGGCGCCTTCAACTGGTCGAGCGAAACACCCTCACCCGCCAGATAAGCGTCAATATCCGCCTCTGGCGCACCTTGCGCAATCATCTTGGCGATGTTGCTTTTGACGACGGGGATTTCTGCCATCAGTCGAGGCCGTACTTGGCTTTGAGGGAGGCGTTAGGCTGCGGGGCGGCTGGCGCCTGGCCGCCCTGCCCCGCCCTTTGACGGGCGATTTCCATGCCCCTGCTCAAGACGCCCTTTAGCTCATGCAATGCCGAGAGGTACTCGGTATCCGACTGGGAGCGATCGAGTCGCGCAATGGCAGCGGTTGCCTTCTGACCTTCCGCCTCAGTGATGGCGCCGGCACCACGAAGTTGATCGAAGGCACTCAGGAAGGTACGCCCCTCAATCTGCTTGGCCCTGACTTGGAAGTCTTTTGCGTCTGTACCGCCGAAATAGTTGCGCGGATCAATCGTGCCACTCAGCCCCGTAGCCGTTTCACGCCCGGGGTGTTTAATCATCTCGTCAACGAGTTTAAGTGACTGCTCAGTCGTGCTGATGACCGTTGGAAGTGCGACGATGGCCTTGCCTTGCGCCTCGCCCTGCGCCTCTTGAGACGCCTTACCGGCCACGTCTTTAGGCTGCGTCCCGACCGGCGTTCCTGTCCGCTTGTCGTACAAGATCCAATGCGTGCCAGCATCGATCCTTTCAACGCCACTCGAAACCTTGATTCCCGGAGGCAGCTTTGTCTGGATGGCCTCGCCACTCTTCCCGGTCTGCATCAGGACAGTTTCGCCCTTTTCGTTCGTGCCGTACTGCGGCGTCAGGGAGTATTCACCGGAAACGGCCTTCTTTTGCTGCATGAATTTGGCGAACGTCAGCGTCGGATCTTCCTTCTTCGCGAACTGATATTCCTTGATGTCGTCCGTCGATCCGCCCATGCCCATGATTTGCGGTATGACGGCCCGCGCCAAAGCCGGGTCTGCAACGACGGTTTTCGCCATTGCCGGGTCCATTCCTTTCGAAACAAGGAATTGAGCGGTCTGATTTTCCTGCTCCTGCGCCAATCCTCGCGGGTCAGCCCGCTTCCCTTCCATCGCACCACGAATGGAACTGATGAGGCCACCGCCGTTCAGGAAACTCTGCAAGCCTGTCAGGGCATTGCCGCCGAATGATTGCGGCGGCTGCACCGGCTGCATCGGCAACTGGCCTTGCGCAGGCTGCGCATTCTGCGGGATTGCAGCGGGCTCGGCCGGAGATGGTGTAAACTGTGCCATGCTGCCCATGCGGGGCATCTGATAATCACCGACAGCGATCGGCCCTGCTGGCTGGGGTGGGGCTGAAGGACTTTCCGGCCACGGAGAATTCCCCGGGGCAGTCGGCTTGTACTGATCCTGCTGCATCTGGGCGTTGCGCAGAAAATCCAACAAGCTGTTGCCGTCTCCAGCGTAAGTATTTCCATTATACATCGCGTCCAAGAGACCCATTTGCGTTGCCCCTTAGCCGAACAGCTTCATGAAGTTGCCAGCCGAGCCGCCGCCGGAGCCGCCGAATAGGCCGGAGAAGCCGCTGCCGAACTGCTGGAACTGCCGCATGCCGGAATCGGTCTGCGTGCCCGTAGACGTGCCGGAGGACTGCCCGCCGAGGCCCGCAATCGGGATGCCGATTTGAGCGAGAAGCCCCAGTGCCTGCACCGGAATGCCGCGTCGCGCCGCTTCTGCCTGCAAGGTGGCGTTGGCGCCGTAATTGGCGGCCTCGGTTGCAGCTCCCGTCGCCGCGATGCCCTGCCCCTGGTTGGTAAGTTTCTGCTGGTTCATGCTTGCCAACAGGCCCGCATTGGTATTGCCGGCATTGTAGAGATTACCGGCCGCGCCCTGCTGGTTGTTGACGTTCTGATTGTATTGAGCGGCGATCGTCGGCGCCAAGCCTTGGGTGAGGCCACGACCGAGCGCCATGGAATTGGCGCCGGAAAAATCACGTCCGGCCGCTGCAAACTGTCCGTTGGTCGAGTTGGTGATGTCGGACGTTGCCGTGTTGATGGCATCGCGGAATCCTGGCGTGTCGTATGGGTTGTAGTTCGTATTCGAGGCGAGCGGGTCGGTTTGGTCAACGTAGCGCTGATAGTTGGCGTTGACATTGCCAGCCTGATCGGTCGCGCCACCGCCGCTCAGTAGCGTCTTGGCATAGCCCTCGATCTGCGGCGCATACTGGCTGGTTGCCGTTCCTGCATTCTTGACGAGCGTATCCAATGCGCCGGATTCTGCTCCGGTGACCCCGGTATTGTTGAGGTTGCTGGTCAACTGTCCGAGGATTCCCTTCAGCGCAGGCTGCGCCGGGTCCCAAGGATTTGTGGTCGAGCTTTGCGTCTGGCTGGTTTTGCTTTCGCCGCCCATCAGGTCAGCTCCTTTTCCATAATCACGTATTCGACGCGATAATCTTTCAACTCGCGCTGCCAGCCCTTTCGCCCGTAGAGGCGAACGCTTTTGCAGCCCTCAGCCTTGGCGTAAGCCTCGATCTGATGGCGCAGCGAAATCCAGCGCTCCCGCTGCGACCCAGCACACGCAGTCACCACCAAAACCGGCTTGCCATCTGTCTTGATGAGATGCGTGGTCGCCGCCGCCTCGACGCGATCCGAGATCGCAAGCCAGAGCAGTTGCTCACCGGCCAGAACCTGTTTTTCAATATCGGCGAACTCGCTTAGTTTGGTCTGGTCGATCGCCGCCCTGATAAGTCCACTCGCCAACCCCCAGACCTTGGAAACATCCGCAGGAGGAACGCAGCACAGGTCAACCGATGATAGCATAGCGAAACGTTCGGTCGGCCTGTGCATTGTTGGCATGCGTGATGACAAACGACCCGTTCAATATCGTCGCCTCCGGCACAATCCACGTGCCATTGCCGAGCTCTGCCGAAGCGTTCGCGGTTGTCGGCATGGGCAGGATGACCGATCCTGCTGCGCAATTCTCGTCGAGCACCGTCGTGGTTGCAGCGCTTGCCGTCAGCGTCACCGTTCCAACCGCGTTCGAACGTCCCGCCGCGAGCTGCTGAAGGGACAGTATGATTTTTTTGAGATCAACTTCGGTGATCCCAGGAACATAGGCCGTCATAGCGTGCCCCCGGTCGTCACGTCAGGCACAACGCCTGCGCAGAACGTCCAGTTGATCCCCGCCGGAATCCGCGTCTTGAACCGCGAATATCGCGTGTCACGCATCATGTCGCAGCGGCCGGTTCTAACGTTGACAGGCACCTCAACCCCGGAAACGGCAGTTGCCGATGGCGTGTCGCGATATGAAACGGAGCCGTAGACGGTCGCGGCATCCGTGACCGGCCGAAACCCTCGAATGGTAATGCGGTTTTCATCCGTTCCCTGTTCGGCGCTTTCAATCGTCGCCTCGAGATTTGAGCCTCGAAAGAACCCGAGCACATGCGAGGCATTGAACTGCGCCACCTCCGGCTGCACCGCGGTGGCGTAGGCATCGAGCGAGAGCGTCAGCGCATCCAATGAAGATGAAATGGCGTCGAGGTTTTCCAGCGTCAGGCCGGTCTGAGAGATGCCAAGCAGGTACTCCCCCGTAGCGACGATGGGGAAAAACCGATCCAGAACGAAATCGTATCCCAATAGCTTGTCATAGGTGCCTACCGTGCCGGAGCCCGATTTGTAGGCCCAGTAAACGCGGGTCGAGCGTGGATCAGCCGCCCCCATGAATAGCTGCAGATTGCCCTTGTCCAGATCGGCAAGAAACGTCCGGTCCACCTTCTCACGCCCGATCTGCTCGGGTACACCGCCGGGCTCGATCTTGTGAAAGCCTTGACCAGCGTAGAAGAAGATTTTCTCACCGGCCCGAATGATCGAGTACGGCGCATACAGGCCCTTGTCCTGCGTGATGCGGTCGATCTGGAAGATGATCGGAGATCCCGGAACGTAGGACATGCGCCGGATAGCCTGGTCTTGAAAGATGATTCCTGCCTCACCACCGGCAACCCCGCGGACAATGCCGCCGTCCGGAAAGTCCTGATGATCAGAACCAAGTGTCAGGCCGTCCCATGAGGTCGCAGCGTTGACATTGTTCAGCCCCGACCACTGGATGCGATAGGGGAACGAGAGCAGCCCGGAGAGCACCAGAAACCGCCCCACCACGCTGATATAAGCCGCCTGCGGTGGGGAGCCCAAACTGTTCGCAAAGGCGCTTGACGACGACAGGTCGAATACCTGCATCGCAGCGTTTGCCTGAGTAGCGAAGACGAGATTGCCGAATTGCGCGAACTGCCACTGCGCCGTCGAACTCAGGGCGCTGTATGATCCAGCCCCTAGCGAAACATCGGTCCACGTAAAATCTGTGTTATTGAGCTGGTAGAGCTTTGTCGATGTTCCTGCAAAGGTGATAACCGATCCGTTTGACTTGAGGGCGTAGAACGCCCCGCGACAGGCCGCCGGCAACGCCGTCGTGTAGGCCGAGAAGCTTGGGAACGGGCCGTAACCGTCGCCCCGCGGAATCACGTTGAGCACGTTCCGGCTTGCAGATCCCAGATAATCGCTGACATCGGGGCGGTACTCGCCGGCCTGCAGAAGTGGCATTTAAACCCTGCTACGATCGATGATGTCTACGGTGGAATTGAGAGCGGGGTTCACCGTGCTTTGGAACGAATACGGGATGCTTGGCGACTTCAGCATGATGTGGTCACGAGTAATTTTTCCGGTCCACTTCGGGCTGTCAACATAGATCAGGGCGGTGTTTCCACCGCCTCCGGTAATCTGCTCAACCAGGGCCTGACAGTTGTTATCGGTAGCCGGCGAGTAGTCGGGGTGGTCTACATCATCGGTGTGGCGGCCAGCGTATTCGCTGAAATGAATTACGCGTTTAAGCTTCTCGGCGTGCGAATGTATGATGTGGAAGTTCCCACCCAAGGCAAGCAACCCAAGACTATTAGCAATGGCCCCCAATTCGGGATTCTGATCATCGATCCAGTCACAGGAAGGCAAGAATCCGTCGATGATAACCTGCGTCGATCCTGGCACCTTGATCACCATCGGCACATTTCCGAGCAAAATAGCCGCTCTGTGCGCTCGCACTTCGATATCAAAGAACTTGAGTGTCGAAGCTCCGCCATCGGCCTCCATGTATTTGAATCCGCCGAAATGTGACCCCCCATCAATCACGCACCGCTCTAGAATCGCGCCGCTGTCCTGTACGTTGCGTGACCAAACAGTGAAATTACCCCCGGCGGCCAGCACCCCAGCACGGGCGCTTACGATGCAGTCCTTGATCCCACCGCCGAACGACGCATGGCCCCTAACGTGTTCTTGGCCTGCGCCCAGGTTGATCATGTGCTTACCGGGGACGGTGCCAGGGAAGTTCTCGCCCATCATGAGCCGCGAACCAGCCTTACTGTTGCCGACGAAACGAACTCCGTCGCGCATAATCAGCGTGTCGGTGATCGGCCCCACCACCCAAGGCGGAAGTACGATCGCCCCGCCGTCTGTGCCTCCAGTGTCCATCAGGCCCCAGCCGTTCGCAGCTAGGTCATCAATCGCCTGCTGAATTTTGGCGGTCGGATTTGGCACCGAAGAATCGTTTCCCTGCCATGGATCGGTGATGGAGTACGGAAATTGCGTGATGTCGAGTAGGGCTGGCTGCATTGATAACCTTGGGTTGTGATGCTAAGTTGAATCAACGGAGGACGCGATGTCTAAAGTTGATGACGACAAGGCCGCAAAAGCCGCCGCAAAGAAACTCGCGGAAGCCGCCGCTGAGTTGGCGCGGTTGGGAAACAAGAAGCCCCTTACGAAAGAACAAGCGGAAGATTTGACGCGAAGATCGACGTGAATTTCAATTTGCCGCCATAATGATCCAGTTGGTGCCGTCGCTTTGCAGCATGGCCCATTTACCAGCGGTGTTGGTCAAAAGCGCCGTGCCGGCCGCGCCACCGGCAAGGGGCACGACATTTGATGACGCGCTATTTACGGTTTGCGCGGCGATATTCTTCACATGCATCCAGCGGCCTGCATTGGCCCCGGTAGCGGCTGGCAGGGTTGCAGTCTGCGTTGCGCTGCCATTGAAAATAGTGCTGCTGTCAGCGGCCCCAATCGTTGGAGACGCTGCGGTCTGGGTGACCGGGATCTTGGTCAGGAGGGCGCCGGCCAATTTGGCGTTGCCAGCTCCAGGATCGGTAGTGGTGCCAACCATAAGACCAGCACCAAACGATGCCGCGACAGCAATTCCCGTCGATCCTGTCGGTGTGGCATATAGATCAATGCGGCTACCCGAAACCGACCCGCTGACAGTCGGCTCAGTATTGGCAAAGATGAAGCCGGAAGCGGCAACGTAGACACTGCCGGTATACGAATAGGCGAAGTTTGCGCCAAGCGTCGTGCCTGCGCCTGTCGTAGCCGTTCGCGTTGCCCCCGTGCCGCCTGCAGAGAAATACCTGATGGCGGCAGAGCGGTTTGCGAACGACTGGATAAAGATTTCACACTGGTTTGTGTCATCACCGCCGATCGACATGGCGACTTGTGCGGTACCGCCGACGCCGGCCGGCGTGCCGATCGCCGGCAAGGCTGCCGCATTCTTCGACACCGTTACAATCGGACCCGTTGGCGGCGCGCTTTTCGTGGTCCCGAAGTTCCACTGCTGGCCGGCAGTCACGTGCCCGGAATATGTCGAGCCGTTGGTCTGGAAATCGATCGCAGCATCTGACTTGATGATCGGTGTCGTGACCGATACGGCACCGATCGTCTTGTTGGTGAGGGTTTCATCTCCGTCAAGCGTTGCCAACGTCCCCGAGGCCGGAAACGTAAGGTTGGTATCCGCGGTAATAGTGAACGCAATGCCGAACGAGCCGGTAATCGTGATCGTGCTGGCATCGTTGTTGACAACGCCCGTGCCGCCCTGTGAAGGCGAGGCAGCCCCGGCCAAGACGTGCTCTGCATCCCATGCCGGGCCATCAACCAACGCATCAGGGTCTGCAGGAGCGCCCGTTATCGTGGTGTGGGTAATGCTGAGCGTCATGCCGGCACCCAGGCTTCAGTCTCAGCGGCCGGGCTATCCCAGATGCCGGCGACCGACCCGATGGAAAACACGCGCTTGCCGGTATGATAGGCATGCGAGAACACAACCGGGCTGAAAACGCGCGTTTCCTGCGTCAGGGTGCTCCATGTTTCGGCCTGCTCCGTCACTGGTGTCCAGCTCACGGCGTCGGCCCCGCGATCCGCATCTTCGTCGGCCCGGAATTATAGATCGTCGCCACTTTGCTGAGCTGGTTGAGGTCATTCAGCGCGCTTGAGAAGCCCAATGCCCAGGTTTGAATGCGACCGTCTTCCTTGATGTAGGGCGCGGATTCCAGCAGCGCGGCGTAAAGGTAGAGGTCCGGCGCCATGGTCAGCAGCCAATTGGTGTCGTTGGTCGCGAGCGGCGGGACATTCCTTCGATAGACCATCTCAATCACGAAATCGTCGTTTGGCGTCGGTGCGAGTTCGATTTCATCACCGAAGATCGTGAAAAACAGCGGCTGCTCGACTATATTGTCGATCGAAAATCGGTACTCATCGAGCCCGGCCGGCGATTTGAACTCAAGCGTCGGTTTCCCGGCAACGCCAGACAACCGAATGCGTCGCATCGATTGAAAATCCGAGGGCAGCGAGATGAATTCCGGCTCGGTCGAACCCGTGTCCACCATCGTGGTGGATCTGGTTTCCATCTGGCGGACGAATAGCTGCCGGTTGAATTTGGATTCCGCCAACTGGATGAAGGTTGGAATGCGCGCAATCAGGGTCGTGTCCTGCTCCCGCGCGAGGTACTCGGTCACGGCGGTTTGAAGGCTGGCATAATTGGATATCATACCCTGCCCTCTTTCGTTCGCCACGCGCGGTTGTCGGAGGAATTCAGCCAGCGTTTGGTGAATTGCGCATCGCCCTGCGTCTGCGCCTCAACAAGCCCGGATTCGTGGGCGATGTTGAGCGGCACAGATGCCACGCGATGCCAATCACCGGACCACGCCTGTTGCGCGGAATTCCGCACAGCCAGGTTTTCACTCACCAGATTATCGGCGGGGTAGTCCGTGCGGAACACGGTCTTTTCCCCGTCGAAATAATGCCAGACTGATCGCCCTGTCTTGAAATCGTAGTCGAACAGGGTCCAGTCGCCATCCCTGATCATTCGGGCAGCGGGTCCGCACGAACGGCGTTGCCGTCCGTAATCAGCTTCTTGGCCGTCTCGATATCGACATCCACGACCTTGCCGGCCGGGGTGCGGATATCGGCCTCGAACCACGTATCGTGCAGCAGCCGGACCGGGGTTTTCTTGGCGCCGGCCAGTTTGGCGTCCGGGTCCTTGACCGTCTTCGGCTGTTCCATTGGGCTGGCCTTGCTTTTCGCCTCGTTGATCTTCTCCTGCAGCGTTGCGTCGTTCCAGCGGTGGTCCACATCGATGCCGAGCGCCTCGGCCTGCTTTTTCAGAGATTCTGTCATCTCGTTACCTCAAGAAAAAGGGACCGGCGGGATGCCGGCCCCTGGTGTTGTGATGCTGGTTTAGGACACCGCTGCCGAGAACGGTGTCACTTCGGTGCCGGTCCCTGAGTAGACCATCGAGACGGTCCACAGATTGGCGGCCACATCCTTCAGCTTGATCCGATCGCCCTTGATGCCGCCCTTGGTGGAGCCGTTCATGGTGATCGTATCGCTCGTGGATGCCGTCTCGAACGCAATCGCGGCGTTGGCCGCGTCGTCCG
>Ga0268265_10001325_pt1 | contig 21204 bp, 11 predicted proteins | sample KBSSwiS52_FD_190355 | JGI IMG/M metagenome (GOLD analysis project Ga0268265, IMG submission 190355) | Switchgrass rhizosphere microbial communities from Kellogg Biological Station, Michigan, USA - KBS Switchgrass S5-2 (SPAdes) (version 2) | ecosystem: Host-associated > Plants > Roots >... | reverse complement strand
GGACATCTTCACGACGCGCTCGATCAGGGCCTCGGCTTCCTCGCGAGAAAGAACGGCGCCGTCAGGCACGTTCACGGATTCGAGAAGACGTTTCGGGTAGCTCATTGTCTATGTCTGCGAGTAAGATCGGACTCTCATCAGTCGTGAAAAACGCTGCTAACAGTAAGCAGCGCTGTTCATGCCTTTCTGCCTGTGTTGATGACGTTGATCTGCTTGAACCTCGCCGGCACCGATCCGTGCGACACCGCATTGACCTGTCCCGGCTGTCCCTTCCCATCGAAGAAGCTCCCCCCGAGCATGTAGCTCGATTTGCCGCCGATCATGTCCATCGCGTTCCAGAAATCCGGTGTCCGCATCTGATACGCGACGTCCTTCAGCATCCCCACGATCTTCCCGCCGCGGATCTCGTGGAACACCTGCCCGCCGAACTGCGCGTTGAAGCGCTGCTGATCGATCGAGAACGAGCCATCCCCCACGATCGCGATCCCGCGGTCCGTCGCCGCGATCAGATCCTCGTACTTGAGATCACGCTCGCCCGGCATCAGTGACACGTTAGGCATGCGCTGGAACTGCACGCTCGACCACGAGTCCGCATACGAGCAGCCGTGCGAGCGGATCGGCGCCTTCTGCTGGTCATACCACGATTTGAGCCAGCTCGCCTGCTCACGCGTCGTCTGGTAGTCGTTCACGACGCCGTTCTTGATGATCAGGAAATCATCCGGCTTCACGCCCTCGTCGTCATACCCGATCGTCGCCAGCGCACCCGCCTGCGTCCGGTCGCCGCGAATGTTCATGAACGACGGCCCGTACTTGAACTTGCCGAGGAACTGCTCCGGCGGCGCGACGAAGCTCGTCCCGGCGTAGTTCGCCTCGTAGCCCATCGCGCGGTCGAGCTCCGTCGGGTGCGCGATCGACTCGTGGATTGTCAGCCACAGATGCGTCGGATGCAGCACGAGGTCGTAGCGGCCCACCTCCACCGGCTTCGCCTTGAGCTTCTGCGCCGCCTCCTCTCCCCACTTGCCGGCATTCCCCACGAGGTCGCACTCCGTCACGTACTCGAAGCCGCGGCCCGCCGGCGCTGCCACGTTCCCACGATTCTGGAAGTCCGAGAAGTCCGGTGCGACCGCCGTGATCTGCATGAGCGGCCAGCTCTGCAGCACGGTCTGGTTGATCACCGACCCGTCGCTGTTCGCGTAGTTGCGCTCCTGCTTCCGGAAGAACAGTCCGCTGAACACGAACTTCACACCCGGCACCTTCATCGCCTCGGCGTTCGCCTTGAGCAGCAGCTCGGCCTTCTGCTCCACGGGCACCGTGAAGGGATCGGTCGTGTGCGGCGTCTCCCACGACGCGTTCGGGTACGATGGCGACGGCGCGAGCTGCACCGCGCGATCGCGCGCCACCCGGTTCGCCTTCGCGATACCAGCCGCCTCACGCGCGGCCGCGGCCACAGCCGCCTTCGTCAGCGTGCGCGTCGCGGCGAAACCCCAGGTCCCATCGACGAGCGCACGGACACCGCACCCGATCGAGTCCTGGTCCACGACGTTGATGATCTGCTGCTCGCGCGTGAGGACCTGGTTGTCCCGGTACCGCGCGATACGGGCATCCGCGTAGCTCGCACCCGCAAGCTTCGCCGCGTTGAGCGCCTCCATGAGCAGCTCTTTCGTGGCGGCGTCCATGGGCCCGGCGGAGGAGGCCGAACGGGCCGGCGCCAGCACACTGGCGGCCGCGTCGGCCTGCCGCAGCGCGCTCGTCGCGGCAATCGCGCTGGCGGCGATGCCTGTCTGCTTGAGAAACTCTCGGCGATCGGACATGGTGGAAGAAAACGGGAAAGAGACGATGGCTATCCGAGCAAACTACCATGCGGAAACCACGGGGCGCCAACCAGTTTCGACTGTGACGAAGAGCCATTCACTGACATCTCGCGCACGCCGCGCCCACCGCCCGCTCCCGCTTGGCCCGATCGACGCCATCTTCCGGAAATGGCGCAGCGCAAGAGCGCGCAGGACCTGACCGGCCGACTCACTCGGCCACTCGACGTCGCCGCGCGAAACGTGCGCGCGGCCACTGCCGTGGCCCAGGCGCGTCCGGCCTATGCCGCCGGCCTTCGCGCCGCGCTCGCCACGGTCGTCCCGTTGCTCGCCGCGCAGATGTTCAACCTCTCGGGCGCGACATGGATGAGCGTCGCCGGGTTCAGCGGTGCGCTCGCTGACAGGGGCGGATCGTACCGCTCTCGAGCAGGCACGATCGCGTGTGTGACGGGGTTCGGAACCATCGTCGTTCTGCTGGGCGCCATTGTGTCGCATCAGCTGGTCGTCGCCGTCGTACTGACGTTCGCCGTCGCTGTCGTGTGTGGGCTCGGACGTGCGTGGGGCAATTCCGGCGCGGCCGTCGGCGTTTCGGTGCTGAACATGTTCGTCATCTCGCTCGCGTGGCCGGCACGCGGTCCGAGTGACGCGGTCAGCCGTGTCGCGTATACGCTGCTCGGCGGGGCGTGGGCAGCGCTGCTGGCGCTGGTCCTCTGGCCGATTCGACCCTACCGACCTGCGCGCCTCGCAATGGGCGAGTGCTACCGCACACTCGCGGACTATGTCACGCAGGTCGTGCGTGCGCTCGAGCCCACGGCCCCATCGGACGACAGCCTTCCCGCGGGGAGTCTCGTCGTGCGCGCCGCGCTCGAAAACGTGCGCGCGACACTCGCGACGATCCGCCGCGGTCGCGGCGAGATGAGCCGCGGGGACCGGTTGCTCGTACTGCACACGACCGCGGACCAGATGTTCGGCAACCTCATCGCGCTCGTCGAGACGATAGAAGCCATCCCCCCAGGCGCCCGTAACCCGCGGCAGCAGACGCTGATCGTCACCGCCCTGCGCGAGGTGGACCTCGTCCTCCGCGAGCTCGCCACGCGTGTGGAGGAGGAAAAGCAGACTGGTGTTACCTCCGTTCACCTGTCCGGGGCGCTGCTGTCGGCGAGCCTAACGCCGGTCCCCGCGGCCGGCGTGGCGGGCGCCGATGACTCCGTGAACGAGCTGCACTACGCGGACGCCCAGTACACACACGCCGCGGCACTGATCGACCGCATCGCGACGTTCGCCGGCGTCGCCGCCGCAACCATCGCCGCGCTCGACGGCGCGACCGTCCCGACGCCCATGACGGCTCCAGAGGCGGAAGAGCTGACGGAGCGACGGCCGTTGCTCGCGCCCCTGCGCTCGGTGTTCGGGCACGACTCGCTCGTGCTGCGACACGCGCTGCGTCTGGGAACGGTGACGGCAGCTGCCGTGCTCGTCGCTGGCTTGGCCGGCCTCCCGCGCGGATACTGGGTGACCATTACCGTCGTCATCATCCTTCAGCCCTACACAGGCGCCACGACGCTCAAGGCCGTGCAGCGCGTCATCGGCACCGTCGTTGGCGGGATCCTCACCGCCGCGCTCGGCGCCGCGTTTCACGATGCGCGAGCGATTCTCGTGATGTCGTTCGTCTTCGCCGCCGTCAGCGTGGCGCTCCTGCCCATCAACTACACGGCATTCTCGGTCTTTCTCACGCCGACGTTCGTGCTGTTGGCCGAAGCCAGCGCCGGCGACTGGCACCTGGCGGGCGTTCGCGTGCTCGACACCGTCGTGGGTGGAGCGCTTGCGCTGATAGGCGCACAGCTCCTGTGGCCGGCGCCGGAGTGGAAGCGTCTCCCCACGTACATGGCTGCCGCGCTGCGAGCCAATCGCGACTACCTGCGAACGGTGGTGAGCAACTTCGCCGACCGCAGCGACGCGGCTGGTCGCCAGATGCGCGATCGGCGTCGCGATGCCGCGCTCGCCACCCTCAACGCCGAAGAGTCCTTCCAGCGATTGCTCGCCGAGCATGGCGATTCAGCCGACGCTCTCGCACCCGTAATGACGTTTCTGACGTACGTGCGGCGACTTTCGGTGTCGATCGCCGCGCTGGCGGTGAGCCGCCACGCCCTGGATGCGTCATCGGCGACGACGCTCGAACAGTTCGTCGAGCGTGCGTCTCATCGCCTTGACGCAGCGGCTGCCCGACTGAATGACGATGCGCCCGATGAAACGGGCGAGATCCCGGTTCCAGCGGATCTGCAGGACAATCTTCGGCTGGCCGACCCGATCCTGCAGGCACGCCTCGCTCGACTGACTCGCCAGCTGGACACGCTCGTATCCGCCGTCGACGACGTCGTCGCACTCGGGGCGACGTCGCGGTCACGTTAGGCTCGGTTCCCTCGAGCCCGAGTGGGTCACCGTGATGGCGACACGCGCGTCCAGCGCATGCCGTCACCTTCGTTCGTCAGCGACTCCGCGGCGAGCCGGCGACGACCGGAGCCGTCCCCTGATGGAGGTCCGTGTAGTCAGGGAAGAACGCCTGCAGCGACAGATTCGTTCGGTTCCTCGAGTAGCCGGCCACGAGCTGCTTGTTGTACTCGGCGAGAAACAGATCGAATGGATCTGATGGGTCGAGATCGAGAATCTGCAGCTCCGTATCGCGCATCTCGAGCCGCCCGAAGCGCAGCCGCCCACCCCGAAAGAACAGGTAGTTCGGAGCCGCCGAGTCGGCGCGCGCATACCCCGAGAACACACTGTCCTCAGGCAGCCGCACGAACTCCTGCACCAGGGCGTCGCCGTCCACTCGCACCGACGCGAGGCGACCCGAGATCGCAGGCGGCGGTAGGATCTTCGTCGGATCGAGATAGATGTCGTCTCCCTTCACGCGTGCGGCCGCCGAGCCGCTGAGATCGAGCATGTTGTCGAGCTTGAGCCCTAGCGCGTGCAGCAACGCCTGACCGTTCACGCCCAACACGCGAACCTTCGTTGGCCGCAGGCGAATCAAGCCGCTGTCGGTGAGTGAAAGCGCCGACGTGATCTCGAACTTGAGATCGACGCCCTTCCGCATGATGCCCGTCTGCACGAGCTGATCGCCACTCATGCGCACGCGGAGGTTTCTGAGCGGTGATCCCTTGTACCCGAAAACGAACCGGTTGAGGATGACGCCGAGGTCTGTGCTGGCGAGTGTGACCGTCCCGGAGGTGATGCGAATCGAGAACGAGCGCGTGCTGTCGAGGACCGCGCTCCCGCCGCGCGCTGTGGGGATCACCTCTCCGCGGAGCTGACGCACGCCCACCACCGCGTTGTCGGCGACGCGGAGGTGCACGTTCTTCATCTCGAGCCACGTGCGAGGTGCGGAATCCACGGGCGTCTCCTGCCGACCGGGGCGAACCGTCGCCGGCCTCCCGATCTCCGGAGCGCCGGAGCGCGCGTCCCCCGGGCGCACGGCCGCGACGATGACGGCGGCCGCCGCGACGCCAACGGTGATCCACGCGCCTCGGCGGCGATGTCCGGGCGACGGCGACGAGTTGGCGGAGCGTGGGCGAAGAGAACGGGTCACGACAGGCCTCCTGGGCGGACGGTCGCGAGGTGCGACGTCCTGTCCCTACTTACTCGTCAATGCCTGTGCCGTTCCGGGTGAATGGGTCTGTCGGTGCGGCGAACGACCTACTTGCGTCGGTCACGGGACTGGGAACTGGGAACTGGGAACTGAGGCTGCGAGCTGCCGCTGCGTGCTCGGCTCGTTGCGGCTGGTGGCAGCAGCGAGCAGCTCGGAGCACCAGCACGCGGCCGTCGGCGAGCGGCTAGCAGCTGCAAGCAGCGCCCTCTTTACCGTCCGATGGCGAACGCGACCAGCTCCGCATTTGCGCCTGTTCCTGTCGCCACTGCCACGAACTGTCGGCCGTCCCGTGTCGCGTACGTCATCGGCACCGAATACGCCACGCGCCCGAAGTCGTGCTGCCAGATCACGCGCCCGTCCCGCGCATCGATTGCGTACAGCACCTGACCGCCACCGGTCACGAACAGCAGCCCCGCCCGCGTGACGATCGGGCCCGGCGCGCCCCGCACGCCTAACGTCGGCGGCAGCGTCACGCCGCTGAGCAACGGGTGGTTCCGGACCGCGGGGTCGTCGCCGAGCGGGACCTGCCAGCGCAGCTCGCCGCGGTTGAGGTCGATGGCCGTGAGGGTGCCGTACGGAGGCTTGTGAATGGGAAGCTCCGGCCCCCGATCGCTCTCGGCCGCCGACGGGCGCAGGCCTAACGAGCGACCCAGCTCCACCATGTAGCGGGCCTGCACCGTGTCGGACGGCGTGGTCACCGGAAACAGCTTGAACAGCGCCGGATTGTTCGTCGCCTTGACGTAGAGCATGCCTGTTTCCGGATCGAACGCGCCGCCTCCCCACCCCCCGCCACCGATCGCGCCCGGCATCACGATCGTACCCTGCAGCGATGGGGGCGTATACAGCGGGCCGATCCGATAGCGGCGCATCTCCTCGAGCGCGCGCCGCTTGAGCTCCGGCGTGAAGTCGATGACGTCATCCTCCGAAAATCCCTGCTTCGCGAATGCGGGTGGCTTCGTCGGAAACGGCTGCGTGGGAGCCGTTCGCTCGCCCGGCACGTCGCTCGTCGGAACCGGGCGCTGCTCGATCGGCCAGATCGGCGCCCCGGTCACGCGATCGAACACGAACACCCAGCCTTGCTTCGTCACCATCGCGACGACGTCAACGGCACGTCCGTCCTTCCGGATGGTCGCGAGAATCGGCGGCGAGGGAAGGTCATAATCCCAGAGCCCGTGTTTCGTGATCTGGTAGTGCCATACCCGCCGCCCCGTTCGCGCGTCGAGACAGACGAGTGTTTCGGCGAACAGGTTGTCGCCATGCCGCTCGCCGCCGTACCAGTCGTTGCTGGGCGTCCCGAACGGCAGGTAGACGAGCCCACGCGCGACGTCGACCGTGAACGGTGCCCAGACGTTCGTGTGGCCCATGCGCGCCCACGAGCTGTCTTCCCACGTCTCGTTGCCGAACTCACCCGGCTGCGGGATGGGATTGAAGCGCCAGACGCGACGCCCCGTGCGCACATCGAACGCCTGGATGTCGCCCGGCGGATCGCGCTTGTACACGAGCCGGTCGCCGACGCCGTTGCCGACGATGACGAGATCACCATACACGACGGGCGGCGACGTGTTCGTGTAGTGCTTCTTCTCGACGCTCCAGAGAATGTCCGCCGTGAGATCCACCTCGCCGTTCGCGCCGAACGACGAGATCGGCCGGCCGGTGGCGGCGTCGAGGGCGATGAGGCGCCACCGGCTCGCGATCAGGATGCGTCGCTCCTTCCCGTCGCTCCACGTGGCGACGCCACGGTGCACGAGCCCAGTCCCGTTGGATGGCTGCCCGGCCTCGTATGCCTTCGGATCGTACGACCAGAGCTCGCGACCCGTGGACGCATCGAGGGCCACGACCCTATTGAACGGCGTGCTGAGGTACAGGGTGTCGCCGATCGCGAGCGGCGTCACCTGAAATTGCCCGGGTCGCGCCGCGAGTGTCGTTCCGCTCGCCGCGATTGGCTGCTCGCCGGTCTTCCACGTCCACGCGACCGCGAGCTTCGCAACGTTCGACGGGTCGATCGACACGAGCGGCGAGTACTTGAGCCCACCGGCGTCGCCGCCGTAGACCGGCCACTCGTTAGGTTTCCGCGGCCCTTCGGCCGAGAGCAGCGATGATGGTGAGGCGCACGTCCCGCCGCCCGCAGGCGAACACACGACAGACTCCGCACCCGCCGCTGGGACCGGTGTCCCACTCGACCGCGTGCAACTCACCGCGAGTGCCGTCACGGAGATCACGACCCCGACCGCCCCAAGACCGGGCCGGGAGCTCCTCACGCGTGCCGCTGTCATTGGAGTCGGCGCTGTCATCCCGAGCGCAGCGAGCGGAATCGTCATGTCGACCGACGCATTGGGAATTCACTTCCGATCGCGGTTGCCTGCCGGAGCGCGACCGCCAGAAACGTCAGCGTCCCGTTCGCGCAGCCACCGCTCACGCTCGTTGGCGCGCCGACCACGAACAGATTCTCGTGATCGTGCGCGCGACCGTGGCTGTCCACGACGCTCGTCGCCTGATCGTCGCCCATGCGGCAGCCTCCAGCCGGATGATCCTGGAAGTCATCGACCGCCGAGCGAATGATCTCGCCGTTGCCGGCCTTCGCCATGCGCTGGAACAGCGCCTTGATCGAATCTTCCGTGTGCCCGCGGAGTGCCGCGGACTCGGAACTATCCCTGAACGTGAGCATCGGCTGCGGGTCGCCGTACGCGTTCGTCGCCGATTCGTGCAATGTCAATGCGCTCTCACGATCCGGGATCACGTCGTAGTACGCCCGAACGCGTGCGGTCCCCTCGGTGACGCGTCGTCTCCAGTCGGTCATGAGCTCGTCGCCTAACAACACCGTACCGTCGTCTCCCTTGAGCCGCGGACGCCGCCCGACACTCGACTCCCAGACGCGGAGGTCGTGCCGGACGTAGCGGTCGGTCCTGGCGACGCGCATGAATTGCTTCGTCACGAGACTGTGCTGCTCGTTCATTCCCGGATACAGCCGCATCGGCAGCTTCACGAACGCAGACACGTTGCGGTGTCCCGTCATGTACTTGCCCACCATCCCGGATCTGTTGGCGACGCCGTTGGGAAACCGGCTGCTGCGTGACAACAGCAGCAGGTGCGGGCTCCACGCGTAGCCGGCTGCAACCACGAACGTGCGCGCGCGGAAATGCACGGGCGTTCCGGATGTGCCGCCACGGTCGCGTCGCACCGCTTCCGCACGAATCACCCGATTCGAGCCGTCCTCCACGACCAGGCGCCTGACGAGCGTTCGCGGCATGAGCTCGACCTGCTTCGATGCACGCAGCTTGTTCCACGTGAAGTCGGGCGAATACTTGGCGCCGACTGGACAGACCGGCGAGCACGTGTCGTTGCGGCAGCAGATCGCACGACCGCCATATGCCACGGAATTCTTGGCCGACGGCTGGCTCCACATGGCGATGCCGGCGCCATCCGTCCACTTCTTCAGCTGCTCGAGATTGTATGTCAGCGGCAGTGCCGGCATCGGAAATGGCTTGCCGCGCGGGTCCATGTCGGTTGGGCCCTGTTCGCCTGCCACACCGATGCGCTGCTCCGCCTCCTGGTAGAACGGATCGAGCTCCTCGTAGCTCACCGGCCAGTCATGCCCGACGCCGAACATCGACTTCACGCGAAAGTCCTCGGGCGAGAAGCGCGGCGTCACGCCGCCCCAGTGCATCGCAAGCCCGCCCACCTGCATCGACCGCGACTGAATCCCGTCCGCCGTCATGCCGTCGATGTGGTCGCGTCCCCAGGGGTTCTCTCCGTACGCCAGGAACCGCGCGCGGTGCGCGGCACGCTCGGCCAGCGGTACGGTCTCGTCCCCGGCCTCCACCACGACGATGCGCGCCTGGCGCTCCGCGACCAGCTTCTCCGCGATGATCGCCGCCGTGATGCCCGATCCGATGATGCAGATGTCGCTCTCGATCACCTCGGGCCGTCCCTGCGGCCTAACGAGCGGCGTCATCATCGCGTCCTCCGGCCGAGGGAGACGGGCTCCTGGCGCTGGGCGGCGAGCGGGCGGCACTGCTGGCGCTCGATCCGGGCGTCGTAGCACAGATCGGTCGCGGCCGGTGACTCGTAGAAATGGCCGAGGAGCGCGATCGCGACGTGCCGAGCCGCGAGTGGCGAGGGCAGGCTCTCGCCCCGCTCGCCCGCGAGCGAGGTTCGTACGAGCGCCTGACGCTGCTCGCGCGTGAGCGTCGCGAACGACCGCCCGGCGCTCCGCCGCGCGTCTGCATCCAGCGCGGCGAGCTGCGACGTCCACCGCGGTCGCGGGTCGGCCACCACCGTCTCGATCTTCCCGGTCCCATAGCCATGATTCGCCTCGGCGCCGGGATGATAGCCGTCCATCCACCGCTGGAAGTCCGCGACGGCGCGCGCGACCCCGTTCGGGCCGAGCTCCGACGGCAGCACCGCCGTGCCGAGCGCGGCGAGCATCGTCGCGTTAGGCTGCAGGGCCGTCGGGGCGTTGGCATCGGCGACTGGGGCGGGACGCGGGAATCGCCAATTCGCGAGTGGCAGCGCTGCTGCCAGCGCGCCCAGACGCGCGATGAATGATCGTCGGGGAGCACCGGAGGTGCCCAGCAATGGCAGGACGGTCGGATCGGAGTCAGCCATCAGCGTACCGAGGGTGGAGTCGGGCCTCCAGTATGAACATCGCCCGTCGCCGTCACAAGCACATAGCATCGCAGCGCACCACGCGGGCGTTGACGCCTCCGTCCATCCGCAGCGGGTATCCCGGGCGGCTCACGCTCGTCCATAACTTGACGGTCGCGACGGTGGCCGCACCGATGCGAAGCCCCGATGCGATGTCGCTTCCTTCATCCGGGGACTCATATGCATTGGATCTCGAGACTAATTGCCTTTACTGCCGTACTCACTCCTGCGCTCCCTTCGGCCGCATTGGCGCAACGTCGCGCCGATGTGAGTCCCGAGCGCCCCGTCGTCACGGCGCGCCGTGATGCGAAGCCCGCGACGCAGAACCCCGACCAGCCGGCAGCGCGCGCGACGACCGGGCCGAAGTGGTCGTTCTTCGGAGGCGTGGCCAGCGGAGACAACCCGTACGACATGGGCCTTGCGGTCGGTGGCACTGGCCGCTGGCAACAATCCAACTGGCCGGTCGCGTTTCGCGGCGATGCGTACTTCGCGCATCACTCCGGTGGCATCGGCGAGCAGTTCGGCGGCTACGACATCTCGGTCAACATCTTCGGCATGATGGGGAACGCCGAGTACGCATTTCCCACCCAGAGCAGGCTCAAGCCCTATGCGTTCGGCGGGCTCGGACTCTTCTATTCGAAGGTGAATCTCGACTACGACGGCGTCTTCGACGCGTACGACAGCTCGACAGATCTCGGATTCGGCATCGGTGGAGGCATGCATCTCACCGAGAAGTTCGGCCTCGAGCTCCGGTTCATGGATCTCGGCGGCTTCTCCACGATCCCGCTACTCGCCGTCTGGCACTTCTGAGCACCACGTCGTTCGATGCACGAGCGGCCGCCTGACGTCAGGCGGCCGCTCTGTCATCGGTGATACGACAGCACGCTTACTTCGGTTTGGCGGGTAGATCGTCGTTGCCAGTCGCCATCGATAACGTGCCGGGTACATAGCCGCGCAGGTACAGGTTGAGCGATCCGATGGAAAGGTCGGTCTTCATCTGCACGAGCAGCCGCCGAGGATCATCGGTGAGCCACATCTCCGCATGGCCCTTCTCCGAGAAGATTCCCTTGGACTTGATCACGGGCTGAATGACGACCGTCTCGTATGTGCCCGCAGGGACCTTCACGCGCTCCTTACGCAGCACGCGAATCTTCACCGGATTGCGGTCGGGCCGGAAATACCGGTTGAACTCGTACGTTTTTCCCACTTCGAGCGGGATGGTGCGCACGAAATAGAGGAACGCGGCATCGTCGAGCGGATCGTCGACGCTGGGCGCATGCTCCACTTCGCCCTGCTCGGAGTACGTTGCGCGCTCCGGATAGATCTCGTAATAACGCTCCCTGTCGCGCGAGCCTTCCTCGAGGTCCTGGACGAAGCGAAGCGACTCGAACGTGCGGGTGTCGATCCAGCTCTCGAGCCGGTCGTTCACCTTGTAGAACGGGATGCCGCCCTTGACCGTGAACCGCGTATGCCATGATTCGCGGCCGCGGACCTCCTGGGTGCCCACGACTTCCATGCGGCCGGTGCCCACCTTGATGCCGCCGAAGCGCACGTCGTAGGTCAGCCGCTCACCGGTATCGAATGGCACCACCTTTCTCGGCTGCACGTGCGGGATGTTGGCCAGATAGGTCTGAACGGAGTCCTGCGCGCGCGCCGGTCGCCCAGCAAGCGCCAGCATCAGTGTGCTGGCGGCCAGCAACACCCACCGACCGACTTGTGGATTCGGCGCGACACCGGCGCGGGCAGGCGCTGGGGTCGCGGGTGGTCGTGCGTTGTGTGCAAATCTATGAATTACAAGCATTTCAACCGCCTCATCGCTGCGAATGCCCACGTAAACCGTCGTACACTCCGAAACCCGCTCCGTGCCACTGCAACGTCTCTGTCGATAGATACGCAAATTCCGCTGCCGCGCACATCCGTCAAATGACCTAGTCGGCGGGTATCGAAAGCCAGGGGTATACTGACCGACCTTCCACGAGGGTCAGCAGTCACATGCTCGTCATACGCTCGTGGTGCGGTTCGTTGATGAAAAACTCCCCCGGAGACCGGGAGGTTCCGGGGGAGAAGAAGCACCGCCACCGTGCGGAGGAGAGCAGCTTACCGAGTGGTGTCGAGGAGGTGCACGGCGGCGGTACGAGGCATCGTGACGCGTCGGTCTGTCACGAACGTGTTTTGTTTGTGGTATCAGGTATTCCAGCTCAATGCGCTGAGCTCGTCGGACGAGAGTTTGTGCCAGTTCGATGGGTAGTTCCACACGCGGCGAACAGCCTGGGCCGACTCGAAGATCAGGCAATTGCGTCCTCGGGGCGCTGGGACGTTGGCTGACGCGACTTCGTAGATGCGCCAGTCCGTTCCCACCGAGTCGACGAAGCAAAGGCGAGGGTTCGTCATCCGGCTTTCGACTCCTTCTTGTGTGACCGGGCCGGCCGTCGACGGCGGCGTCGAGGGTGGCCGGCCAAAGCAAAGTCACAACACGTGCCTCGGATAATTCGCGAGTTGTTTCGAATTCCAAGCACCCAACCCGTATGCCGGCAAACACTACCTAGTGCAGATCGCCATCGGTCTGGCAGAGACGCGCGGAATGGGGTCAGACTCGAATTACATGCGAAGGAACCGTCGGCTGCGACAGAACGATGTAAATCGAGTCTGACCCCAATTTCCTGTGATGATGGCCGTGGTGCCGCTCTGACATCGCGGCCGACGCGTTCGGCGTGATGCCACGCACACCTAACGCGAGAGCGACGGCAACGGAAAAGGGCCGCTCGAGATCGAGCGGCCCTGTCCGTGTGCGTGATACGACGAGCGATTACGGCTCGTGATGGTCGTCGTCGTCGAATCCGAAGCCGCCGGTGTCGTCGCCACCGCTCACTCGCTCGACGCGAAGCAGCTGCTTGTACGTCTTCCCGCCGACGGTGAGCGTGACGAGGTAGTCGCCCGCCGCGACCAGCGGTGCCTGCGCGCCGCGTCCGAATCCGCCACCGCCGCCGCCACGGCCGCCGCCCGCCTGACCGGGCGGGCGGAGCAGCTGCTGCAGCTCTTGCGCGCCGCCGGGGAATGCGTTGAGCGCATCGAGTGGATTCTGCTCGCCCGCCGCGGCGCCCTCACCGCCACCACCACCAGCGCCACCAGCCGCACCGACGACGGCGCCCTCACCGGGGCGCGGGTTCCAGGCACCACCTGCTCCGGCGCCGCCGCGTCCGCCACCACCACCGCGGAACAATGCCGCGACGTCGCCGCCGGTCATCGTTTGGCGAAGCCGATCGAGCGCCGGCTTCGGCATCGTACCCGCCTTCTCGAGCGAGTCGAACACGAAGTTCATCCGCCGCGCCGCAATGACGCTGTCGCGCAGCTGTGACGGTGACAGCGGCGCGCGCGGTGCGGCGCGCCCACGGAAGTCCCACGTCACGCGATGCAGCCCGGCGGTCGCCGGACCGGTGAGCGTGCGCACGGTGTCGCCGCGAGCGTTCGTGATGAGGATCTGGGCTTGCGGTCCACGCTGGCCGCGCTGGCCCTGGCCTCGTGCGGCCGCACCACCGGCGTTAGGCGTGCCCGCACTGCTGCTGTTGTTGCCGTCGTTCTCGCCCGATGAGGCCGCGGTCGCCGTTGCGCCTGCCCCGACGCGATACGCGAGCTCGGCGCCGTACGCCGGGCTGGGCGCGTTGAACACCTTGTGCCCCTCGCCGTTCGCGGACGCACCCATCGCCGGACCCTGACCGTACTCGTACGCCGTCTTCGGCTGGAACAGATAGGCCGCATCGGCCACGACCTTCGTGCCGTTGTCGCCGGCGAGCTGCTCGAGTGGCGCGATGTCCACGATCCAGACGCCGCGCCCGTGCGTCGCCGCGATCAACTCGCGATCGCGCGGGTGAATCTTGAGGTCGTACACCGGCACCGTCGGCATGCCGGCCATGAGCCGCTGCCAGCTCTGCCCGCGGTCGAGCGACGTGTACACGGCGCGCGACGTGCCCACGAACAGCAGGTCGCGATTGTACGGGTCTTCGCGCACCGTGTGGACGAAGTCTGCGACGCTTTCCTTCGGCAGGTTGTTCGCGATCGAGCGGAACGTCTTCCCGAAATCGTTCGTCACGTAGACGTACGGCGTGAAGTCGTTCCATCGATGGTTGTCGAACGTGATGTAGAAGGTGAGCGAGTCGAAGTGCGACGGCTCGACGCGGCTCACGTACACGTCGCCCGCGGCGATGCCCGCGAAGCGGCTCATCGGCACCTGCTCCCACGTCGCGCCGTCGTTCCGCGTCGTCCATACGTTCCCATCATCCGTGCCCGCGGCGAGGAAGCCCGGACGCACGTACGACTCCGCGAGCGCAACGACGGTGCCGTATGTCTCCGCACCCGTCGCGTCGAGCGTGATGCCGCCCGTCTTGTTCATGCTCGTATCGATCTTCGCCAGCTGCTTCTTCGACAGATCGGGCGAGATCGGATACAGATTGTCGCCGCGCTGCGTCGACTTCAGCACGCGGTTGCCGCCGGCGTACAGCACGTCCGCGTTATGCGGCGACAGGAAGTACGGCGTCTCCCAGTTGAACCGCACGTCGAGCTCGGCCGAGTCGGCCTTCTGACGCGAGCGATACTGGGCGATGCGCGCCTGCTGATCCTTCGTCGCCGGCGTGGCGGAGTCGCCCCGCGTGACGAGAATCGAGTCCTCGTAGATCGCATAACGCGGCCGCCAGCTCGGCTTCACGAGCGACGTCGTCGTGCCGTTCCTGGTATCCCACCGCTGGATGTTGCCGCCCTGCGACTCGCCGAAGATGATGTGCGGCTCGGTCGGGTGCTGCGCCGTCCAGAATCCGTCGCCGCCCGAGTACGTGAACCAGTACGCGTTCGTCACCGGGCCCTGCTTGCGCCGGCTCGGCCCGCACCACGATCCGTTGTCCTGCGCCCCCGCGCAGATGTTGTACGGCGTCTCGAAGTCGAAGCTCACCGAGTAGAACTGCGCCAGCGGGAGTGTCGCGGCGAAGTCGTAGTTGCCGCCGCCATCCCACGTGATCGAGATGCCGCCGTCATCACCGACGATGAAGTGGTCGGGATCACTCGGGTCGATCCACATCGCGTGGTGGTCGACGTGAACGCCCTGCGTCGCCGTGCGCGCCGTCTTGCCGCCATCGCTCGACACGAGCACGGACGTCGACGAGAACCAGACCTTTTCAGGATTCCGCGGATGGACGCGCACCTGTGAGTAGTAGAACGGCCGCGTGTTCGCGTCGTTCATCTTCTCCCACATCTTGCCGCCGTCCTTCGTGCGATAGAGGCCGTTGGCGAGCTTTTGACGCTTCGCACCCGGAGCGGCCTTCTGGCCGCGGATGGAGTCGGCCTCGACCATCGCGTAGACGATGTCGCCGTTGCCCGCGAAGACGGACAGGCCGATGCGGCCCTTGGTCGTCTCCGGCCAGCCGCCGCCCTTGATCTCCGTCCACGTGGCCCCGGCATCGGTCGACTTCCACAGCCCCGACCCTGGGCCGCCCGATCGCAGGAAGTACGGCCCGCGAACGCGCTCGTAGCTCGACGCCCACACCACGTCCGGGTTCTTCGGATCGAGCGCGACATCGACGAATCCGGCCTTGTCGCTCACGAACTTCACGAGCTTCCAGCTCTGCCCGCCGTCTTCCGTCTTGTAGAGCCCGCGCTCGGGATTCGACTTCCACGCGGCGCCGAGTGCCGCGACATACACGACGTTCGGGTTCGTCGGATGCACCACGATGCGCCCGATGTGCTGCGTCTTCTCGAGTCCCGTGAGCTTCCACGTGAGCCCGCCGTCCGTGGACTTGTAGATGCCCTGCCCGGGCTCGATCGTGTTTCGCGAGTTCTGTTCGCCGGTGCCGGCCCACACCTGCTGCGTATCCGATGGCGCGATGGCCATCGCCCCCATCGCCACGACCGGGTAGTCATCGAAGACAGGCCGGAACGTCGTCCCGGCATTCGTGGTCTTCCAGATGCCGCCACCCGCCGCCGCGACGAAGAACGTCTTGGACGGCGCGGGAATTCCGACGACGTCCGCGACGCGGCCCTCGAAGTTGGCGGGGCCGACGGTTCGCCAGCGGAAGCCGGCGACCGTCGCCGAGTCGAGCGCTGGGCGTGCGGACTGCGCAACCGCGGCAGATCCGGCGAGTGCGGTGGTGGCGACGATCTGGAGAAACGGAATGGGTCGCATGGGGGGGCGGGGAAGAAGACCGCGGCGGTTGGCTGGCCGCGTCGGGGCTACGGCGCACACGGTCCGTCGTGGACCGAAGCAGCCAAGGTGTACGCCGTGGTGTGATGAACCGTTGTATCTCTGGTATGATGAATCGTTGTATCTCTAAGGAAGCAACTCCGGAAGAGGACGCTCCGACGTTTGCCGAACCGCCCCACCGCGCTCGATTCCGAGGCGTGCCGGCCTGCCCCGTTTTTCGAACGCTCGAACCCGCTGCTGGCGCCGCTGGAAACCGGCAGACATCGTCGGGTGATCGGCGCGCGTAGCAGAATCGGACCGCCGACCTCTCGAGTCATTTCCCCCGATCGACAGCGCCATGCCTCTGCGAACCCGACCCCTGCGTCCCGCGATCATCGCCACGTCGTTCCTGGCGTCGCTCCCAACCGCGGCACTCGCGGCACCCGCCCACGGAACCACCGACCGGGCTCCCGCGAGCGAGACCCGTGCGGCGGGAACGTTCGCGTTCGTGGATGTCACGGTCCTGCCGATGGACCGCAACCGGGTGCTCACGGGCCAGACCGTGATCATCCGCGACGGACGCATCGCGGCCATCGGCCCGACGGCATCGGTCAAGATCCCGGCCGAGGCGCAACGCATCGACGGGCGCGGCAAGTTCCTCATGCCGGGGCTGGCCGAGATGCACGCACACGTGCTCGGTCCGGCGCAGCCGCAGGAGCTGAATCGCGACATCATGTTCCTCTACATCGCGAACGGCGTCACGACGATCCGCGCGATGCTCGGTGCGCCAAATCAGCTCATCCTGCGCGAGCAGCTGAAAAAGGGCGAAGTCCTCGGCCCCACGATGTTCGTGGCGGCGCCGTCGCTGAATGGCAACAGCGCGCCGAACCCGGACACGGCGATGAAGCTCGTGCGCGCGCACAAGGCCGCGGGCTACGACCTGCTGAAGCTGCATCCGGGCCTGACGCGGGCGACGTACGACAGTGCGGTGAAGGTCGCGCGCGAGGTCGGCATCACGTTTGGCGGCCACGTCTCGCAGCAGGTGGGCATCGACCGCACGCTCGAAGTTCGTCAGTCGACGGTGGACCATCTCGATGGGTACATCGAAGGCGCGGTGGCGGATCCGCTCAAGGCTCGCATCATGTCGCCGACGGCACAGGTGCCGTTCAGCGAGTGGATGTCGGGCGTGACGGACGACAAGATCCGCGAGCTCGCCCGTCGAACGAAGGACGCGGGCGTGTGGAACGTCCCCACGATGTTCCTGTGGGAGAGCCTGTTCGGTTCGTTCGCGCCCGACTCGGCCGCGCAGCGTCCCGAGATGCGGTACGCGCCGAAGCAGTGGGTGACGGGCTGGATCAACCAGAAGAACAACCAGGTCCAGGGGCAGACCCAGCAAGGCGTGACACCGGAGCTCGCGCAGCAGCTGCTCGCGCATCGTCGCACGCTGCTCAAGGCTCTCGCGGATGCCGGTGCACCGCTGCTCATGGGCAACGATTCGCCGCAGATGTTCAACGTCCCGGGCTTCGCATTGCACCGGGAGCTGCACCTCATGGGTGCATCGGGCCTGACGCCGTTCCAGGTGCTCGAGTCGGGCACGAAGAACGTAGGCCTGTACGTGGAGCGCGACCTCAAGCAGGACGGCAAGTTCGGCACGGTGGTCGTCGGCAACTGGGCCGACCTGGTCCTTCTCGACGCGAACCCGCTGCAGTCGCTGGACAATGTCAGTAAGCGGGCGGGCGTCATGGTCCGCGGTCGCTGGGTGCCGAAGTCGGAGATCGACTCGGGTCTCGCCTCGCTTGCTGCTCGCTACGCTAGTCAGTAGCGCGTTAGGCTTCGAGGCGCAGGTCGGCGGGGGCGTCGCGACTTCGGCGGCTTCCGCGCTTAGACGCCTCGAGCCGACGGGCACTGAGGGCGTACCCATGGACAGCGCGTAGGCCCCGTCGTCTCGGGGCTACGCGCTCACGCCGCCTGCGTCCCGACGCCCCCGCCTCCCCACAGTGATGCGGACCGTCAGCAGCTCGCAGCGTGCGCCACCCGAGACGCCTCCGCCGTCGGGTCTATGCGCGAGTCACGCTGCGAGCTGGCGCGCCGCTCCGCGGCGCGCGAGGCCGAGTCCCGATGTGCGCCCGCGATCGAGCAGGGTGCGTTCAGCGTGCGATGCCGTGGGGCGCGGGGGCTCGGCGGAGGAGGCGTGGCGCGTAGCCCCGAGACAGCGGGGCCGAGCCACCGTCCGAACACGGAGCCTGGTACCCGCTGGCTCGAGGCGTGTAAGCGCCCAGCCGACGAAGCCGAGTCCCCGCGCCTCGCGCCACGATGGAGCCCGCCAAACGCCCGCGGCGCGATGAAGCCGGAGCAAGCAGCCCGCAGCCAGCCGCCTATTCGACGACGATGCGCCGCTCCGCCCGAACGCGATACTGTTTCGCGACCTCGATCTCGAGCTCGACCAGGTAGGGACCAGGCGGAAGCGTCGAGATATCGACTTCGACGGACCGCGGCGACGTCGTCTGGCCGCGCGCCGAGACGTCCTGCACCTGCACGCTCACCGGCTTCGCCTCCTTCCACACGCGAAGCGCGCGCTTGAACCGCTGGGCTTTCGTCGGCTCGTCCACCACCTCCGGCGCCACCGTCACGTTGATGTTCATCAGCTCGCCGGTCGGGTTCGTCCCGTACGCCTCCCAGTAGAACCCGACTTTCCGGTCCGCGCGCACTCGTAACGTCGGCATCGCGTGCGGGATCACCTCCGTGAGGGTGGACGGCAGCGACCCGTACGGCTCGAACAGCAGCAGGTCCGACAGCGACACCCTGACCCCCACCGCGTACGGCGGCCGAATGCCGTACCGCGCGCGGGCACTGCGTCCCACCGAGGGCGATGTCACCTCGGCGCTCATGAGCAGCGGGGCCCAGACGCTGTGCGCCAGGATGACCCCGCGGGATTTGTTAGGCAACGGCACGATCGTCGCGTCTCGCTCCTCGCCGCGCGTCAGCACGAGCGCGGCGCGGACGTCGCTCGCACGCGCGAGCACCGAGTCGCTGCGCAGATCGTACGCGAGCAGCACGAGCGACGAGTCGCCGCGCCGGAACAGCGCCGACTGGTGCTCGAGCCGGAGGAGCGGCATGGCGTACGCCGGGGCATACCGGGCGTGCACGACGCCCGGTCGCGTCGTCCACCGCAGCGAGTCCGTGTTCTCCGGATTGTCGTACACGAATGCGTTAGGCAGGTACGGATACGCCGGGGTCGGCTCGTGGCCGACCGTCGACGACCCGCGACTGCCGAACCCGCCGCCGCTCCGCGACCACGCGCGCGGCCAACTGTAGCGCAGCAGCAGCTCGCGTTCGTCCTCGTCGAACCCGCCTTCGTGCGCGGATGGCGCCTCGGTGATCATCTGCACCATCGTCAGCCGTGCGTAGTGCTCGGTGCGCGCATCGTTCGCCGCCGTCGAGAACAGCGGCCGCGCGAGCCACCACACGCGACGCTCGAACGCCAGCCGCGCCGGGTCGCCGCATTGCTGCGCGCGGTACCTCGGCAGAAGCTCCGTGTCGATCAGGAGCGAGATGTCCTCCCAGTCGCATCGCTCTTTCGCGGACATCCCACGCAGGGCCGCCTGGTACGCACTGTCGGCGCGGACGTAATCCCCCGACTCGTGATACGCGAAGCCCACGAGCGTCCCACACCGCCAGCCGTCCGCTTTGCACGCGAGTGCCGCGGCCACGGCATCTTTCAACCGCCCGTCTTCCGCCAGGTAGCGCACCCGCTGTGATGCCACCCAGAGATTCGCCGGGTTCGCGGCCGCCGCGGAATCCAGCATGCCAATCAGTCGCCCGCGGGCCTCGCGAATTCGGTCCGGCTCCCGCGGCGGCGGTGGTTCCTTCTCGTCGTACCAGTAGCAGAACCGACCCACCTGCTCGTCGCAGGACCCGCTGCCTCGCGACGAACGTGACTCCGGCAGGTTGCTGCGGCGGAACTGCTCGAATTGCACCTGCGCCGCGCGCGCGGCCGTCGCCATCGCGTTCGGATCGGTGAGCGGCGCAGCCGCCCGCGCGGAGTCACGGTCGAACCGCTCGGACCCGCTGCGCACCGAGGTGACCTGCGCGACGCCGCGCGTCCCGGTGCTGACGGCGAGGCTGACACTGCAGACAACCAGGAAACGACTGCTCTTCATGCGATGCTGGTACAGGGTGAACAGGGAAATGTGCCCCAGGGACCGGCCGAGCGATACGGCGGGAATCACGACGCTTTGTCAGGGTCTCATTCACCGGGATGCACCGGGATGTGAAAAGCGGCGCTCGATTCGAGCGCCGCTTCTCCCACCCCGAGGTTGTGCGATTGACTTGCGACCCTGCAACGCCTTCGACGACCCTCGCGATCAGGGCTCGGCGATCTTCACCTTCTTGAACGTCGGCGCCTGCAGCCGAATCGCCGTGGCCGAATCGGTGACGGCTTTCGTGCTCTGAGCGATCGCTCTGACCGCGACATCCACACCCTTGAGCGTGCGGTCGAGGTCGATTTTCGGGGCGCGCGGCGCTCGCTCGCGCGTCTCGTTCGAGATCGGGCGCTCACCATTATCGTTGGGGGGCGTCATTTCCCGCTCAGCGCGCTGAGGGGGTGTCAGACGCACCATTGAGAGTGGGTCTGCGGTCTCTCCGGGCCTGGGCACTGGCGGAGTCACCGCGACAGGCACCGTCGGGACGCTCGCGTTGGCGAGGCTGACGGACCCGGCGGCGGATGTCGGCGCGTCGTTCGCGCCAGTGACGTAACCGCGCGCCGACAAGATTCCAGCGACCATCACCACACCCGCGGCGACCGACATCAGCCTCGTTCGGGTGCTGAACCGCTGCTCGATCGGCACCAGCTCGTCCCGTCCCATGTCCGAGAACCCATGGTCCGTGGCACTGCGGAGGCCGTGCGCAGGCTGTTCGACGATGGCGAGCGATTCGTCGCCTGCGTCACCGGC
>Ga0268265_10001321_pt1 | contig 21265 bp, 16 predicted proteins | sample KBSSwiS52_FD_190355 | JGI IMG/M metagenome (GOLD analysis project Ga0268265, IMG submission 190355) | Switchgrass rhizosphere microbial communities from Kellogg Biological Station, Michigan, USA - KBS Switchgrass S5-2 (SPAdes) (version 2) | ecosystem: Host-associated > Plants > Roots >... | reverse complement strand
CGAGATCACTCTCGACCCCACCAACCCCGACGTGGTCTGGGTCGGCACCGGCGAGAACGTCAGCGGGCGCCATGTCGGCTGGGGGGACGGCGTCTACCGCAGCCGCGACGCCGGCCGCACCTGGCAGCGGATGGGCCTTCCCCGGTCGGAGCACATCGGCCGCATCCTGGTGGACCCGCGCGACGGCAACCGGGTTCTCGTGGCCGCCGAGGGGCCGCTCTGGGCCGCGGGCGGGGAGCGCGGCGTCTACCGCTCCACCGATGGCGGCGACACGTGGACCCCGGTTCTCCAGATCGACGAGAACACCGGCGTCACCGATCTCGAATTCGATCCCGCCAATCCCGACGTGGTCTATGCCGCGGCCTATCAACGCCGGCGCCACGTCTGGGGGTTCCTCGGCGGCGGCCCCGGCTCGGGGCTCTGGAAGTCCGGCGACAACGGCAAGACCTGGCGCCAGCTGAAGACCGGCCTGCCGAGCGGGGACATGGGGAAGATCGGGCTCGCCGTCACGCCCGCCGACCCGTCCCTGGTCTATGCCACGATCGAAGCCGGCGAGGAGGAGCGCGGCTTCTACCGCTCGCGCGACCGGGGCGAGAGCTGGGAGAAGCGCAACGGCTACATCTCCGGCGGCACCGGCCCCCACTACTACCAGGAGATCGAGGCCTCGCCCCTCGACGCCGACCGGGTCTACCAGATGGACGTCTTCCTCCATGTGACCCGCGATGGCGGCGCGACGATGGAGATCCTTGAGACCGGCCACGACAAGCACAGCGACAACCATGCCCTGTGGATCGACCCGGATATCGGCGGGGGCGGGGGCGGGGGCGACCACCTGCTGGTGGGCACCGACGCCGGACTGTACGAGAGCTTCGACGAGGGGAAAACCTTCCGGCATTTCCCAAACCTGCCGGTCGCGCAGATCTACAAGGTGGCGCTCAACAACCGCGAGCCGTTCTACGACATCCTGGCCGGGGTGCAGGACCAGGGCACCCTGCACGGTCCGTCGCGCACCCTCAACCGGGACGGCATCCGCAACCAGGACTGGTACGTGCCGCTCGGCGCCGACGGCTACGGCGTCGCCTTCGACCCACGCGACCCCGACCTCCTCTACCTGATGTTCCAGGAGGGGATGCTCTTCCGCAAGGACCGGCAGAGCGACGAGGGGTTGCTGATCCGCCCCCAGCCCGCTGAGGGAGACGAGCCGGAGCGGTGGAACTGGGACTCGCCGCTGCTGGTGAGCCCGCACCGCCCCGACCGGATCTACTACGGCTCGCAGCGGGTCTGGCAAAGCGACGACCGGGGCGGCACCTGGACCCCGATCAGCGGCGACCTGACGGATGGGCGGCGCCGCTACGAGCAGAAGTTCTTCGGGCGGGTCTGGAGCGTCGATGCGCTGTTCGACCACAATGCGATGTCGAAGTACGCCACCACCACGGCAATCTCGGAGTCGCCCCTCCGGGAGGGGACGCTGGCGGTCGGCACCGACGACGGCCTGCTGCAGGTCACCACCGACGGCGGCCGGAGCTGGAGCCGCGCGGCGGCGATCCCCAGGCTGCCGGCGCTGTCCTTCGTCAACGACGTCGAGATGTCGCTGCACGACGCCGCCACCCTCTACGTGGCCGCCGACAACCACAAGACCGGCGACTTCAAGCCCTATGTCTTCGAGAGCACCGACCTGGGCCGCACCTGGCGCTCGATGGCAGGCGACCTGCCGCCGGGAGCGATCGTCTGGGCGCTGCAGCAGGATCACGTCCGGCCCGAGCTGTTCTTCCTCGGCACCGAGCGCGGCCTCTACGTCAGCGTCGACCGGGGCACCCACTGGCTCGAGCTGGAGGGTGCGCCCACGATCCCGTTCCGCGACGTGAAGCTTCACCGGCGCGATGGCGACTTGGTGGGCGCCACCTTCGGCCGAGGCATCTGGGTGCTCGACGACTACACGCCCCTCCGCGGCTTTGTGGCGGGGGCGATGCTCGCGCAGGAGGGTGTGCTCTTCCCGGTCCGCGACGCTTGGTGGTTCGTGCCCTCCCAGCCGGGACAGGCTCCGGGGCGCCCGGAGCTCGGCAGCGACGACTTCACCCTCCCGAACCCGCCCCACGGCGCCCTCTTCACCTGGTTCCTGCGCGAGCCGCCGACCTCCGCGCACGAGGCGCGGAAGGCCGGCGAGAAAGATCTGCGCGAGAAGGGGGCCGACGTGCCCTTCCCCGGCTTCGACCGGTTGCGGGCCGAAGCGCTGGAGACGGACCCGAGGGTGCTGCTGATCGTCTCGGACGCCGCCGGGCGCAAGGTGCGGTGGATCGAAGGCCCGGCCAAGGAGGGGCTGCACCGGGTGAGCTGGGACCTGCGCGGCCCGGTCCCGGACCCGGTGGTGCTCGACCCGCCGGGCTTCCGGGCCCCCTGGGACCCTCCGCCGGTAGGCCCCCTGGTGGCACCCGGGCGCTACTCGGCAGAGCTGGTGGTGGTGTCGGCGAGCGGAGCCCGTTCGCTGGGTGCGGCGCAGTCGTTCGAGGTCAAGCCGGTGCCGAACCTGCCGCCCGGCACCGACCCGGCGGCGGTGGCCGCCTTCCAGGAGGAGACGGCGGAGGCGGGACGGCGGCTGGCGTCGGCCGCGTCGGAGCTCGGCCTCATCAAGGACCAGCTCCGGCAGATGCGGGCGACGTTGAGTGAGGCCCCCAAGGCGGACCTGACGCTCTACGCCCGGCTGGACGCGGTGGGGCAGGCGGTCGCGGATCTCGAGCGGCGGCTCTACGGCGATCCGGCGCGGCAGAAGCTCTCCGAGCCGGACACCCTGTCGATCGGCGACCGCGTGGGGACGATCCGGTACGGCCACTGGCAGACGCGGCAGATGCCGACCGCGACCCAAAGGCGCGAGCTGGAGATCGCCAAGGCCGGACTGGATGCGCTGGAGCGCGACCTGAAGGCGCTGATCGCGGGCGACCTGGCGAAGCTGGAGGAGGCCTTCGCAGCGGCGGGGGCACTGTGGACCCCGGGGCGGCGGGTGCCGTAGGCCCCGAGCGGGCGCGCTATTTTTCGCGCCACGGTCATTCTCCACCTTCTGCGCGTTGGCGAGCGCGGGCGTCATAGTCGTCGAACCGCCAGCGCTGGTAGGCGTAAAACAGCCACGTGAGGATCAGTGCACCGGCATCCCCGCGACTGCACCCACCCAGGAAGGCGCGGAGGGGCTTAGAAAACGGGTGAGAAGCGCCACGCCTGCGCCGGCCACGACATTGTTGATGACCGCGATCATGCTTGCTGTCGTGCCGAAAAACGCGAGTGCGGGACCAAACCGCAGTGCGGGCGGCTCCATCTCCGGCCAGCGGCCATATTCCGGTGCGAAGCAGCGCTCAGCCTCGGGACCGAGAGTGCGATAGTACCCGCGGATGCGGGCGATTCCGGTCAGGCACTGCATGCTATCAAGCGCGCTTTCGACCAACCTTACAACGGTGAAGATCCCGAGCAGGAAAACCGCTGGCAGCGAGATGGCGGCGAACGGGACCAGCAGGTCAGTGGAGGTTGCGACAAATCCCATCGCAACCAGAGAGCTCGAAAGCGCCATGACATAGAGCGTGCTGCGGGCGGAAGCTTCCGAGTAGGTGGAATTGTTTGCTGTTTGCAGCACGAAGTGCTCCGTAGTAAGAGCCGAGAGCAAAGCGGTCCGCTCCGATTGTTCATCCATCTGCGAGCCCCCTGACTTGCGGGTGATCTGAGGTGCCCGGCCATTCTTCGGTGCGCTCCAACGCCGCGGTTCAGCGCTGCGGCGAGCGCGCGGCGCGTCCGCTGGAACCGCTCGAGCGGCCTCGATGGACTGGTACGGCGAGTCGACGCCTCGGACTGTAGCATGCCGGTGCAACGGCCTACCACTCGTCCGGTCCAGAAGGCCAGAGTGCGCCGGTAGGCCGCTTCGACCTGACGCACCTCCTGCCCGCCGGGCACGAGTTCGCCAAGGCCGGGCTGGATACGCTGGCGCGCGACCTGAAGACACTGATCGCGGGCGACCTGGCGAAGCTGGAGGAGGCCTTCGCGGCGGCGGGGGCGCCATGGATCCCGGGGCGTCGGTGCCGTAGGCTACGCCTCCTCCGGAAGAGCCTTGCCGCTGTGCGCGAGGATCCAAGGAGTTTGGGGACCGAGCCGAAGAGCCTCGGGACGGATCCAAGGAACTCGGGGACTGTCTCCAAGACCTCAGAACGAATCACTCAACAACTAAACTGTCCGCTGAACCGGGGCAGATCCAGGCGGGCGTCCTTCCTGACCGCATGAAACAGTGGTGCCAGCGATTTCTTGAGCTTCTCCGGATGCGTTTGCGGATGCTGGCTCAGGATGGCCTGCGGGCCGAGCGGCTCCCTACCCGTGAGTTTCCGTTCCGCCGCGGCGTCGGACTCGATCTCGTACACCAGCCGCCACCAAATCCCGCTACACCTTCGGACTGATGTGACGCCAGCAGGGCAGTTGCAAAGAGCGTGACGGTCTCTTCCGACGGAAAGGCTCTCGGGCTCGGAACCCTTTTTCTTCCTGAGCAACCGGGCACGGTACGCCTCGGTGCGATTGAACCAGGTGCCGCGAATGGGTTCGCCTTCGAGCACGGCCTTGCGCTCCCCGCGGATTGACGGCCCCTGCAGCTTGGCCGACGTATGGCTGACCAATAACATGTCTATCAGGGAAGAGGTTAGATGAAATATATATCAATTTACATACATGTAAGCGCCCGGTGAGCCGCCCTTATTGCGACCGCCACGCCGATTGACGGCCGGGCGAGGACAGGCGTACCCTTTAAGAGCAGCAGTGCAAGCGGTTAGGGGATAGGCTCGGTCAGGAATGGAGCGTTATAAATGCCGCATAATGTTGGGTGGTGGGTGAGGCGGAGGCTAGGTGTCGAGGTGTAAGATGCCACCTACTTGGCAAATACACGACATGGCACGGGAACGTGCACAAGAGGCTTGGATCGATGACATCGGCTCAATCTTCCTCGACGGCTTCGGCCTGCCCGAGGAGCGCGCTTGGAGTGCTGACCGGATTGCCCATGCGCTCGGAAACATTTCGTACCTGGCCCTTGCCTATACCACCGACGAACCGAGCGAACGCAGAGCCGCCTGCGGCTATGCGCTGTACACAGTTCCCCCCGTACCCCTCGGAAATGGCACGTATCTCCTGTGGGAGGACGCGATCTGTCTCCGCAAGAGCGTGCAGCGCAGTGGCGCTCCTCGCGAACTATTCGCAGCCATCACCACACGTAGTCGCCACCAGCCTATTGGATGGATAGGGGGCGGACTCAAAACCCTCGTGTTATGAGAACATATCGTAAGTTCGGCCACGCCTTTCCGTTTGCGGAAAACTACTCGACGCCTGATGGGCAGGCTGTCATGTCCTTCTTGCGAGCGCAGGTTCGTGAAGTCCGCGAGGTACCGAGTACGAGTCTTGATCTCACCTGCGGTATTGCGCGCGGCATTTATCGCCAAGGTCGGTTGGGCGACTACCCCGTGGACATCGAGAATACGTCGGATATTGAGCAGCAACTCATTGTTTGGGGATTCGACCGTGATAGAGGTGATGCTGTCATCGTCGCGGTGCGGCTGTACGCACAATTTGTGAATGCACCCAATCCGCTCATGCGGTCGATCGAGCCCGGATGAGCAAATCCACTTCAAGGAACTTCGGCACGTGCCTGGCACCTGAAAGGCTGCAATCTGGACGGTTCGGGAAGGGAAATGGACGATGCGGCCAGCGGGTGAAACCGTCCGATCGGCCGGTTCAACCGCCCGCAGAGTAAGTGCCTGGCTATTGTTGAAGGGCACCTAACCCGGCGCCTTGACACTGCTGCTGCCCCTTGCTATTGTCGTTCCAACGACTTCGACAATGGGCGCAACCTGGAGGAAACGATGGCCGTCGTGCAGTCTCGTTCCCTGACCGATCCAGAGTATGTCCTCACGCTGCTCACCAACCGGATGAGCCCAGATTCACGGCCTGTTTTCTTGCTTGGAGCTGGATGCTCGAAGCAATATGGTCTGCCCAGCTTCCGCGACCTGCTGCTCGCTCTCTGGGAGGACTACCTTCATTACTCTGGAGATGGGAGAAGCACGGAGGAGCTTCGCGAGGGGCTCGAAAAACTCTGGCAAACTCTCGGTCCCAAAGATCGCAAAAACATTCTCAAGAGTTATCTTGGAGGGATTCGAGGGAACGAATGCCCGGGTTATCTCCGTCTGGCTGGCCTCGCAGAATCCGGTAAGTTGAAGGTGATCGTCAACATGAACTTCGATACCCTGCTGGAGGACGCCCTCGACCATCGCAGGGTGAAATATCGAGTTTCTACAAGCTTTCAAGAACCCGAAGGCGAAGACCTGTTGATATACAAGCCTCACGGTTCGATCGGAGAGGTATTTCAGGAGCCTAAACGTCTCGCATCTGGATCCAGGACGCGGCTCTTGAATGATCTGATCCTAGACATTGCCAAGGGGGACCTTTTCGCTGATCCGGAAGAGCAGGAAAAGGCTCAGAAACTCTTGACGGGCCATCATGTCGTGGCTCTTGGCTATTCAGGCGTGGATGCCAAGATAGATGCGACGCTGCTTGGCTTCCCCAAAGCCGACGACCCCCGCAACCTCAAGTTGTTCATCATCAACCTGGAATCGCCTGACCCCCGCTTGGTCATGGCGCAGGAGGAGCGTGGATCGCGAGGTCTTTCCATCTTGGGTGAGGAAGGGAGTTTTGAGAGCTTCATGGAAGAACTCGAGAAGGCTCTGGAGAAGTCTCCTGGTCAGCGCCTTGCAGAGGAGCCAACGAGCGACGCGGCTCTTTGGGGTACCTGGGAGGCTTCGACCCGGGCCGAGAAGACCGCTCTCGGGCAGTGCATCAAACTCGCTCAGATCCTCGGTTCGGGCCTCGCAGGTCAGGAGATAAGCGACTTCGATCTGGAGAAGCATGGGTTGCAGGTGTATTTCAATTGTCGCCTTTTGGCCCGCCTCGCCGGCATCCGACTGACCTCTCCGGAAAAGCATGTCCTTCAATGTGCGGCGCTTCTGCATGATCTAGGTCAGCTCTCTACCAGCAGAGTGGAGGAGTCCGGAGGAGACAACCCTAACTTGAAGCGGCTGGAGAACCACGGAGAAATCACCGCGTTATTGATTGAACGCAGAGTCCCTCGCGGCAGCGCTCTCCGGGAGAATCTGGTTCCCGCATCGTACGGAGAAAAGTGCAGGGGTGCAACTGTCGAAGCGATCCTCGGAGCAATCCTGCTCCTTTGCCGGCGCCACACGTTCGGCTTCCCTGCTTTGGAGGAGGAGGGTCGAGCGGAGGAGGTCTTCGTCGGCAACTGGCCTGTACCACTGCGCAAAGGCTTGCTGCTAGCCATGTTCGCCCTCGCCGAGGAACTGGTTGGAGATCAACCCCTGCTCAAGAGCCTCGAGGCATATCTCGATGTTATCGCGCTCATGGAAGATCCTATCCCCGCTTTGAGTTGGCGATGGAGACGTGATCGCTTGCTGATATCGGTGGAAGGGCGAGCGCTCCGCTGGAAGCTGCTAGATAGAGCTCACCTCTACCCCAACCTTTCTGGATCTTTCATAGTAAGAATTCTGGGCTTCCTGGAGCGATTCAATGAGGCTGTGGCCATGGCTGGACGTGAAAGCCGGTGTGTCGGGGTCGAGCCGGACACGGGACCGCGAGTGGATGAGGATCGCGTTCAGGAAGAGCTGAAGCAGTATCTTCGGGCCAGTGCCGAAGAGGCGCTCTCCGAGTCGGCAGGGAGTGTCGAGCCCGGAAGCGCCGGAGAATTGCCAGATCTCTTGGACCTTCTCGCCATCTACACGCTTAGGGCAGGAGATGGCCAACCTTGGCTGCCGATCGAATCGGACGCTGTACGGGCTGTGCTTGAACGCGTCTGCCCCTTCGAAGAGGCCGTCCCCCGCAACCTGCTTCTGCTTTATTTTCTGGCTCGAAAGCGGGAAGCGCCAAGCTCCTTGGAGAAAGCTTTCATTTCAGGATTCGAAGACATCATCTATCCCGCGTGGCGGTTCGTGGCTAGGCAATGGCGCAACCGGACTGCGATCATCCCGCTGGCGACCTTCTGTCTGGACATGGGCTCGTCCCGATTCCGGGCTGAGGCTCTGGAGGGAATTCCCCTTCTCCTGGAAGCGCATGTCCACAGGTTGCATGACGGCAGGGTGCATGCTCATGACGAGTGCACCTTCTGTACATCGCGTCTCCTGACCACCTTCTCGAATGCTCGCCTTCTGTTTTCCGAAGAGGCTCTGGAGAAAATGGCCCCGGGACCTGGATCAGGGCTTGATCTGACAGTCGCGGGGTTTTTGCAGCATTTCCTGAAGAGAGATTCCAATTCGGCGGCTTGGTGGGGATTCGGAGGAGAGAGCACAAGACTTCGGGCTCCCGATTATCTGGCCTGGGCCGCACGGGCTCTCGCGAGGTTTCTGGCGACCGACGATGCGATTCGTTCGCGCTCGGGAGGGGAAAGAGGTTGGCTTGAGAATCTTGAAGGGATCGAGCGAAGCGACATTGATAGGCTGCTTCAAGAGCGATGGAGGGCACTCCTGGCAGTCAAGGAAGAAGACTTGGTGTCGTCCAACGTCGAGGTGATCCGCACACTGGCTTTGGGGCGCTTGGCAGGAGCCTATCTCGAATTGGACACCTGCCCGTCGGAGATTCGTGATCGGGCACTCGAGGGAAGTCGGTCCGACGAATTCGTGGAAAACCTCGGTCGCGTGTCCAAGTTCCTTGCGGGGCCCTTCAAGAATGAATGGCTCGCCGAGCGGCTCCACCTGATGCCGGTCGATCTGGTACGCGACAGCTTGGCACCGGATGAGGGGTTGGTCCGACAACTCGTTGACCTGTATTTGCAGAGCAAGGATTCACCGGCCTGGGTCCGGCGGGGGCCGGACGCCGGGTCCTGGGGGTTCGAAAGCAGGCACACCGAGCAAATCCTGTCGTCGCTCGTGGCCTTCTGGCGTCATGCCTTTCTCAGCCCCAATCGTGGTCGCTTCGATGCCGCCTTCCGAGAGGCCATAGAGAACCCCAACGAGAGCACGTTACGGCGGTGAAGAGAGCGGAATGATCGAAGCCCAGCCAGTTGGGAATTGTCCTCCATCGCCTTCCGTCGGCGGGTGCCCCTAGGCCCGGCCACTCGTCCGGTAGAGTTCCAGGACCATCGGCCGCACAGGTGTCTGGCGATGGTTGAAGCTCCAGTCCGATCCGGCGATTACTTGATTCCGCCGCTGCGAACGTACACGAACCCCCGGTATCCCGCGAGCCTCGGATCGGGCGCGTAGGAGACGCGAAGTCGATACTCCTCGTCCTCGTCGAGAGTGAAGAACGACCGGTCCAGTTGGTACAACCCGTGCCGGTCATCCCACCCCCACCAGATGAAATCGCCCAATCGTCCGCTGACGTCCACGACCGGGCGATTCTGCGAGTCGATCAGCTCGAGCTGAAGGTGCCCGTCGAACTGTTTCGTGTCCCGCTCCAGACCCTGGTCGGGATCAAGAATCACGAGGTACACGCCGCACGGCCGCCCGATGTCGGTCAGGCCGGACAAGCGATACTCCAACTGGTGCGCGGTAGCCAGATCGAGGTCGTGCATGCTGATGCTGTAGCCCCGGATCGGAAGTGGGCTCCACCACGAGATGTCTTGAAAGTTGCCATCGCCCCGATGGCTCGGCACGGGAGGAAGGAGCAAGCGACGGGCGAGAAAGAAGCAGCCGAGCAGCAAGACCGCCATTACCGCAATCTTGACTGCCCGACGCTTCCGCATTTCGTCAGCCTCGCCGAAGTCTCGAACATCCTTCATTCCTCAACCATCTCAGTCATTTCGATGTCCTCGCACCTCGTAACAGAGCTCCACCATGCCGTTTTTGTACGCTTTGACCTCCGCCAGATGGAGGGCGATGTCTCTATCGAGCTTCTCGAAGAATGGGATCCCATCACTAATCAAGATCGGCAGGATCGAATAACGAACCTCGTCGGCCAGCCCGAGACGAAGGCATTGGGCGGAGACTGCACCGCCTCCAACAAACCAGATGCTACGGAATGTGGGCCGCAGGTGCCCGTTCACGAGCTGCGCAAGATCGCCTGAGTAGAAGTCGACGGTATCCCGGACCCGCGGCAGCTCCCGACTGGTCAGGACGAAGGTAGGTTTATCGCCGTACGCCCACCCCAACCCCTGGGCTTCAAAACGAAGCGCGGTCTCATAGGTTCGCGATCCCATGACGTAGCAGTCGATCGTCTTGAGGAAGGCCTCGACGAATCCTGGATCCATGGTGTCGCCGTCTACGAATTCGTCCGAGGTCTCGAGCCAGTCGACGCTCCCGTCCTTGCGCGCGATGAAGCCGTCCAGACTCGCCGCCATGTGGATCGTTACGCGAGAATCAGCGTATGCCATCGTGTTGCCTTCCCGTCATCGGCCGGTTGATCGAGGGCTTCCCAAAGTGTTTGGATTCGACCTGCTCTTCTTCCTCCTCCTCCGGTGGTTGCCAACCCGAGTCTCGCTTGCTACCAGCCTTAGCCGAGCTGCTCGGCAAGCGCGACAATGATGCCCTCAGGCCCGCGGATGTAGGCTAGCCGGTGCGTGTCCGCGTACTGCATTTCGCCAATAAGCTCGGCCCCATGGGCGCGCATGCGCGCAACGACAGCGTCGATGCCATCGACGGCGAACATGACGCGACGGATGCCCAGCGTGTTCATCGGCGCGTCCACGGGCCCAAACCTGATCGCGTTGGGCGTGTGGAACTTGTCCAGCTCAATGCCCTGCCCATCGGGAGTCCGCATCATCGCGAGGGTGGCCCGGACATCCTTGAGCCCGATCAGGTTCCCGACCAAAGGCCCTTCGACAGTCGTCTCGCCCTCGAGCTCGAGGCCCAGTTCGATGAAGAACGCCTTGGCCGCTTCGAGATCGTCGACAACGATGAGGACGTTGTCCATCCGTTTCAGCGCCATATCCTTCCCTCCCTCGCTAATGCGATTGAGTGGCGCATCTTTTCTGCAGCAGGGCTACCAGCCGGTATCGCCTGGTAAAGCGGGGCAACCGTCGCTCTCCCAGTGCGAGCTCACTCAATCCGGACTGCTCGTGGCAACCTGACCTCTGCCTCTGCCAAACCGATTGGCTGCTCAGAACCGGCGCGAGGAACAAGAGCGGTTGCCTGCCTATCGCTTTGCGCCGCTGAGGGTTAGCCATCTTACGCTGCCTTTTTATCAACGTCAACGCGATAGTGCTTCAGGCATAATTCTACTTTGTCAGATCCCGGGCGGGGGTGGCGCCCCTTGCGGGCGCAGGCCCGTAGCCCCGGGTTTCAACCCGGGGGCCTGTTCGCATTGTCTCGTTGCCGCGCCCCTTCAGGGGCGATGGCACGGTGGTGGAGGAAGGCCGCCCGTGCGTGGATCTCGCGGTGAGAGGGCTGTGCCGCTCCGCCCTCGCCGCCCCTGAAGGGGCGTGGGTCGGATGGGCGCCTGGAGCCCCGGGTTGAAAACCCGGGGCTACGCGCCCGCGCCCACAAGGGGCGCCACCCCCACCCGCCATTGGATGAGATCCATGGTCTGACAAAATAGAAATAAGCGCTCCGCCGTTCTTCCCGAAGCTCCGTCAGCTCCGAGGTGGAGCCAAAGCCAGGATCACTTCTTCTGCCACTTGCCTTCGCCGCCCGCCTCGAACACGCCGACGCCGCCAACCGCGCCGTTGAACTGGCCGACGGGTGTGCCGCTCGCGTTGAACCAAGTGATCTGGAGGATGCCGGGACCCGAGGCGATCCCCTGAGCGTGGCACGAGGTGACGTTGTTGAAGAAGGCATCCCATGTCGAATAGGCCGTGTACATGAAGCCCACTCCGCCGCCGCTGTAGGCAGGGCCGCCCCAGATGGTGTTGTCGTACTGCAATGGCTGGCCATCCGGAGAACACTTGCACTTGCCCCAGACGAGGAGGTTCACGGAAGCCTCCGCACCGATCGCCGTCACCTCCGCGCCGGCGCCGCTCCAGCCCGAGTCGGAGTGCTTCCGACCGGAGTAGGAGTCCTTCCGACTGCAGTAGGAGTCGCGCCGACTGCAGTCGGAGCCACTCCGACGCGAGTAGGATTCGATCCGACTCAAGGAGGAAGCATTCCGACGGGAGTAGGATTCGATCCGACTTAAGTAGGATTGAATCCTACTGCCGTAGGATTAGCGCCGACTTGAGTAGGATGCAGTCCGACCGCAGTAGGATTAGATCCGACTCAAGTAGGAAGCACTCCGACTCGAGTTGGCTTAGGGCCGACTAAAATAGGAGCGAGGTGCGCTCACCGCACCAGCCTCCACGTCCTCGTGCTCCCGCCTCCGTCTCCAGCGCCCGCTCGGGGTCCTCCTGCTGTAGCGGGAAGCCCTCTCCCCCGGCGCCGCCCGAGAGCCGTCTCTCCGGCGGCCATGCCATGTTGTGCAGAGATCGTCCACTTCCGCCTCTTTCATCCTTCTTCTCGGATAGCTCTCAGTCGCCGGATCGGTTTGCACGCTGCAACAAATTTGGTGTTGTGCGCAAATTTGCGCGCCGCTGCAAAAGCAAAGAGACTTTTTTTGAGGAAGGGGCTAGACATTCCTGCTGATCTTTGCGTACACTTCTCCTGGAGGCAAGGAACGGGGCGGTCTGCCTGTTTCCCAATCGGTAGGCGAGCTCGGGAATCACGGAATGTTAGTTCTTTGGTCTTAATCTTCCAGCGCCATGACGGCCTGGATGTTCTGGAAAGGAGTAGTGGTATGCCTTACAGCACGCATGGCGATTTTCTGAACGCCAGCGACAAGCTGCTCGCTGCGGCGAGGGCCAACGCAGGGCAGGCGGCGGTCGATGACCTCCGCTTGGAGCTCGAAAAGGATACGACGGGGGCCCGGGAGGCGCAGGCGCGGCGGAATGTGCACAAGGCCGCGATGCAGCAGGCCTCTCGCGACTTCGACGTCGCCATGGAGTCGGCGAGGAAGCTCTATTCCCGGCTTCGCCACATGCTGATCGGGCTGTTCGGCCTGAGCGCGGAGAAGCTGGCCGAGTTCGGGCTCCAGCCGTTCCGGCCGGTGCCGTTGTCGACGGAGAAGAGGGTGCAGCGTTTTCTTGAAAAGGAGGAAAAGGAAAAGCCGCCTGTGAAAGGCCAGTCACCCACCCAGGCGGCCAACTCCCAGACCGAATCCACGAGCTAGGAGCACCTGAAGTATAGCCTGAAATCCCCTGGGGGGCGCCGGCCGGCGCCCCCTTTCTTGTGACTCAACGAAAAGGAGAGCCGGCGCCGACACGCCCGTCCGCCCACCTGTCCAGCTCTCGCGTCATTATTCTGGACAGATCGGACTTCTTTGTCCAGATCTTCCGTCGCACCGCGACAGGAAAAACGGTTTCATCGATCTGGACGTAAAGGAGCTGTCCTGATTTGACGGGTTGACACCGTATCGCGGCGTTCCTAGAATCAGGCCCACTCAGACAGGGGGACATTGTTTGCGGTATCCCTCGATCCTCGTCCTTACAGCCCTTCTCGCCGCCTGCGGCGCCGCGCCGGCTCCGCAGGGTGCTGCTTCCGTGCCGGCGGTTGTCCAGGAAAAGGCGCCCGCAGGATCTCCTCCAAGCCGGGTCGTTCCCCACGAACGGTGGGCGGATGCCGTCCTCTACTTCGTCATCACCGACCGCTTCGCCGACGGCGACACCCGCAACAACCGGCAGGTCAACACCAAGGCCAAGGGCACGTTCCATGGCGGCGACCTGGCCGGCCTGCGTCAGCACCTGGATGAAATTGCGGAGCTGGGCGCGACCGCGATCTGGATCACCTCGCCGGTCGACCAGATCGACGGCTTCGTTACCGGCGCCGGCTTCCCCGACTGGGGTTATCACGGCTACTGGGCCGACGACTTCACGAAGATGGACCCGCGCTTCGGCTCCGAGGAGGAGCTGAAGGCGCTGGTGGACGACGCCCACGCCCGCGGCATCAAGGTGCTCCTCGACGTGGTCTACAACCATGCCGGGTACGAGTCCAAGTACGTGACGAACCCGCGGACGTCCGGCTGGCTGCGGGTCGGCGGCACCTGCGGCATGGACGACCTGACCTCGTGCCTGTCGGGGCTTCCCGATTTCAAGACCGAGCTTCCCGAGGTGGCCGACTACCTGATCCAGGCGCATCTGGACCGGGCGGCCCGGGTGGGTGCGGACGGCTACCGGCTCGACACGGTCAAGCACGTGGACCACCCGTTCTGGCAGGAGCATCGGAAGCGCACCCGCGAGAAGATGGGCAAGGATTTCTTCCTCGTCGGCGAGGTGTGGGGGGGCGACGCCAAGTCGCTCGATCCCTGGTTTGCCCCCGACGAGATGGACGCCGGCTTCGACTTCTCGTTCCAGGGGAGCGTGCTCGGCTGGCTTCAGGGGCGCGGGCGGACCGTGGCGTTCGACAAGTACCTGAAGTCGCGCGAGCAGGTGCGCGCGGGCCACTACCTGTCGCAGTACCTCTCCTCGCACGACGTCAAGGGCGCGCTCGCGATCCTGGAAGGCGACCGGGAGCTGTTCCGCCTCGCGGCTCTCCTCCAGATGACCACGCAGGGCATCCCGACGATCTACTACGGCGAGGAGGTCGGCCGGCCGGGCGGCGACTGGCCGGACAACCGCGGCGACATGCCCTGGGGGGAGAAGGACATCCAGCCCGGCGCGGGCCTGCCGCGCGACGAGGCGCTGCGGGCGGACTACAAGCGGATGATCGCCATCCGCCGCGCCCACCCGGCGCTCTCGCGGGCGCCCCACACGAGCCTCGCGAGCGACGGGGACGTCCTGGTCTTCCTGCGCCGGGACGAGGGGACGAAGGACGCGGTGGTCGTGGCCGTCAACCGGGGCTCGGCTCCGGCCACGGCATCCTTCGACGTCCCGGCCGAGTGGGGCGACTCGCAAGCACGCGACTTCTGGAAGGACGAGGACGTGCCGCGCTCCGGCGGCCGGATCGAAGTCACCGTCGGACCTCGGGATGCGCGCATTCTCGGGGTGGCTCGTTGAGCGTTCCTACCCCGAAGGGTGGCGCCGGGAGCCCGGAAATCCGCTATCAAGCTCTTCAGGGAGATACGCCCCCATGGCCGGAGTGACCTTCGAACACGTGAAGAAGAGCTACGGACCGGTCACGGTCATCCAGGATTTCAGCCTGGAGATCCGGGACAAGGAGTTCATGGTGCTGGTCGGGCCGTCGGGCTGCGGCAAGTCCACGGCGTTGCGCATGATCGCCGGCCTGGAGGAGATCACGGCCGGCAGGGTCCTGATCGGCGAACGGGTGGTCAACGACGTGCCGCCCAAGGACCGCGACATCGCCATGGTGTTCCAGAGCTACGCGCTCTATCCGCACATGACCGTGCGGGAAAACCTGGAGTTCGCCCTGAAGATCCGCAAGACCCCGAAGGAGGAGATGGACCAGCGGGTGCGCGAGGCCGCGGACATCCTGGGCATCACCGAGTACCTGGACCGCAAGCCGAAGCAGCTCTCCGGCGGCCAGCGCCAGCGCGTGGCCCTGGGCCGCGCCATCGTGCGCAAGCCCGCCGTGTTCCTGTTCGACGAGCCGCTCTCGAACCTCGACGCCAAGCTGCGCGTGCAGATGCGCGCCGAGATCACCAGGCTCCAGAAGAGCCTGCAGACCACGACCGTCTATGTCACCCACGACCAGATCGAAGCCATGACCATGGGGCACCGCATCGCCATCATGAAGACCGGCGACCTGCAGCAGGTCGGCACGCCGCTGGAGGTCTACGAGCGGCCGGCCAACCTGTTCGTGGCCGGCTTCATCGGCACGCCGCCGATGAACTTCGTCCCGGCCACGATCTCCGGCAACCGGATCGTCGCCTCCGGCTTCGAGCTGCCCCTGCCCGGGGGGCTCGCCGCGGCCGGAGACGGCCGGAAGGTGGTCGTCGGCATCCGGCCGGAGAACGTGCGCGAGGCGTCGCGGGGGGGCGAAACGGTCAGAGTCAACGCCAAGGTGGATTTCGTCGAGCCTCTGGGCCACGAGGTCATCGTGCATGGCCGGGTCGGGGACGACATCCTGGTCGCCAAGCTCGACCCGCACCGGGCTCCCGAGATGGGCTCCGACATCGGGCTCGAGATCGAGCTCGGCGCGCTCCACCTCTTCGACGCGGCCACCGAGCAGCGCCTGACGGCATAGCTTCAACCAAGGAGGAACCCGCATGAGATCCGGAATCGTCCTGCTGGCCCTGCTTCTCTCCGTGCCGGGTATTACCGTCCAAGCCCAGGCTCAGAAAGAGATCGTGGTCTGGCACGGCTACCGTGGCGGCGAGAAGGCGGCCTTCGAAAAGGTTGTCAATCAGTTCAACCAGTCGCAGAAGGGGATCAAGGTTTCGACCCTGGCCGTGCCCTATGACGCGTTCGCCGACAAGATCACCGCGGCCGTGCCCCGCGGCAAGGGGCCGGACGTCTTCATCTTCGCCCAGGACCGCCTCGGCGGCTGGATCGCCGCCGGCAACACGGTCGAGCCGCTCGACTTCTTCCTCGACGACAAGATCAAGGGCCGCTATCTCAAGGCCACCATGGATGCCATGACCTACCAGGGGAACGTCTACGGCCTTCCCCTGAACTTCAAGGTCATCACGCTGATCTACAACAAGAAGCTCATGCAGACGCCGCCGAAGACCTCGGCCGAGCTGGTCGCGATGGGCAAGAAGCTGACCGGCGCCGGCCGTTTCGGGCTCGCCTACTGGCACTCGGACTTCTACTACCACGCCGCGCTGATGAACGGCTTCGGCGGCGGAGTCTTCGGCGCGGGGCGCAAGCCCACGATCAACTCGGCCCCGAACATCCAGTCGCTGGAGCTGCTCAACAAGTGGATCGGCCAGAAGTTCATGCCCGAGGAGCCCTCGACGGCCCTGATCACCGCGCTGTTCAACCAGGGCAAGGCGGCCATGGTCTTCTCCGGCCCCTGGTTCCTGGGCGAGGTTTCGAAGGACATCGACTACGGGCTCGCGCCGCTGCCCACCCTGAGCGAGGCCGGCGGCAAGCCCATGCGTCCCTGGATGACGGTCGAGGGCGTGTACATCGCCGCTCCCTCGAAGAACAAGGACGCGGCTTTCGAATTCATCAAATATGTGACCGATACGCCCGCCTCCAGGGTCCTGGCGCTCGAAGGGCGGCAGACCCCGGCCAACAAATCAGTCTATTCGGATCCCCAGGTCGCCAAGGACCCGGTCCTGGCGGCCTTCCGCAAGCAGGTGGACGTGGCGGTGCCCATGCCCAACTATCCTGAGATGAGCATGGTCTGGTCGCCGGTCACCACGGCCATGAACACGATCACGAAGAAGACCGCGACCCCGAAGCAGGCCATGGAAATCGCCCAGAAGGAAGTGGTGGAACGCATCGCCAATCTCCAGAAGAAATGAAAGACGCTCCCCCCTCCCACCGCCGCCGGTTTCTGATCGGCTTGACCATCGCCGCCCTGATCGCGGTTTTCCTCGGCGCAGCCCTGCTCGCGGCAGCGCGTGCCGGGGAGAGCCGCGAGCGGTCCGAGCGCCGGTCGGTGGTGACTCTCCTGGCCCTGGCGCAGTTGATCGACCGCGCCGGCGGCGGAGCCCCGGCCGCCGAAGAGCCTTCCTTCGGGCTCGGGGAGGAGCTGCCGCCGATCGAGGGGGAGGAGGCCGTTCCTGAGGCGGTGGAGGAGCCGGTAGAAGATCCGGGCGTGGCCGTCCGCCGCGCCGTGGCCGCCTTTGCCAAGGCCCATCCGGAGGTGAAGGCGGTCCGCGTGGTCGGCTTCGAAGGCATCCGGCTCGAAGCGTCCACCAATCCAGAGGATAAAGCCCCCCGGAGGCTGGAGCGGGAGGAGAAGCCGCTCTACGACCTCGGGCAGAAGCTGCGCGCGGCCGTGGCCGGCAACCGGGAGGGACTGGAAGGCGCGGCCCGCGCCGAGGAGGTCGCCGTCGAGCGCCTGCCCGGCGGGCTGCTCCGCCTCTCGGCCCCGGTCGAGCGCGCGGGAGATGTCACCGGCATGGTGCAGATGGACACGGACCCGGCCGAGGTCCGCGCCGTCTTCCCCTGGCTCCCGGCGCTCCTCGCCTGGCTCGCGCCGGTCGTCCTCTTTGTCCTGCTCTCGTTCGTGCTCGGCGAGCGGCGGGCGCTCCTCGCCGCGGCGGCGGTCGTGCTCCTGCTCGGCACGCTCCTGGCACTCCGGGCCTGGTCGCGCCGCGAGCTGGAGGCGGAGCGCCGGACGACCGCGAAGACGATCGCCGGGGCCGTGAAACAGGAGGGGGAGCGTGCCGGAGCTCTGCTCGCCGAGCTGGGTCTGCCGGCCGACCCGCCGCTCGCGCCCGAGCTGTGGGATGCCAACCTCTACCGCGAGCCCCGGGGCCTGATCCGCACCGGCGGGGTCGTGGACGAGGGCCGGCTCGGTGAGCTCGTCGGAGCGGACGCCGGCCGCCTGACCCGCTCGGTCGTCGTGCTCGCCCTGATCGCGCTCGCGTTGCTCGCTTTCATCGGCTGGGGCTGGGCCGCGCGCACGGGGGCCGCACTCGTGCGGTACCGCTTCGCCTATGCCTATACCCTGCCGGCCATGCTCGGCATGATCTTCCTGGCCATCTTCCCGTTCTTCTACAGCGTCGTCCTGTCGTTCACCAACGCCAACATCTACAACACCGATCAATCGGTTTTCGAGACCTGGATCGGGCTCGATAATTTCATCGACATCCTGGGCGATTTCAGCGTGGTGCACCGGACCGCCGAGGGGCTGGTCTGGGACTATCAGAACTTCTACTGGACGCTGGGCTTCACGCTCGTCTGGACGGTCACCAACGTCCTGCTCGGCGTGACTCTCGGGCTGCTCCTGGCGCTCGCTCTGAACACCAAGGGGCTCGCCCTGCGGGCGGTCTACCGCGTGATCCTGATCCTTCCCTGGGCGCTGCCGACCTACATCACGGCGCTGGTCTTCAAGGGGATGTTCCACAAGCAGTTCGGAGTGATCAACCAGATCTTCCAGATTTTCGGCGCCGATCCGATCGCCTGGTTCGACCGCCCGCTGACCTCGTTCCTGGCGGTGCTGACCACGAATGGCTGGCTCTCCTTTTCGTTCATGATGGTGGTCTCCCTCGGCGCCCTGCAATCGATCCCGGCGGACCTCTATGAAGCGGCCCGGGTGGACGGCGCCACCCGCTGGCAGCAGTTCAAGGCGATCACGCTGCCGTCGCTGCGGCCCGCGCTGGTGCCGGCGATCATCCTTTCGGTCATCTGGACGTTCAACCAGTTCATCGTCATCTTCCTGGTCTCGGCCGGCGAGCCGGGCCGGGCGACCGAGATTCTCGTCACCCAGTCCTACAAGATCGCGTTCGAGCAGTACCGGTATGGTTACGCGGCCGCCTACGCGATGGTCATCTTCGTGATCCTGCTCGCCTACGGCACGTGGCAGAACCGGGTGACCAAGGCGACGGAGGCGATCGGGTGAAACGGAAGCACCTATCGCACTGGCCGATCCACCTCTTCGTTCTGATGATGGTGATCGTGACGCTCTATCCCGTGCTGTTCGTCATCACGATCGCTTTCTCCGGCGGCCAGACCCTGAGCATCGCGGACCTGCCCCAGGACCCGACGATCGCGGACCGGCTGCGGGCGATCATGCCCTGGCCGGAGAACGTCTCGACCGAAAACTTCCGTTCACTCTTCGCCGACCAGCCGTTCGCCCGCTGGCTGCTCAACAGCATCGCCATCTCGCTGGCGACGACCGTCGTGGGCGTGTTCCTGGCGAGCACCGCGGCCTATGCGTTCTCGCGGTTCCGCTTCCCGGGCCGGCGCGCCGGTCTGATGATGTTTCTGGTGTCGCAGATGTTCCCCGCGACCCTGATGCTGATCCCACTCTACATCCTGATCGTGCAGGTGCTCGGGCTGGAATCGAGCTACGTCGGCCTGGTGCTCATGTACGCGCAGACGGCGATCCCGCTCTGCGTCTGGATGCTGAAAGGTTATTTCGACACCATTCCCAAGGAGCTGGAAGAGTCGGCGCTGATCGACGGCGCATCGCAATCGACGATCTTCTTCCGCATCGTGCTGCCGCTGGCCAAGCCGGCCGTGGCGGTGACGGCGCTCTTCTCCTTCATGACGGCGTGGAACGAGTTCGTGCAGGCCGCGACCTTCATGAACAAGGAGCAGATGTACACGGCCCCGGTGGGCCTGCGCTTTTTCGTCAGCGGGTTCTCGGAGCAGTGGGGCTACTTCGCCGCGGGCTCGATCATCGCGGCGATCCCGGTCGTGATCCTGTTCCTTTTCCTGCAGAAGTATCTGGTCTCCGGCCTGACCGCCGGGGCCGTGAAAGGTTGAGTCCCAACAAGGAGGTACGTTCATGAATAGAAAGCTTTCCGTGATCCTGGCCATGGGCCTGCTCCTCGCCGGCATGGCCTCCGCCCAGAAGGTCTCGTTCAAGGACCCGACGGGCGACGACAACGGGCCGGGCAACTACACCTACCCGACCGACGCCGTCTACAAGCGCGGCTCGTTCGACATGACCGGCTTCGACGTCGAGGCCAAGGGCGGCAAGGTCGATTTCGACGTGACGCTCAACTCTCCCCTGGAGGACCCGTGGCGCATGGGCGGCGGCTTCTCTGTGCAGATGATCTTCATCTTCATCAACAACAAGGAGGGCGGATTCACCGACGGACCTCCCGGCACCAACATCCACTTCGCGCCGGGCAGCGAGTGGGACCACCTGGTGATCCTGTCGCCGCAGCCGCCGGGCACGGTCAAGAACGAGGTGCAGGCCAAGATGCCCGGTGACACGCAGGCGGCCGTGCATGTACCGAGCCGCACCAAGGGCGCCGGACGCACGATCTCCGGCACGGTCGGCCTCGACGAGTTGGGTGGCGGCGATCCCTCGCAGTGGGGCTATCAGGTGGCCGTGCAGTCCAACGAGGGCTTCCCCGATAAGACCGACCTGCTGACCCGCAAGGTCAACGAATACGAAGGCCAGCACCGCTTCGGCGGCGGCACCGACAGCGACTGCGATCCGCACGTGATGGATGTGCTGGCGGGCGCGGGTGCCGGCGGCGCGGACGAAGCCCAGGCCCAGCACGACATGCTCAAGTACGAGTGCAATCCGGACGGCAGCGCCAAGCAGATGGCCACCATCAAGATGGTCACCAAGCAGTGATCTGAGAGGAGACTTTTGCCATGAGATGCAACAGGGGGTTCGCGATCGTTCTGCTGTGCGTCGCGGCTTCATTGGCCTCGGTGCCGGTGCAGGCCGCCGACGGCCAGACGCTGCTGATCACCGGCGAGGACTACACCAAGTGGCTCTGGGGCACCCAGCGCTACGACGGCAGCGTCTACAAC
>Ga0268265_10001319_pt1 | contig 21279 bp, 46 predicted proteins | sample KBSSwiS52_FD_190355 | JGI IMG/M metagenome (GOLD analysis project Ga0268265, IMG submission 190355) | Switchgrass rhizosphere microbial communities from Kellogg Biological Station, Michigan, USA - KBS Switchgrass S5-2 (SPAdes) (version 2) | ecosystem: Host-associated > Plants > Roots >... | reverse complement strand
GGCATCACGAACGCGGGCACAGGCACGGCGAACACGCTGGCCAAGTGGACGGACACGAACTCGCTGGGCAATTCGACGATCACGGATGATGGAGGAGGAAACATCACTTTTGGAGCCGAAGGTGCTTCAAGCGTGCTACTGCTCCCACCAAACAACCCTATGGGTAACGGAACGGATTTTCAGGTTCAAAGCGGTGCTCCAGGCGTTGATGGTCGAGGTGGAGACATTTCTTTCCTTGCTACCGATGGCACAGGAAACGGTCGAGGCGGTAATTTTAATTTCACAGCAGGTGGAGGCAGCGGAACAGGTGTAGGCGGGAAAATGGTATTTGCAGCGGACGCAGATGATGGCTCGATTAGTTTTTCGGCCACCGGCAACAACGGAGCCATAAATCTTACAGCAGATACCAAGGTGGAGTTCGATACGCCAAGCGTTATTCCGGTTGGGACAACTGACCTTGGAACCTTCGCTAATCGCTGGGAAAACATATTCGCTCGGGTAGGCCATTTCACTGACGGCATGTTCGTCACCAACACCCTGGTCTCGGACGGAGACATTGAGACGACCGGCAACATACAGATTCGCAGCGTGCCGTATATCTGGCCCGTGGCGCAGGGCGATGCGAACACAACGCTCGTCAACGACGGCACTGGCATCCTGACTTGGACTCCGCTTGTGACAACGCTCTCGCAGAACGGAACCAACGGCGGTACGACCGTGAATTTCACCAACAGCCCCACCGTGACTTGGGCGCGAGTCGGAAGCAACTGGACGGCGACGGCGGCTAGTGGCGGTAGCCTTTCAGTGAACGGCACCAACGTCACGACGCCGAACCTGACGAACACCTCGACAGTCACACTGGCCGTCAGCGGCAGCAACATTCTGGCGACGGCAATTGTGCCAGCGGGCACGGCGACCGCCAGTGGCACCGCGAACACCGTCGCGAAGTTCACGAGCAGCACCAACCTGGGGAACTCGTCGATCACGGACAACGGCACGACCGTCGCGTTGACCAGCGGGATAACGACGGTGGCTGGCACGCAGACCAACACCGCGAGCACAACGGCCAATGTGCCTTTCGTGGCTGTGGGCGCTTCGGGGCAGACCAACGATTTGATGCAATGGATGTCGAGCGCAGGGACAAACTATTCTAAGATCAACTCGAACGGGCAACTTCTTTTGCAGGCAGGTACTGTGAGCAAACCAGCAATCGGATGGCTTGCAGACGATGACGGCTCCGGCACTGGATTGTTTCGTCAGTCTGCTGACGCCATTGGAATAACCACAGGTGGGGCGGAGAGAATTCGGATCACTTCTGGCGGAGCACTTCACACCACTTTTTTCGCCGCAACTTCTGATGGAAATTTTGGCTTCACGTCATCCACATCTCTTGGCGGATCATACGACACTACGTTAGCTCGTGATGCCGCAGCCGTGCTACAGATGGGTGCGGACGCAGCGACGCCCGTCAACCAGGCACTCAAAGCGGCGGACGGCTCCGGCACGGACAAGGCAGGCGCGAACTTCACGCTCGAAGGCGGCCAAGGCACCGGCACGGGCGCAGGCGGCACGCTGTTCCTCGCAACCGCCAAGGCGCGAACCACCGCCTCCACGGCCAACCCTTACACGAATTGGGTTTCCTTGGATGCGAATGGCGTTCTTGCAGCCGGGACAGTGGTGGTGACAAATTATGTTCGGATGCCGTGGACCACGCTTACGATGACCGGCTCGAACGTGTCGAGCATTGACTTCGCTGCGGCCAGCATGTTCAAGGTGACGCTGACGAACGATGCATTCTTTGTCGCGCCGTCGAATCTACCGGGAACCAACTCGGCCCAAACGATTCAAGTGCATGTTTTGCAGGACGCGACGGGCACCCGAACGCTGACGATGACCAACAGCGCGTGGGTCATGGCTGGGTCGGGCACTGCGACGAATGCCGTGGTCGCGCTGAACACCAATGCAAATTCGGTGACCGTGCTGACCTTCGTCACCAGCCCGTTCTCAGCCACGCAAGTTTACGGCACGCTCGTCACCCCCGGTCTATGAACCGTCGTCGCTTCGTTTACTGCGCCGCCACCGGCTTGATGGTGCCTGCGGTGCGGGCGAGCACTCTAATCCCGTTCAGTTTTTGGAGCAGCGGTTGTCCGTTGAGCAGCAACGCCGCGTTCGCGCTGAATGACTGGATCAGCCGCGTGCAAGCTGCGAGCAGCGACGTGACGATTGCCGGGACGCGGGCCGCAGTGGGCTGTTACATCGACGGCCTGATGACCGACGGCGTATGGACGAAGCTGGTGAGGCATAGCATTTTCGCTGGTAACGACCTAAACGCGCTCAAAGCACCGCTGAAGAACGGCGGTCCAGCTTCGGCTGATGTGCTTCCCAACTTCGTCGCTGGCGACTACACGCAGGCTGTCGGATTGCAAGGCGGGAGCACCAAGTACGTGGATACCGGCCTGCCGTGGAACAGCACCGCGGGCAGCATGAGTGACACGAGTTTTCACGCCAGTCTTTACACGCGAACGCTGCAAACCGCAGGACTCGCCACGTTGCAATTCGGCACGGCTGGAGCGGTCTATACGGCGCTCATCATCAGGACCGACGCCAACACGTATTTCTATCTGAACTCGGCGGTCGATACGATTGTGACCTACTCGGACCCTGACGGCATTGGGCATTACATAGGCACGCGGACCGCATCGAACGCAGCGGCGCTTTACAAGAACGGCGCTTCGGTTGCAACCGGCCTTGTTGCCATCGGCGCACGGCTCACGGGAACCATGTTTATCGGGTGCCTCAACAACAACGGTGCACCGACGGCTTATTCGGACGCGATCTTCGAGCAGTATTCTGTCGGTACTGGGATAACTGCCGCCGACGCGACCAATCTGTACAATCGTTATGTGACGCTTAGAAAAGCGCTTCGTCGATGACGCGGCGTCAACAGTTGTTTTGGGCTATCGCCTTTACGCTGTTCTGGATCTCGGTGATGGTGTTGTATGCGATGATAATGAAAGGTTAAAACTATGAAAAAACTACTCATGCTGATGGCGACGTGTGGCACGCTCTCCGCCCAAAGCGTTTCGGTGCGCGTCGTCACCAATGACGGTTCAGTGCAGGCGACGAACACTATTAATGTCCCGGCCATCTACGTGCAGGGAATGCTCGCGCTGTGGGCGGATAACTCGCGCACTCGGACCAATGCAGGGTTGTCGGCGCTGACGTTCAACCAGTTCGCCTCGCAGGAGCTTGGCGACAAGTCGAACGAGTGGAACCGTCGTGGCGGTCTGGACGCAGCGGCAGCATTCGCGCTGACGCAGGGGCAGACAAATCTCGCCATCCCGCACAAGATCGGCGATTTATGGGGCGGGTTAACGCAGGCGCAGCGCACAAACGCCATCTTATTCATTGTGACGGCGGGGCCATTTTGACCTTCCTCGATTACCTTCGGTCGATGTGGTGCTGGGTCGCTGGACATCGTTTTGTCGAGCGCCCTGACGGGATGCGATTTTGCACCAGATGCCGTCGCCATGTGCTTTTGGTCCGCTAAAAGCATCTGTTGACGGCAGCGCAGGCGGGGAGGACACTTGCGGCATGAACGAACAAGCCACGTCAGCCATCAGAAGCGTCTTAAAGCTGGTCGGCGGTGCCCTGATAACCAAGGGTTATACCGACAACTCGACGCTGGAAATCATCATCGCCGGGATCATTGCGGCGGTAGGCGTCGGCTGGTCGATTCTTCATCATTCGACGACCAAGCCAACGTCGTAAAGCGTGCGTCACGCGGTTTATTTCTATTACCCGAATGACGAGCTTGTTCTCTACATCGCCATCATCAGCCCGGATAACAAGGTGCGATTCTTCACCGAGGCGGGCACGGAGGCGGTCAGCACGGCCATTCCGCTGGAGAAGGCGCTTCGCAACGGGCGCTTCGTGCAGCTTGGAGTCACCAACCGCCGGTCGCAGTGCAGCAAGTTCAACTTGGAACGAGGCAGCGAACGGGATCAGTTGCCGCCCGAGTTCATCAACGGACGGCGCACTGTCCAACCGTATTTTGATCCGAACGGCAACAACGGCCTGGGTTGCTGGTGCAGCCATGCAACGAACGGCAACGGCCACACGAAAGTCAACGGCATGAAAAAAACAACACTTCTGTTTCTGGCCCTGCTCTGGTCGCTGGGCGTCAACGCCGCGAACACGAACCTCGTCTGGAACACGAGCGCAGGCGCACTCAGCTACACCGTTTACTCGTCGGTTGGCACTGCGCCATTTGCGCCCATCCTGAATCTCACCGGGAACACCGCGTCGGTGCCGGTGAACGCTACGCTGGTGACGCGCTTCTACGTGACGGCGGTGAATACGGTCGGCGAGAGCGGCCCCAGCAACACGGTGACGAACCAGCCGGGACCGGTGCCGCCGAGCGGTCCGGTCATTACGATGGTCGCGCCGGGCCTTTCCTCGACCAACATCGCCATCGGCCAGAGCGTCAATATCACGGCGCTGATCCAGAACACCGGCGATGCGGATTTCGTTGCAGTGGACGGCGCACTGACGCTGTTGCCGCCCGGTGCGACGCGGGACAGCGGGCCATATATCCACGTATCAATCGTAGTGCCGCCGTTGGTTGTGAGCGCCAAGGGCAGCGTTGCCATCAGCGGGACTTGGACAGCGACGACAGGCGTGGCCACGGGCATTTACACGGCGTACATGGTCGTCAAGAGCAGCACGGGCGTCTGGACGGCATCACCCTACAGCTACTTCATCGTTTCGACTTCGCCTGCGCCGAGCGTGCCTCCCCCACCGCAAAATTTACAAATACAGCCCGCGACCCAAACCCGTTTGGATTTATTCTGGGAGGGCACGCTAACAGCCTTCACCGAAGTCGAAAGAAACGAAGAAAACACTTCTTTTAAGCGTGTAGCTACAGTCGCACCAGGAATCTCGCGAGTGAGCGATAGCATCCGTCGAAGAAAAAATTACGCCTACCGTGTCAGGCAGCGCAATAATCTTGGGGTTAGCGGCTATAGCAACGTCGCGATTTTCGCTGCCCAATAAGCGTAAACGCATCTTCAATGCTCCAGCCCAATTTAATGCGTTGTGCTACAGTTTTCCTATAGATACCGAAATGCACTGCTAATTCAGACAGGCATCCGGTAATTCCTCGCACCGTAAACACGCGATTATTGGTTTTGTTACGCTGCTGCTGAAGTGGCGTTGCCCATCGGCAATTGTCAGGCTCATAGTTACCTTTGTTGTTCGGCCATCGGTCAATGGTCAAACCTGTTGGGCACTCTCCCATGTCAGCTAGAAAAGTTTCAAAGGATGTCTTCCACTGTGGGCAAACGGTGATTCCTTTGTAGGTCTCAATATCGTGTCCCGTAGGCTTGCGGCATCGTTTGAGCATATCAATCCAAGCACGGTAAGTTCGCGATCTTCCTCCAATTGTATGGCCGTGGGTTCTATTTGCTTCGCTGGCTCGGTCGCGCATTAAGCACCCGCAAGATCGTGTCGTTCCGAAGGCTAGGTTTGCGTTCATTGCGATGAACTCAGTTCCGATTGCTCTTCCAAATCGCCGACCGATGAGACAGGTTCTTTTTGGCATGGCATTGGGTCTTTCAATGTTTTTGCAAGTGGCGAGCGTTCCGGCGACAACCGGACGTTCGCTGCGATTCTGTAATCTTTTCGGCTGACAATCAAGCCATTATGGATGAAAGTTCTGGATGGAAAAAGGGCTTAAACCGGACGATTGCCGAGGGCGTTGGAACTCCGAAACGCTGTTTCATCATTTCGAGCAAATGATCGCGCTTCTGAAAGAGCATTACGACACGCGCTTTTCCGAGGTGAAGGACGCCACGGACAAGGCGCTTGCTGCTGTGAAGGAACAGACTGCCGCTGCGTTCTCCGCCAACAAAGAATCGGTGCTCAAGACCGAGGACGCCCAGCGCGAGTATAACGCCCAGCACAACGACCTCACGCGCAAGATGGAGGCACAGGCCGCACGGTTTATCGACGAAAAGCAGTTCGCTCTCGCATTGGAAAGCATCAAAGCCGACATCGGGCGCTTGCAGGAGAGCCGGGCCGCAGGCGGGGAGCGGCGCGTGACGCAGCAGGAGCAGCGGCAGCAATCGAATTTCACCGTGAGCCAGATCATCACCGTCATCTTCGGCTTGCTCGGCGTGCTGACCTTCGGGCTGGCGCTGGTGCAGTTCTTTCTGAAGGGCAGCAAGCCATGACCGCGCCCAGCGTCACGCATCGCCTGAAGAAATTCCCGTTCCTAGCCTCGCGCCCGCTCATGGACCCCGCCCACCCGAGATGCCGCAGCCTACCCATGCCGATCATGCTGCTCGAAGAACTGGAGCCGCCGCCGCGCTACAAGGATTGGGTGCAAGCGGTGAAGGCGAATAATTTACCGTAATAAGTCTCGCTCCTCATTTGCTTCGGAGGTATTGTTGTCGAATGGCGGAACACAATCATGGTGGACAGGACAGTCGGCTTGAGCGTCTCGTTGAGGGCGTTCAGGATGCCCTGTTAGCAACTGAGCGTGCAAACGCCGTGCGGCACATCGAGTTGATGGCCGCACTGGGGAAACCCGACATTTTGGGCCGTCTCAACGCTCTAAGGTCGCGCCTGGACAAGATTGCGAAGGCGCTCAAGACCTTGGACGCAGCAACGTAACCAACAAACGAAAGAGATAAAAATGGCAACAGCTATTGAAACATACGCAGCGAAAGTCGATGCCGCATTCACGGCCATCGCGGAAACCGTCGATTCAATCGTCACCAGCCTGTCCGGTGTGGCCGGCGACGTGGATCGCCTGAAGGCGACAATCAAGCAACTCCAAGAGACTCCGGGGACCATCACCCCCGAAGATCAAGCGTTGCTCGACAAATCCGAGGCCGCGGTCAACCAGATCGCAAGCCGCTTGGCCGGTCTCAAAGAAGCTATGGCTTCATTGGATGCGGCGACTGGGGCAAGCCAATCCATGCCGAACCAAAGCGAACCCTACCCTAACCCGCCTGTCCGCGCCGGACCGATCCTGACCGCGCCACACCTTGCACAAGCATACCAAAGCGAACCTCACCACCGCTCTGCTCTCCGTGACTTGGCTTGCCTCACCTTACAATCAATCACCTAGTTCTTTGAACTCGATGATTGAAAATCTTCCATGCGATGGTCGAAAATCGCCGACGCCAATCAATTTTCCCGCTGCCTGAATCGTAGCGTTCAACAGTCCGGGCTGATATATTCGGGCAATTGAACTTGAAGAACGAACGTCGCTTTCCAACCCTCAGCCATTGCCGGTCGGCTTCTCGTAATCGCGTTTCGTTGAATGCAAACCCGCCTTCGGTCGAGATAATCCCATGTTTTTACTCCGAGACTTGCGAGTGGAGTGAGGCTGATGACACCAGCTTTGAAAAGGTCCGCTGCGCTTTTTCGCGGAGACCTTGGATCAGCTTGATATTTCGCGGCACCAACAATCGCGCCTCGAATATATTCGCCTGGAATCGCCAACTCGCCTTTTGGAGTGCGGTAAACATAACTTTCGATGTCATCACTTTTCTTTTCCTTGCTGCCTTTTCGGGCGTTTGCCTTGCTCTCGACCGATTCACAATTCCATCGATGGAATAAAATCGGAGCGACACCTTGAATTGTCACTTGAACGCGAAACGGTTCCTGCATTGCGATGCCATCGCGAGCGCCGTTTGTTGGAGCTTCACCGCCGATTGAACCGACTATCCTTGGTTTTTCTGTTATCTTCATTGGAACCTTACCACACCAGAGCGTGCCGGAGCTTGGCTTTCCGCACCCAAGCAGTGCCCAGCCCAGCTCGCCACGGGTGTACGCGCTCCCTCCTTCGAGAGTTAAGGCGTGCTGATCTGGCGACCAACACCAGACGAAGAAAGGAGCAAAGTGTTTCGTTTCGATTCATCGGCCTTAAACGATGTGCCCCGATTCAACCAAATCACCGCGCCGATGTCAAGGATTGACGCGATCCCGCCCGCGCTCCAATCTCGCGACATGACCGAAGCCGAAGTACGTGCCCTGCGCGACCGGGTGTACGACCACGTTATCTCCGACATCGGCTGGAGCGCGGTGCGGAAGAATTGGCTGTGCCAGTCTGAGACGGCGTTTCTTGTAGAGCACGACTTCCCCTTGGCAACGCCGCACTCCCAGGAATATATCTTGGAACATCCGCCGCGAACTTCGCGTTGACACGGCCCCGGTGGGCGCGTAAACCTTGGACGTGAACGAGATCATCTTCATCTGCATTCTTCTATGGGTAGGTTGGTGCGACTGGTTAGAATACAAAGAGTCAATCGACAAACATAAGCCAAAGCCATGACTCGCCAACCTGACTCCTTAGCCCGCTTCCCGCTCGTATTCCTCTTGGTCGCGGCGTTCTGCATTGGCCCGGTGGCGTGCAAATCGTTCTACAGCGCGACGGTCAGTCTTACCGGCCTCGTCGATGGCGCGTCCAAGACTTACGCCTCGCTTTACAACCAGGGCCTCATTCCGCCTGAGACAGCCGCCAAGGTGTCGCGGGCGCATCTGGCCTATCGGCAGGCGGCGAAGGTCGCCCAGGACGCGCTGATCTCGTACAAGGCCAGCGGGGGCACAGACAAGGCGGCTTACGATGCGGCGTTCGCGGCCACGTTGCAGGCGGCGACGGCGTTTGTAGAATTAGTCGTTCCCTTTTTCGCGCCACAGGATGCCATAGCCCTGAGAACGCAAATCAAAAAGGCTTCAGCATTGTGAGCGCACAGTCCGCTAAACCAATCCCGCAGCTAACGCCCGAACAGGAGCAGCATTTCTGGTCTCGCTTGGAAAGGATGGACAACGCTCCGAACTGTTGGGAATGGACAGGTAGCCGAAAGAAAAAGCTGCTGCCCTACGGCCTGCTGACGCTAAACCGTCTATCGCTAAAAGCCCATCGCGTAGCTTTCGCCATCGTTACCGGGGCAGATGTAACTGGCAAAATGGTCGCCCACCGATGCGATAATCCTCCCTGTTGCAATCCCACCCATTTGTTTCTGACAGATGACGAAGGGAACAACCACGACAGAGACGCCAAGGACCGTTGGCGTCCGCAGACGGGGCCGATCATCCGCACTCCATCTCCCGGTGAACGCAATGGCAACTCCAAGTTAACCGAGACGCAGGTCCGCGAAATTTTGGCAGCACCGTCCGGGAGTATGCAGATGGCGGCTGACCTCGGAATCTCGTATGCTACATTGAAGCGAATTCGCTCACGAAAACTTTGGAAACACGTCCAAGCCTATGTCTGAAGCCGTCCTCCTCGCTCTGATCCAGTTCGGCATCCGCTTCGGCCTACCAGCGGCGATTGCCTTCTTCCAACGCCTCGGAAACGCACCGACCTTAGATGACGCCATCGACGCTCTTGGCAAAGCCCACGAGAAGTCGTTGGAAGATTACATCGCCGAGGATGCCGCCGCAGCGAAGCTGAAGGCGCTCACCCCGCCCTCACCCCCGCCCGCGTGAAGCCCTACCAACGCGAGCAGCGGCGGTTCAACTTCGCGGAGACCACCCAAGTTGACCCCGCTTACGCCGAGCAGGAGCGCCGGTTCAAACGCTGGCTCGCACGGCGCAAAGACCTCTGGAAAATGCTTTGCAAGCGGTGGTGACGTAACTCGCCTGCCCGCGCCTTGACGTGATGGCTCACAATTCACTCAAACCTCACATTTCTCGACCGCGCTCCAGTCGCTGCGTTCCATCGCTTCCGATGCGGCCAAGAGCACTTTGGCCAAGGCTTCGATGAGGCGCAGCTTTTCGGTCTCGTCGGTCATGGCGTCTCGATAATCACGGTGACGCCTTCTTCCTCGGCGTTGGCACATTTCTCGGAGACGACCTGCCCTTCCAGAACGTCCCATCCGTCGCCAGGAAGGATACCAAGCGGTTGTACCAGCAAATCCTGTAAGCGTTTGAGGCTGCCCCCTCCGGCGTTATCCCAATCCATTGGCCTTCGACTACGCACGACGAATCGGATCGCAAAGCGCGGAGCAGAGCCAGAGCCGCGCGACGTTTCTCTCGGTGCTGGACCGTCCAATGGGCGCCCTTGAGCGCGTTCTGACTCAACGGCAGGTAGCCCTTGAGGTGGATTGTGATTCTTGCCATAGAGATGCGGGTTGCGACGACGCACGGACTCAGACACGTTTTGCGGCACGGATTTCATTGCGGTGCGTTCGTATCTTCGTGCAATTGATCTTCCTGCTTGCAAATCGGACAAACCTCGTTCTCGGCCAGCAATCCCTGCCATTTACAGCGCCAGCACTCGACCGGATAACGATGCACAGTCTTCGCCAGCATCCTCTCCCGCGCCCGCTGCTCCTGCGCGAGCCGGCGCGTCATGTAGTTTCGGGCCTGTTGCGGCGTCCAGTTCACGGTTTGTCTTTGGTTTCGGGATTGTGACGAATCATACTGTTATACAGCCTTGATGTCTGCTTCAGTGGCCCCCGCATTCCCGCCGTTGTCGAGAGTTACAACCCACAGTTCGCCTACGAGCGTTTTGATTTTTTCCTTCACTGTTCCGGTGTTCCCACTCCACGGATGGTCGCCAGTTACCAGCACGCGCAGGCCCGGCTGTATAACAATCTCACTGGAGCCAACGCCGGAATTTCTCAGTGGTTGGCCTTGATACTTTTGGTCAGTCATACATTCTCTTTCCGTCGTGGCTCAGTTCGAGCGTTCTGCTGCGCTTCGCCGATTGCCTGCTTGATCCTGCGCTGGGCCGCCTCCGCTTCCATATACGAGTCCTTCAGCCTCCCTTGGTTTAATGCGGACAGCGCGTTCATCAGATCGCATCTCGCATAGGATAGGGCGTCACTCTCTTTTGCGGCTTCGGCGTTCACATGGTGCAGGACATGCAACAGGCCATCTCTGTGAGCTTCGAGTCGTCGGTATCTCTCCCATTCTCCCGCGTCCTTCGCGTATATCATGGCCGACTCGTCGTCGAGCATTTCAGCCTTCAGCCATGCGACCAGCGCAGCAGAACCATTCGATGCAGCCAAAGCGGCTTGCGCTTCTCGCTCATCGAAGTTCCGGTTTATACCTTGTCCACAGTCCATGATGTCCATTTATTCCTTTCCGCCAGCCGCTTGGCTGATCTCTGCGTTCGGTGAATGCTGAACCTCGAAGTCTTTTACTTCAGGGTCAGCCAAAATCTTGTCGAGCAGTTGTCCGTATTTGGCGCGTGGCATTGCTAGTTCGTGCCACTCTCCCCATTTCTCGCCGTGCCCGTAGTCACAGCACAAACGGACTCGGAAGTGCAAATTCACCGAACACTGCGCTGCAGGCGACGGCGGGGAGCCGGTTGAGTTGAGCCTTGGATCAGTGGTATTCATTTGTCAGTTGCCCGCCGCGCCTGAGCTTGGTCGTTCGGCGTGTTTGCCGCTATTCCTTCACACGGCGGGCATCTTCGCGTCTTGGCTGTCGGTTTCCGTTTCGATGTCACCCATTCCTCATGCCCACATTCGAGTTCGATGCACCAGCGTAACGGGTTCATTGGAGACCGATCCACACGCCGAACCATGCGCTGCACCGAACCGCTATTTGCGCTCTTGCTCATTCCTTCCTCGCTCGCTCTAAATGGCTGGCTATGCGGTCAATAACCGCCTTAAAGCACCAACCGCCGCCATTAGAACCGTCGCCGTTCTCTAGCACGAGCCTCGATGCACGGCGTCCGCTACCACCGCCGCTCGTGAAAAGGTCGTTGGCAATCCGATACGCGAGCTTTTGCGTTTTGGTCATCGCGCTCTTTCAATGCTCACGAGGTCATTCCATTGGTCGCCGCGCTTGAAGCAAATCTTCACGGTATGGCCCTTATCTTTCTTCGCGGCTTCGCCCAAAGGCTTGCTGAAAGTCCCAAACCACTCGTCGCCCACTTTTAGCCCGTAGCGCGTCCACGGACCTTTCTTCGAGGAGCCGGAATTTTCACTCACGAAGTCTAGCTTGCCAGTCACCGTTTCGATTTCATCGCCATTCTCGTCGAACTGCGGTGGATTATAGCCAAGCGCATACTCACCCCGGCGCTTTAGCTCCGCAATCCAGCGTAGGCGCTGTTCTTCGGTGACCTGCGCTGGCGGCGCGGCAGATTGTTCCACACGTCGTTGTGGAACATTGCCAGCCGGAGCAGCCGGTTGTTGGCGCTGTGTGGTTTGTGAAAGTTGGTTATGCCCATTGCCTTGGCCTTTCCGCTGCCATTGGCCTTTGCGGTCTTTCTCCGCGTAGCGAGCAACCCATTGACGGCAGTATTCCGGGTTCCAGACCTGCGACCCGCAACCCAAGTCCTTGGCGGCAATGCGCCTGATACACTCGCCGCGCGTGCCTTCCAAGGCGTCGGAGTAGTTCATTCGGGGATTGGATGGGTGGTAATCCATCGCGCCGACACTCTCCCCTACAAAGCAGCCGCGCACTTTCATTACGTATTCGGCGTAAATCCGGTTGGCTTCGATCCATTCCCGGCGACGAACCATCGCCCATTGCCCAGCGCCCAACACACGTATCAGCCTGTCAGAGATATGGATATGCGGTATGTAAAGCAACCCGTCGTGCGGGCGAATCTCAACCTGATCGTCGGCGAATGGGACCAGAAGCGCCTGGTTTTCCTCGTCGCTCAGGCGTAATTCGCTGGCTTTCTGGTAGGCGGGCAGCAAGGCCTCATTTACTTCGTCGATTCGCGCCTGTTGCGAGGTCTTGGGTTCTACTGGAACGATAACGGGCAATTCCGATTGCGCCTGCTCTGATTCAACTCTCTGCAATACTTGGGTTTCGGTGTTCATAGGTCTTCTCCGTATTCACGGCGTCGGGCTTCGCGCCAGCGCAATTCTTGGTCGAGCCACCACCAGGACCACCAGCGGTCTTCTTCCTCCTCGTCGCGGCGCTCGCGGCGGTCTATGTCCGAGAGCCGGGTGCCGGGGGGTAGGTTAGTGAAGGCATCTATAGGCATAGGTCGATTTTCAGATTCAATTCGTCCGGTTATAGCGGATGGTTCCGAATGCGAGCCGATTGGTACGAGTCGGCAGACTATTTCCGAAACATTGATTCACTGGAATGGCATCCATTTTCTGATGAGCATTTGGCGAGTTATTTTGCACCGACTATTGCGTTGCTTCGGATTTATTACGAACGCTGGTGCTGCTTGGCATAGGCAACCCATCTTTGACGGCATCAGCCATCACGTCGCGTCGGTCGCGCCAATGGTCCTCTGGCAAATCGTCCTTGCCGCGCAGGTCTTCCTCGCCGCAGACACAGGGCCGTTGCCAGCAGGTCTCGCAATAGCCCAGTTCGATCAAGTAAATAACGTCGGCTTTGGTCGCGCTCACAGAAGTCCTTTGATCCGTTTGTCGCCCTCATACGCTTTTCGCAGCAGAATGAATTGCTCCTGGCAAATCGGGATCACCTCAGCAGACCAATGCCTGTGCTCGAAGCTCACCGGGTCATCCTCCGCATCGGGCTTGCTGATTCGCAGGATGTCGATGCCGCCGATTGGCTCGCTTGGAAAGTGCTCCTGCCACAAAAGCGAATAGCCGCCGGCGACCTGGATAAGCTGATCGGTGTAGATGCCAGATGCGGTTTTGTAATCCAAAAGCCGCAAGCTCCCGCCAATCATCGCGGCGTCAAAAGTCCCGGCGAATTGATGGCGCTCAGAAACCAGACTCAACTCTGCCGCTTTCAGTTTCAATTTCGATTGTTCTGCCCATTCCAAAAAGGCCAGAAAACAGTGATCCGCTTTGGCCAGCACATTCGATTTCCAAGCCGTCCGGTCGAAGGTCTCGCCATGCAAATGATCGTCAATCATCTGGTGCGTTGCCGTGCCGGCGTCAGCGGCCCGGTCGCGGGCGTCATTGATGTCGATGCCTTCTTTCCCGCAGTTGTAGGCCCACTGAATCAGGCCGCCAGCTTCTTTGAACCGGGAGAGAATCGTGGTGACACCCGGCACCTTTTTGCCAGCCTCGTTTTTGTATCCGCCTTTAGGTCTGCCTGCCATAAATCAAATCCTTCCTCATGCGGCATTCCCCGCCGGGCACGGTTTGCAATCCCCGCCCTTCCATTGCTCGGCAAACAGCGGTTGCGGTTCCTCATGCCCACAGATTACACGCATGCGCTCCACCTCGACGAACTCTCCCACCTCGACCGTCTGAGTCTTCGGCACGCGCTCCTTGAACTTCTCGACCCGGCATGACGGCGGCAGGCCGTTGCAATAAACCATGACTCCGATTGTATCCGTGAGCTTGCCCGAGAGCACAGTGCGCGGCTCGTCCTCTGGCCAAACCGATTTGTCCCGCTTTTGAATGCCCAGCGCCCGGAATATTTCCTGGGCCTCGGCATAGCTCTTGACGCCGTGAATGGCGATCTGCGTGTCCGGGGGATGCGCGTATCGGCGCACGTTCAACTCAACGCTGTGGCCGAATGGCAAAAGCGCGTCGAGTATCCTGGTGAGCGAGTTTAGCTTTGCTATGGTGTTCATGTCTGTCCTTTGGTTAAGTGCTTTCCCGATCAAATCTCCGCAGCAAATCCCCCAGCGTCGCCCGCGCCTGGGCCGCCTGCCCGTTGTGCATGTGCGCGTGGATATGGCGCAGCTCGGAAATAAGAGCGCGAACGTCAGCGTGACTCGCGAGCACGCCCTTCAACATATTGTTCTCGGCGCGGAGTTCGATCAGCTCTTTGCCAAGCGCGTCGAGCTTGCCCATCACGCGGCGCTCTGTCGCGTCAACATCGTCCATAACGGGATTGCTCATATCAATTGCCCCTCGCCGTGCGCGGGTTGCTCGCTTCGTTGTGCGGCTGTTTGTGTTCCTTTTGGTATTTTCGAGCGTTTAAGATTGCTGGTCTGACTGAACACAGAGTCATCGCTATTGAACGAGGCTCAAGCCACCCACTGGTCAAATCACCTTGGACTTCTTCGAGCGCCTTAAGCATTTCAGCGATAAGAGAGGTTGCCCTTTCGTCAACGATTTGCTCGTCCGCCAACTTGAGGGCATGGTTGAAGCCTTTGATATAGGCTTTGTCCTCCGCTGAATCTCCAGCCAGCGCGTTCATTGAATGCTTTTCGTATAAACTCATGCCGCCATTGCCTCTCTGTCCGCTCGCTCTCGTTCAATCCATAATGACCTGGTTACGCCTGAGATTGCTTTTTGAATGTCGGGGCGTAATCGGGCGAAATCATGCTCGAAAACATCAAATGCTGCATCCTCACTTTCGAGGCACTTTTTGAGATATTCCAAATTGAAACAGTGGTTGCCTTGCGGTAGTACAGAAAAAGTGGCTTGAAACGTATCTGATGCCACCCGGCTGAAAACAATCCGACACCATACTTTTGACCAGTAGTTATTCATATTGCCTTTCTCGCGAGTTATTTCGCTGCTGCTAAACCTCCGAGCCGCGCTATCTCGCGCCGTCGCTCCGGGCTTAAATTCCGCGCTCTGGTCAATCCGCCCTTGCGACCGGCGCGACGGGCCATTGCCATAAATTGTTCCAGAGTTTGAATTTTGGGCTTGCGGGGTTCAGGATTAACCGTTGCGTTCAAATCGCATTGTCCCTTGCGGATGTAAGCCCGAATGATTTGCTGTTCTAGGCGAATGCCATCAACCCAGCAAACCCTCAAGACTCGAAAGGATAGTTGTTTGCCTGAATGCTGTTGTTCCCGCTTCGACGGGTTAGCGGTCAGTCCAACATAGCGACATTTGCCGTCGCTATCGAACAAGCCGTAAATTGATTTCACGCCCCTAATTTATCCAACGCTGGATTACTTGCAACAGAAATCGCAAACTATTTTTCAGGCTGCTGCGGCGAGCTTGCGCTTGCGGTTCTTGCTTCCGGGCGGGCGGCCTCCCCATCGCCTTCCGTTCTCTCTAGCGGCTTCGGCTTTGGCTGGACTGGTCATGCTGCCGAGCGCAACGGCGGCGGGGTTCTTGGCTTTCTCTTTCATTGCAGGCGAACCATAAACCAACGCTTGATTGTCAGCAACGAAAATAATTCCAGAAAAGAGTTGCGTTTATCCAACGCTGGATTTATCTTTCCCCCGTGGACGCGAACCCCACAGCACCAAACCAACTCTGCCGCGCGTCGCCAGCGCCTACCCGTTCCCCGAGCGGGCAGGTTCGCCGCTGGTGATTGCGCGGTTTTTTAGGAGAGACAGTTATGAGCAAAGCAACATTCCTTGAAACCAAGCGGCTCGTTCGTGATGCGGACGCGCTATTCGAGCGGGCGGCTCGCGCCTGGGTTCGGGGCAACAATTCAGGCGATAGCGACGTGATGCGCCGATGCAACAAGCAGTGCGATGATTACAGGAACAAAGCCGAAGCGTTGCTAGCTCCGCTTGGCATTGCTGTAGATTATCCGGGCCTTTATCCGTCATTTACAGTCGGCGGGTTCGGCTATCACTCAACTGAAAGCGCGGTCTCGGCTGCGCTCTCAGAAAAGGCAGGTATCAAATGAAAAACTGGAATTGCGACAATGACAAATGCCTCAGCGCAACAGGCGAAGTCCGTGTTTTGCCCACTGGCGGCCAAGGCAATCTGATTCTCTGCCGGGCGTGTTTCTTGCACGAATTACGCTACCGCCAAGAGCGCAACCGCGCGTTGAGCGTCGATTGTCAATTCGAGTTGCCGACTTGGGACTCGCTCAAGGTCTATGCACCCGCGCTCACATGAATGTCGTCGCTTGGATTTTGCTTGGCTGGTCTTGGGGGGCCGCGTGCATGTGGATGTACTTCCGCGTTGCTGGTCTGATTCGCTCAAAAGCAGAATGGCAACGCGCTCTCACTCCGTCGCCGGTTCCCGATGTTCAACCGCTGGCTTGGGACAATGGACAAGACCCGACTGCCGAGCAATTGATCGAAGCAATGGGAACGGCGATTTGCGAGATGGGCGAATCTGATTACGTGCCGCTGCAATTCAAGCAGCATCGCTTGTTGCTCGAAGGCCGGAAATTCCTTGAACGCTCGAAACTCCGTTAACGATAGCCGCGATTACAAACGCCGCGTGATTATTTTATCGCGTTCTCTCGCGGCCCTGCTATTGTGCCTCTGTCGATGTGAAAGCCGACGAAACAAAACAACATCTTACCGCAAGTCTGCGCGGCCCTGTGCTCACCTTGAGTTACAGGCTTTCACCCGCGCTGGCTTGCGGCTTTAGGACTACAATGCAAATCCGTATTCAAACCAAAACTGGCGAGTGGAAACCGTTCACTTGCGAAATCCGCGAACAGCAATCCGATAAACTCACCGAAATCTACGTGCCAGCATTTGACGGGACTTGGCTTGTCGGCTCGGCCAGCATGGTTGCCAATATCGGCGGCAATGACTGGGCGATCTACACGATTCACCCTGAAGATTGCGCTGCCCTCTGCCAGCAACCCCAACCCCTCACCCCTTAATCCCATGAGCTTCTTATCCAAAAAATATCAGCCTGTCGCTGTCGTTTCTTTATCGTCAACCCCCAACGAATCCCAGGAACGGGATGTCACCAGGGAAGCGTATTCCGCTCTGAAACGCGATTATCGCAGGATGGAACAAAAGCGCAACGCAGCCTTCGCTCAACGCGATGCTTTGCTCAAGGCTTGCAAGCTTGCACTCGGCCAACTCGAAGGCGCAAAGCCCTTGTCCGGTGTTCATGCCTCATCGCTTCGCGCCGACATCAGCATTGTGCGAGAAGCAATCGCCCTCGCTCAGAAAGGCCCGCTGTGAATGCTCTGCAATCCCATACGCCCGGCCCCTGGCGAACTACCGGCATGATTGTCTTTGCCCAACGCAATCCAGGCGGTCGCAAAACCTACATCGCTGATGCTTCTCAGGATGCCGGATTACAGCCGTCTATGGCCAACGCCAAGCTAATTGCTGCCGCTCCCGATTTGCTCAAAGCCCTTGAGCAATGCGAGCACGTCATAGGCATGGCAAGGCTTCAAGGCAAACTCTCTGACGATGCCTGCTCAGAGGCTCTGATTGCCGCCCGCAAAGCCCTCGACAAACTCCGCTGACTCACCGCTACCCCATCACAAGCCCAAGCTCATCCCTTGGGCTTTTTTTCTTGCGAGCTTGAGCGAATCGGATTCGCTTCTTGACATCGCAAGCGCCATGAACGATAGGTAAGCCATGCTAGGTCGAACCAGCAGAAAACTCCAAACTCTTTGCCGCGCGCTCTCGCGTCCTTTGCCCTCACCGGGCAACGGGTTCGACCGTGAGAGTTGCGCGGCTCTAAGGTTACAATGAACCGTATCGACTACCTCAACGATAAGTTCCGCCGGTGCCCGTCATTCCCGCAATGGAACGAAGCCACCCGCTTGTTCATCGCGGATAACAACAAAACTCCGGCATTGCGCGAACCAATGGAAACGCTGTCCGTTCGTCTCTCGTTAGAGTGGAACGCTCGCGCCTATATTGCCGGCCCAAAAGGTCAATTGCCTTAACCCCTGCCTGATCCAGCCATGAATGCTCAACTCATTGAACTCGGTCCTAATCTCATCGCTCGACTTGATGCCGTCGATCCCACGTTAGATCAGATAACCGCTTCTTGCCTGAATTTGGACAAAACCTTCAAGCTGGAATGGCGTAAACAAATAATGCACTTTTTTAACGAGGAGAGGGATGGAATAGGCTGTTTCCTGATTAGAGGCGGGGAAAGCCGGGGAGTGTAGAACACCTGCAAGGTCGCCCCTTGCGAGTCCCGTACTTGCCGCCTGTCTTGCTGTCAGCCTTCCAGTTGAAGCCACCTAGACCGCGTTTGGCTCCTGACCTATCTCTTTAATCTCTCAATTCGATGAGAAAATCAAGAGTCATTTCTTCGCAACTGGCTTGGTGTTCAGCATCCTCCTGACAGCATCCTCGAATTTAACCCCCCGCACCCCTCACCAAGCGGACCCCTGACTCAATTCCCCACGCTCGCTTATCCCGCGTTTAGGGCGTCCAAGCATTCGCTCCGATCCTCTGGACCCTCGCTCCCACCGAAAACCCCGCCAAACCCGTTTACGCCGCATTGCCAGCCACCACAGCCGAGCCTTTAGCCTTGCAATTACTCTGGTTATTGGGTTGAATAACCCAATGCCACTCCGAATAGCGAATGTTCTCTCTCCAACCGATGCTGCTTATCTGGCCGGCGTGATCGACGGCGAAGGTTGTTTCGCAGTCTCAGTTTCTTCCAATCATCAGCTTCGGCTCTCCGTTCACCAGAACAGCATGATCTCATCAATCGTATTCAGAACCTCAACACTCGCGGTTGTTGACTTGCCTGCCGATTTGTTGTATTCACCCATGTCGTGCCAGAAATCGCTCTTGCCGTAGTTCAGCCGCCTCTCTTGCGTAAGCCCAAACCTTGCGGCATTCGCGCCGGTAAGAATCGTCTCTCTCGCCTCACTCATGCTCTTGATATTCAAGATGCTATCGCACGTGCCGTGAACCTCCTCGAAGCCGATCTACAGTCTGAGCCTGACCGAGACACGCGTGCTCGCATTGCCACTGCGATGGCTTCTAGCGGTCGAAGTTACCAGGCTTTGCAGACCGTTGTGTTCGCTCTGCGCGGCCACGGCGTTCCGAAGCCCGTCGAAGCACGCAACGCCACACCTCGCGCGAAGCAACGCAAGCCCGTGCAACCGCTCGGGCCCGCCAAGCGCGTTGCTGCGCAAGACCACGGGACTACAGGACCACAGGACAACGGACCTGCTGCGCCTTCCGGGGGCAATGCGTCCTAGTCGCGAGTGTTCTCCCCTCCGATGCAACGCGCGAGGCTCGCTTGGCCGGCCCGCGAGAAAAGAAGGCTCAAGGAATCTACTTCGCTCTGACCCGTCCCGGCGGGGTGCCCCGGGCAGGGGCGCTCGCAGCGTGCGCGAGTCGCTTGGAGTCCCGCCTTTAGAGCGAAGCGTATTTCTGGTAAGAGCCGTCATTGACAGAAGAGCGAGGTTTGGTCGAAGAGCGAGAGAAAGCAAAAATCCTGAGTCACCTGTATAGAAGGGATGGGGATGGGGATGGGGGTAGTTTGTTACACAATGTCAATCTTTTCGTTTGACACGTCATTGACAAGGGTGGTAGCGTGGGCGGCATGTACGGAAGAGCATTCGAGACGATGTATAAGGGATCGTTGGTGGGGGCTGGTTTAGCAGTGTTCGGGGTGTGGAATTACGCGATAGCGCATGTGAGGAAGAGCAGGGTGGAATTGAACCCCCGACATCTGGCGTTGGTTTTGACAGGAAACTTGACAAATGAAGCGGAGCTTGAAAAGGCGATAGAATGGTTGTGCAGAAAAGACCCGAAAAGCCGGAACAAGGACAACGGCGGGGCGCGGTTGGTGAAGGAGGGGGAATACCAGTATTTCATGCCCAGTTACGCGGAGTATGACAAGATCAAGACGCCGGAGGATTTGCGGGCGTACAACCGGAGGAAACAGGCGGAGCACAGGCACCGGAAAGAGATGGCGAAACTGGCAAAGGAGTCGATGACCGGGAAGAGCTACGGGAGCACGGCTGAACGGCTGGCGGTGAAGGCAATGGAGGAATCGTGAAGAAGGGCTACAAGCTGAGTCCGTGGATAATGATTTGCAAGGCGCTCACCCGGCATTCGCTCAGGATTCTCGACAGACCGGAAAAGGCGTATGATTCGGAGGTGAAATGCAGGCAGGAAATCTCTGAGCAACTGACCCGATTGAAGCACGAGCCATGACTGTGGCAGAAAAGCTGGCTAATCGCGATTACATGATTGTCGTGCATTTGGGGCACGCGGCATGGTGGCGGGAACGGATTGCCAGCGGCAGACTGGACCAGAGGCAGGTCGAGAACGCGCAGGACATGATTCGTATTCATTTGCTGCACGTTGAACGATTGCGGCAGCGTGACGTGGAGGTTCAATGAGGAACCGAAAGCGTGATTTCTGGCGTGGAGCGAGACCGTTGCTGATCCCTGAAGGCGGCAAGCCGTTGCCGTATCAGAAGAAGGTGTTGCAGGCGAAGAACGAGTATTTCTGCGCCGGTGCGGTGTGGGAGCGGATAGATGGTCTGTGGCGATGCACCGAGGCCGCGCCGATAATCAAATGGATGCTGAAGATGACGCCGGAAAGCGCGAAACTGGAACTGGCCCGCAGGGATTGCCAGTGGGAGTGGATATGAATCGCCCTGAATCTGCCTTGTCAACGTTACCCGAAATCGTGAGGGTTGGGGCATGAGCGCGTGTGAAAACATAGACGGACAATGCGCGGATTCGTGGTGCGACTGCGATTATCAGCGCAGGAAGCACGTTCACTTCGAGATAACCACCAAGCAAGGCAACAGCGCCATGATT
>Ga0268265_10001318_pt1 | contig 21284 bp, 15 predicted proteins | sample KBSSwiS52_FD_190355 | JGI IMG/M metagenome (GOLD analysis project Ga0268265, IMG submission 190355) | Switchgrass rhizosphere microbial communities from Kellogg Biological Station, Michigan, USA - KBS Switchgrass S5-2 (SPAdes) (version 2) | ecosystem: Host-associated > Plants > Roots >... | reverse complement strand
CCGTAGCGGCCGCCGGTGGCCTCGAGGTAGTTGAGCAGCGTCGACATCAGCCGGGTGCCGGAGCCGCCCAACGGGTGGCCCAGCGCGATCGCGCCGCCGCACGGGTTGAGCCTGTCCTCGTCGGCGTCAAACTCGGCCGCCCAGGCCAGCGGCACCGACGCGAACGCCTCGTTGACCTCGTAGGCGTCGATGTCCGCCAGCGCGAGACCGCTGCGCTTCAGCGCCTTGTGGGTGGCCGGGATCGGGCCGGTGAGCATGATCTCGGGGTCGCTGCCGGCGACCGCGAACGTGTGGAAACGGGCCCGCGGCGTCAGCCCGAGCGCCGCCGCCTTCTCCTCGCTCATGATGAGCGCGGCGGAGGCGCCGTCGGTCAGTGGCGAGGAGTTGCCCGGCGTGACGAGCCAGCCGATCTCCGGGTAGCGGGCCGCCATCTCCTCGCTGTAGAAGGACGGCTTGAGACCGGCAAGGCCGGCGACGCTCGTCGACGGGCGCACGTACGCCGCCGAGGGCGGTTTCGACCCGTCCGGCAGGCTCACCGGGATGATGTCCTTGTCGAAACCGCCCTCGGCGGCGTACGCCGCGGCGCGGGCGTGCGAGCGGGCCGAGTACGCGTCCAGCGCCTCCCGGTCGAGCTTCCACCGGGACGCGACCAGCTCCGCGCCGATGCCCTGGTTCGGCAGGCTCGAGAACCGCGCCGCCAGCGGTGCCTGCGGGCTGCCGGTACCGACCGCCACACCCATCGGCACCCGGCTCATCGACTCCACCCCACAGGCGATCACGATGTCATAGGCACCGGCGATCACACCCTGGGCGGCGAAATGTACCGCCTGCTGCGACGAGCCGCACTGCCGGTCCACGGTCGTGCCCGGGACGCTGTCCGGGAAGCCCGCCGCGAGCAGCCCGGTACGGGCGATGTTCAGCGCCTGGTCACCGTACTGGCCCACACACCCGGCGATCACATCGTCGACGAGCGGCGCGTCAAGCTCGTTGCGCTCGACCAGCGCCCTGAGCACGGTGGCGAGCAGGTCGGCCGGATGGACACCCGACAGGGCGCCGCCGGGCTTCCCCTTCCCCGACGCGGTACGGACGATGTCAACGATCACAGCGCTGGCCACAGAACATCCAATCCGATCTATCAGTCAGCTTATTTAATTGTTACTGTATGCCGGTCGTGTGGGCGCATTCAAGGGATGGCGCCGGACCGGGAGCGGGCCTGGTGGGCTCTCCCGCGGAGGATCAAGGAGTGGGACATGGATCGCGGCCTGTACACCGAGGACCACGCGGCGTTCCGTGAGGTGGTACGGGAGTTCGTAGCCCGCGAGGTCGTCGGGCACCTGGCGGAGTGGGACCGCAACCAGTCCACCGGCCGCGACGTCTGGCTCGCCGCGGGCAAGCAGGGGATCATCGGGCTCACCACGCCCGAGGAGTACGGCGGACCGGGACTGGACGACTGGCGCTACCGCAACGTCGTCTACGAGGAGCTGTACCGGGTCGGCGCGGGGGGGCTCGCCTCCAGCTTCTCGATTCAGGATGACATCCTCATCCCCTACGTCACCGACATGGGAACCGAGGAGCAGAAGCGGCGCTGGCTGCCCCCCATGGCCGCTGGCGAGGCCATCATGGCCGTCGCGATGACCGAACCCGGCACCGGCTCCGACCTCAGGGCCGTGCGCACCAGCGCCGTCAAGGTGCCCGGTGGCTGGAAGCTCAACGGCGCCAAGACCTTCATCAGCAGCGGCCAACTAGCCGACCTCGTCTGTGTCGTAGCCAGGACGAGCCCGGACGCCGGCACCGACGCGTTCTCACTGCTGGTCGTCGAGGCGGGCATGCCCGGCTTCGAGCGCGGCCGCAACCTCAAGAAGGTGGGCCTGTGGAGCCAGGACACCTCCGAACTGTTCTTCCAGGACGTCTTCGTCCCCGAGGAGAACCTCCTCGGCACCGAGGGCCGTGGCTTCCGCCAGCTGATGCGCCACCTGCCCCTCGAACGCCTCGCCATCGCTGCCGGCGCGGTCGCCTCGGCCGCCGCGGCGCTCGACTGGACCGTGGCCTACACCAGAGAACGCCACGCTTTCGGACAGCCGATCGCCTCGTTCCAGAACTCGCTGTTCACGCTGGCTGATCTCGCGACCGAGCTCGACGTCGCCCGCGCCTATCTCGACAAATGCATACTCGCCCACAACACGAGGACCCTCACCTCGGTGGAGGCATCCAAGGCCAAACTCTTCTGCACGGAGATGCAGGTCAAACTCATCGACGAATGCCTGCAGTTGCATGGCGGCTACGGCTACATGCTCGAGTACCCCATCGCCAAGGCATACCTGGACTCCCGCGTCCAGAAGATCTACGGCGGTACCAACGAAATCCAGCGTCAAATCATCGGCCGCGATCTCACCGGTCTCCGCTGATCAGAAGACTGTTCCTCACCGCCACTCGCGGAGCCTGGCCGCCCAGAGCCGGTCAACCGACTGACCTGCGCCCACCCCCCTCGACATCCGGCCACCTAGTAATCTAGGTTGCCAGACATCGGAGTCCCAGACCGACAGGTCAACGTCTTCACAGGTGACTCAGGGACACGCTGAGCATGAGTGGACCGCCGCCCCCGAGAGGGAGACATCACGTGAAGGTCAATGTCGACACCACCGTGTGCTCCGGGCACGCCCGGTGCAACGCGGTGGCGCCCGAGGTCTACGACCTCGACGACCTGGGCTACTGCAGAATCCCCTCGCCCGAAGTCGCGCCCGAGCACGAGAAGGCCGCCCGCGACGGCGCCGCCGCCTGCCCCGAACGCGCGATCACCATCGAGGCCTGACCACCAGCTCGCCGACCGGCTCCGCAGAGAGACCGCGGGATGCACCACGCCGACGGCACCGCCCACCGCACCCGCGGGGGGGACCCGCCCGGTCCTCGGCGGCACGGCGCCGAATCCGCGAGCGCGGGCGCGCTCGCGGTTCACGGCCGGCGCGATGGACGCGGACGCCGACGCCCCCCGGGACAGCGGCGAACGCCGCGGGCTCGTCCCACCGACCGGCCGCCCACCCTCCAACCGGCCCAGCCGGCGCGGCCTCGACCGGACCCCCAGACAAGCTCGACCGCACCCCCAGACAAGATTGCGCCGGGCGATGTGACTAAGGATACTTAGTCATCCAGTCAAGCTCGCCCAAGGAGGTCCTGTGACGATTGCCCCGGATGTGAGCAGCGGCCCGCCGGCTCCCTGGCCGACGATCCGCTACGAAGCCATCAACACGCCGACGTCCGCACCGGGCGAGCACTTCGAGCGGTACGACCAGCTGCGCGCACAGGCCCCAGCGCACCTCGGGACGACCGCCGACGACCACCCGTTCTGGCTGGTCACCCGGATGGCCGACATCCGCGCCTGCTACCAGGACCCGACGGTCTTCTCCAGCTCCGCGGTGGTACCGGACACGCCGAACCCGCCGTACATGTGGATCCCGGAAATGCTCGACCCGCCGCTGCACACGAAATGGCGACACCTGCTCGCCCCGTTCTTCGCGCCCGGCGCCGTCGACCGGCTCAAGCCCCGCGTACACGAAGTGATCAACGAAATCCTCGACGAAGTCGCGCCACGGGGACACTGCGACTACGTCGCGGACGTCGCGCTACGGTTCCCCAACACCATCTTCATGGAAATCATGGGATTACCGGTCGCCGACGCCGCCCAGTTCCAGGTCTGGGAAACCGCGATCCTACACGGAGGACCATCCGACCAGGAATCCGCCTTCCACGCCATGGGCGAGGTCGTCAACTACTTCGGCAACCTCATCACCGAACGCCGGAAGCAACCCCGCAACGACATCCTCAGCACCGCACTCGGCTGGACCGTCAACGGCGAGCAGGTCACAGAGCAGGACCTGCTGTCGTTCTGCCTGCTCATGTTCATGGCCGGCCTCGACACCGTCGCGATGCAACTGTCCTACTCCATGTGGCACCTCGCCCGGTTCGACGACGACCGCCGGCGGCTGGTCGCCGACCCGAGCCTGTTCGTCCCCGCCAACGAGGAATTCCTGCGCTACTACGCCTTCGTCGCCCCCGCCCGCAAGGCGATCAAGGACACCAAGGTCGCCGGCTGCCCGGTCACCGCCGGGCAGATGGTGTGGCTGCCACTGGCCTCCGCCAACCGCGACCCCGCCGAGTTCCCCGACGCCGACAAGGTCATCATCGACCGCCAGGACAACCGCCACCTCGCCTTCGGCGCCGGCCCCCACCGCTGCCTCGGCTCCCACCTCGCCCGCCAGGAACTCCTCATCGGGCTCACCGAATGGCACAAGCGCATCCCCGACTACCACCTCGACCCAGCCATCCCCGTCCGCGAACACGGCGGGCAGGTCGGCCTCAGCAACCTCCCCCTCGTCTGGAACCCCTGACGGGCCCAGACATACCCGCACCACGGATCGACGGGACCATCAAGACGCTGCGCGGGCGGGGCTTCCGGCTGGAGGCGTCGCCCTGCGCGGGATGTTGTCCGCCTACAAGGTCCCGAAGCGTTATCTGGTCCTCGCTCGGGAGGAGGTCCCCTTCCTCTCCAGCGGCAAGGCGAACCGCCGCGCGTTGGCGTCCCTGCTCGACGTGAGCGAGCCACCCTGGCTGCGAGCCCGCGACAATATGGGCTCCTCAATACGACGCCCGATCGCGAGCGGACTGGAGCACTCACCGTGGAGCCCGATACCTTCGCCCCCGCCGACGACGACCTGCACGAACCGTCGGACAACTTCTACGAGACCGAGACGTACTGGTACTCGTTCTTCGTGCCGGAGCGCGGGTTGGGGGCCTGGCTCTACACCTCCGTGAAGACCACCGTCGGCGAGACCGCGGGCGGCATGTGGATCTGGGACACCACGGCCACGAACCCGTGGGAGCTGCCCTTCTACCAGTACTTCGAGCACCTCAAGCCGCCGCGCACGGTCGCCCCCGGGCACCTCGAGTTCCCCACCGGCATGTCGGTGCGGGCGATCGAGCCCGGCATGGTCTACGAGGTGGGCTATGACGACCGCAAGCGGGCCAAGGTGGCGCTGCGGTTCGAGGGGGTCGAGCCTCCGGTGCCGCTGCGCAGCGGCGCCCCGCCGTATCCCAAGGCGTCGCACTACGACCAGACCGGGCGCGTGACCGGCACCCTCGAGCTTGACGGCGAGACCGTCGAGATCGACTGCGTCGCCATGCGGGACCGCTCGTGGGGGCCGCGCTACGAGCGCGGCTACACCCGGGTCGGCTACACGTGGGCGGGCTCCGACCAGCTCAGCTTCCTGACCTACACCAGCCCGGAGGGCGTCTCGACCGAGTCGGAGCACATCCACTCCGGGTACGTCCGGCGCGGCGCGGGCGAGGGCGCGGTCACCCAGATCGAGGGCGGCACCCGCACCCTGGAGCGAGACGCCGAGCACGGCTGGCTCACCGGCATCACCGCGGAGCTGGTGGACGAGGAGGGGCGCAAGGCCACGGCCGTCGCCACGGCCGTGAGCCGCATGGTGCTGCCCGCCGCCACGTCCATCTGCATCAACACCGCGCTGCGCTGGACGGTCACCGATGAGACCGGAGACACGGTCGAGCTCGCGGGCGAGGACCAGGACGTCTGGCCGATCGACGACTGGCGCCGGTTCCGCGCGCCGCGGTTGAAAGCGCAGTCGTGACGGTCTTCGGCAAGGTCGAGGCCGGTGTCCTCGAGCCGGACGTCGCCACCCGCGCGGCGGCGGACCCGGCCGCGTCGCCCACCGACCTCGCCGTGGAGGCGCGCTACCTCTACGCCACAGTGCGCGGCGAGGACCTGGAGGTGAGCGGGCCCGCCGTGCGGGCCCTGTTCACCCAGGCCGAAACCGACTATGACCCGCACACGCGATTGGACCAGGTGACGACATGACCACCGAGGCCGCCCCGGCCGCGCTCGCGCTGCCCGAGGAGATCCTGAGCTGGATCACCGAGGTGGCAGGGCCGGTCGTCGCCGCCCACCGGATCCCCGGCGGCGGGATACGCCAGGGCTGGTTCGTCGACGTCGCAGCCGGCGACCGCGTCCGCGAGCTGTTCCTGCGCTTCAGCCCCGAGCCGGAGAGCAGCGCCTTCCACACGCTCGCGGTCGAGGCCGAGGTGGTCGACGCCATCGGCCGCGCCGGTGCCGTGGTCCCGGCCGTGCACGCGGTGCACCCCGTCCGGGAGGCCGTGCTGCAGGACCGCGTCTCCGGGGACACGTGGTTCTCGCGGATCGCCGACCCGCAGGAGCAGGTGGCGGTGGCGCAGGACTTCATCCGCAGCCTGGCCTTCATCCACCGGCTCGACCCGGCGGACCTGAAGATCGCGGCTCTGGGTCCGATCCGGTCCGCCCGCGAGCTCGCGCTGGAGCGCATCGCGGCCATCCGCGAGCGCGCGACCCGCGCGGACGGCTCGATGGACGGGCTGATCCGGCTCAGCTGCGACTGGCTCGAACGCAACGTCCCCGACTACGACGGCCCCGTCGTGCTCGTGCAGGGCGACACCGGCCCGGGCAACTTCCTCTACCGGGACTCGCAGGTCAGCGCAGTGCTGGACTGGGAGCTGTCGCACTGGGGCGACCCGATGGACGACATCGCCTGGCTGTCGCTGCGCACCGTGCAGGACACGTTCACCCACCTGCCGGACCGGCTGGCCGAGTACTCCGCGCTGTCCGGGCACGCCGTCGACGTCGACCGGGTCTGGTACTACCGCGTCTTCGCCGAGACCACCATGGCGACCATGCGCCCCGACGGCCAGGGCGAGCCCGGCACGTTCGACGCCGGCAGCCGCATCCTCTACAACCAGCTGCACCGCAGGCTGTGGCTGGAGGCCCTCGACCAGGTCGTCGGGCTCGGGCTGCCGCGACCGGAGCGGCCCGCCGCGCCGGCGCCCCAGCCCTGGCACATCCAGTACGACAACGCGCTGGAGATGCTGCGGACCATCACCCCGCGCATCGAGGACCCGCTGGCCACGCAATGGACGAAGGGTGTCGCCCGGGTGCTGCGCTACCTGCGCGAGACCGACGTCGTCGGCGTCGAGTACTCCGCCGCCGAGTTGACCGAGCTGGCGGCCGCGCTGGGGTCGCGCCCGGCCTCGGTCGACGAGGGCCGGGCCGCCCTCGACGCCGCCCTGGCCGCCGGGGACGTCGAGGCGGGCGAGTTCCTGCGGCTGGTGTGGAACCGGGTCATGCGCGAGGACGACCTCATGCGGCCGGCGTCGGGCGTGCTGGGCCGTCGGACCTGGCCGCCGCTGACGTGAACGCGCCGACGCGGCCCGCGGTCACCGAGGACACCCCGTTCACCGCCGAGGACGACACCTTCCACCGGCTCTCGGACGACCCGTACGAGGTCGAGACCACCTTCTGTTGCCACGCTTCTCGGCCGGTCCTTCGCCCTGCCTGCGCCGGTCCCGGCGAGGAGTCAGGTCGCCGGGACGGGCCGGTCGAGGAGCAGCCGGCGCAGCAGCTTGCCGGTGGGCGTGCGGGGCAGCTCGTCGACGAACGCGACGCCGCGAGGGCACTTGAAGTGCGCGAGGCGTTCCCGGCAGTAGGCGACGAGTTCGGCAGCCAGGTCGGGACCGGCCTTCTCCGGATCAGCGGGCTGCACGAGCGCGTGCACCCGCTTACCGAGGTCAGGATCCGCGATGCCGATGACGGCGACATCCAGCACCGCCGGGTGCAGGGCCAGGACGTTCTCGACCTCCTGCGGGTACACGTTCACCCCACCGGAAAGGATCATGTCGACTCGCCTGTCCACCAGGTACAGGTAGCCGTCCTCGTCGAGCCGGCCGACGTCGCCGAGCGTGCTCCAGCCGCGTGCGTCGTGCGCGCGAGCGGTCTTGTCCGGGTCGTTGTGGTAGGCGAAGTCCGGGCCACCGGAGAACCAGACCGTGCCGACCTCGCCGGGCGGCAGCTCATTGCCGTCATCGTCGACGATGTGCGGCTCGCCCAGCAGCGCACGGCCGACCGAGCCAGGATGCGCCAGCCAGTCCACAGAGTTGATCATGCAGAATCCAACGCCCTCGCTGCCGGAGTAGTACTCGTACACGATCGGGCCCAGCCACTCGATCGCCCGGCGCTTGACGTCGACCGGGCACGGCGCCGCGGCGTGGACCACCAGGCGCAGGCTCGAAAGGTCGTAACGGGCACGTGTCTCGTCTGGCAGCTTGAGGAAGCGGACCAGCATTGTCGGCACGAACTGGGCGTGGGTGACGCGGTAGCGCGCGATGTGGGCCAGGGCTCGCTCGGCATCGAACCGGTCCATCAGCACCACCGTGCCACCGTGGCGCATGGTGCCGAGGCTCCAGCCCGACGGCGCCGCGTGGTACAGCGGCGCCGGGCAGAGGTAGACGGTGCCCGGGCCGAACCCGAAGATCCCCGACAGCATCGGGTCCAGGGCGAGGCCGGAACCGAACGGCTCGTCCGACAGGGTCCGCAGGATGCCCTTTGGCTGCCCGGTCGTGCCCGACGAATAGAACATGTAGGCGCCCTCGCGCTCCCCCGCCGGCTCGTCCGCCGGGAAGCCGGATACCGCGGCGCCCAGGTCCTCGAACCCGACCGCCGCGGCGCGGGCGGCCCCATCGACCTCGCCGGCCGGCGAGCCCGCCAGCAGCCGCACCGCCAGCCCGCCCCCGTCGCAAGCCTGCTCGGCGACGGCCACAGCGAGATCGGCCACCGCGGCAGACGCGATCAGCGCCCGGGCACCGCAGTCCCGCACGATGTAGGCGGCCTCCGCGGCCGTCAGGTGGTAATTCACCGGCGTCCACAGCAGACCGGACCGCTGCGCGGCCCACGCCGCCACGAAGTACTCCGGACGGTTGTCGAACAGCAGCGCCACATGGTCCCCGGCGCCGAGCCCGCGGGCCGCGAGCAGCCGGGCCAGCCGGATCGACGACTCATCAAGCTCCCGATACGTCATCACCGAGCCGGTCTCGGCGACGACGACCGCCGCTTTGTCCGGATGTGCCGCGGCCAGACGGGACAGATGCAACGCAGTCTCCTTCCGGGCTGGTCGGTCACGCCGCCGGGGCCGCCGTCTGCTCCGCCGATCCGCGTCGGCCTACCTCCCGCCGCTTGGCTCTCCCCAGGAGAGCCAACGCCAGCCGCGAGCCCGCGCAGTCACCACGATTAGACGATACAGTTCAATGAAGTTACTAGGTTGACGAACGAGGCGCCATTAGGGACGATGCGCGGACCTCAAGGGCACTCCGCGGCGTCGTTCGCCCCTCCCCGATCCCAGGAGACCTCGGTGGCCGATGTCCCAGCCCGGACCACGGCCCGGCCTCCGGTGACGGACCACCCGGTGGCGCGCGTCCTCGCGCTCACCGGAACTGGCGCGGGAGAGCCGATCCGCCAGCGGACCAAGACAGACGAGAGACGAGGACGACATATGAGCGGGTTACGACAGGTTCGGCCGGGCAGATGGCTGCTCGCCGGCGCGGTGGCGCTGTCCATCGCCGTCACGGCCGCCGCCTGCGGCGGCGGCTCGAACGGCTCGGCCAAACCGGCGAGCACGGCCGCGGCCGCGGCGGCCCTCGGCACGAAGAACCCGGCGGCCGGTAAGCCGATCACCCTCGGCTTCATCAGCGCGTCGTCGTCGGACAGCCCGGTGTCCGCGCAGTTCAAGCGGGTCGAGGCCGGCCTGCAGATGGCGCGCGGCTACCTCAACGACTACCAGGGCGGGATCGCCGGCCACCCGGTCGAGCTGTTCATCTGCCAGGGCAACGAGACGCCGGCCGGCACCCAGGACTGCGCGAACCAGATGGTCAACAAGGGCGTGGCGGCAGTCGTCGCCCCCTACTCCGGCCAGGGCGCGGTGATCACGCCGATCCTCACCAAGGCCGGGATCCCCTACGTGGTCCTGCAGGGCACCTCGACCGAGGAGCTCACCACCCCCGGCGCCTTCACGCTGACCGGCGGGTTCCCCTCGACGCTCGCCAGCTACGCCCAGTACGCCAAGGACCACGGCGTCAAGAAGTTCGCCCTCCTCACCATCGACGTGCCGTCGGCGGTGCAGGCGGCCCAGGGGATCGGCACCATCGTCTTCAAGAACGCCGGCGTCGGCTACCAGGTCGTCACCGTGCCCGTCGGCACCCCGGACATGAGCTCACAGCTGCAGTCGGCCGCAAGCGGCGGCGCGGACGCCATCGGCGTGGTCGGCGACCTGACCTTCTGCGCGGCCTGGATGCAGGCCTACCAGACCCTTGGCCTGAGCCAGGCGAAATACCTGCTCAGCACCTGCATCGACCCGAGCAACGTCAAGGCCTACGGCCCAGTCATCAACGGCTCGGTCATGTCCTCGATAGCGACGACCGACCTACAGAACCCGGACGCCAAGCTCTACGCGGCGATCGCGCAGACCTACGGCAAGGACATCAACCCGGACCCGAACGTGAGCAGCGGACAGTCGGGCGGCGCCACCACCCTGCTGTCATTCGCGAGCGCTCTCAAGGGCCTCACCGGCGACCCGACCCCGGCCGCGGTTCTCGCGGCGTTCAAGGCCACCAAGAACGTCCCGCTCTTCCTCGGCGGCGGCGCCACCTTCACCTGCGACGGCAAGCAGGTCTCGATCCTGCCCAACATCTGCAGCGGCGACGCCCAGGTCGGGCTGCTCAACAACCAGGGCCGGCTGGAGAAGGCAACCCTGGTCCACACCGCCCCCCTGTTCACACTGTAGGCGGCCCTCCACAGTCCGCGGGCCGGCCAGACCAGATGGTCTTCCGGCCCGCGGCCTGTTCCCAACCCGTCGTCATGCTGTCTCGGCGGAGACCGTGACGACGCCACCGCGTGCGGGCGACCCACCTACCAACAGAGGCAGGGCTCGATGAGCATCGACGTCGGCCGGGTCCGCTACTACCGGGTCTTCGCCGAGACGACGATGGCCACCTCAGCGCCGCGGACGAGACGCCGCCCGACGCCGCCCATCACCGACTGGGACTTCGGCGACCTGGATCTACGGCTCGACCGGGCCTGCCCGGCGGTCGGGCAACACACCACCGAGGCACTCACCGAGCTCGGCCTCGCGGCCGAGGAGATCAACGCGCTGGTCGCGGCGGGAGCCGCGGGTGACCAAGGTGCCTGAGCGCCCACCCAGCCCCGCGGCTGGCGAGGCCGTCAGACCGGGCCGGACAACAGGTCCGGTCCGCCCCCCGCCCTGTCGAGGAGCTTCGATGACCGACGCCCCGGACCAGGCCGCCCCGCCGCCCGGCGGACCATTGCGCGGCGTGCGCGTGCTCGAACTCGGCGGGATCGGCCCCGGCCCGATGGCCGCCCTGCTGCTGCACGAGCTGGGCGCCGACGTGCTGCGCGTCGACCGGCCCGACGCGGTCGGCTCACCGCCCGACTGGCTCGCTCGCGGACGCCGGTCCACGGTCGCCGACCTCAAGGACCCCTCCGGCCGGGAGGCGGTGCTCCGCCTCGCCTCCCGAGCCGACGTGCTGATCGAGGGGTTCCGGCCAGGCGTCGCCGAACGCCTCGGGCTCGGCCCCGACGACGTGCTCGCCCGCAACCCCGCCCTCGTCTACGGCCGGATGACCGGCTGGGGCCAGGACGGACCATGGGCGCGCACCGCCGGCCATGACATCAACTACATCGCCATCACCGGCGTGCTCGGCGCGATCGGCGCCGCGGGCGGGCCTCCCCAGATCCCGCTGAACCTCGTCGGCGACTTCGGCGGAGGCGCCCTCTACCTGGTCATGGGCGTGCTCGCCGCCCTGCATGAAGCCCGCTCCTCCGGCCGCGGCCAGGTCGTGGACTGCGCCATCGTCGACGGAGCCACGTCGCTTGCCGCCATGATGTGGGCAATGCGCGCCCGCGGCGAGTGGAACGACGCCCGCGGCACAAACCTCCTCGACTCCGGCGCGCCCTACTACGCCGTCTACGAGACCGCCGACGGCGGCTGGTTCTCGGTCGGCGCGATCGAGCCACAGTTCTACGCCCGGCTCGTCGACCTGCTCGGTCTGTCGGAATGGGCGGACGCGCAGGACGACAGGACCCGCTGGCCCACCCTGCGCGCCGCCATCGCCACGGCGTTCGCCGGCCGCACCCGCGCCGAGTGGGAGGCCGTCTTCGCGGGCACCGACGCCTGCGCCGCGCCGGTGCTCGGCTGGGACGAGGCCGCCGCCCACCCCCAGATGGCGGCACGGGCGAACCTGGTCGACGTCGGCGGCGAGACCGCGCCGGCGCCGGCCCCCCGCTTCTCCAGGACCCCAGGACGCGTCGCCGGCAGGGCGCCGGCCGTCGGCAGCACCCCGCTCGTCGACGCGCTGAACTGCTGGGGGCACGACGAGGAGGGCCGTCCATGAGTCGGTCTCGGCACCGGCCCCTCGGGCTCGCGCCGAGGTAGGGGGCGGTCGCGGCGGCGAGGCGCGGGAGCCGGGAGCCGCCTGCCCGCGTCTCGCCGCCTGGCGACGGCCGGGGCCGGCGGTCAGGGTGTGGCGACGTTGCCAGCTTCGGTGGCCCGGACGCGAATCCGCTGCCCGATGGGCTGCTCGCCGGCGAGCAGCCCGAGCAGGTCGTCCGCGCCGGCGCCGTTCCCCTCGACGCCGGTGGCGAGGAAGCGGCGGCCGTCGCCGTCGAGCCGCCCGACGACCACGGCGCGACGGCGGCCGTCACGCCGTGGGACGACCGTGAACGTCTCGATCCTCGCCTCGCCGTCGGCGCGCTCGGCGACCGGGACAGCCAGCCAGGAGTCGATCTCGGCCTGCAGACGGTCGCTGTCGTCGGCCCGCCAGCCGGTCGGGCGGGTGGTGTAGATGCCGACGGAGTACTTGGACAGCACGCCGCCGTTCGCGCCGACGAGGCCGTACGCGCCGGGCCGGGCCCGCAGCGCGGCGACGGTCTCGGCGATGGCGTGCATCGAGTAGTTGTTGCCCGCGCCGCCGAAGAACGGCAGCCCTCCGGTGAGCGTCAGCCCGCGCGGGTCGTCCGGTGCCAGGCCCAGCCCGTCGCACACGTTGAACACGGCGATCGGGAAGCAGCTGTAGAGGTCGAACGTGGCGATCTCGTCAAGGCTGCGCCCCGCGAGATCGAGGGCGTGGCGGACGGCCAGCACGGCGGCGGGGCTCGCGGACAGGTCCTGGCGGTCGAGCAGGTCACGCTCGCGCACGTCGGCGTGCCCGGCCAGGAACACCCACTTCTCCTCGGGGATGCCGAGGCGGCGCGCCTCGCCGACCGAGGTCAGGACGACGGCCGCGGCCTGGTTGACCTGATCCCGGGCGACGACGAACCGCGGGTAGGGATCGGCGATGATCCGGTTGCGGTCGGTGACGGTGACCAGCTCGGCGGCGTCGCGCTCCACCGGGGCGGCGGCGTACGGGTTCGCGGCGGCGACGGTGGTGAACGGGGCGAACAGGGCGCCCATCGCCCGCGCGTAGTCGGCCCGGGACAGCCCGAGCCTGGCCCGGCGGGCGTTCTCGAACAGCGCGTACTGCGGGGGCGCGCCGACCAGCCCGTGCGCCAGCGTGTAGGCGGACGCGAGGCCCTCCAGCCCGTAGCCACGGTCCTCCAGCTGCCCCCCGACCTGCTCGGTGAAGTCCGGCCGGTCCGGCGCGTCCGCGAACGCCCGCACCGTCGAGATCGCCTCCGAGCCGACGAGGAGCACCACCCGGGGCGCTTCGGGCCCGCCGGCGGCGATCAGGCCGGCGAACTCGGTGGCCAGGTGCTGCGGCGCCTGGCCACCGGCGACCTCCAGGACGGCGCGGCGCGGGTCGGCCCCGACACGCCGGGCGACGGCGCGGGGGAAGTTGTCCGCGCGGCCGAGCGGCGCCTTGGCGCGCGGATTGGAGATCTCGAACTGCCGCACCCCCGCGATCGTGTCCACCTCGGCCGCCGCGATGCCCGCGTCGGCGAGCGCCCGGTGAGCGGCCTCGGCCGCGAGCCCCACCGCCGAGCGCGCCGCGTAGCCGGGCTCGCCTGGGCGTTCGACGAACTGGCCGACGCCCACCAGCAGCGGGGTCGCGGGATCGAGACCATGCACGTTGCCCATCCATCCTCCTGATTGGGAACCAGCCATCAGGTGCCCGTGACCACGCTCGGCCAGGCCGGCGGGCACGGCCAAGTCTCGGTCGCACCAGTCCAGCCGTCATCCAAAGGCCGCCGTGGGCGGGTTCGAGCCGGCCGATGATCAGAACGCCCCTCGGGCGGCTGTGCGCACCGTCGCCGAGCGAGCCCACACGTCAGCATGTCATGCAGTTAACTGATTTTACTGCTTTGGTGGTACCGTACCGGCCAAGCCTGACCGCTCGCCTGGAGGCCATCGTGGGCACGTTCGAGTTCACCGACGATCAGGACGCTCCATCGGCGACCGTGCGCGCCTTCGCCGAGAAGACCTTCCCCGAGACCGAGGTGCGCCGGTTGATGGCGGCGCCGGAGCTTCCCCTCGCCGGAGTCGCGGTCCTCGACCTCACCACCGGACCGTTGGCCGCGATCGGCCGTCATCTCGCCGAGTGGGGAGCCGACGTCCTGCGCGTCGAACCCCCCGGCGGGGCCACCGACCGCCGGACCGGCCGCCAGGCCGCCGGCGTGGCGCTGGAGTTCGCGGCGGCCAACCTCGGCAAGCGGGCCCTGGCCCTCGACCTCGCCCGGCCCGCCGACCGGACCCGGCTAACGGGCCTGCTGGCTGAGGCCGACATCCTGCTCGAAAGCACGTCACCGGGGACACCGGAGGCCGAGCACCTCGACGTCGAGGCGATCCGACGCGAGCACCCCGAACTGGTCATCCTGTCGGCAACCCCGTTCGGCCGCACCGGCCCCTATGCCCGCTGGCAGGCCACCGGCCCAGTCCTGCATGCCCTGTCCGGCGAACTGTCCCGCTCCGGCCTGCCCGGCCGCCCACCCCTGCTGCCACCCGGTGACCTCGCCCACGACTGCGCCGTCGGGCAGGCGGTGTTCGCCGTGCTGCTGGCCTACCTGGAACGGCTGCGCACCGGGTTGGGCGACCATCTCGACTTCGCGGTCCTCGACGGCGCGGTCGCCGCGCTCGACCCCGGCTACGGCATCGCGGGAAGCGCCGCGGCGGGTGTGCCCGCCTCCAAGCTGCCCCGCGGCCGCCCCAACGTCGGCCACCAGTATCCGATCATCCCCTGCGCCGACGGGTTCGTCCGCCTGTGCATCCTGGCACCACGGCAGTGGCGCGGCATGTTCGAGTGGATGGGCCGACCCGCCGAGTTCGCCGACCCCTCCTACGACAAACTGAGCACCCGCTTCACCTCCCCGACCCTGCTCCCCGCGATCGCCCGGTTCTTCGCCGACAAGAAACGCGCCGACCTGGAGGAAGCCGGGCAACGCCACGGCGTGCCCACCGCCGCCGTCCTCGACATCGAGGAGGCCCTGCGCTCCGAGCAGATCCACGCCCGCGAGGCGTTCCGACCCGTCGAGCTCGCCCCCGGCCTGTCGGCGCCGTTCCCGAGCGGCGTTCTCGAACTGGACGGCCGACGCGCCGGTCCTCGGGGACCAGCACCCGACCCGCCGGTACCCGGCCCGGACGGCTCTCCGGCGCGCGCCGCCAAGCCGGTCGGGTGGCCCGACCGCCCGCGCGCTCCTGCCGCCCCCACCGCGTCCACTCCCGCCGGTTCCGTCGGACGGCCGCTGGCCGGTCTGCGGGTGCTCGACCTCGGTGTCATCGTCGTCGGAGCCGAGCAGGGACGCCTGCTCGCCGACCAGGGCGCCGACGTCATCAAGGTCGAAAACGACGCCTTCCCCGACGGCAGCCGCCAGACCCGCGACGGCCGCCCCATGTCGGTGACCTTCGCCGCCGGACACCGCAACAAACGCAGCCTCGGCCTCAACCTGCGCTCTCCCCGCGGCAGGGAACTGTTCCTGCGACTCGTCGCCGACACCGACGTCGTGCTCACCAACTTCCGCCCCGGCACCCTGGAATCACTGGGACTCGGCTACGACGTCCTCGCCACGATCAATCCGCGCGTCATCGTCGTCGACAGCTCCGCGTTCGGCCCCACCGGCCCCTGGAGCCGCCGCCTCGGCTACGGACCCCTCGTACGCGCCTCCGCCGGAATGACCGCCCAGTGGCGCTACCCTGACAACCTCCGGCCCGACGGCTCCGACGGCTTCTGCGACGCGACGACGGTCTACCCGGACCACGTCGCCGCCCGTATCGGCATCGCGGGGGTGCTCGCGCTGCTCATCCGCCGCCAGCGCACCGGCCGCGGCGGCACCGTGAGCGTCAGTCAGGCGGAGGTCATGCTCGGTCACATGGCCCCGCTCGTGGCGGCGCAAACCCTTGCTGAGGCGGGTGTCGAGCTGACAGGGCCGGCGGAGCCGGACGCTCCGTGGGGCGTGTTCCCCACCGCCGGCGACGACGACTGGTGCGCGGTGACCATCCGCGACGACACCGACTGGCAGGCACTCTGCCAGGTAATCAACCGGTCCGACCTCGCCGCCCAACCCGCGCTCGCCCACGCCGACGGACGCGCGGACGCACGCGACCACATAGAGGCCGCCCTCATCGACTGGCTCGCCCAGCACAGCGCGCTCGAGGCCATGGACCTCCTACAGACGGCCGGCGTGCCCGCAGGGGCAATGCTCCGCGTCGCGGAACTGCCGACGTTCCCCTACTTCACCGAACGCGGCCTGTTCCGCCTCACCGGACACCCGCGGATCAGACAGGGTTTCTACCTGGAAAGCGCGCCGGTCCGATCCGAGCACCTACTGGACCCCCCCGATCATCCCGCGCCCTTGCTCGGCGAACACACCGAACAGATCGCCCGCGAACAGCTCGACCTCACCGAAACGGAGATCGCCGGACTGGTCAGCGAAGGCGTCCTGCAACCGTGGCGCGAGAGCACGAAACCTGGCGGCTGAGGACCCGGCCGGGCAGAGGTGGGTGCCCATCAGCCTCTTCGCATGGAACACATGCCCGGCTGGCGCCGCCTGGTGGGACGGGTCTCAGCCAGGCGGCGGCGTCCGTGGGTTTCGAACAGCCCGCCCGAGCCGCCGACGTCGGCGAGCTTCGTCCTATTCGAGGACGTCGATGACGGCGTCGGGCTCAAAGTCACGCATGAGCACCGTATTCGCGATCTCCAGATTCTGCCGCCAGAACCGCTCCGCCCCATCCGCGTCACCGGCGCGGACCAGCCGCACGAGCTTCTCGTACGCCCGGACCGCCCGGCGATTCTGTCGCTCGCTCTCCGTCCGCGCCTGCTTTTCCCGCGCGATCCGATCCACCGCGGCGAAATGCCTGGCGATGATCTCCTGAAGCATCCCGGCGGTCACGACAAGCGCGCGGTTCCCGGACCCCTCCACAACGGCCTGATGGAAACCAGCCATCGCTGCGGTGGGAACCCGGTCAGCCGCCACATCGTCCTTTACCCGAGCCAAGGCCGCCTCCAACACGGCCACCGCCTCGTCCGAACCCCGATCCGCCACCAGCCAGGCGGCCAACGGCTCGATCCCCAACCGCGCGGTCAACACCTCCGCGATCGTCGTTCCGGCCAGCTGCAACAACAGCCCAGCCGGACGGGCGACCACCGCCGGCCCCGGCACCCGGACCTGCGCGCCGGTACGCGAACCACGACGCACCTCGATCAGCGACTCGGCCTCCAGCACCCGGACAGCCTCGCGCAACGTCGGCCGAGAAACCCCGAAATGAGCCATCAACTCGGCTTCCCGCGGAAGGAAGTCACCATCCCGCAGCTCACCGGAGACAATCATCCGACGCAGCCGCCGCGTCAGCAGCTCCGCCGTCTTCGGCGAGCGCACGTCTCCAGCATCACGGGCGGCGTCAAGCGAGAAGGCCGGAGTGGACATGCGACTAAATCCTCCATTACGCCCAGATCACCATGAGACACAGACCCCTGACCCACGTCCTCCCGGGCGAGCGACCGGACACCGATCGGGCGACACGAGAGGTGACCGGCCAGTCACCTCGCTATAACGGTACTACGAGTCAACCTGGTAGCCCGGCTGGCCGAGGAACGAGGTCCTGAGCGAGCGCTCACTCGCCCAGGGTGCCGATCCAACGACAGACCAGGCCACGCCGCATCACCAGCCTCCACATGTTCCATCTTGATCACATAGCGCCCGATCGGCGATCGCACCCGCCAACGTGTCCCCATCCACGACCCAGTTCTCCCTCACCGGGGAGCGCTAGACCGTCGTCCAGGTGCGCCGGCCGTCGCCGGTAGCGAGGAGCCGGCCGAAACGCATGTCGCTGATGTGCGGACCGGCGGCGAGATCACCGCTGGCCTCCAGCTCGCGCGCGATCCGCTCCCGCACCGCCGCGGCCGCCTGCCGGTCGACGTCGAAGGCCGCCTGCCACCCGCCTTCGAGGAGCTCGACGACCGAGTGCACGACGTCCCCGAGCAGCAGCGCCCGCACACCACCACCGGACAGCACGTAGATCGTCGATCCGGGGGTGTGGCCGGGAACGGGAAGGGCGTCCACGCCAGGCGCGATCGTGCACTCCTGGTCGAACAGGGACAGCCGCTCGACGAGAGGCGAGAGCTTGCGGACCACGGCGGGAAGCGCCTCCGGGCCGTCGACAAAATAGGCCCAGTCCGCGGCGTGGCACCGGTACGTGGCGTTTGGAAAGACAATCTCGCCACGTTGCGTTGCCCATCCGACATGGTCAAAATGCAGGTGGCTGAAAACCACGTCGGTGACGTCGGCGGACGTCACCCCCAGCAACCGCAGACTTTCCATGAAGGCACCACCGTTGTAGTCGCCGGTGTCAACCCGGCCGAGGCCGGCGTCGACGAGAATGGTCCGCTCGCCGGTGCGGACGAGGAAGCCCCCCATCGGCATGGTGAATCCGCCGTCGGCGTCCAGCAGGTCGGTGTGGCAGGCCCACGGATCGCCATCAGCTTCCGGCTTGCTGTAGATCTCTCGGGCGACCCCGCGCCCGTAGCCGTCCATTACAGGGTGAATGCTGATGCCACCGAATTCCATGAGTCCCGTCCTTGTCAGTATGCGGGGCGGCCGCTGCCTGGACAGCGCGGGCAGTCGCTTCTCGAGGTGCCGAGGTTCGGCAGGCCGCACCGGCGAGACGTCCGTTCCAGCGGACGGCTGCGTTGGCGGACGCGTCCCGGGTCGAGTCGGGCGTGCGCGCGAAGCCGTGCGGTCATCCGGCCAGTTCCCTGAGCGTGCGGATGGTGGCGAGCCGGTCGTCGTAGGTTGGTGAGAGGGGCGTGGCGTTGACGGTGGTGACGCCGGTCTCGGCCATGGCCTGCAGACGGTCCTTGACCCTGGACGCGTCACCGATCAGCGAGACGCCGCGCACGAGCTCCTCAGGCAGGGCGGCGGCCGCCTCGGCCTTCTTGCCGCTCAGGAAAAGGTCCTGCACCTCGGTGGCGGCGGCCTCGAAGCCGTAGCGAACGGCGACGTCGTTGTAGAAGTTCTTGCCCTTCGCGCCCATCCCGCCGATGTAGAGCGCGAGGTGCGCGCGCACCTTCTGCAGCGCGGCCGCCTCCCGGTCGGGGTCGTCGGTGATCTCGACCGTGGTGTCGGCGTAGATCTCCAGCGGCACGCGGGCCGGGTCGCGCAGCGCGTTACCCTCGGCGAGCGCGGCGCCGAACGCCCTGCCCGCGCCCTCGGGGAGGTAGAAGATCGGCTCCCAGCCGTCGAACAGCTCGGCGGCGAGCGCCACGTTCTTCGGGCCGAGCGCGGCGAGCACAAGCGGGATGCGCGAGCGTACCGGGTGGTTGACGATCTTGAGCGGCTTGCCCAGGCCGCTGCCCCCGTGCTCGCTCGTCAGCGGGACGTGCAACTGCGGCCCGTCGTGGACGACCGGCTGGCGGGCCAGGACCTGGTTGATGATGTCGACGACCTCGCGGGTGCGCGCCAGCGGCGCGGTGTAGCGCTGCCCGTGGAAGCCCTCGACGACCTGTGGCCCCGAGGCGCCCAGCCCAAGAATGAACCGGCCGTCAGAGACGTAGTCGAGCCCGGCCGCGGTCATCCCGAGCAGAGACGGGGTGCGCGAGTAGATGTTGAGGATCCCCGAGGCGATGTTCAGGGTCGAGGTCTTCGCCGCGATGTAACCCATCTGGCTCACCGAGTCGAAGGAGTAGGCCTCGGCGATGAACGCCACGTCCAGGCCCGCCTTCTCGAACTCCACGAGCTCCTCGACCGTCTCCCGGAACCCGGAGCTGTAGGGGATCGGCATGCCGATGCGCATGAGGTGCCTCCTGATGGCGCGGTGAGGGCGGACGTACAGCTCTGGGCGCGGTACGGGGGCAGCCAGCCGAAGAACGTCGCCGATCCGAGCTGGGACCAGGCATCGACCGAGCTCGGTGCTGTCGCATCGCGTCCGCGAAGTGTGGCTCTCCGCGAGAATACATGGTTGACTAGGTATGCTAAAAAATTGACTTTGACCAGAGTTCCCGGGAGCAGCGCGGCTTCCATGGCTCGGCCCGCGCGGACGTCCGATTCCTCGTGGAGGGGGCGTAGTTCGCACTGTTCCACCTGAGTCGGGCTGGGCCCACCCTGATGGCGTAGGCATGCCCGTGCACGTCCGTCAGCGCGAGCCGCGCGTGAGGTCCGGGATGGGGACGTAGGGGCCCCGCGCTGCGGCCGCGGCGCCGGCCGATCGAGGCGTGAGCTCCCGTGACCGCACACTCCCCCGCAACCCCACAACAAGTACGTGCGTCGACCAGCAAGGTGTGATATAGCTCACTAAACCTACTAGGTGGACGGAGGAAGGCGCCATCGGAGCGACGCGTGGAGCCGGGCGGCACTCCGCGTGAGGCCGGTTCGTCCGATCGCCCGCCCGCCCCGAACCAGACCGGCCGGTCACGGCCCACCTCCGCCTCCCAGCACCGAGACACCTTGATGATCGACCCAGTCCCGGCCATGGCCAGGCCGAGCGCCGGCACGTCGGTCCCTTCGCCGGCCCGCGTGCCGTCCCTCGTCCGGGACCGATGCCCTGGGCAGACGGGCGGGACCCGGCCCGGCGTCCGGCCAGGAGGCCTCACCTTGACGACGTTCGCAGTCGGGCCGACGGAGACGTCCGGCGAGGAAGAAAAGAAGAAATGAGGAAGCGCATATGAGTGGGTTACGACTGGTCCGGCGGAGCAGATGGCTGCTCACCGGTGTGGTGGCGCTGTCTCTCGCCGCCACCGCGGCGGCCTGCGGTAGCGGCGGTTCGAACGGCTCCCCCGGACCAACTGGCACCGCTGCGGCCGCGGCGGTGCTAGGTGCGAAGAACCCGGCGGCCGGTAAGCCGATCACCCTCGGCTTCATCAGCGCGTCGGCGTCGGACAGCCCGGTGTCCGCGCAGTTCAAGCGGGTCGAGGCCGGCCTGCAGATGGCGCGCGGCTACCTCAACGACTACCAGGGCGGGATCGCCGGCCACCCGGTC
>Ga0268265_10001315_pt1 | contig 21316 bp, 14 predicted proteins | sample KBSSwiS52_FD_190355 | JGI IMG/M metagenome (GOLD analysis project Ga0268265, IMG submission 190355) | Switchgrass rhizosphere microbial communities from Kellogg Biological Station, Michigan, USA - KBS Switchgrass S5-2 (SPAdes) (version 2) | ecosystem: Host-associated > Plants > Roots >... | reverse complement strand
CGCCCTTCTCCATCGCGCGCCGATAGGCGGGCCGCTCGCCGATCCGCTTCAGATAGGCGCGGATGTTCGGATAGGGCGTCAGGTCCCTGGGCGAATAGATGCGCATCGTGGTCAGCGGAAAGACCATGATGATGTCCGCGGCCGTGAACTCATCGCCCGCGAAATAGGGCTTCTCTCCCAGGCGATCCTCAATCAGCTTCCACGCCCGCAGGTTTCGCTCGCGAACCATCCGCGCCCGGGGGGTCTCCGCCTCGCCGGGCTTGGCGGCCGCCGCGCCCGCCCCGCTCGGCAACAGCGTGGCGTTCGCGAAATGCAGCCAGAACAGGTAGTCCGCGAAGTTGGGCGCCTCGGGCCCGACGGCCAGCCGACCATTCCCGTACTTGCCGATGACGTACTGGATGATCGCCCCTGACTCGGGCAGCACCACGTCGCCGTCGGTGATGATCGGGGCGATGCCGATCGGGTGCAGCGCCCTGTAGGCCGGCGGGGCGTGCCGCGTGTCCGGTTCCCGCTCATAGCGCTTGAGCTCGTAGGGAATTCCCAGCTCCTCGCAGAGCCAGACGATGCGCTCGGATTGCGAAACGCCGAGGTGGTGGACGGTCAACATGGGCGGCCTCCCGGATTGCCGGGCGAGCCTAGTCGAACGCCGTTATGGAGTCTCCTGACCCCCTGCCCGCTGGGCCGAGCACGCCACGTGGAAGCAACCGCCCACGGAAAGCACGATCCAGTCCCCAGGCCGGGCTGTCTGGAGCCCGTCAGGCGTGCGCACCTCCACCGATCCCGCCTCCCCGGTCTCGGCGCCGTCTTCGCCCAGCCACAGGCGCAGCTTGCGCCAGCTGCGGGCGTCGTGGGCCGGCGGCACGCGGAGCGCGGCGCCATGATCGAAAGCAGGGTTACGGGAAGCGCGCATGGATACCTGTGAAGCGAATCACCTGTGCGGGAATACGCAGTGCTTCGGTCACCAAGGTCTTAAGGACGCGCCAGGCGCGGTCGCAGGCCGCGCGTGACGCGGATAAGTCGACTTCCCGACGCGACCACCTCGGGGATAGGCGAAACTTCGCTCATAGCGGGAATTATAATCCATCGAGATCTGGAATTACTGAATCGCTTGAGTGAATTTCAACTTTTACGCTTGTCAGTTCAAATATTGTCGTTTTCTATAAAAATCGGCGCTTGGGAAGGCGCCAGGGGGGATGGGCGCGCGGGGCGTCGCCACCATCTTCGGTGAACGTATTGGGCTGAACGGGTCGTGCCTATTGGGCGTCCCGATAGCGCGTTGCGCCCTGCCTCCCTGACGATTGTCGCAATGCGCCGTGGCGCAGGGGATGGGAACGGCGATGGCTGTCTACAACGGCGGGAACGGCGAGGATTTTTACACGGGCGGAGCTGCGGCCGACACGATCGGCGGCGCAGGGGACGACGACATCCTCAACGGCGGCGGGGGTGACGATTCCATCGACGGCGGCCTGGGCGGCGACATCCTCGGCGGCGGCGACGGCGACGACACGATCGCCGGCGGCGCGGGCGGTGACGCGCTGAACGGCGGAAACGGCGCCGACCGGCTCATCGGCGGCGAAGGCAGCGACCAACTCACCGGCGGCGCCGGCACAGACACAGCGCAGTTCGCCGGCCTTTCCACAGATTACAGCTACAACGCGCTAGAGGTCAGGGACCTCAAGCCGACGATCAACGGGAACGACGGGACCGACGGCCTCAGCGGCATCGAGCGGCTGCAGTTCCTCGACAAGACCATCTTCCTGAAACCCAACATCGCCCCCACCGCCGCCACCGACGCCAACGCCGCGGCCAACAGCGTCAGCGAGGGGGCGGCCAACGGATCGCTGGTCGGGATCACCGCCGCCTCCACCGACGCAGACGCCGACGTGATCACCTACAGCCTCGTGAACAACGCCGGGGGCCGTTTCGCCATCAACGCCGCCACCGGGGTGGTCACCGTGGCCAACGGCGCCCTGCTGAACTACGAGACCGCGACCAGCCACCAGATCACGGTCCGCTCATCGGATCCGTGGACCTCCACCGACCAGACCTTCACCATCCAGGTCGCCAATGTGGCGCCGACGAGCCCGACGGACGCCAACGGCGGCGCCAACACCGTCGCTGAAGGCGCGGCGGCCAACACCCTCATCGGCCTCACCGCCCAGGCGGCGGACGTCAACGGCGGGACAATCACCTACAGCCTGGTCGGCGACAGTTCGGACGGGGGGTTCAAGATCGACGCCGCCACCGGCGTGGTCAGCGTCGCCGACGGTTCAAAATTGAACTACGAGAGCGCCACCAGTCACCAGCTCACCGTCCGCGCCAAGGATCCCAGTGGAGCCAGCAGCGCCGACCTGGTGGTCACGGTGGCGGTCGGCAACGTGGCGCCATCCAGCCCCACGGACGGAAACGCCGCGGCCAACACCATCGCCGAAGGGGCGGCCAACGGAGCCGTGGTGGGGATCACCGCCCAGGCCGCCGACGTCAATGGCGGGACCATCACCTACAGCCTGGCCGACAACGCCGGCGGCCGCTTCGCCATCAACGCCGCGACCGGCGTCGTGACGGTCGCCGACGGGTCGCTGCTGAACTTCGAAGGCGCCAGCAGCCACCAGATCACGGTGCGTGCCGCCGATCCGGCGGGGGCCGCCAGCCCGGACCAGACCTTCACCATCGCCGTCACCAACGTCGCCCCGTCCAGTCCGACGGATTCCAACGCAACCGCCAATTCCGTGGCCGAGGGCGCCGCCAACGGAACCGCCGTCGGGCTCACCGCCCAGGCGGCCGACCCCAATGGGGGAACCATCACCTACAGCCTGGCCGACAACGCCGGCGGCCGCTTCGCCATCAACGCCGCGACCGGCGTCGTGACGGTCGCCGACGGGTCGCTGCTGAACTTCGAAGGCGCCAGCAGCCACCAGGTCACGGTGCATGCCGCCGATCCGGCGGGGGCCGCCAGCCCGGACCAGACCTTCACCATCGCCGTCACCAACGTCGCCCCGTCCAGCCCGACGGACGCCAACGCCGCGGCCAACGCGATCACCGAGGGCGCGGCCAACGGAACCGCTGTCGGGCTCATCGCCCAGGCCGCCGACCCCAGCGGGGGAACCATCACCTATAGCCTGGCCGACAACGCGGGCGGGCGCTTCGCCATCAACGCCACGACCGGCGTGGTGACGGTCGCCGACGGATCGCTGCTCAACTTCGAGGACGCGACGAGCCACCAGATCACCGTCCACGCCGCCGACCCCAGCGGCGCGGCGAGTCCGGACCAGAGCTTCACCATCGCCGTCACCAACGTCGCGCCCTCCGGCCCGACGGACGCAAACGCGGCGGCCGACACGGTCGCCGAGGGGGCGGCAGCGGACACCGTGGCGGGCGTCACGGCCCAGGCCGCCGACCTCAACGGCGGGACCATCACCTACAGCCTGGTGGGCGACACCTCGAACGGCGGCTTCAAGATCAACTCCGCCACCGGTGTGGTCAGCGTCGCCGACGGGTCGAAGCTCGACTTCGAGAGCAACCCCAACCCGCAGATCACCATCCGCGCCGCCGACGCCTCCAACGCCCACGGGACCGACCTGGTGGTCACCGTGGCGCTCGCCAATGTCGCCCCGTCCACCCCCACGGACGCCGACTCCACAGCGAACACTGTTGCTGAGGGGGCGGCCTCCGGAACGACGGTCGGCGTGACGGCGCTGTCCCTCGACCCAAGCGGCGGCACGATCACCTACAGCATGGCGATCGACACCTCCAACGGGGGCTTCGCGGTCGACGCGGCCACCGGCGTGGTCTCGGTGGCCGATGGGACCAAGCTCAACTTCGAGGGCGTCAACAACTACGCGGTGACCGTGCATGCGACGGATGCAGCCGGCCTGGCCGCTCCCAACCAGACCTTCAACATCGCCCTGACCAACGTCGCGCCCTCGGCGCCGGCCGACACCAACGCGGCGACCAACAGCGTCGCCGAAGGCGCGGCCGCCGACACCCTGGTGGGAATCACCGCGTCCTCCACCGACGTCAACGGCGGGACGATCACCTACAGCCTGGTGGGCGACGCCACCAATGGCGGCTTCAAGATCGACGCCGCATCCGGCGTGGTCACTGTGGCGGACGGCTCCAAGCTCGACTTCGAGAGCAATCCGAACCCGCAGCTCACCATCCGCGCGCAGGATCCTTCCAACGCGCATGGAACAGATCTCGTCGTGACGGTGGCGCTGACCAATGTCGCGCCATCGTCACCCGCCGACGTCGACGGCGCCGCCAACGCTGTCGCAGAGTGGGCGTCTCACGGGGCGCTTCTGGGGCTCACGGCCCTGGCCGTCGACCCGAGCGGCGGGGTGGTCACCTACAGTCTGACGAACGACGCCGGCGGCCGTTTCGCCATCGACCCGCTGACCGGCGTCGTCAGCGTCGCCGACCAGACAAAGCTCGACTACGACACCGCCACCAGCCACCAGATCACCGTGCACGCGCAGGACGCCAGCGGCGCGGCCAGCGCCGACCAGAGCTTCACGATCCAGGTCACCAACGCCCCTCCGTCCACGCCGACGGACACTAACAACGCGACCAATACGGTGGCCGAGGGCGCGGCGGCCGACACCCTGGTGGGAATCACCGCCCAGTCCGCCGACCCGAACGGCGGCGTGCTCACCTACAGCCTGGTGAACGACACCTCGAACGGCGGATTCAAGATCGATTCCGCCACCGGCGTGGTGACAGTCGCCGACGCTACCAAGCTCGACTTCGAGACGGCCAACGGCCACACCCTCACCATCCGCGCCACCGACGCCGCCAGCGAGGGCAGCCTGACCGACCTCGTCGTCAACGTCGCCGTCACCAACGTCGCGCCGTCAGCTTCGACGGACAGCAACGCCGCCGCCAACAGCGTCGCCGAAGGGGCGGCGAACGGGACGGCGGTTGGCGTCACGGCGCTCGCCATGGATCCCAGCGGCGGCGCGGTCACCTACAGCTTAGCCAACAACGCCGGCGGCCGCTTCGGCATCAACGCATCCACCGGCGTGGTCACCGTGGCCAACGGCGCGTTGCTCAACTTCGCGTCCAACGCCAGCCACCAGATCACCGTCCACGCCCAGGATTCCAGCGGCCTGGCCAGCGCCGACCAGAACTTCACCATCCAGGTGACCAACGTCGCGCCGTCCAGCCCGACCGACAACGACGCTGGGACCAACAGCGTGTTCGAGGGCGCCTCCAACGGCGTCAACGTCGGGATCACCGCCCTGGCCGCCGACGTCAATGGCGGGACCGTCACCTACAGCCTGGCGAACGACGCCGGCGGCCGCTTCGCGATCAACGCAACAACAGGCGTGGTCACCGTCGCCAACGGCGCCCTCCTCAACTACGAGGACGCCACCAGTCATCTGATCACCATCCATGCCCAGGACGACAGCGGCGCGGCCAGCGCCGACCAGGGCTTCACCATCGGAGTGAGCAATGTCGCGCCGGGTCCATCCGCGGATTCCAACGTCGCGGCGAACACCGTGGCGGAAGGCGCTGCGAACGGCACGGCGGTGGGCTTGACCGCCCTCGCCACCGACCCCAGCGGCGGCGCGATCACCTACAGCCTGGCGAACGACGCCGGCGGCCGCTTCGCCATCAACGCCAGCTCAGGCGTGGTGACCGTGGCCAACAGTGCGTTGCTCAATTTCGAAGCCGCCACAAGCCACGACATCACGGTGCACGCCGCAGACGCGAGCGGAGCAGCCGCTGCGGATCAGATCTTTACGATCGCCGTGACCAACGTGGCTCCGTCCAGTCCGATGGACGCCGACGCGGCGATCAACCGCGTGGCGGAGGGCGCAGCGAACGGCGCAGCGGTGGGGATCACCGCGCAGGCGGCCGACGTCAATGGCGGAGCGATCACCTACAGCCTCCTGGACAACGCCGGCGGCAGGTTCGCAATCAACGGATCGACGGGCGTCGTCACGGTCGCAAACGGTTCGCTCCTCGACTACGAAGCCGCGACAAGCCATCAGATCAACGTGCGAGCAGTGGATGCGAGCGGCGCCCACAGTTCGGACCAGTTGTTCACGATCGGCGTCCAGAACCGGCTGAACGTGGGAGTCTACGGATCGACGGACGCCGACTCTAACGAGTCGTACGTCGCATCAGTGCTGCGAGGGCTTCCGATGTTCGAGTCAGCGACCGTGCTGAACGGCGCTGAAAGCGTGGCGACGCTTTCTCAATACGATTCAATTCTCGCTTGGCAGAATGCCCGTGGAGACGTCCAGACATTCGGGAGCCGCTTGGCCGACTATGTCGATGGAGGCGGGCACTTGGTCGTCGCCACGTTCATTGGCCAATCAGACCCCTATTGGTTCGGTCCGCGCTCGCAATCCTGGGGGCGCCTCGCAACGGACGGCTACCTTCCGTTCGACGATTATCTGGGCAACTACAACAACGCATCTCTCGCCTCGTTCGACCCTTCGAACTGGTTGTTCAGCGAGGCCTACGCCGTCGACAACAATCCACTTATCGCCGCATACTATCATGACATGATGGATCCGAGTGCGGATGCGACAATCATCGGATACTGGTCAGATGGCGCACCTTTCGCGATGGTCGACTCGACCGGCGTCGTCGCCCTGACGATGTGGCCGTCAGCTTCTTTCTCCAGCGACAGCCTGTTCGTGTTCGTGAACGCCCTTGTCCACGATACCGGCTGGATCGCCTGATCGCGAACCTGTACGCAGCACACAGGCCTCCTGACCTGGTCAATAGTGGATCGCACCCTTCGCCCCGCCGCCGCAGGCGACGGCGTCGCCGGTGATCGCCACGCTGCGCGGTGAGGCCAGGAAGGCGACGATGTCGGCCACCTCCTGGGACTCCACCATCCGGCCAATCACGATGGAGGCGGCCATCCGCTTCTCCATCGCCTCGACCGAAACGCCGGCGGCGGCCGCGCGGGCCGCCACCAGGGGCTCGGTCTTCTCGGTGCGGGTCAGGCCCGGGTGCACGACGGTGACGTTGATCCCGTGAGGGCCCAGCTCGTCGGCCAGGTTCTTGGTCATGGCCGCCACCGAGACGTTACGGATCGAACCGATGATCGTGCCGGTCTGGCGCGCCGCCAGGCCGCTGACGTTGACGATCCGCCCCCAGCGGTTCGCCATCATGTGCGGGGCGGCGGCCCGGGCGCAGCGGAGGTAGCCCAGCACCTTGACGTTGACGTCGTCCCAGAACGCCGCGTCGGTGATCTCAGCCAGCTTCGGCGGCGGCGTCTGGCCGCCCGGCTTGGCGGCGTTGTTGACCAGGATGTCGAGGCCGCCCAGCGCCGACACGGTCCGGCGCACCGCCTCGTCCACGGCGGCGTCCTTGCTCGTGTCGAGGGGTACGGCGACCACCTTCGCGCCGGTCTCCTCGGCGATCTCCTTCGCCGTGGCTTCCAGGGTCGCCATGTCGCGCGCGGCGACCGCCACGTCGCAACCTTCCCGCGCCAGTTGCCGGGCGATGGCCTTGCCGATGCCGCGCCCGCCGCCGGTGACCAGCGCTCGCTTGCCCTTCAGTTGCAGATCCATGCCGTCGTCTCCCTCACATCTTCAGCGGGGCCACATAGCCCGTGAGCTCCAGATAGCCGCGGCCGCCCTCGACGGTCGTGGCGCCCTCCCAATAGACCGGCCCGCCGCCGGTGCGGCTGTCCAGCTCCTGGTCGTCGAACAGCGGCCGGATGCGCCAGCGGCGCTCGCCCTGCGGCAGCCGCACGCTCAGCGCCTGCTCCACCGGATAGAGCGCGCCGGTGCGCGGCGAACGCCAGCGGCGCAGGGTCGAAAACGCCACGTCGCCGGGCGCGAACACGCGCGTCCGACCCGCCTCGCGCAACGCCCCGCCGGCCCACAGCGCCTGGCCCTTGGCGTCGCGCACCCGGAACGCCATCAGCGCGGCTCCGCCTTCGAGATTGATCCCAGTCCAGTCCCAGCCCACCGCCCCGCCGCCGAGGATCGAGGACGACCATTCCCGGTCCATCCAGGCCTCGCCCGTCACAACCGCCGCCGCCTTGCGCCCATGCCGCAGGGTCCCGGAGACCGCCAGGTGCGGCAGGCTGTAGTAGTAGCTCGCCTGCTCCGGCATAGGCCCTTTGCGGCTGAAGCCCGCCTGGCCCTGCAGCAGCGGCGGCTGGGTCGGGGCGAACGCCAGGTCCAGGGCGAAGCCATCGCCGCGCACGCGGGTGTGGAATCGCCCGTCGGCCTCGCGCCAGAACCGCCAGTCGTCGAGGACGACGTCGGCGTCCCCCACCTTCGCCTGGGCCAGACCGAAGCCCGCGCGCGCGACCCGCTGGTCGTGGGCGAGGCGCCCGGACCTCGGGTCCGACAGGGCCGCGTGCGCGAACAGAACCTGGCGCGGGGCGAAGGCGCTGGGGTTGGCGGGGTCCACGTCTGGCCGGGTGCGGAAGAAGGTGACCTGGAAGCCCAAATCCTCGCCGCCCGACGTCCGCAGCCAGCCGGTGACGTACCACCATTCCGTCCTGTGCTCGGGGTGCGCCCCATGGTCGGCGGGGAAGGCCAGCGGCGTCCCCGGCCGCAGGATCGGATAGCGCACGTGGCCGCCCGCGCCGGCCGGCTGCGCCGCCGTCGCCAGCGCCAGCGCGCCCAGCGCGCGACGGGTGAGCGGGCTCACCAGTCCTCCCGCACGGCGCGCACCGCATCGGCCGACAACGCCCGGCGCCCCGCCGCCAGGGCCGCGCCCGCCGAGGCCGCCACCAGGGCGACCGCCACGCCCACGAACAGGCCCCAGGGCGCCCGGGTCTGCATGGTCCAGTGGAACGACTGCGGATTGACCACATGGATCAGCACCTGGCTCATGGCGAAGCCCAGGGCGACGCCGGCCACCGCGCCCACCGCGCCCAGGATGGCCCCCTCGGTCGCCAGCATGACGACGATCTGGCCCTTCAGCACGCCCACATGGCGCAGCATCCCGAACTCCTTGGTGCGCGCCAGGGTCTGAGCCGCGAAGGTGGCCGCCACCCCGGTCAGGCCGACCACGATGGCGATGGCCTCCAGCAGATAGGTCACCGCGAAGCTGCGGTCGAAGATCCTCAAGGCCACAGCCCGGATCTCCCGCGGCTGGCCGATGGTCGCCCGCTGGCGCAGCGCCGGCGGCAGGGCCGCGCGCAACGCCTCGGCCGTCGCCGTCGGGGCCGCGTCGGGGGCCAGGGTCGCGGCCGCCTCGGTGCGCAGCTCATCACCGGTCAGCCGCAGGTAGTCCGCCGCATCGATGGCGATCGCCCCCTGCTGGCGGGAGTAGTCGCGCCAGATCCCGGCCACCGCCACCTCGGTCGATCCCTGGGGGCCCAACGGCAGCCGAAACCGCTGGCCGGGCTTCAGCCGGTAGACCCAGGCGGCGGGCTCCGAAACCCACACCGGCGTCACGCCCGGCGGAACCGCCTGCGCCCGGCCGATCAGCGGCAGCTCGCGGCCGGGGTCGGCGGGGTCCACGTCCGCCACGATCAGCGCCACCGGCGGCTCGTCGGCGGCGAGGCTCAAGGGCGCGGTGCGGCGGAAGCGGATCGACCGCACCCCCGGAACGGCGGCCAGCCGCGCCTGGTCGGCCGGCTCGAACCCGCCCCCGCCTTCCAGCCGGAGGTAGAGGTCGGCGGGCAGGATCTGGTCCAGCCAATCCTCCACCGAGCCGCGGAAACTGGTGACCATCACCGCCATGGCGATCATCAGGCTGGTGGAAGCGACGATGCCGCAGAGCGCCAGCGCCCCCTGCCCCGGAGCGCCCCACAGCCGCTTCAGCGCCAGGTCCGCCGCCGGCCAGGGCAGCGCCCGCCCCTGCGCCGGCGCCAGCAGCAGCCGGGCGAGCCAGGGCATGGCCGCCACGCCGCCGCCCAACATCAGGCCGATGGAGAGGTAGCCGAACACCGAGACCCCGCCCACCGCCGGCGCGAACGCCGCCGCCGCGCCGGCCGCCAGCAGACCCGCCGCCCACCAGCCGCCAGCGGAGCCGGGGGCGTCGGCGACGTCGCCCGCCGTCTTCAGCGCCACCGCGGCCTGGGCGCGGGCCGCCGATCGAGCCGGCAGCAGGCTTCCCGCCAGGGCCGCGGCGAGGCCGAGGGCCAGGAACACCGCCGCCGCCCCGGGCGCGAACACCAGGGCCGGGCGCCGGTCCCCGAAATAGCCGCCGCCCAGGTCGCCGCCGAGCAGCCGCAGCGCCGCCTCGGCGAGCCCCAGGCCCAGCGCCAGGCCGGCGCCCGCGCCCGCCGCGCCCACGATCAGCCCTTCGACGAGCACCTGCGCCAGCAGCGCGCGGCGGGGCGCGCCCAGCACCCGCAACAGGGCGAACTGCGGCCGTCGCCGAGCCACCGACAGGGACTGGGCCGAATAGACCAGGAAGGCCCCGGTGAGCAGGGCCACCAGCCCCAGCATCTCCAGGTTCACCCGGTAAGCCTGGGAGAGGCTGTCGCTGCGCCGCGTCGCCGTCTCGCGGCTGGCCGCCTCCGCATCCGCCGGCAGAACCTTGGCCAGGTCAGCCCGCACCCGGGACGGGTCGGCGCCCGCCGCCAGCTTCAGGTCGATCCGCTGCAGCCGGCCGAGCTGGCCGAACCGCCACTGCGCCGCGGCGATGTCGACGGTCGCGATCTTCTGCCCCTCCGGCACGCCCGGGAGCACGCCCGCCACCTTGAACCGCGCCGTGCGCCCCGCCGCGGTGATCGCGACGGCGTCGCCCACCGCCACGCCCGCCGCCGCCAAGGCTGACGGCGAGAGGCGCACGGCCTCCGGATCGAAGACATCGGCCCCCGGCGCGGCCTGGCCGCCCGCGGGCCTGGCCAGCAGCGCCGGCGTCACCGCCGCCGCCCGCAGGGGATCGAGGCCGATGAGGGTGACGCCGCCCGCCCCGCCCACCGTGGCCGAAAGCTCGACGCCCGGGCTCGCCGCCGCTACGCCGGTCGCGCGTGCGACGCGGGGATAGGCCGCCTCGGCGAACCCGAGCGGGCTCGCGGCGCGCACCTGCAGGTCGGCGTCGCCGTTCACCGTGCGCAGGGCCTGGGAGAATTCGTTCAGCGCCGAGGCGTTGACCAGGTGGACCGCGAAGCCCAGCGCCACGCCGACGGCGATGGCCAGCGCGGCCGTGACCACCCGCGCCGGGTGCGCCCGCCATTCGCCGAGGATCATCCAGCCCGCCGCCGTGCGGCTCACCGCGTGGTCGATCCCCTCAGCCATGGCGCGCCACCAGGCCTCGCGACGTCAGGGTCAGCGCCCGGTCGGCCGCCCCGGCGACGACCTCGGAGTGCGTCACCAGGATCGCCGCCGCCCCGGCGTCGCGCACCTGACGGGTGAAGAGGTCGAGCACCCGCGCCGCCGTCTCCGGATCGAGGTTGCCGGTGGGCTCGTCGGCCAGGATCAGCGCCGGGCGGTGCGCCAGCGCCCGGGCGATCGCCACCCGCTGCAGCTCCCCGCCCGAGAGCTGGCGGGGCGCGTCGCCATCGCGCCCCTGCAGCCCCACGGCCGCCAGCATCTCGCCCGCGCGCGCCAGCGCCTCGGCCGCCCGGACGTGCTGCAGCGCCAGCGGCAGGGCCACGTTCTGCGCCAGGGTCAGGTGCGGCAGGATGTGGAAGGCCTGGAACACGAAGCCGATGCGGTCGCGACGCAGGCGCGTGCGCGCATCGTCATCCAGGTCGCTCAGCGTGCGCCCGTCGAGCCGCACGTCGCCGCCATCGGCGACATCGAGGCCGGCGATCAGGTTCAGCAGGGTCGACTTGCCGACCCCCGACTCCCCCGTCACCGCCAGCAACTCGCCGCTGCGCAGGGTCAGGTCGAGCCCCGAGAACAGCACGCGCCCGCCCGGGACGGACTTGCTCAGGGCGACGAGTTCGAGAAGAGGAGCCGTGGGCGGCCCGGGCGGCGGCATGGCCGCACCCTAGGCTATCGCGAGCCCAAACAAGAAGCCCTCCCCCGCCGAGGGGGAGGGTGATTCGCGTCCTCAGCCCGCGGCGGGTGCGCGCTTGCGAGTCGTCTTGGCCGGCGGCGGCGGAGCCGCGGCGGCAGGGCGTCGACCGCCCTGGCCCAGTCCCATGGACTTGGCCAACGACGAGCGGGCCGCCGCGTAGGAGGGGGCCACCATCGGGTAGTCCTTCGGCAGGCCCCACTTGGCGCGGTATTCCTCGGGCGAAAGATTGTACTTCGTCCGCAGGTGCCGCTTCAGGCTTTTGAACTTCCGGCCATCTTCCAGGCAGATGATGGCGTCAGGGGTGATCGACTTCTTGATCGAAACCGCCGGCGTCTTCTGCTCCACGGGAGCGGCCTGGGGCGTGGCGATTCCGGCCAGTGCGCCGTGCACGTTTCGGATCAACGTCGGCAGATCGCTCACCGATGCATTGTTGTTCCCGACATAGTTCGCGACGATGTGAGCCGTCAGATCCAAAATGTCGGATTTCTCGTCTTCCATAGGGCGCCTCCAAATCTGTGGCTTGGAGATACAAACATCAGCATCGATTCACAAGTGTTCTTGCGAAGAAAGACTTTCCCACCGATGGTTGCAGGCGCCGAGAAGACGCTGAATGCGATTCAAATCGTTAACGCGCCGGCTTCCATCAGGGCGAGGTCGGCGCGCGACAAGCTGAGCATCAGGCGTTCGTCGCTCCATAGATCTGCGGTGTCGCAATCCTGATGCTCGCGGAGCAGACGCGCGGCGTACAACACGGCGCCCACCTGCGAACATTCTGGCAGCACTTCGAAGTGGGGCATGTCGCCGGACGGCTGGCGCATGTAGCAGATGAACGGCGCGAAGGTTTTCGGGGTCGGCATGACCAATTCCAGACTCGCCCCCCGGCGATGGCTTCCTACGCTTGAAGCCGAACTAGGCATGGCGGAGCTTTGCCTTGGGCTCGTGGCGCCTATATGGCGGAGATGGCGCAGATTTCCGTACTCGACCTGTCACCGATTGTCGCAGGGGGCGACGCTCGTGCCGCGCTGTTGAACAGCCGCGACCTGGCCCGGCGCGCCGAGCGTCTCGGCTACAGGCGCTTCTGGATGGCCGAGCACCACAACATGCCGGGCGTGGCGAGCGCGGCGACCTCGGTGGCCCTGGGCTTCGTGGCCGAGGGCACCTCGACGATCCGCATCGGCGCCGGCGGGATCATGCTGCCCAATCACGCGCCCCTGGCCATCGCCGAGCAGTTCGGCACGCTGGAGGCGCTCTATCCCGGACGGATCGACCTGGGGCTGGGCCGCGCCCCGGGCTCGGACCCGCTCACCGCCCAGGCCATGCGCCGCACCCTGGCCGGCGACGTGGACCGCTTCCCGCAGGACGTGCTGGAGCTGATGGCCTATTTCGAGCCGGAGCAGCCGGGCCAGCGCGTGCGAGCCGTGCCGGGGGCGGGCCTGAAGGTGCCGGTGTGGATCCTCGGGTCCAGCCTCTACGGCGCCCAGCTCGCCGCCGCCCTGGGCCTTCCCTTCGCCTTCGCCTCGCACTTCGCCCCAGCCCTGCTGGACGAGGCCCTCGCCCTCTACCGCGACCGGTTCCGGCCGTCGGAGATGCTGGAAGCGCCGCACGCGATGGCCGGGGTCAGCGTGCTCGCGGCGGAGACCGACGCCGAGGCCGCCCGCCTGTTCACCTCGCAGCAGCAGTCGTTCCTGGCCCTGCGCACCGGAAATCCCGGCCAGCTTCCGGCGCCGGTGGACGACCTCGCCGAGCGCCTGGACGCCGCCGACATCGCCTTCATCGACCGCAGCCTCTCCCACGCCATCGTCGGCTCGCCGGACACGGTGAAGGTCGGCCTGGCGCGGTTCCTGGAGCGCACCAAGGCCGACGAGCTGATCGTCGCCTCCCAGGTCTATGACCACGCCGCGCGGCTGCGGTCGTTCGAGATCACGGCGCAGGTGTTCGCGACGCTTTGAACAGTTCGGGCGATGGAACGACCGTTGCCTGCCCTGCCCTTTCGCTGGCAAACACATTTTCGGGGTGGCGGTCACCACGCCCGACTCATAGATATCCCGTTTTTTATCAATGACTTGTAAAACGGCTTGGCGTTGACTGGGGGATTGACCGGTAGACCCCTGCAGCCTCCTGCGGCGGCTTGCGTCCAAAAGGAATCGCACCCTCCCTGCCTTCGGAGACCCCCCTTCCCCCAGAGGCTACGGCGCTCCCACATTTCCTGGACGTCACCCCCGGCTGGAGCGCGGTACGCGCGGAATGCCGGGGATCCATGAACGCCGAAGGCGCCGGAAAAAGCGGGGCGGCCTGTGACGGGCCTTCGGACACGGTGTTCATGGATCTTCGGGACGAGCCCGAAGATGACGTCCTTGAAGTGGGAGAGGGTCGACCCGCACCGCCGCCAACGATGTGTGAATCCGGCAGCCCCCGGAGGGCGAAGATTTTCCGTGCGCGCGCTCAAATGCGATCGCCCTGCTGCGCTCAACACCTCGCGGCCGCGGAAACGGCGCGTGGGAAAAGCGTAGCTTAAGAGACGCGGATTTTCAAGAACAAAACAGAAACACTATTGAATTCAGGCCCCGCTCGCCGCGAACGCCCCCTCCAGGTCGGCCAGGATGTCGTCGATGTGCTCCAGGCCCACCGACAGGCGCACATAGCCCTCGGTCACTCCGGTGGCGATCTGGTCTTCGGCCGAGAGTTGCGAATGGGTGGTCGAGGCCGGATGGATCGCCAGGCTGCGCGCGTCGCCGATGTTGGCCACGTGGTAGAGCAGCTTCAGCCCATCGATGAACCGCCGCCCGGCCTCGCGCCCGCCGGCCAACTCGAAGCCCACCAGTCCGCCCAGGCCGCCCTTGAGGTAGCGGTCGGCGCGCGCGCGGGCCTCGCCGGTCTGCATGGAGGGATGGATGACCTGCGTCACCTGCGGCCGTCGCCTGAGGAAATCCACGACCTTCTGGGTGTTCTCGCAATGGCGGGCGATGCGCAGCGGCAGGGTCTCCAGCCCCTGCAGGGTCTGGAAGGCGTTGAACGGCGAGATCGCCGACCCCAGGTCGCGCAGCATCACCGTGCGGGCGCGGACGATATAGGCCACCGGCCCCATGGGCGCGGTCGCCTCGACCCAGACCGCGCCGTGATAGCTGGGATCGGGGGTGTTCAGGTTCGGCTGCCGCTCGGGGTGCGCCGCCCAGTCGAAATTGCCGCCGTCCACGATCAGCCCGCCGATCGAGGTCCCGTGGCCGCCGACGTACTTGGTGGTGGAATAGACGACGATCGCCGCCCCGTGCTGCAGCGGCCGGCAAAGGATCGGACAGGCGGTGTTGTCCATGATCAGCGGCACCCCCATCGCGCGCCCGATGGCCGCCACCTCGGCGATGGGGAAGACCGTCAGCTTCGGGTTGGGCAGGGTCTCGGCGTAGTAGCAGCGGGTGCGCTCGTCCGTGGCCCGGCGGAAAGCCTCCGGATCGACCGGGTCGACGAAACGCGCCTCGATCCCCTGGGCCTTCAGGGTGTTGGCGAACAGGTTCCAGGTGCCGCCGTAAAGGTCCGTGGAGGCGACGAAATTGTCGCCGGCGCTGGCCAGGTTCTGGATCGAGAAGGCCGACGCCGCCTGGCCGGACGAGAGCGCCAGGGCCGCCGCGCCGCCCTCCAGCGCCGCCATGCGCTTTTCCAGCACGTCGGTCGTCGGATTGCCGATGCGGGTGTAGATGTTGCCCAGCTCCTGCAGGGCGAACAGCCGCGAGGCGTGGTCCGTGTCCTGGAACTGGTAGGAGGTGGTCTGGTAGATCGGCACGGCCACCGCGCCGGTGGCGGGATCGGCGCGCCAGCCGGCGTGCAGCACGAGAGTTTCGGGGTGAAGCTCGGCCATGGCGAGGGGTCCTCGGAGGTTGTGGGATAGGGGATCGACACAATACCCGGCCGCCCTCCGGCGCCGGCGAAAACTTACTGCCTGACCCAATAGAAGTTCTGTCCGCTCGGCCGACAACCCCGACCACGCCCCCTCCAATAAGATACTTTGTTCGATGAACAGGGTTGCCGCCACACCGCCAGCCTCTATCGTCTGCTCGTCTCGCGGTTTTGGGGGTCGGTCGGTTGGATCGGCGAACCACGGGCGCGGGGGGGCTCATGGCGACCTACAATTTCTCGACGATCACCGATGCGCAGGCGCAGGCCCTGGCGTCGAACGACGTGGTCAACTTCGACCTCGCGTCCGGTTTCAACAGCTCGGTGAGCTACCTGTCCGGCGACACCCGCATCGCCGTCACCCAGGGGACGCGCACGGTCATCTTCGCCCCGACGATCGCCGGCGCCAGGGTGACGGCCGACGGCTCCATCCTGTTCATCGGCGACAACTCCGCCAACGACGGCTTCAGCGGCCAAGGCGGCAGTGACGGGCTGTTCGGCGGCGGCGGCAACGACACCCTGGCCGGCGGCGGCGGGACCAACCTGCTGCAGGGCAACCAGGGCGACGATTCGCTGGTCGGCGGCGCCAACTCCGACAGCATCTATGGCGGCCAGGGCAACGACACGATCCAGGTCGGCTCCGGAGCGGCCAGCAGCAGCTTCACCAACTTCGGACAGGGCAACAAAGGCGCCGACACCATCATTGGCGGGGTCGAAGCCGACACGTTGCTGGGCGGCCAGGACAACGACTCGATCAACGCGACCAATGGCGGATCCCTGCGTGATTTCCTGAACGGCAACCTCGGCGACGACTACATCACCGGCAGCCAGAACAGCGACACGATCCTGGGCGAAGGCGGCGCCGACACGTTGAACGGCGGTGGCGCCCAGGTGGGCGACACCATCGACGGCGGCGACGGCAACGACAGCATCGACGGCGGCACGGGCGCGGGCTCGCTCAGCGGCGGCTTGGGCGAGGACTACATCTATGGCGGCTCCGGCAACGCGGCCTCGGTGGCGGTGACCATCGAGGGCGGCGACGGGAACGACACGATCCTCGGCAACGACGGCGGCGACGTGCTGCGCGGCGGCGAGGGCGAGGACGCCATCAGCGGCTGGCTCGGCGCCGACACGATGAACGGCGGCAACGGCGTCGACAGCTTCGTGTTCCTCCGCAACAACGGCGCCTCCACCGCGATCGTCGCCCAGGGCAGCCAGGACCAGATCAACGACTGGCAGACCATCGACAAGCTGCGTTTCAACTTCCAGGGCACGGTCGGCTTCGGCCTGGGAACGTCGACGAACTATGTGGAGGTCACGGCGAACGACTACGCATCCGCGTTCCAGTTGGCGGTGAACCAGACGACCCTCGGCGTCTTCAACTTCGTCTCGGTCCAGGTCGGGGGCGACGTCTACGTCTTCGTGGACGCCGGCCAGACCAACAACACGATCGACACGGTCGTGAAGCTGGTGGGCCGCAGCCTGTCGGATATTGACTACACCAACTTCAGCTGACGCGCGGCGTCCTCAGGGCTCGGCGCCGCGGTTCAGTGGCCGGATGAACGGTCAGCTCACCAGAAGTTCGGCCAGCTCCGCGGAAAACCCGCCATAGGCGCCCTCGGCGTAGAGCAACGGCGCCTTGCCGGGTTCGCCGAGCACCACGTCGCGCACCGCGCCCAGCAGGATTCCGTGCGTCCCGGCCTCCACCACCCGCTCGACCACGCAGTCGAAGGCGGCCAGGCCGGTGGCCAGGATCGGCGCGCCGGTGTGACGCTGGATCCAGTCGCCCGCCTGGAACTTCTCCGCCGCCGGCCGCACGCCCGCGAACCGGTCGGCGACGCCGGCGTCCTGCAGGGAGAGCACATTGACGGCGAAGACACCGGATTCCGCCACCGCCGCGAAGGAGTTACTGGAGCGGTTGAGGCAGGCCAGCAGCATCGGCGGATCGGCCGAGAGCGAGCAGACAGCGGTGGCGGTCAGGCCGTTGCGCGAGCCGTCCGGCCTGCGCGTGGTGATGATGCAGACGCTGGCCCCCAGGCGGCGCATGCCCTGCTTGTAGTCTTGCGGGTCGACGGGCATCGCGCGCCTTTCGGGATCGGGGGGTTAGCGGCGACTGTCCGGATCAGGGGCCAGGGCCGCAACCAAAAAATGCGGGCTGGGCCGCGGATGCTTATTTCCTCCCCTGTCCCGAAGAGGACGGGGGAGGTGGCGCGCCCCGAAGGGGGCGTGACGGAGGGGGCGGCCTCGCCTCAGGCCTGCGTCAAGTCGCGCCCCCTCCACCACCGGCTCTCCGGCCGGCGGCCCCCCTCCCCCGTCCTCTTCGGGACGTGGGAGGAAAGCAATGCGACCTCCGACCTGTTGCCGACCTTCGGCGCCCAGATAAGCTGCGGCAAATGGCCGGGAGGGCGGAATGATCGACCACGTGACCTTCGGTGTCTCGGACTTCGAGCGATCGGTACGCTTCTACGACCAAGCGTTCGGACCTCTGGGCGTGCGCCGACTATTCGATGACCACAGCCAAACGGTCAAAGCGACCGGGTACGGCGATACACGACCATGGTTCTGGATCGCCGAGCATGACCCTACGCGCGGCAAGCTCCACATTGCATTGAAGGCCGAGAGCCGCGACGCGGTAGATGCGTTCCACAGGGAAGCCCTGCAGGCGGGCGGAACCGACAATGGCGGCCCAGGCCTGCGCCCGCACTATCACGCCGGATACTATGGAGCGTTTGTGCTCGATCCCGATGGCCATAACATCGAAGCCGTGTTTCACGACCGGGGGGCCGGCTAGGTCCACCCTTGCCCGTCGCCCAGACGGCCCGCTAGTCGCCCCGCCCCGCCCCCTACCCCTGCGCCTTCCGCGCCCGGCGGTAGGCGTGCAGCAGGGGCTCGGTGTAGCCGTTGGGCTGCTCGACGCCCCTGAAGACGAGGTCGCAGGCGGCCTTGAACGCCAGGCTCGTGTCCAGCGCCGGGGACATCGGCTGGTAGAGCGGATCGCCGGCGTTCTGCTGGTCCACCACCGCGGCCATGCGGGTCAGCGCGGCGGTGACCTCCTCGCGGGTGCAGACGCCGTGCAGAAGCCAGTTGGCCAGCAGCTGGCTGGAGATGCGCAGGGTGGCGCGGTCCTCCATCAGGCCCACGTCGTGGATGTCGGGCACCTTGGAGCAGCCGACCCCCTGGTCGATCCAGCGGACCACATAGCCGAGGATCCCCTGGCAATTGTTGTCCAGCTCCTCGCGGACCTCGTCGGCCGACCAGTTGTGCTCGCCGGCCAGCGGCAGGACCAGCAGCTGGTCCACCGGCGTCAGCGGGCGGGCGGCCAGCGCCGCCTGCCGGGCCGCCACGTCCACCTGGTGGTAGTGCAGCGCATGCAGCGTGGCGGCCGTGGGCGACGGCACCCAGGCGGCGTTGGCCCCGGCGTCGGGGTGGGCGGCCTTGGTCGCCAGCATCTCGGCCATCCGGTCGGGGGCGGCCCACATGCCCTTGCCGATCTGGGCGCGGCCGGGGAAGCCGGCCGCCAAGCCGATGTCGACGTTGCGGTCCTCGTAGGCGGCGAACCAGGCCTGCGCCTTCATGGCCCCTTTGCGCACCACCGCGCCGGCGCGCATGTCGGTGTGGATCTCGTCGCCGGTGCGGTCGAGGAAGCCGGTGTTGATGAACACCACCCGATCCTTCACCGCCCGGATGGTCTCCTTCAGGTTGACGCTGGTGCGCCGTTCCTCGTCCATCACCCCGATCTTCAGCGTGTGGCGGGCCATGCCGACCAGGTCCTCGCAGGCGTCGAACAGGTCGTTGGCGAAGGCCGCCTCGGCGGGCCCGTGCATCTTCGGCTTGACGATATAGACCGCGCCCGCGCGGCTGTTCCGGAACCGGCCCAGGCCCTTGAGGTCGTGCAGGGCGACGAGCGCGGTGACAGCAGCGTCCACGACGCCCTCGGGCGCCTCCGCGCCGTCCGCCAGCAGCACCGCGTCGGTGGTCATCAGGTGGCCGACGTTGCGGAAGAACATCAGGCTGCGCCCCGGCAGCACGATCTCTCCGCCAGCCGGCGCGGCGTAGACGCGGTCGGGCTCCAGCGTGCGCTCCATCGCGCGGCCGTCCTTGTCGAACCGCGCCGACAGCGTGCCGGCGAGCAGGCCCAGCATGTTGCGGTAGAGCTCGACCTTGTCCGCCGCGTCCACCGCGGCCACGGAATCCTCCAGGTCCATGATGGTGGTCAGGGCGGATTCCAGCACGATGTCGGCCACCCCGGCCGGATCGTCCTTGCCGATGGGGTGGCTGCGGTCGAGGCGTATCTCCAGGCAAAGGCCGTGATGGCGCAGCAGGACGGCCTCCGGCGCCTCGGCGGCGCCGGCGTAGCCGACGAAGCCGCCCGGCTCGGCCAGGCCGACCGCGGTCCCGTCCTGCAGCCGCACGCTCAGCGCCCCGTCCGCCACGACGTAGGCCGCGGCGTCCTTGTGGCCGCCGCGGATCAGCGGCGCGACCTCGTCCAGCAGCTGGCGCCCGCGGTCGATCACCCGCGCGCCGCGCACCGCATTGTAGCCCTTGCCCCGGACGGCCCCGCCCTCGTCGGCGATGGCGTCCGTGCCGTAGAGGGCGTCGTAGAGGCTGCCCCAGCGGGCGTTGGCCGCGTTCAGCGCGTAGCGGACGATGGAGAGCGGCACCACCAGTTGCGGCCCCGCCATCTGCGACACCTCCGGGTCCACGCCGGTCGTGCCGATGGTGAAGGCCGGGCCCTCGTGGACCAGGTAGCCGATCTCGGCCAGGAACCTCGCCTGCTCGTCCGGGGAGGCGGGCGCGGCGCCCTTGGCGCGCCGGGCGGCGTGCCAGGCGTCGATCTCCGCCTGCAGCCGCCCGCGCTCAGCCAGCAGCGCCAGGTTGCGCGGCGCGAATATCGCCAGCAGGTCCGCGAGGCCGCGCCACCAGGCGTCCGCCGCCACGCCCGCGCCCGGCAGCGCCTCGCCTTCGATGAAGTCGTAAAGCGCCCGGGCCACCTTCAGGCCGTGAAGGTCCAGATAGGGCGAGGTCTCGACCGTCATGTTCGACGCTCCTGTCGGGCGCTGGGACTACATCAGGCGCGGGGGCCGGCGGCCAGCCTCCCCGGCCCTGCAGCGACTGCGTCCCCCGCGCCGCCCAGAGAAGCGGCGCCGGGCCGCCTTGTTCGCCTTCCGGCCCTCCCCTACAACTCCGCCATGGCGCTGCAAATGCCCGATCCCGATGGCGAGGTGCTGAAGGCCCGCGCCGCCATCGCCGCAGCGATGCGCGAGATCCTGCCGGCCGACGCGGTGATCGACCTCGCCGACGAGCTGCGCGTCTACGAGACCGACGCCCTCACCGCCTATCGCCAACCGCCGCTGCTGGTGGTCCTTCCCGAGACCACGGCGCAGGTTTCCACGATCCTGCGCTGGTGCCACGAGCATGGCGTACGCGTCGTGCCCCGCGGCTCCGGCACCTCGCTTTCGGGCGGCGCGCTGCCGCTGCAGGACGCCGTGCTGCTCAGCCTCGCGCGGCTCAACCAGGTGATCGAGGTCGA
>Ga0268265_10001314_pt1 | contig 21318 bp, 13 predicted proteins | sample KBSSwiS52_FD_190355 | JGI IMG/M metagenome (GOLD analysis project Ga0268265, IMG submission 190355) | Switchgrass rhizosphere microbial communities from Kellogg Biological Station, Michigan, USA - KBS Switchgrass S5-2 (SPAdes) (version 2) | ecosystem: Host-associated > Plants > Roots >... | reverse complement strand
AACTCGAAGCGTACGTTAGGCGCGAGACGCGCGGCAAGGGCACGCCTGGCGACCGGTTCGGGACCGTTGCTGATCGAGAGCGCCGCAATGTTCGCTTCGACGAGCACGAAGAGCGCGGCGAGCGCGAGGAGCAGCCGGCGGGCAACCGGGGAGAACACCGGACCGCCTGCGGCCCGCGGAAGACTCCCCGCCGATACCGCGACCGCGTGCGCTTGCTCACGGTCGAGCAGGAGAAGGGACAGCTTCTCCCGGTCGACCCAGAGCAGCACACCTAACAAGATCGTATACACGAGCGCGAAATATTTCACCGCCGGATAGTCGTACCCGAAGTCCATCGCGGTGACGTTCAGAGCGACAGCGAACAGCGCCGCTGCACCGATGGTCGCCGTTCGTGGGATCAGCAGGAGGATCGCCGGCACGAGCTCGAACAGACCGGTGAAGCGCCCGTAGAACGGTGAGTATCCGTAGAACGCCCACACGAGCGACGTGCCGTCGACGGTTTTCTTGTCGATGACCCAATCGCCGTAGTTGTACTGCCCGCCCAGGACCTTTACGAGTCCATAGGTCGCGAACGTGATGCCGAGAAACACGCGGATGACGGTGAGCGTGCCGGCCCACCTTGCCGGCGCGCGGGGCGAAGCCGTCATTGGATTGTGAGTCATCGAACGGTTGGCGTTAGGCTCATCCGTCACGCACCCGCGCGGGCTCAGTGGAGGAGTTCGCCGAGCCGCTTCATGTCGAGACGCCCATAGCCGATCTCGCTGTCGTGTCCGGGACTGCCGTCCGGCCGGTAAGCGGACAGCCTCAACAGCTCTCGCACATCGCCCGAGGTCAGACTGGGCTTCTTTCGCCGCGCCAGCCATACCGCCGCGGTCACCATCGCGGCAGCGAAGGATGAACCGCTAAGGTACTTGTAGTCCCATGGGTCGTCCCCGATCACGGTGAGAATGCTTTCTCCGGGGGCCGAAACCCAGATGTGCTCTCCCTTGTTTGAACCAGATGCCGGTCTGTCCTCCATGTTCGTGGCGCCGACGGCGATCACGTTAGGGTTGGCTGCCGGGTAGATAGGTCCGTCATCGGGATCGTTGCCGCTACCCATGGCGGCGACGACCACCACGCCATTTCGCACGCACGCCAGAATGGCGTCGTCGAGATCGCTCTGATTCGGTAGTGCCATGCTCAAGCTCAGATTGACGACCGGAAGCTTCAACCGGGCGACCTCGAACAGTGCCGCTCGAACGGCTCCGAGGTCGAATCGTTCGTCGGCATCCCATGCGCTATACACGCGCACTCGCGCGGAGCAGCAGCCGTCCATCCTGCCGTCGGCATCCCCTTCGTAGTCGTCGCGCCGCGCGGCGATGACCGCAGCAACGGCCGCGGCGTGCGCCGCCCGAGAGGAACGGGACGGCGCAGGCCTGCGGGTGATGCGGCCAGCCAGCTCGCGGTGGTTCAGGCCCTTCTCACCCCGGTCGATGACCGCGATCTCGCCTGGATCCGGCCCCGTATCGAGTACGGGCCAAACAGCGGGGAAGCCACACCGATAGAGCGCCCACTGCCTGTACGGGTCGGGTCCCGTCTGGATTCGGGAACACGATGGCGCGCTCATCGACTCGCGGCCGCTCGGCCGTGCACTCCGGCGCTCTGTGAACGGATGCGCGGCACGTCGCGTTGATGAGATCAGGGGATTCCGAACTGTCCGCCCGTGCACCCTGCGTTCCCCGTCGTGCGGGGTTTCCTCGGATTGATCCTGGGAAATGGGAACTCGCGCCCGCGCCCGCGAACTGCGTCGAGAACACTACCACCCTCAGCCTCAAACAAACGGAACAGCCATTTGAAGTCGCGGTCCTCTTTTTCGAATCTCGGCTCGAACTCCCTCCATTCGAGCGGGTTGGTGTCGCAAAGGATGGCGATCTTGAGTTCGATCACCGCGCCGGTATTGCGTTGGACCGGCCCAACCGTGAGCGGAGTAATCTGCTGCGTGTCCCAATTGTGAATTTCGATGGTGAGGGAATTCCCCGGAATTTTTTTTCGCATCCATCTGATCGAGCCGGTCCAGTCAAGGTCGTGCTTGTCCCACTCGCGGCCGTGACCACCATTGTTTTTGCCGGGTCCGCCGTCTGTCGTCGCAGCGAGCTCGCCGCCTTTCAAGATCGTCCGAGCATTTAGCACTCCAGACGGGTTGTTGGAAAGCACGTTGGGTATGAGCCTGATCTCAGGCTTGTAGACGCTGAGGTCGGGCAAGGGCAAAGGGTCGGGGGCGAGCTGGATGCCCTCGTCTGGGTCCTCCAGCCGGAAGACGATCTCTTCGCGGCTGAGTCGCCGCACCACCTGGAATTTTGGGCCATCGGCGAGGAGTCCGGGCGTCGTTACTTGCTGATCAAAGTTAGCCAGGTCCATCAGCAGGTACGGAACGTGACGTACGCCCTCCGTGTCATCCTCATGCCTTCCTCTGCCGTGGCCACGCTCCGATGGCAGGCACGTGGGCATCAGAACCGCAACGTCCCTCTTGTCCCGCCCTCTCGTGTCATCAATCACGTAGAGACAGAGGCCCGCAAATTCGACCGACAACGTGAATTCATTCGCCCCTCGCGGACTGGTCATCTCGCCCTCCCGGTCAATCGTGGTAGCCCGACTAAGGACCCGTGTAAACGAACGCCCCCCACGCCCTCGGAGACCGCAGCTCCGGACGCCGCGAGCTGAGCGCATCCTGCTGCGCCAAGCGAAGCGCCTCGGCCGCGGGCGTACCGCCTGCAAAACGGTTGTGAAACGACACCAGCAGCTCGGTTGTCACCGCGTCGTCCACATCCCACAACGTGCTCACCGTGGCCGGCGCGCCCGCGCGCAGGAAGCTGTACGCCAGCCCCGCGATCGCGCCCATACGACTCGGCCGCGGGTTGAGCGTGCTGCAGGCCGACAAGACGACGATCTGTAGGTTAGACAGCCGCAGCCTGCCAATTTCCGCCGCGCGGAGTGTCCCCTCTTCGTCCGCGTGCTGGCTGGCCAGGGCGAGGTACGACAGCCCTGGTTGATCGCCGTTCGCCACGGCGTGACCGGCGAAGTGAAAGACGCTGTACTTCGGAAGGAGCTCCAACACTCGGTCGCGCGACGCGTCGTCGTCGGTCAGCAGCTGCGCTCGACCGTAGAGCCGAGCGACCTGCTCGGCCTCGCGGAAAGCGCCGGGAAGCGGTGGGAGCCCAGCCGCCGACGCGGCGTCGAGCTTGGGATTCCCGATCACGAGCGCGCTCGAACGCGAGTCCGGCGACGCAGCCCTCGACGCTGCGACGAGAAAGGCGGCGCTCGGCAGCGTGCGAACCCGATAATCCTGGAGTACGTAGCGACCAGTCGCGCGATTCCAGAGCGCGGCGAACGGCACTCGCGCCAGCTCTCGGTCCGGCACGACGACAATCTCTCCGCTCCCAGCCAGCTCGCTCGCGAAGGGCGCCAGGAGCAAATCGAACAAACGTGCCCGGGCACTCGTGGTGTCGACATCGGGGTCACCCATTTCGCGCGTGAACCGGTCGACGAGTTGGGCGACGGAGTCCCGGCGCACACCTGCCGCATAGAGCCACGACCCGCGGGAAGACACGATCCACATCGCGAGCGTGTCAGGCAGCAGCGCATACTCGACGAACACCGCGTCGGCGGGCAGCAGCTCGCGGATTCGCGTTAGGCTCGCGGGCGTGCGTCTGGTACCGAGCGCGAGGCGCGCGTCCGAAGCCCACGCGGCGACACGGCCGCGCTCCAGATACGCAAACGCCGAGTCGGACCTTTTATTCGCGACCTCGATCCGTATCGTCGCGTCGAAGACGCGCTCGACCGTCTCGTACAGCATGGCCCGCGTCTCCGGCGAAGCAAAGGACGCGCTCTGTCGCTCGATGGCATCGATGGCTTCCTGCAGCCGAGCGCGGGCGCCTACCTCGTCGCCGGCTGCCAGCGCTGCCACAGCCTCCTGGTACAGCGCCGCCGCGAGGTGTCCGTCGGTCTTCAGGCCCCGATAAACGCCAGCCGCGTTTGCCAGCGTGCGCAGGGCAGCCCGCGGATCCTCGGCGCGCTCGATCTCGCCGCGAACCAGGAGCACATCCGCAAGCGTGCGATCTTGGCCCGGACCCGCGCCAATCTTGTCCACCCGCCGCAGCGCCTCATCGAGCTCCGCGCGGGCGGCGTTCAGGCGTCCGAGCGCGATGAGGTCTTTCGCCCGCGCGATGCGGGCGAGTGCGATCAACCGCGGGCGATCGAGCGTTCGCGTTACGTCGAGCGCCTCGTCCATGATGGCCAACGCGGCGTGACTCAAGTCGTCGGCGCGCGCGTATGCCGCAACGGTTGTTAGGTGGTTATTGAGGTGCGATGATCGGCGAAAGGGCGAGAGAAGCCGGAGCCCGAGCAGCGCCTCGCTCTGTCCCGCGGGGATCTGTCCCGAGAACTTGAGCCCCTCCGCCAAGAGATAGGAGATGGCGCCGAGGTTCTCGGGCTCGCCTGCCTTCTCGTAGAATGGTCTTGCCTCCCGGTACCGCTGGTTCGCGACATCGTAGGCTCCGCGAAGCAGCTGTGACACGCCGAGTAGCCAGAGCGCTTTGCCGACCACGGCTGGCTGGTCCGGGCGGGCCGCACGTAGCACGTCGTGGAGCAACTGGTCAGCGATGGCGTAGTGGCCACGATAGATCTCTGCCGCCCCGCGGTACAGCTCGGCCCACTGCGCCAGCGGTGACCCAGCGTCCCGAAGCGGTGGCTCCGCGCGAGCAAGGGCCGCCACCGCATCGTCCTGCGCCGCTCGGAAGTGCTGCGCCAGACCATCCGCGAACTCCACGTGTGCGCGGGCGAGGGCGGCCAAGTGATGGCGGTCCCTGGGGCGCGTCTCGAGCGTGCGCACGGCGAGCAGCACCGTCTGATCCGCATTCATCGCTTTAAGTATCTCGGCGATCGTGCGGGCTCGCCTCAGCACTATCGCTGCGCCGGTGCTGTCGCCGCGCTGGACGGCGCTGCCCCACTCGCGAAACAACGCGAACGACGCGTCGCGAGCGCCCTCCGGCCAGCGCTCGACGCGCCTGCGAAGCTCGCGACGCGCCGAACTGTCGTCACGCGCCGCCAACGAGTCGATAGCTCCGGGCCTCGCGTCGGTGTCGAGGCGCGCGCGAACGAGTCGTAGTCGCGCTTCCCCCTCGGCTCTCCATGCCGCGCGCCGCTCGGCGGCCGTGTATCGCGTCCAGGCTCGCTCCGCATCCCTGAGCAGGTAGAGTCGCTCGAGGATGAGCGCCCGATTGAACAGCGCTGCGGAGAGCATACTGTCGCGTGCCATCGCTCGCTCAATGGCGTCGAGCGCCTTGAGCATCGGGAGAAGCTGCTGGTCCCGCTCGGCCAGCGCGACGTAGGCAGCGGCGAGGTCATTGAGGAACCCGGCATTGTTCGGCGCGAGGCGACTCGCCCGCTCCAGGGCTTCGACCGCACGATCGATGCCTCGTGGATTCTCCTCCAGCGATCGAAGCGCGAGGAGCCCGTTCGCGTGGAGCGCGCGCGGCGTGGAGTCCGATCGGAGCCAGCTCCGCGCCGCACGGGCGGTGCGGTCAATGTATTCGAGACTCTTGGAGTGCGCCGCGGGCGCCTGGCCGCACCGCTCGCGAGTAATGGGCGCCGTACTGTCGCTCGTGTTGCACCGATGCCAATCGGTTTCACCGGCCAGGGGCGCGGCCATGAACCGATCGCGGAGGAGCGCGCGCTCGAGGTCATCGGGCGCGCCGTCACATGCGAGAAGGAGGAGTAGAACAAGGCCGGCGCACACGCTGGTGACCACCCCGGCGCGGCTGTTCATTACCGGTTGAGCTGCGTTACCGCGGAATCGAGCAACCGGCCACGCCAACGATCTCGTTAGGCGTTGAAGCCGCCGTTCGCTGCAGCCAGCGAAGGCGCTCGACCGTTGCGCCGGCGTCGCCGCGGTCTTCGGAGGGAAGGCGCTCGAAGGCGTCAAGGCGCCCATAACGACGTGCCGTTCGCGCGGGCGCCGGGCAATCTCGGCTGCCCGTCGGGCTCGAAATTCGAGACCATCCCCGGGCGCTGGCCGTGGGCGACGGCCGACAGATCCCCCGCCACGGTGCGCGGGGCGCAAAGCACCGGCAGCGCCAAGATGGCGAGGACCACTCGCCTTGCTTGCATCGGGCAATGTTACGCCTCGCTCGATCGGCGCGGAAGCGTCGCGCTGCCGCTCGGTCGTTCGACGTGGACACCCGCGCCTTCGTGGGGGATTATGTCATGGCGCTCCATTGTGGATGATGAGCGAGATCATCGGCGTTGGTTCCCCGCGTGAACGCGGGAGCCATATTTACCCGGACTCCAATCATCGACCATGACCATCGACCGCCATCCAGCGCGTCAGCACCATCCTCGCTGATCCCAAAGCTGCACAGTACGTGTGGGGGATCGGTTTCCACTGGTACGAGCCGTGGAGCGGTGGCAGTATGATGTTCGGCAACGTTAGGCTGGTGCGCGAGACATTCCCGGAGAAGAAACTGCTCTTCACCGAGGGCACCGTCGATTCGTTCAAGGCCGACGACATTCACAACTGGAGGCTGGGCGAGTACTACGGCCGCTCGATGATCAACGACTTCAACGACGGCGCCGTCGGCTGGACGGACTGGAACGTGTTGCTCGACGAGCGGGCGGACCGAATCACGTCGGGAACTACTGCTTCGCGCCGGTTCACGCGGACACGAGCTCGGGTGAGTTGATCTACACGAATTCGTATCACTACATCGGGCACTTCTCGAAATTCGTCCGGCCGGGTGCCAGACGGATCGCCAGCTCACCGAGCCGAAGCGCGCTCCTCTCTGCGGCGTTCATCAATCCCGACGGCAAAAATCGTGGTTGTGGTGATGAACCCGACCGACAAACCGATTGCATACTATCTCTGGGTGGCCGGTGACGCGGCGGAAGTCAGCAGCTTGCCGCATTCGATTCAGACGCTCGCCTTCTAACGCCCAAGTGCGGTGAGGCAGCTCCCACCGATCGTCCTTGCGATAGCGTTCGCTGCGATCGTCGTTGCGGTGACCGCGATCGCGCGCCGCCTTCCGGTCCCGACGCCGATCCTCCAGGTCGCGGCGGGCTTTCTCGTCGGGCTCGTGCCAGGCGTCGCCATCCCGGAGCTCGAGCCAGACGTCGTTTTCTTCGTCTTCCTGCCGCCCATCCTCTGGGCGGCAGCGTTCTTTACCTCGCTTCGCGACTTCCATCGCTACCGTCGTCCCATTGGCTTCCTGGCCATCGGACTCGTGCTCGCGACGTCGATCGCCGTTGCCGCGGCGGGCCGGGCGCTTTTCCCCGGAATGTCATGGGCGGCCGCCATCGCACTCGGCGCCATCGTGTCGCCTCCAGACGCCGTCGCAGCAGCTGCCATCGTGTCGCGACTTCCGGTGCCTCGGCGCGTGATCGTCGTTCTCGAGGGCGAGAGCCTCGTGAATGACGCATCCGCGCTGATCATCTATCGCTCGGCGGTCGCGGCCGCGGTAACCGGCACGTTCAGTTGGGGAGAGTCGGTCGTACGGTTCTTTCTCGACGCGGGCGTCGGCGTCGCGATCGGCGTGCTCGTCGCGTGGCTCGTCGTTCGCCTGCTCCGCTGGTCGAGGGACGCGATGGCGGAGACCGTGCTCTCGCTCGCGGCGCCGTACGTTGCGTGGCTCGCGGCGGAGACAGTACACGTTTCCGCAGTGCTCGCCTGTGTGGCTGGTGGCCTTTACTTGCGCCGCCATTTCTCGAGCGCGGTGGCGCCCTTCTCCAGGCTTCAAAGCCGCGCGGTGTGGGACCTCGTCATTTTTGTCCTCAACGCGGCGATCTTCCTCCTGCTCGGTGTGCAGTTTAGGGCGCTGCTCGCAGGCGGGCCGAACACGACGGCGATGTTGCTCGTCCGTGCCGGTTTCCTGATCGGACTGGTCGCGATTGCCGTACGACTCGTCTGGGTACCGATCGCGGCGTATCTGCCGTTTGTACTGAGCGCTCGAGTGCGTCGCAACGAAACGGCGCCGACCCCGAAGATGGTCGCGGTCGTCGCCTGGACGAGCATGCGAGGCATCGTGTCCCTGGCCACCGCGCTCGCGCTTCCCGTCACGGTTGCCGGCGGGGCACCCTTCCCGTATCGGGGTGAGATCATCGTGGTCGCCATGTGCGTGATCGTCCTGACACTCGTGGTACAGGGGCTGACACTGGCGCCGCTCCTCCGGTTCCTCGCGTTTGCCCCTGATAACACGCACCACGCGGAGGCCCGGGTCGCTCGGCTGGAGGCGGCGCGACGGGGCGCGGAGGCACTCGATGACTTGTCGCGCGAGGGATGGGCAGATGCACGCGACGTGGAGTGGCTTCGGAGCGAGCTGCGGGATCGCGTGCGGCTGCTGGAGCACCACGCCGGCGAACCCGAGGCGCGGCGCCGGCTGCGCGCGGAAATGTTGCGCGCGGAACGGCGAATGCTGGTCCGGCTACGCAACGAGGGCGCGATCTCCGACGACGTGCTGGCACAGCTCGAGCAAGAGCTCGACCTCGAATCCGTGCGCGTCGGGGTGGGCGATGATCGTTAGGCAGCTGATCACCTGTTCGTTCGGCGAAGAGCTACGGCGTTGCCGTCCCCGCGAGCTCGGCTGCGGCAGGAACGCTCGTCGTCCCGGGCTCGAGGCGGTCTAGCCGATCGAGCCGATCGACGTCGATCGCGACCACGCCGTCGGTCGAGGTCGCGAAGACGCTCGCGAACTTGACGTCCCAACGGATCTCGTCCCACCAGTACGATGCGCGGGCCGTCACTCGGGTCGAAAACGTCTCCTCATGAGCGTTGATGAGGATCAGCAGCTCCGCCTGACCTGCGCGCAACGACTCCGGCGTTGCGCCGCGAAGTGGGCTGTCCGCCGTGATTGGGTGCACGACCGTCCAATGCAGGGTAAACAGATCGACGGAGTTCCGCTCGAGCGCGAGTGGGTAAAAGTTGCGCTCGCGCTTGCCATCGGTCTCCTCGGAGAGCACGAGGCTCACGCGCACCTGCACGTCGCTCAGTTCCGCCGGCTGCACGTTGACGAAGCGGAACATGAGCCCGCGCCCTCCCTCATACGGCGCGACGACGGCCGACTCGCTGAAGCGAAGTCGCATCCGCGGCCGAGTGAGCCGTGCGATCAAGAGGCCGGCGGTCGCAACGAGCACGCTCGGGCCGAAGAACGACTCGAACAAGACGAGCCAGTGTGCCGTCGAGCCGAACGGGTACATCGGTCCCGTGCCGGTCGTCGTGAAGACCCCGACGCTGAACGCCAGCGCGCGAAGAAACGGGTCTGAGATCCCGAGTACGTCGCCGCCTCGCAGAGCGCCGTCGCCCAGCGCGAGATACGCGAGGGCGAAAAAGCCGTTGAGCAGGAGCAGCAGGCCAAAGGCCCAGGCGAAGAAGGCCGCGGGCGGCTCGGCAAGCGCGCGCAGGTAGAACCGCTCGAACCGCTGCGCGCCCACGCCGTACTTCCGACTCGTGGGCTGTCCATCGTGCGTGAGGAAGCGGCCCCGAACCTGCTGCGCGACGACGCGCCCGAAGCCGAGGTCGGTGTACGCTTGCCGTGGCCCTGTCGGAGTCGGAGGAATGCCGTCGCGGTCGTCAATCATCGTTGAAATGTACACGTCGAAAGGTCTGATCCGTCCCCGGCCGCCGAGGTCGTGAAGTCGTTAGGCAGCGGCGAGGCCGAGATTCGCGCGGGCTGCGTTGAGTGCGATGCGCAGCTGCCAGGGGTCGCGTAGTTCGACTCCATTCGCCCGCGAGTCTATCCGCGAGTTTACCCTCGAACCGCATACGGGTGTGTGCCTATGGCGTTTATGGTTGAGCGCCGCGGCAGACGGCGACCGACACGCCGGGCACGCGCGACCACTGCCATGACTCGTTGATCATCGGGCGCGTGATGTAGGTGAGGTACAGCGATTCTCCATCGCGCGCGACATCGAGTTGCATCGGTTGAACCCGCTCGCTGACGAGCAGTTCGGCCGCGATCGGTGTCGTGACCACATCCCCGTTGCGAAGTCCCGCGTCTGCCGCAGCCGACGACGGAACCAGGCTCGCGACACTCCGCACTTCCGGCGTGCGTCGATCGAACGCGAAATCCGGCACCACCACCTGCGTCCAGGAATGCGTGAAGCACGGACCGAACGCGTCAGGCGGCACGAACACGGTCTTCGTCCCGCGGACGACAACGGAGTCGAGCTCCGCGGCAACACCGGGGCCTAACTCTTTCGCCAGCGCGTCGGTGAAGGTCCGCACGCTGACGGTCTCACCTTCCGCGCGTCGAGCAAACAGGTCGAGCAGTATGTCGTCGAGCGACCGTGCGCCACCCGACGCCTGACGAATCGCGGCATCCAGTGCGAAGAAGTAAAGCGACCCGCGCACGTACGGCAGTAACTCACCGTTCTTGTCGCCCCAGAACGCCGCGCGGGCGGCGTCGTTCGTCGCGTTGCGGTACGGATTCCCGTGGTACTGCCGCGATAGCCGATTCAGCTCGGCGACGAACCCTGTGAGGGGCTGCAGTCCGAACCGTCGCTGGAGATTCGCGGTGAAGTACGTCGCGAGCCCTTCACTCGCCCACGGACCCGCGCCCTGGAACGAGCCGGCCCAGCCGTGGATCATCTCGTGGGCGACGATGCTCCGCAGTCCCGGGTCGTCACTGCCGGATGTCGAGCGCCGAAGTGGCCTAACGGGAACCTGCAGCATGAACGACCGGTCCCCCGCCGTGCCCCCCGAGGTGGTGGACTCCGGAAGGACGCGCAGGAAGAATCGGTACGGGCGTTGGGCGGTGTCCCCGAAGAACGTGCTGAGCGCCTTGTAGGCCTTGGCCGCCCACGCCATGTCGGCGCGAAGGTCGAGCCCTGGCGATGAACCCAGCCACACCGCGCTGAACCCGCCGGTGTTTCCACCCGCGGGATACTGGCCTAACGGCCCTGCCATGAACCAGCTCGATCGGAGGCCCGCGAGTGCCATGATCGCTTCGGTGTCCCCGTCCCCGAGGCTGGAGATGCCAACGGAGCCGCGCCGAAGGGCGCGTAGATCCCAGCGGATGCGCACTCGGTACTGACGCGAATCCTGCAGCAGTGCGAGAAAACCGGCACCACCGCCGCTCACGCCTCCGGCGAACGTGCGCAGGTCGAAAGGCGGACCTGCACGAAGACGGCCCGGCGGAACGATCGCGCTGTAGCGAACCGTGACCGGAAAGGAAACGGAACGCGCGGTCCGCCAGCGACGATTGTAGCCGAACCCGCTCGCGTCGACTGAATCGTCCACCCTCGTCAGCAGGACCGGTCCTCTGCCGTCGTCGATGCGGAAGCCTCTGATGCGATCGGCGATGCCGGGGATGTTGTTCAGGACGATCGGCGCGCGAAACTCCAGCATCGGTGCCACGAGCACCGTGTCGGTGAGATGGAAGGTGACGAGGACGGCTGCGACGTTGCCGGCTTTGTTTCGCTCGGGCCGCAAGGCGATCTCAATGCCGGGCATAATCACAGTGTCCGCCGCCGCGTCCTGCGCGGACGCCGCGACGGGCGCGACAAGCGCCAGGGAGGCGACGGTCGCCCACCTGCGCACGCTGGCGGACCGACCAACCTCAAACGCTGCCTTTGTCATTCCGAGCGAAGCGCATGCCGTGGAGTTGTTAGGTGCCAATTTACTGCATCACCTGGCCGTGGCGAACAGCCGCGCAGACAGTTTCTAAACCGCCACACAACGAATCGCGAGCTTACATGTAGATTCGCGCGAAGCGTTGCCGCTCGACAGGCCGCGTCCTGGCACGGTAAGATTGGAAACATCTCTCTGCCCAGAGCCGCTCATGTCTCCAAAGGCCCGGATCCTCGCCGTTGCCGCCCTCCTCCTCGCTGCTGGCGTCGCTCGGGAGGCCGCTGCACAAGCCTCGTACAAGAGTGACCCGCCGCGCCGCGCGTTCCTCTTCAAGGACGCCCGCGGGGAAATCGCCGCCGCGCGCGCGCGTGGCGACACCACCGTCACCCTCGTGGTGGCGTCGATGGCCGGCCAGAACGCCAAGGTCGCTGCCCTCGTCAAGAAGCTCGGTGGCACGATCGGTTACCGCGAAGACATGGTGGATTACCTTCGCGTCCGCGTGCCGGTCGACAGCGTGGAGTCCCTCGTACGGAGCCCGCTCGTGCACTCGACCGACGTTTCGATCAGAGGCCGCTCGAGCCGCGCGTTAGGCCTCGCGGATGGCACCGACGCGCCAGCCGCTCGACCGTCGTCGACGCTGCCCTTTGCGCCCGACACCGGGAAGCGGGCGTGGCCGCCGGTGCTGTCGGACGCGCCCCTCGTGGATCGGTACGACCCGGTGACCGACATGGGGGGTGCCGAATGGCGAAAGGCGAACCCCACGTTCGACGGACGCGGCGTCACGATCGCCATCATCGACCAGAACCTCGACGCGCTGCTCCCGGAGCTGCAGGTCGCGAAGACCCTCTCGGGCGCATCGACGAGGAAGATCGTCGGCTATCGCACCGTCGTCGACATCGACGAGGAGAATGACGGCCAATGGTTGCGCATGAAGGACGTGGTGAGTGCAACGGACGGGAAGATTTCCTGGGGCGGAAAGACGTTCACCGCACCTGCAGCCGGCACCTATCGCATCGACCAGATCGACGAGGCCGTCTTCGACTCGCTCAATCGCGCCGGTATCGAGAAGGATCTCAATCGTGATGGCAACCCGAAGGAGTCGAGCCGCCTCTTCGGCGTCCTGTGGAACGAAGCCACGAACGATGTCTGGGTCGACACCGACCAGGACAACGACTTCAGCGACGAGAAGGCCTACACCGATTACGCCGTGCGCCCCGAGTTCGGTGTGATCGGCAAGGACAATCCGTCGACTCCTATCCGCGAGAGCGTGTCCTTCGCCATCCAGACCGACAAGGCGCGTCACCTCGTTGCTCTCAACCTCGGCGTCGCGTCGCACGCGTCGTTGGTCGTCGGCGCGGCGGTGGCCAGCCGTGGCACCGCGGGTCGGTTTGACGGCGTGGCGCCGGGCGCCCAGCTCGTGAACATGGCCGAAGGGGGTGCCGCCTACGGGCAGACGGAAGCGGTGATCGAAGCGGCGAAGATTCCGCAGGTCGACGTGATCTTCACCGAGCAGAGCTCCGTCATCGCGCGGAACTACCTGCTGTTCGATGGCCGGCTCGTACCCACGGTCATCTACGGTCGAGTGATCGAGAAGTACGGCAAGTCGCTCATCCTCCCGACGCACAACTACGCGGTGCTGGCGGCGATCGACGACTACGCGCTCGCACCGGGCGCCATTTCCATCGGCGCCCACGAGAGCAAGGCGAACTTCTTTGCGAATCACGGCGTGCGAGTCCAGTATGACGACAACCTGCTCATCACGGGCGGCTACGGCCCGATGGGCAATGGCGCCCTCAAGCCCGACATCATCGCGCCATCCAATTACGTGAGCACGGGCCGCGGCTTCATCGAGGGCACCGCGATTCCCGGCCTGATGCAGCTGCCTCCCGGCTACAACATCGCCGGTGGGACTTCGACCGCGACGCCGACCACGGCGGGCGCCGTCGCGCTCCTCATCAGCGCCGCGCGTCAGTCGAACGTGAAGTTCGACCCGTACCGCCTGCGACAGGCGATCATGACCTCTGGTCGCTGGGTCTCGCACATTCCGGCGAACAAGCAGGGGAACGGCGTGGTGAACATCGCGGCGGCGTTCGAGGCGCTCAAGGCCATGGACACCGTCAAGACGCCGATCACGATCGTGAGCAAGACGAGCGTGAAGCACGCGACCAGCCACCTCCTCGCAACACCTAACGAGGGTGTGGGCATCTTCGAGCGTGAAGGCTGGAAGAGCGGCGATCGCGGCGATCGCACGGTGACGTTCACGCGCACGACGGGTCCCAAAGGCGCCCTGCCCTTCACGATCGGGTGGAATGGCAACGACGGCACGTTTACGTCGGCCACCACGGTGAACCTCACGTTAGGCACGCCCGTCCCGGTCACGGTCGGCATCGCGCCGACGACTACGGGCGTACACACGGCGATCATGACGCTCGACTACGCGGGTTCGCCTGGTGTCGAGTATCGGACGCAGGCGACGGTCGTCGCCGCGACGGTTCTCGATGCATCCAACAAGTACATGAGCGAGCAGAAGCTCGAGGTGCCACGCCCCGGCATGACGCACCTGTACTATCGCGTGCCCGAAGGCACCTCGGCGCTGCGCATCGACATCGACTCGACCAAGCGTGGTGTGAGCCTCGCTGTCACGCGTCCGGACACGCGCAACGTCCAGGGACTTGGGCAAGGGCTCGTCACCAAGGGTACCTTCGCGATCCAGAATCCGGTCGCTGGCGTCTGGGAAGTGCGCCTGCAGGACGTGGACGACACCCGCACGTTCGACTGGCAGCAGGCGAAGAAAACCGAAGCCGTGCCTAACACGGCCATTACAATCAGGGTCACGGCGCTCGACGCGGGAGCCTCCACGTCGACGGCGATCGCAACGAATGGCCCTGCGAGCACCACGATGGATGTCGACCTCACGAACCGTATGGGCAGCTTCCCCGGCGGCGCGCTCTCGATGCCGATGGGTGCCGTGCGCCGCGATGCCGGGCAGCTCGCAGAAGCTGCGCAGAAGGTGTACGACATCGACGTGCCGGCGGGAACGACGGCGCTCACGGCGAGACTCCGCGCCACACAGGGCAGCGCGGCCGACCTGGACATCTATCTCTTCGACTGCTCCGGCAAGGAATGCGTCGCGTCGAAGGCGGATGGAGACGTCACGGGGGACGAGGTCGTGATGGTCCAGAGCCCGGCGGCCGGCAAGTGGAAGGTCGTCGTGGACGCATCGCGCGCGGCCACCCCCGCCACGTTCGCGTACGAAGACGTGGTCTTCAACCCGGCCTTTGGCCACGTGGCCGTCACTGATCAGCCGAAGGACAGGGAAATCGGCGCGCGTTGGTCCGCAAAGGCGCAGGCATGGGTCGCGTCGATCCCGTCGGGCCGCGAGCCCTTTGCCGCCGTGCAGGTGCAGGCCCAACCCAAGGGTGGGACGCCTTTCCTGATCGGCCTGCGTGAGCTGCAGGCGCACGTCGACCGCGCCACAGGGAACGGTACGCGTTAGGCGCGACGGGCGCGCACTAGTGTCGTTCAGAGCAGGCCCACGCCAATTTGAGATACAGCGTGCCCATTTCACTCGCTCGTAGCGCCGCCGTCCTTTTCGTCGCCGCCACCTCGCTGGCGGCGCAGAACGTCGCCATTACCGGCGCCACCGTCATTGACGGTACCGGCAAGGCGCCAATCACCGATGGCGTCGTGGTCATTACCAACGGCCGCATTTCCGCGGTCGGCAAGGCGGGGACGGTTCAGGTGCCTGCGTCAACGCGCACCATCGACGCGCGCGGGAAGTACGTCATCCCCGGCCTGATGGACGCCAACCTGCACCTGTTCCTCAACCTCGACCTCGAGACGCTCATCAAGTACGAGGGGCGTTACCACGAGGTGGCGATCGAAGGCGCGCAGATCGCGCTCAAGAGCGGGCAGACGACCGTCTTCGACACCTGGGGACCGCGCGATGCGCTCATCAAGGCGCGCGACATGATCAACTCGGGCCAGCAGCAAGGCAGCCGGATCTACCTCGCCGGGAACATCATCGGCTTCGACGGCCCCCTCTCGGCCGACTTCCGCTTGCCCGCGGCACCCTTCGTGAGCAAGGCCTTCGCGAAGCGACTCAACGAAACGTGGGAGCTCGGCACTGGGCGCAAGCTTCTATGGATGTACCCGCAGGAGGTGCGCGACTCAATCAGGAAGTACGCGGCGAGCGGTGTCGACTTCCTCAAGTACGGTGCGAGTGGTCACGTCGACATGAACTTCCTGACGTTCTCGCCGCGCGCGCAGCAGGCAATCGTCGAGGAAGGGCATCGTGCGGGAAAAACGGTCCAGGCGCACGTTACTTCGCCTGAGAGCGTCGACCTCGCTGTGGAAGCGGGCGTGGACATCCTCACGCACGGCGATATGTCAGGGCCGACTCATACGATCGCCGAGGAAACGTTGAAGAAGATCAAGGCAAAGGACATTTCGGTGTCGGTGCTGTCGGTGACGAAGCGGCATCGCGAGGGCATCGAGAAGCACATGCCGGAGGGTGTGCTGACGCCGTTCTACAAAATCTCGCACGAGAACATCCGGAATTTCATCAAGCACGGCATCCGGATCCTCGTGTCGACCGACGCCGGCATCGAGCATCCGATCCTGCGCACCGAGTCGCGCACCATAGCGGCCGATACGATCGAACCGCGCGTGAAGCTGGGCGAGGGTCACTTCAACGCTCTCTATGCGCTCGAGGAGCTGGGGATGGACCACATGGAGATCCTGAAGACGGCGACGAGCAACGTTGCGCATGCGTACAAGCGTCGCGACCTGGGGTCGCTCGAGGTTGGGAAGATCGGCGACTTGGTGATTCTCGACGCGGATCCGTTGCAGAGCGCGCGCAACTACCGGCGCATCAGCGTGGTCATCAAGGACGGCAAGGTGGTTGACCTTGGCGCGTTGCCGGCCGCGCCGCTGATCTCCGCGAAGACGAAGTCGTAGCGGCGCGGTCGGCCTCCAGCACTTTTCGATGTTCGATCTTCGACGGACGGACCTCTTCGTTGCGCTCCTCACGCTCGCGCCGCCCGACCTCGTCGCCGCGCAGGCGCAGCGGATCCGGGTCAGCACCAACGTTCACGTGAGCCAATCCCGTGAGCGATCGCCCTATCAGGAGGTCGTGATCGCGAGCGATCCGGCCGACCCGACGCGACTCATCGCGTGCACGATGCTCGAGCCAGGACCAAACCGGTCGGTGAAGTCCGCCGTCTTCTCTTCGTTCGATGGCGGCGCGTCTTGGGGCCAGCCGATGGTCACCACCTCTCATTGGGCGAACGACCCGACGTGCGCATACGGACCTGGCGGCGTTGCCTATTTCCTTCACAAGGTGAACGATGGGAACCCCGTCCCGCCATCCAGCGTGAGCTCCGATCTCGACTACCTTGGGCTTCACCGCTCCGCCGATGGTGGACGCCGCTGGGAGCCGATGATCCACGGCCCGCAGACCAACGACCGCCCCTTTATGGCCGTCGACACACGGCCTGGCAGCGCGCGGCGCGGGCGCTTGTACGTCGCCTACAACGGACATCTGCACGGCGAGACAGGAGGTCATGACAACGCGAACTTTCGCAATACCGTCGTGCTCCAGTCCTCCGACGACCGCGGGCGAACCTTTGCGACGTTCGTCGCCCGTGGGTTGATGGATCAGACGGCGACGGAGGGAAGCAACGCCGCCATCTGCGGCATCGATGTGCTGTCGGACGGTACCGTGCTCGTTCTCTATTCACACATGGTCATCGTCACGCCAGGAGATGGAGGGCCGAAGACACCAACCGGAAAGCCAACCGAGCTCCGAAGCGCGCTTCACGTGCTGCGCTCGCGTGATGGAGGCCTAACGTTCGATCCGGCGCTAAGGGTCGCCGGCGTGAAGAGCGGATATAACCACGCGAGCGCGCGCGGCGTGCCGGCGAGCCTCGCCGTCGGTGCGAACGGCACACGATTCCGGGATCGTGCCTACGTCGTCTGGACGGATTTCGCGAGCGGGCGCGGACAGATCCGCATCGCGCACTCCGCCGACGCCGGTACCACCTGGTCGCTCCCGCGCTTTGTCAACGACGACTCGCTCGTCGTCGTACGCGACGGCGGGGGGCCCGATCACTTCATGGCGACGGTGGCGGTGAACAAGGGCGGCGTGGTGGGCGTGCTCTGGTATGACCGCCGCGAGACGAGCGACAATCTCGCCTATCACGCCCGCTTCGCGGCGTCGTTCGACGGCGGGCTGACCTTCAGCCCAAGCGTTCGGGTGTCGGCCGCGCCTAACGATCCGAAGGCGCAGCGCGACGGGCAGCCCTTCGTCGTCACCGGCGGCGACACGGCAGGACTGACGGCGGCCGCCGACGGTCGCTTTCACGCCGTCTGGATCGACAACCGCTTGGGGCTCCAGCAGGTGTGGACGGCGGCGATCACCGCCACGCGTTGACGCATTGCTGGTTGCAGTGAGCGCGTGACCGCAAGCGCGGTCGCGCGCTCGCCTGTTGTTCACATCGTCGCGAACTCACGCTCCACCGACTTGTGATCCTGTCGCCACGCGGAATACAGCCGGCGTGACATCGGATCGGGGAAGATGTCTTCCTCGCCCGCCTCGACTCCGTCGAGCGTCGCATGGGCCACATCGATCGCTGGCGTCTTCGGCATCTCGAACGGGCGTGCCATGTCCGTGTCTACAAGACCCGGAAACACGCCGTGTACTGTAATCCCGCGCTTCGCGAGATCCGCGCGGTAGGTCTGCGTGAGCGACCACCCGGCGGCCTTGGAAGCATTGTACGCCCAGAGTACCGGCATGCTGGCCAGTGCAACCATCGTCAGCATGTTGACGATGGAACCCCGTTGCCGTTCGATGACCGGAACGAACGCGTTGATCACGTTTAACGTACCAAAGAAGTTTGTCTCCATGTTCTCCCGCACGTCGTCGAGCGGGACATCCGCGACTCCGCCGAGGCTGAGGATCGCAGCGTTATGGATGAGCAACGTGACGTCCGTCGCCCGCTCGGCTGCTGCTCGCGCGTCCGCCGCACTCTTCACGTCGAGCTTCATGATGCGTACGCGGCTGTCGAGTTGCGCCACCGCGTTGAGGCTCGGCACATCTCGCCCCGTCGCGTAGACGCGGCTCGCACCACGCTCGAGGAGCACTTCGACCAAGGCGCGACCAATTCCGCGATTCGCTCCCGTTACGAGGGCGACTGAATTCTTGATTTGCATGGAACTCTCCATCCGAGTTGGATTCATTGTGGAGAGCAGAATAGGTCACACCGCGGAGCTGACGAATGACTGCTCGTGGCGTTGTTTTATCTGAAAAGCTCAGCCGCCGAGATATGACGGTTCCGGACATCCTGGACAGCGTGGAAAAGCGGTCCCCGCTGGACGACATTCTCGACATGCTGCGCGTGCGCGGCACGCTGATGGCGAATTTGCAAGCGCACGCGCCGTTCGGTCTGCGCGTCCCTCAGGCGCCCGGTGCCGCGTTTCACGGCGTCACGGCTGGAGGCTTCTGGGTGCGCATACCTGGCCAGGCGCCCCGTGAGCTCGTGGCCGGTGACGTCATGCTGCTTCCGACAGGCGCACCACACGTCATAGCGAGCGAGCCCACTGGTCCGACGCGCCTATGGGACCGAGTGGCCAAGGCGCAGGCGAAAAATCCCGCTGGGGAGATCATCCTCGATGGTCCCGGTCGCTCGACGCATGTCATCTGCGCTGCGTACACGTACGATCAAGAGGTCGCGCATCCGTTGCTCTCGTTGTTGCCCCCAGTGCTGTACCTCTCGGGACAGCAGATGGCCGAGGGCAACGCCGTCCACTCGACGTTAGGCACCCTCGGCCGCGAGCTCACGACGAGATCGGTCGGGTCCGGGATCGTGATCGACCGGCTGATCGACGTGCTGTTCGTCCATGTCATTCGCGCTTGGGCCGGTGGCCCCCACGCGCCCGGATCGTCATGGCTCCGAGCCCTTCGCGATCCTGCTATCGCGCGCGCGTTGAGCCTCTTGCACGCGAGTCCCGGGGAGTCATGGACGATCGACATGCTTGCGCGCGAGGTAAGTCTCTCCCGCACGACATTGACGCGTCGGTTCACGACGTTGGTTGGTGAGCCGCCGCTCTCCTACCTCACTCGATGGCGCATTGAGCTCGCTGCTCGGCACTTGCGTGAAACGAGCGATGCGGTGAGCACGATCGCGCACCGCGTGGGCTACACGTCGGAGTTCGCGTTCTCGCGCGCGTTCTCACGTCTGCGCGGTCGCGCACCGGCGCGGTATCGCGCCGAGTTTCGACGGGAAGCGGAGGAGGTGCGCGAGCGGTCCGCCGCGGGGGCGCGATCCTGAAGCACCCCGGGCTTCTCGGTTCGCGAGCGAAGCGTGCTCGCGATCAGCATTGAGGTCTGCCGGGGCGTGTTCCTCCATCGCCATCCAAGCCGGAACAAACCAACAGGCTGGCCACGATGGTCATGCGTGCGCCCGAGCGCAACACCACGCACGCGCAGGTTCCGATCGCCGTTAGGCATCGCGTCCTCGCGAGAGCGCTATACACGAGCACCGGTTCGGACCGCAGGAGGTCAGGAGCGCCGTTAGGCCGGAGTCTCTCGTCGCGTTAGGGCGAAGGGGCACCGGGCGCTGTTGTAACGCCCGAATGCCCTAACGCCGTAACGTCTGAATGTCCCACGGCCTGCTGTTCCCTACCTCGGCACCGGCCACGGCTTGTTGATGAAGAGCGGCGCCCAGACCGGCACGCCAGTCGGCACCGTGATCGGTCCCTTGCACGGCGGACTCGGGGGATCGAAGCCGTAGGGGGCACTCGTCTCGCAGACGTTGTACGTCCCAGCAGCCGGCAGCTTCACCTTGAGAAGACCGTACTTCGGTTCCAGGTCGTACGGACCGTTGTCATCGACCGTCGTGATGGTGTTGGAACCGTAAATCTTGAAGGTCGACGGCCCGATCAGGTAGAACTTGTCGCTCAACACTTCGATCTTGACGCTCGCGATCGGGTTGTTGACCCACTTGCCAAGGTCGGTCGGGAACCCGCCCTTCGGGACGAACGTGATGCACGGCTGTGCCGGGAGCACGTATCCCGGGGGAGGCACCGTCTCGCACAGCTTGATCGTGTACGGCCAGGAAAGCGTCTGCCAGAGGCCACCAGTCTTGTTCCCGTCGTAGATCCCGTTATCGGTCATGACGGCCTTGTTGTTCAGCGAGTCGGTGAGCACGAACGTGGCTCCGGGTACCAGCATGCCGTCGTCGTCGACCACCTTCCACAGCAGCTTGGGCTGGTGCAGGTCCACAAAGGGACCAATGACCGTCGTCGCCGCGGTGGTCACCTTGGCAGTGAGGCACGCCGGGTTCGCGACGAGATAGTAGGTCGGAGCGTTGTGCTGGCAGACCTGATACGTCCCCGGAGTCAGTCCCTTGAGAAGGTACGAACCGGACACGGGATTGCTGTCGAAGTACGCGTTGTTGTCTTCAAAGAAGGTGGAATCGTTCTTCGAGTCGATCAACCAGAAGCTCGTCCAGCCGGTCACCGCCACCTGGCTTTCATCGACGATGTTGAAGGCGATCGCACCTGCTGCGCCAGTCCGGTAGGCGGACGGCGTCGTGACGGACGACGCCTTCGTGGTCTCCGGAGCAAGTGGGCGGTCCGTATCACAGGCCGCAAGTAACGACAGGCCAAGGAGCACCGCGGGTGTAACGCGGGCCGCGCGCTTGTGCCTGGAGCGTAGAGTCGTA
>Ga0268265_10001305_pt1 | contig 21384 bp, 20 predicted proteins | sample KBSSwiS52_FD_190355 | JGI IMG/M metagenome (GOLD analysis project Ga0268265, IMG submission 190355) | Switchgrass rhizosphere microbial communities from Kellogg Biological Station, Michigan, USA - KBS Switchgrass S5-2 (SPAdes) (version 2) | ecosystem: Host-associated > Plants > Roots >... | reverse complement strand
CGCCAATGCCACCGCCTATGGCCTAGGCAGCGGTGTTTGGACCCGCGATGTCGCCAAAGCACACACCATGGCCAAGGCGATCCGCTCCGGGACGGTCTGGGTAAATTGCTACGGCCTGCTGGATCCGGTCATTCCATTCGGCGGATACAAGACGAGCGGCTACGGGCGCGAATCCGGTTTCGAGCACGCCGACGAGTATCTGCAGACGAAGTCGGTCGTCCTTCAGAACGGATGAACGCAATCAATGACAGGCGTGAGATCGAGCGGCAACGCGTGATGAGTGTATCGGATCCTCCGCGAACAAGGGAGGAAAAGGGGAGCACGATTCCCAGGGGGGTGTCATCTTTTGGCGCAAAGCCGCCCTTGCCGCTGTTCTCGCTCATACGCCTGATTCTGCTCTTGAAGAATCCGACATTTGATAATCCGCCGCCGACTATTGGCTAAATTCCGTGCCAGCGCTCGATCAGGAGACTAGAAGGTCACCAACATCGCCGGCCCGCGAACTACATAGCTACTCTGACCTGGACCTGGACCTGGCCGCTGCCGCTCATAGCGGGCATCCTCTCGGAAGCAAAGGGGTGTTCTGAGGTTCCGGCAGCGGCGCTCGAGGACAAGGACCGATTCCCGCGTTGGTTTTGACCTATATCTGGCTACCCTTGCTTTGGGGCTTATTCCCGCGGTCCGTCGTCGAGAACTCAAAGCTGCAGGCGACTGCGCCGGTGAGGCCCGCACAACAGACCTCACGGCAGAGGATCGAAGCATCCGTTCGGACGGCGATAGCACCTCTACTTTCTCTAAGTAAGAAACGGAATGCGCCTGTGATAAAGCCTTCGAACATATAGCAGAGCGGGTACTCGCTCCGGCCGACGGCCTCCAGGACGAAGACCGAGTTTTTGAGATCGATCCGACCCTGGCCCTCGTTCGGCTCGAGGCTCTCGATTGAGAACTGGCCCCAGCCGCGCTGCGACAGGCGCTTGAAGTAATGGCGGAAGGTCGCCTCGGGGTCGAGGCCGTGGGCCTTCGCCTCGCTGCGGCACCAATGGATTGCCGATTTCTCCGTCGCCTCCCGGAGGATCGCGCTGTAGGCATCGCGACCAAGCGCCTGCTCAACCGCCTTGTGGTTGTTCACCAGGAAGTGGCGCGGCAGATAGAGCATCGGCAGGCCGTCGGTCCGCCAGATGCCGGTCTCCGGATCGATATCAATCGGGACCGCCGGCTGCACCATGACCTATTCCGCTGCCTTCTGGCCGGCGTTCGCCGCGCCTGAATTCTCCTTGTAGAGTTCGCCGTCCTTCATGATGACCAGCAGGTTGCCGGCATCGACCATCATGGCGAGGTTCTGCAGCGGATCGCCGTTCACCAGTAGGAGATCGGCGATGAAGCCTTCCTTCACCATCCCGAGCTCATCGCCCATTCCCATGATCTCGCCGCCATACTTGGTGGCGCAGACCATGGCCTCGCTCGGGGAATAGCCGAGCAGGTCCACGAAATGCTTCAGATCCTTGGCATTGGTGCCTTGCGGCGACTGGATGAAGCCGTAATCGCCGCCGATCACCGCCTTGACCCCGCGCTTCCGGAGCTCGGTATAGACTTTGAGGCTGTCGTCGATTACGCGCTGCATGCCGATCGACAGCGCGAACTCTTTGGAGAAATGCGGCTCGCCGTCATGGATGGTGCCGTAGATGATGCCGATCGCCGGCCCGACGAAGATCCGGTCCTTCACCGATTCCAGCATATCGAGCGCTTCTTCGTCGGCGCTCTCGCAGTGATAGATCACGTCGACGCCGCATTTGACCGCGCGCTTCACCGACTTCGCGGCGCGGGCATGGCAGTTGATGCGCTTGCCGAAATCGTGCCCGACATCGACCGCCATCTGCACCTCGTCCTCGCGCATCGTGGTGATGCCGCCGCGCGCCAGCGGCCCGAGATCGTCGCCGGAGATGTTGATCTTGATGTTGTCCACGCCCTCGCGGCAGCAGAGCCGCACCACCTTGGCAATCTCCTCCGGCCCGTCGGCGATCATGCCGAAGCTCTCGTAGTACATGTGGTTCTTCCGCTCATCGCCGAGCCCGGCGGTCACCGTGATCTCGGGGCTCGCCGCGCGTATCCGTGGACCCGGCAAACGCCCGGCATTGATCTCGTTGCGGATCACCACGTCGAGCCGGAGCTTCGAGGTCGCGGCGCTATAGGCACTCGTGAAGCCGTGATCCAGCAGCGTCTTCGCGTTCCGCATGGTGAGCAGCAGGTGCTCCTCGGGCGGGATATTGCCGAGATCGGAATCGTTGACCGCGCCGCCGAACGAGATATGCGCGTGGCCCTCGACCAGACCCGGCATCAGAGTCCGGCCCCTGCAGTCGATCGCTTGCGCACTCTCGGCCATCAACTGACCGGGCGCCCGGGCGATGGTGCGAATCCGCCCCCCATCCACCAGCACATCGGCGGGGAAAGCATCGGCGCCGCTGCCGTCCCAGAGCATCGCGTTGCGGAAGATCACTCGGGTCATGTTGCTCTCCCTGTTTCTCGGCTATTATCAGGCATATATTTGTCAAAAAATAATATATTTTCTTGGACTCGCAAGCCCTATTGTAGAAGAGGAGCGGAGAGGCTTGGAAACAGGGGCGATGCGGCAGGCGACGGCGGCGCGCGAACCTTCGGTCAATCTGACGCAACGCGCTTATGAAGAGCTGCGGGCGGATATCCTTGCCTGTCGCATCGCACCCGGCGCCAAACTGAAGATCCAGGACCTCTGCACCAAGTTCTCGGTCAGTCTGGGGGCCATCCGCGAAGCGCTGTCGCGTCTCACTTCGGAAGGCCTGGTCACGGCCGAGCCGCAGCGCGGCTTCCGCGCGGCGCCGATCTCGGCCGAAGACCTGCAGGACCTGACCCGGGTGCGGGTCGAGATCGACAGCCTCTGCCTGCGCCGCGCGATCGAGCTCGGCGATGTCGATTGGGAGGCGCGATTGGTGGCCGCCTTCCATCGCTTGAGCCGCATGCCGGAACGGGCCGCCGGCGACCCGGCGCGTTCCTCGGACGACTGGGCCGACGCACACGCCGCCTTTCACAACGCCTTGCTGGATGGTTGCGACAGTCCCTGGCTGCTGCGCCTGCACCAACAGCTCTACGACCAGAGCGAACGCTACCGTCGGCTCTCGGTCTCGATGGCGCAGCGCCGCCGCAACATCGGCGACGAGCATCAGAAGATCCTGGACGCGGCTTTGGCCCGCGACGCGGACAAAGCCGTGAAACTGTTGACCGCGCATCTCAGCGCCACCACGACGATTCTGTTGGCGGCGGAGCTGAAGGCGCCACCGGCGCGGGCACGGGTTGTCCAAAGAAGAGCAGCGCGCTAATCCGCCATCCAGGCCCTGACAATCTCCCCATAGATCTCCACCGCCGCCTCGATCTTCGACGCGAAGCAATACTCGTCGGTCTTGTGCGCCATCGCGGTCTCCCCGGGACCCAGGATCAGCGCCGGCACGTTCCCCATGGCCGGCACCAGCACTGAAGCATCCGTGAAGAACGGCGCGCCCTTGGGGTCCAGGCGTTGCCCGCTGCGGCGCTCATGGAGATCCAAGACGCCGCTGATCCATTCATTCTGCGGATTGCTGGCGACCGCATCGACATCGACGATCTTGGACACTTCCGCGCCTTCACCCAGCACCGCCATCACTTCCTTGCGGATCGCCTCGTTGGACTGGCCGGGCACGGTGCGGACGTCGATCTCGACCGCGGCGGCATCGGGCACGGAGTTGACGTTCAATCCGCCATGCAGCGAGCCGACATTGATCGAGGGCCCGCCCAGGTGATGATGCCGCACGGCATCGAAGCGATGATCGCTGAGACGCACCACACCGCGCGCCGCCTTCAGCACCGCATTGTCGCCCAACTCCGGCATCGAGCCGTGGGCGGTGACACCTTTGAACGCGGCTTTGAGCCAGAGCGCGCCCTTATGCCCGATCAGCGGCACATTCCCGGTGGGCTCGCCGACCAGCAGCGCGCCGACCTTGGGCAGCACGCCGGGCAGTTGCGCCAGATGGCGCGCGCCGTCACAGCCCGTCTCCTCGCCCGCCGTGAAGACAAGGATGAGGTCGGCGGCGCGGTCGGAGAGCCGGGCGATCTCCAGCGCCGCAGCGACCATCGCGGCGACCCCACTCTTCATGTCGCTGGTGCCGCGGCCGTAGATCTTGTCGCCGTCGCGCTCCGCCGCCAGCGGATCGCGTTGCCAGGGCGCGGCGCCGAAGGGCACGGTGTCGAGATGGCCGGTGAGGCAGAGCGGTTCCTTGTCGCCGCTGCCTTTCAACACGGCGACGAGATTGGTGCGGCCATGGCTGAGATCATAGCGGCCGACAGTAAACCCGGCGGATTCCAGCAACCCGCCCAACAACGCCGCACAGGCTGATTCTTCACCGGGCGGATTGACCGACCGCAGCCGGACCAGATCGCGTGTGAGCTCAACCGCCGAAGTTGCCACGCCTTTCGCTCCCATAAAAATGGGTGCCGCCGGAAATGGCGGCACCCATGGGGGAGGGATACTATCGCGGAGAAAGCTACTGGCGAAGCCCCGTCCAGATCTTGTCATAGGCCCGGGTCGCTTTTTCTTCGCAGGCCGGGGCGAAGGTGATCTTGAGGTCCGCTGGCGGATTGAACTCTGGGGAATTGCCGATTTCCGGCGGCAGGAATTTGTTGGAGCCGGCGATGGCGCTCTGGTAGCCGGTCGATTTCTGCTGGAGCGCGATGTTCTCGGGATCCATCAGGAAGTTCAGGAACTTCTTCGCGTTCTCCAGATCAGGTGCGCCGGTCGGCACCGCGACATTGTCCATCCAGCCGATGGCACCTTCCTTGGCATAGACGTATTTGAAGCTTGCCTTCTGTTCCCGGGTCGCCAGCGCCTTGCCCGACCATTGCTCATGCATCATGGTCTCGCCGGCGACCTGACGCTCCACCGTGCCGTCGGAATTGTAGACTTTCACAAAGGGCTTCTGCGCTTGCAGAAGCGCGTTCAGCGCCTTCAAGTCCGCAGGGTTCTCATTGCATTGTGGCTTGCCGAGATAGACCAAGGCGAGCGACATCACCTCGCTGGGCGAGCCGAACATGCCGACCTTGCCCTTCATCTCCGCCGGTGGTTCGAACAGCGCCTTCAGACTGTCGGTCGGCCCCTTGTAGACGGAGGTATCCACCGAGAACGAGGTGGTGCCCCAAACCCAGGGCACGGTGTATTCGGCATCCGGGTCCCACGGCCGCTTCTGCCAGCGCGGATCCACGTTCTTGAAATTCGCCATCGATCCGGCATTGACCTTCTGAAACAGACCCTGCTTCACGAAGATCGGCACGAAGTCGTTGCTGATGATCATGACGTCGTAGCCGGTGGCGCCGGATTTCAGCTTGGCGAGGGCCGTCTCATTGGAATCATAGGTATCGATCGTGACCTTGATCCCGGTCTCCCTCTCGAACTTCTTCACCATCTCGTCCGAGGTGTAGTCGGTCCAGTTGTAGATATGCAGCTCGCCGGCATCGGCGAGCGCCAGTCTCGGCAGCGCGGCCAGCAACAGGCCCGCAAGACTCCTGGTCAGGATGTTCATGATCACCTCCTCTGTTATTGTTGTTTCACGCGGGGCCGCGTCGTCGCCTGCCGAGCAGCAATGCGCTGGCGACGAAGACGAGAGAAATCACGAGCAGAATCGTGGAGATGGCATTGACCTCCGGCGTCACGCCGAGGCGCATCATGCCGTAGACATAGACCGGCAGGGTGGTTGAGCCGGCGCTCGAGACCATCATGCTGATCAAGAAGTCATCGAGCGAGATCACGAAGGCCATGATCGCGCCGGAGCCGACCGCCGGCATCAGCAAGGGCAGGGTGACGCAGCGGAACAGGCGCCATTCATCGGCATAGAGATCGCGGCCGGCCTCTTCCAGGACCGTGCCCATTTCACGCAGCCGCGCCTGGATCGGCAGCAAGGCGAAGGGGATGCAAAAGACCGTATGCGCGATGATCAGGTTGATGAGGCCATGATGCATGCCCAGCATCGAAAAGAAGACCAGGGTGGTGATCGCGACCACGATCTCCGGCACGACCAGCGGCATCGCGACCAGGCCGGCGACGACCCCACGGCCGACCCGTAGGGTGCCGCGCTCCAGCGCCAGCGCGCCGGCAATGGCGATCAACGTCGAAGCGATGGTGGCGGCGACCGCGACGACCAGGCTGTTCTCGGCAGCGCTGCGGATGTCGCCGTTGTTGGCGACCGCCGCGAACCATTGGACGCTGAATCCCTGCCAGACCGTGACCATCCGGCTGGCGTTGAAGGCATAGACCACCAGGATCAGCAGCGGCGCATAGAGAAAGGCGAGGATTGCCGCGGTGAAGGAGGGCAGGCCCGGCGTGTCGCGCCAATGGAACGGCCGCCGCTTCATGCCCGCACCGCGCGTTGCGGCGCGCTCCACGCCCGCAGCATCATGACCAGCAGGATGACGACGGTGATCGCGATCGAGAGGGCCGCGCCGAACGGCCAGTTGCGCGAGGAGGTGAACTGCATCTGGATCAGGCTGCCGATCAGCAGCTTCTTGCCGCCGCCCAGCAGATCGGGCGCCAGGAAGGACCCGAGCGCCGGCGCGAAGACCAAAGCCGCGCCAGCGAGTGCACCGGGCCTGGCAAGCGGCCAGATGATCAGGCGGAAGACACGGATCCGTCCGGCGTAAAGATCGTGGCCGGCTTCGATCAGCCGGGGATCGATCCGCTCCAAGGTCGAATAGATCGGCAGCACCATGAAGGGCAGGAAGGTGTAGACCAGCCCCAGGAGGATCGATCCGTCGTTGTAGAGCAGCGGCAGCGGCTGATCCGTCAGTCCAAGGCCGCGCAGCGCCTTGTTGACCAAGCCTTCGTCCCGCAGGATCAGGATCCAGCAATAGGTGCGGATCAGCGTGTTGATCCAGAACGGCAGGGTGATGAAGAACAGCAGCAGGCGGCGTCGTCCCTCGTTCTGGCAGACAATGTACCAGGCGACCGGCAATCCGAGGATGAGGCAGATGACGGTCGTCGCGATCGCCAGATAGAGCGAGCGCAGGATGATGAAGATGTAGTCCGGTGTGAACACCAGGCTGTCGTCGAAATCCCGCTGATAAAGAAACTGCACATAGGCGTCGAGCGTCACCGGCGCCTGCACCCCGCCGTATGGATCGGCGGTCATGAAGGAATAGCCGAGCGCGATGAACAGCGGGATCAGCATGAAGATCCCGATCGCCAGGACCGCCGGCGAAATCAGCAGCAAGGTGCTTCCGCGTTGCATCGTCCCACCGTCAAGCAATGTCGTGAAGCTTCGGCAGCAGGTTCATATTTGTCAACAAAAAATATATTTTTATGATGAATACAGATTTTTGAATGATAATATATAACGAGATTCAGGTGCCACGGAGTGCGGATGGTTCGAGAAGCCGGCCCCAATCTGACGCGCCAGAATCTGACAGTGGGCGCCTATGAGGCCCTGCGCGCCGATTTGCTGGCGTGCCGGATCGCGCCCGGCAGCCGGCTGAAGATTCAGGATCTCTGCCGACAGCACGCGGTCAGCCTCGGTGCGATCCGCGAGGCCTTGTCTCGCCTAACTTCGGAAGGTTTGGTTGTCGCCGAGCCGCAACGCGGCTTTCGCGCCGCGCCGATCTCGCTGGCCGATCTCAAGGATCTCACCATGGCCCGCATCGAGGTCGAGGCGCTCTGCCTGCGCCGGGCGATCGCGGTCGGCACGGTGGAATGGGAGGCGCGGCTGGTGGCCGCTTACCATCGCCTTTCGCGCACGCCGGAACGTGCCGCGGGCGATCCGATGCGCGCCGACGACGATTGGGCGGAGGCGCATGCCGCCTTTCACACCGCCCTGGTCGATGGTGGCGATTCGCCTTGGCTGCTGCGGCTGCACGCCCAGCTCTATGCCCAGAGCGAGCGCTATCGCCGGCTGTCAATTCCCTTGGGACTGGTGGACCGCGATGTCGGCGGCGAGCATCAGGCCATCATGAGCGCGGCGCTTGAGCGCGATGGCGAACGCGCTGTGAAACTCACGGCCAAACACATCCGGGCCACGACTGAGATCTTGCTGAAAGCCGGTTATGAGGCGGCTGCTTTCGACGCCAGATAGGCGTCCATGGCAAGGACGCCCGCGCCGAGAACACCGGCGTCGTTGCCGCATTCCGCCGCCAGAATCTTCGGCGGGCGACCGGGCTTCAACAGCACGAAATCGACTGCGTGGCGCGCGATGCGTTCGGTCAGGAAATCGCCGGCCGCCGAGATCCCGCCGCCGATGATCACGGCTTCCAGGTTCAGCATGTTCGACATGATCCCGATGGCCTGGCCAAGCCAGCGCGTCACTTCGTCGAAGGCGCGGAAGGCTTCCGGCTCGCCGGCCTTGGCGCGGTCGATGACAGCCTTTGCATCAGGCGTCTCGACGTCGGGCTTCAGCGCCTTGCAGCGCGCAACCAAGGCCGAGGCGCTGGCGAGGTTCTCCAGCATGCCCGGCACCGGGTTGGCGATGTCGCTGCGGGCCGGGTCCATGGACATGCAGCCGAATTGCGGCGGCAGGCCGTTCGGTCCGTCGATCACCTTGCGGTCGATCACCACCGCGCCGCCGATGCCGGTGCCGATGGTGAAGAGCGCGAAGCGCTGGAACGGACGGCCGGCGCCATGGCGCATCTCTCCGTAGGTGGCGCCTACGGCGTCATTGCGCACCTTCGCCGGCACGCCGAACCGCTTCCCCAGGATGTCGGAGAGCGAGCCTTCCATCAGCGATGGGATCGCGGGGCAGCGGCCCATCAGCATGCCGGTCTCCAGATCGGGTACCCCGGGGACGCCGATGCCGATGGCGACGGCACGATGGCGCTGCATCCGCTTGTCGACGGCTTTGGTCAGCAGGTCGAGGAAATCGGCAAACGGGATCTCGCGAAAGACTGGAATGCGCTCGGCATCGTGCAGCACCCCGGCATCATCGACGGCGCCGATCTTGATCGCCGTACCGCCGATATCGATTCCGATCGTGACCGGCATCAGGCGTCGGCTTTCTTCGGCCGCACGTTGAGCTTCGCCCCGAGGCCGGGATAGATCATCTTGTCGGGATCAACGCCGCGCGCGATTGCCAGCTCGCAAGCATACCATTGGAACGGAATCGGCGCCCAACTCGCCGCAATCCAGTCCAACCCCGGCGCCTTCGGCCACTCCACGTCGAGATCGAAGCGCGTCTTATGGGGCGAGAGATTCGCGATCACCAGCCGCGGCCCAAGGGGCGTCAGCGCCTCGCCGAGATTGGCCGCGACCCTCGCCTCCGCTTCACTCTGCACGATCAGTGCAACAAGGCTTTTCGCCGTCGTGCCATAGCTGTGGCCGTGCAGCGCCTCTTCGGTGTCGAAGCCCGCTGTCGGCACGCCGCTGATCTCGGCGATCTTCAAGCCGGTCTCGAGCGCGGTGCCGACATGCTGCGCCTGTCCTGCGAGCAGGATGTAGTCGGGGACACCATATCGAGCGAGCAGGCCACGCGCCGCCGCGAGGCTGCTTTCGACCGTTGCATCCAATGCCAAGCCACTGAGATCCAGCGCGCGACCGCCGAGCTTCGCCGCGACGGCGAAGATAGAGAGCACCGTCGCCGTGTAGCCCTTGGTCTTCGGCCCCACCGTCTCCGTTCCGATCGGCATCGCGAGCACTTCGGCACCGGTCTTGGCGATGGCGCTCCCGCCGTCACCGGTGATGACCAGAGTCGGGAATCCCGCGGCAACAGCACGCTGTACGGATTCGACCGAGGTCAGGCTGGTGCCCGATTGCGATGCCGCGATCACCAAGGTGCGCTGGCCGTTCGGTCGTGGCGGCAGACGTAGAAACGCCTCCGGCTCCTTGGCGATCACGGTGGCGCCGGTCGCGGCTTCGAGCGCCTCGGCGCCGGCCAGCAGCGCGTTCATCGAGGAGCCGGTGCCGACCAGCACGATCCGCTCCGGGACCTGCTTCAGCGCGGCAAATCCCGCCAATGCACCGGCGACCTTCGACGGCAGAGCGGCCAGAGTGGACGGCTGCTCGCGGATGTAGTTGCCTATCTGCATGGCGGCATAGCCTCTTTAATTAAACGCTGTTTAATTATCTAGATTTGGATTATGCGTCGAGGGGATTCTTGAGCGGGCGGGCATGACGGAGCGATCGGAACACGGCAAGGGCCTGCAGGGCGCCAATCTCGAACAGACGCGCGCGCTCAACCGGCGCGCGGTTTTTGAGGCGGTGCGGCGCCATGGCCCGATCACCCGGGCCGAGCTGGCGCAGCGCATCGGCTTGACCGTGCAGGGCATCTCCAACATGGCGGCCGAGCTGGAAGAGGCGGAACTGATCCGCCAGGAAGGCAAGCGCACCGGCCAGCGCGGGCAGCCGGCGGTCGAGCTCTCGGTCAATCCGACCGGCGGCTACACCATCGGCCTCAGCCTCGCCTATCGCCGGGTCGGTGGCGTCCTCGTCGATCTCGCCGGCAATGTGGTCGCGCAGAGTGATCGCGTCCTGCGTGAGCGCGGACCGGAAGACACGGCGCTTGCGTTGCAGGCGCTGACCAAAACGCTGCTGAAAGAGTCCAAGGTGCCCGACCGTAAGGTCTGGGGCATCGGCGTCAGCGTGCCCGGCACCGTCACCAACGGTGCCTTCTGGTACGACAAGGTTCAGGAAGCTGACGCATGGAACAAGTATCCGCTGGCGCCGGAGCTCGAACGGTTGACCGGCCTCCGGGTCCTGGCCGAGAACGACGCGACCGTGGCCGCGGTCGGCGAAAGCCTATACGGCGTGGGCCGCACGGCGCCCAGCTTCTTCTATCTGCATTTCAATCTCGGCATCGGCGGCGGTCTCGTGCTCGATGGCCATCACTATCGTGGCGCTTTCGGCGGTGCCGGTGAGATCGGGCATATGATCGTGAAGCCTGGCGGAAGACCCTGTCCCTGCGGCAGCCGCGGATGCCTGGAGCAATATGTCTCGCTTTACGCCGCGGCGGAAATGGTCTGCGGCCCGGATCGCACGCCGGATGATGTCCCGGTGGAAGAGCTGGTCGACTATCTTCGCACCGGCGATGCGCGTCTCATCGCCTGGCAGCACGAAGCCGGCCAGTACCTCCGAATCGCGATCCGCAACATCGAGGCGATCTTCGATCCCGACACTGTCGTGATCGGCGGTGGGCTGCCGCAGGAGATGATGGATGGCCTCATCGCCGCGGCCTCGCCGCTGCTGCCCGGCATGATGCACCGCCGGTCAAGTACCTTGCCGCGCCTGATGCCGGCCGAGCACGCATCAGAACTTCCCGCACTCGGTGCCGCCGCTCTGCCCATCGCGGTCTTGCTGCAGCAACCGGGCAGTGGCAGCGCCGCCTGGTCGGCGCCGACCGAGGCGGTGCGCCGCCGCCGCAACCCGGCTTTGGCGCTCCTGGGCGTCGATTTCAGCCAGTCCCCGCAAAGCAGTTGACGGGCGGCCCGTCCTGGGCGATTAATACAACGGCGTTGTATTAATAAAGGCAGGTCGGCAACGCTATTCTCTCCTGCCGCTCAACGGGGAGACTTGGAATCATGGCTCTTTTCGGCCGCTCGCTTGCAGCAATCCTTGGATTATCGGCCATGCTCGCTTTCGGCGGGGCCGCCGAGGCGAAGACCACATTGAATGCGCTCTTCATGGCGCAAGCCGGCTATTCGGAGTCGGATGTTCGCGCCATGACCGATGCCTATCTGAAGGATCATCCCGACGTCGCGGTGAAGCTCGAGTTCGTGCCCTACGAGCAGCTGCACGACAAGATCACGCTCGCCGCCGGTTCGGGCGAAGGCTACGACGTCGTGCTCTATGACGTGATCTGGCCGGCGGAGTTCGCCGAGAACAAGATCCTGACCGACGTCACCGACCGCATCGACGCCAAGACCAAGGCGGAGGTCGAGGACGGCGCTTGGACCACGGTCTATTACAAGGACAAGGCCTATGGCATGCCCTGGTCGGTCGACAGCAAGTATCTCTTCTACAATAAGGAGATGTTGCAGAAGGCCGGAATCGCGCAGCCACCCAAGACCTGGGACGAGCTGATCGCGGACGCGAAGATCATCAAGCAGAGGGGCATCGTCGATTATCCGATCGTCTGGAGCTGGAGCCAGGCGGAGGCGGTGATCTGCGACTATGCGATCCTGCTGCAGGCCTATGGCGGCAAGTTCCTCGATGACAGCGGCAAGCCGGCGTTCAACAAGGGTGGCGGCCTCGACGCGCTGAAGTTCATGGCGAACAGCATCAAGGACGGCGTCACCAACCCGCACTCGACCGAATACCTGGAAGAAGACGTGCGCGGTGTCTTCTCCAGCGGCAAGGCAGCCTTTGCACTCAACTGGACCTATATGTACGGCATGGCCAACACCAACCCAAAGGAAAGCCAGGTGGTCGGCAAGGTCGGCGTGGTGGCGCCCCCGGGCATCGCCGGCAAGAATCCGATCGGCACGGTCAACGGTGCCATGGGCCTCGGCATTCCGGAGAGCAGCAAGAGCAAGGACGCGGCCTGGGACTACATCAAGTTCCTGTCCTCGCCGGCGATCGAGGCGAAGTATGCCGCGAGCTCCCCGCCGATCTGGAAGTCCTTCTATGAAGAGGCGGCCAAGCAGGATCGGCCCGACAAGGACCTGATGGCCGCGGAAGCGGCTTCGTTCGAGGCCTTGTCCAACCGGCCGCAAGTGCCCGAGTATCAGCAGTTCTCGGCGCGGCTGCAGCAGGCGATCCAGCAGGCTCTGCTCGGCAAGGCGACGCCGGAGGATGCATTGAACGCGGCGGCGTCCGAGCTTTCGAACTAGGGCGCAGAAGGATCGGTCTTGGAGTCGAGAGGACGGCTGCTGCTTCTGGTTCCGCTGCTGGTCGTCCTCGTCGCCGTCATCGGCTGGCCGCTCGTCAACACGGTCTGGCTGAGCTTCACCGATACGCGGCTCGGCGGCGATGCCGGATCCTTCATCGGCCTCAACAACTACATCCACGCCTTTGCAGCGCCCGCCTTCCGGCGGGCGCTGTTCGTGACGGCGCTCTTCACCATCGGCACGGTCGGCGCCGAGATGCTGATCGGCCTCGGCGTCGGCCTGCTGCTCGACATGGATCTCTGGGGCCGCAAGTTCTTGCGCGGCTTGCTGATCGTGCCCTGGGCGCTGCCGACCGTCGTCAACGCCATGTGCTGGCGGGTCATGTACAACCCGGATTTCGGCGCGGTCGATGCGTTCTTCCAGCAGATCGGCTGGATTGATGAATACCGCAGCTGGCTCGGCGATCCCACCACCGCGCTGATCGCGATCGGCCTGGCGGATATCTGGAAGACCTTCTCCCTGGTGGCGCTGATCACCCTCGCGGGCTTACAAAGCGTGCCCAAGGACTTGCGCGAAGCGGCGGCGATCGACGGGGCAGGGCCATTCGCGCGGTTTCGCGCCGTCACTCTGCCGGTGATCCTGGCGCCGCTCACCATCGCCTGCGTGCTCCGCACCATCGAGGCGGTGAAGGTTTTCGACATCATCTGGGTGATGACTCGCGGCGGCCCGCTCGACAGCACCAAGTCCTTGAGCATCCTGGTCTATCAGGAAGCCTTCTCGTTCCGGCACGCCGGCTATGGCGCTTCGCTCGCGATGCTGTCGGTGGCGCTGACCTTGCTGCTGATCGGGGCCTATAGCCGCGCGGTCAAGATGCAGAAGGTGGCGTGATGCAGCGTGTCTCTATCGGCCGAATCGCCGCTTATGGCGCCATGATCCTGGTCGCCGCTGTGATTCTGGCACCGCTCGGTTGGATGATTATCATGAGTGTGACACCGACCGTCCAGCTCACCACCGTGCCGCTGCGCTGGATTCCGGAGACGCTCGATTTCACGCGCTACGAACGTCTGCTGACCTTGGCGCATAACAGCGACGGCGAGGTCTTTCTCTATGCGCTCCGCAACACTTGCTGGGTTGCGGCGGGGACCACGGTGATCGCCTTCCTGCTTTCAGTGCCGGCGGCCTGGGCCTTCTCGCGGATCGGTGGTCGCTCGAAATGGGTGCTCTATCTGATTGTCGGCACCTACATGCTGCCGCCGCTGATGTTCGTGGTGCCGCTTTACCGGATCCTCGCCTCGCTGAGTCTCTTGAACTCACCCTGGGCGCTGATGGTGGCGGACAGCACCATCGTGCTGCCGTTCACCACCTGGCTCCTGAAAAGCGGCATCGACAACATTCCGGTCGAGATCGAAGAGGCCGCCGCGATCGACGGCGCCAAGCTCTGGGAGACGCTCTGGAAGATCACGCTGCCTTTGGCGCGCCCGGTGATCGGGACCACGCTGCTGTTCTCCGCCCTGATCGTCTGGGACGAGTTCCTGTATTCGATCCTCTTCACCAGCGACAGCCGCGCACAGACTCTGACCGTCGTGATTGCCAACCTCGCCAGTGGCCGAGTTTCCGATTTCGGGCTGCTGGCGGCCGCCGGCGTGGTTGCCGCGGTGCCGCCGGTGATCGTTGGACTCGTCCTGCAGCGCTCGATCGTTGCCGGATTGACCAGTGGCGGAGTCAAAGGATAGCGCGCCTCAACTTGCCACCCATATCCACCAACCTATTGATCAGGCCGGCAACCAACGCAATCGAGTCGGCAATTGCCACGAAGCGGTCGGCCAGATCGCCGATTCCAACGCGTGCGTGGCTGCTCGGCAGGATCGAGAATTTCGCGCCCGGATGTACCAGCGATGCCGCGCTCTGCAAGCGTCACCATGGCAAAGCGTTCGGAGCGGGCCGGGATCCAGGCTGCCAGACCGTCTCCGTGTGCCGCTCGATGCCACGTTCCATCACTGTATGGATGCGCGATCGCTGAAGCCGGAAGATTTCGTTGGCACTTAATGGACTGTCGTCAGGTTATTGCTGACTTATAGCATCGATCCTTTAGCCCGCTCCTCGCGCGAAGCGGACACTAACCATGGGCGGCACCAGAATTCCTACGCTGCCTGTCGGGCCATCAGATTGGCGATAGAGGAAGACCACGCTTCCGCGGATGAATGGGCGCCAGCACGATCGCCGGGCCGAGCGGGCGGCAGATCAATCCGTTGCGGAGGGCGTGATTCACGAGTTCCTCGAACTCAAGGCCATCACCGGCCATGGCGCCGCTTAGCCCCACGGTTCGACACGTTGGGCAGCACTCCGCCTCTCGCCCGGCCTATGAGGCCTTGCTGAGAAAGGTCTGGAGCTCGAATCTGGTCTCCAGAAGCTTCGAGGCATTCGCAGAAGACTCCCGGATATGGCGCCGGGTCAGCTCGCATGCCTGGGGGGCATTTCCGGCACAAATCGCCTCGACGATCTGCGAATGCTCGGTCCTGGCTATCTGCCACTCATCGAGCCAGAGCAATTCCATCCAGACATAGTGCAAGCACTTGTCGAGGATTCCGTTGAGCATCTCGGAAAGCATCGCATTGCCGCTCAAATCGGCAATGGTGCGGTGAATCTCCATCCCGACCTGCAGCTCTTTGAACATATGCTCGCGCCGGCGGTTCGGCAGCTTGGCCAGGTCCTCGCATTCCTTGACCAGCGCGCGCAAACGTCGCTTTCCGTCCGCCGTGATGTTGGCGCAAGCCAGTTCGGTCGCATAAGAATCGAGTGCCTCGCGCACGGCGAAGGCCTCGCGAAACATGTTCAAGTCGAAGTCTTTGACGGCGTAACCATGGCGGAGGCGGGAAACCACCAAGCCATCGCGCTCCAGACGGTTCAGCGCTTCCCGGATCGGGGTCCGGCTGACGGAGAGCTTTTCGGCGAGTTCGATCTCGGTAAGGCGCGAGCCCGGCGGAAGCTGGCCGGTTATGATCATGGCCTTCAGCGAGTCATAGGCCGAATTTCTGAGGGAACTCGCTTTCTGTCGCTTGGCCATATCCGCCGACTTATCTCCTTTGTCTTCCGAAGGCGCCTTGGCTCAGCGGTACCAGAATCGGCACGCGGCTGCCAGCGCTAGGAAATCGTCTCGATCGGGGCCGGAAGGCGTGCGCCCGGTTCGGCTCCGAGATTCTCATATCTCATTGAATCGATGAAGCAAAAGTCCGACAAGGGCGAGCCCGAGCTGACCGGCCGGTGCGCCAAAGTGATCGGCCGCTCGACTCCTCTTGGTCGATATCAAAGCCAACCAAGGGAAGGAGCGCCTCGCGAATCCATGCGAGGCGCTCGCTCCGTGGCTTACTTCAACAAGTCCTTCCAAATCTTGGTATAGAGCTCGTTGACCTCCGGGTTGCAGATTTCCTGCCATTCAGCGACCGCGGCAAATTCGGCCGGAATGTTGAGTTCGGGGGCGTCCTTGAGCCCGGCCCGCATGAATTTCTCCGATCCCTTGATGCCGTTGGCATAGGTCGCGAAGTTGGAAATCAGCGCGGCGTTCTCCGGGTCCATGATGAAGTTCTGGAACAGCTTGGCATTCTCCGGATTCTTCGCGTCCTTGAGGACGGCCACGCTGTCCATGAAGAGGGCGAAGCCTTCCTTCGGGAAGCCGAACCGCACCGTCGGGGTTACTTCGCGCGCCCGAAATGCGGCGCCGTTGTAATAGAACGCGGCCGCGTAGTCATGGGTGTCGAACTTCTCGATGCCATAGTCCATCGCGAGCCACTTCGGCTTCGCCGCCTTCAGCGTGTCGCGCGCCTTCTTGAGGACGGCCTTGTCGTCCGTGCACCACTTTCCGCCGACGTACTTGATTGCCGAGTACATCACATCGTTCATCTCCGGAACGACGTCGATCTTGCCGACCAGCTCGGCCGGAGGATCGAGCCAGATCGCGCTGGTGTTGATATCGCCTTTGTAGATGGCGGTATCGACGACCGGGCCGGAAGTTCCCCATTGCCACGGCACGGAATAGTGCCGACCGGGATCCCAGGGGACGTCGACCCAGCGCGGGTCCATGTTCTTGAAGTTCTCCATCTGGTCGGGCCGGGACTCCAGCAGCAGGCCTTCCTTGACCCAGATCGGGATGAAGTTCGCCGAGGGAACGACGATGTCGAAGCCGTGGCCGCCGGCGCGCACTTTCGCCAGCGCCGTATCGTTCGAGTCGTAGTCGGTCAGGGTGACTTTGACGTTGTAGGTCTTTTCGAACTTCTTGATGAGATCCGGACTGGTGTAATTGCCCCAATTGTAGATGTGGAGTTCGCCATCCGCCTGCGCAGCACCCGCACCAGAGCACAGTGCTAGAGCGGCTATCAGAGTTTTAAGTTTCCAAGTCATCGTGCCTCCTCCTGTTTTTAGTTTCGTTTGCGGTTGATCAGATAGAACACCGTCACCGCGAGCACCGAGAGGGCAAGGAACCCGGTCGCCGCGGCGTTGAGCTCCGGCGAAATCGATCGCCGGATCTGGCCGAGCATGAATGTCGGCAGCGTGTCTTGCCCGCCCGACTTGATGAAGTCGGTGATGACCACGTCGTCGAGCGAGATCACGAAAGCGAGCATGTAGCCCGCGATGATTCCCGGCCAAAGCAGCGGGAGCGTTACTTCGCGGAAGGTCTGCCAGCCGTTGGCGTAGAGATCCGACGCCGCCGTCTCCAGGGTCAGATCCATGCCCTCCAGCCGCGCCCGGATCGGCAGATAGGCAAAGGGAATGCAGAACGCCGTGTGCGCGATGAACAGGTATCCCATCCCGGAGTAGTCGGTCCAAACCTTGATCCGCGCGAAGAAGATGAGCAGCGCCACCGCGGTCACGATCTCGGGCACGATGAGGGGCTGGTTGATCAGGACGTATTTGAGCGTGAGTCCGCGATAGGGCGCGGTCCGGGTCGTCGCCACGGCGGCGAGCGTCGCCATGATCGTCGCAGCCGTCGCTGCCACCACGGCAATCTGCAGCGAGCGCCAGGCCGCATCCTGAATCTCGCGATTCTGCCAGGCGATTCCGAACCACTTCAGGGTAAACCCTTCCCAGCCATTGCCGGTGCCGCTGCTGTTGAAGGCATAGGAGACGTAGGTGCAGATCGGCAGATAGAGCGCGAACATGCAGATGGCGGCGATCGCCACGAATCCCGGTTGATTGCGGACGGAGAATGGAGCCCTAACGGCCATGATGCGATCCACTCCCGCGCGAGGCATTGCGGACATAGACCAGCAGGGCGAGGGTCACGACCACCAGCAGCGCGATGGAAAGCGCCGATCCGAACGGCCAGTCGCGCGCCTGGCCGAACTGCTGCTCGATCAGGTTGCCGAGCATCATGTTCTTGCCGCCGCCAAGCACGCGCGGCGTCACGTAAGCGCCGATGCTCGGGATGAAGACGAGGATGCTGCCGGCGATCAGGCCCGGCGCCGCATGCGGCAGGATGATGTGCCGCAAGACCTGGAGCCGGGAGGCGTAGAGGTCGTAGCCGGCTTCCACCAGCCGCATGTCCAGTTTCTCGAGGCTGGCATAGATCGGCAGCACCATCAGCGGAAAGTAGACATAGGTGAGGCCGGCCAGGACGGCGCCGTCGGTAAACAGCAGCTGCAGCGGGGCGTCGATCAATCCGAGCTTCCGCAGCGTCAAGTTGATCAGGCCTTCATTCCGGATCAGATCCTGGATGGCGAAGGTTCGGATCAGCAGATTGGTCCAGAACGGAATGGTGATCAGGAACAACCAGGTGTTCCGGCTGCGCACACTGCGCGTGGCGATCACATAGGCGGTCGGGAAGCCGAGCGCCGCCGTGAAGATGGTGGTCAGGAAGGACAGCTTGATGGATCGCCAGATGATCTGGACGTTGGCGCTGGCAAGGCCGAGCGTGTCGTCTATGGGATCACGCTCGAAGATGAGGCTGAGCCAGCCGTCCGTCGAGAAATGCCAATACTTGACGTCGCCGTAGTCTCCTTTCTCCATGAAGGAGAAGAGAAACACGATCGCGAGCGGTCCGACCGCCGCGAGCAGGATGGTCAGAAGTGCCGGGGCGGAAAGCAGCCAGCGGCGCCGGAATTCGCGACGCACCCGCAGTTTCCCGACTTGCTCGACAGTGGGCATCTCAGTTCCTCAGCAAGCGCGCGGCGCCGTCATTGATGGCGATGGAAACCGGCTGTCCGGTCGCGAACTGTCCCTCGCTGTCGAAATCCGGCTGACGCACCATGAAACTCGACCCGTCGTTCAGCCGGGTGTGCAGCTGGATGCCGGTGCCGATGAAGATGACGGTTTCGACCGTGGCATGGAGCGTTCCGCCCTGTAGCCCGGGAACGGCCCTGGCATGCTCGGGCCGGATGGACAGGATCGCCGTGGTGCGGTCGGCGAACGTCGCGGCATCCTCGAAACCGACGGTGAACCCGCCATTGAGCCTGGCCACCACCCTGCCGGCTCCGTCGCGTGCAATCTCGCAGGGCACGAAGTTCGTCTCGCCGATGAAGCCGGCGACGAATCGGTCCGCGGGGCGGCCATAGATTTCCCTGGGCGTGCCGATCTGCAGGACGCGGCCCTTGTCCATGACCGCGATCCGGTCCGACATGGTGAGCGCCTCTTCCTGGTCATGGGTCACGAAGATGAACGTGATGCCGGTCTCGTGCTGCATCCGCTTCAGCTCGATCTGCATCTCCTTCCGGAGCTTGTAATCGAGCGCCGAGAGCGGTTCGTCGAGCAGGAGGACCTTAGGGGAGGGCGCCAGGGCACGGGCGAGAGCGACGCGCTGTTGTTGTCCGCCGGAGATCTGGGAGGTTCTCCGGTCCCGCAATTCTTCCAGGCGCACCAGGCGCAGCATGTCCGTGACGCGCGCATCGATCTCGGCTTTCGGCCGGTGCTGCATCTTGAGGCCGAAACCCACGTTCTCGGCGACCGACTTGTGGGGAAACAGCGCGTAGCTCTGGAACACCGTATTGATCGGGCGCTTGAACGGCGGAAGCATCGCGATGTCCTCGCCGTAGAGCAGAATCTGCCCCGCGTCGGGATATTCGAAACCGGCGATCATCCGGAGCAGGGTTGTCTTGCCGCAGCCGGACGGTCCCAGCAGCGTGAAGAACTCGTTGGCCCGGATGCTGATCGAGGCGTTGTCGAGCGCTACGACGCCCGTGCCATGGACCCCAAATGTCTTGCTGAGCGCGCGAATTTCGACGGCGGAGTCTCCGACCCGCCCCCCATCAGATGCTGCAATCACTCTGTTTCAAACTCCAAGACGTGGAATGTTCCTGATTGCTGTCGCCCGAACGAAGCCGCGTTAGGGCACCCGAGCGGGCCGACAGTCCGGAACAGTGCTTCCCTGTTTCAGTGGCATTCTTTATTGTATACATAATTGCATATCACAACATTGAGTCAAGCCTTCGACCGGCGACGAGGATTTTCCACCAATGATCAAACGCGCACTCGGCAGCAGCGGGCTGTCCACGGGCCCGCTCGTGCTCGGCGGCAACGTATTCGGCTGGACGATCGACGAACCGGCCAGCTTCGCCGTCCTCGATGCCTTCGTGGACCATGGCTTCAACGCGATCGATACCGCCGACGTCTATTCGGCCTGGGAACCGGGCAACACGGGCGGCGAATCGGAGACGATCATCGGCCGCTGGCTGAAGGCGCGGCCCGGTATGCGGAACAAGGTGGCGATCTTCACCAAAGTCGGATCCGAGATGGGCGCGCTGGATCGGAAGGGGCTTTCCGCCGCGTGGATCGCGCGCGGGGCGGAGGATTCGCTGCGGCGCTTGCAGACCGATCGCATCGATCTCTATTTCTCTCATTGGCCGGATAAAGATGTGCCTTACGAGGAAACCCTGGCCGCCTATGGCAAACTCGCGGCGGCCGGCAAGATCGGTGCGATCGGCGCTTCCAACCTGGATGCGAGCCAGCTCGCGGCCGCGCTCGACGTCTCGAGGCAGCATGGGCTGCCGGGGTATCAGGTGTTCCAGCCCGAGTACAATCTCTACGATCGTGGATCGTACGACGGCGACCTGCGGGACCTCTGTTTGCGAGAAGGTCTCGGCGTGGTGACGTATTTCAGCTTGGCCTCCGGATTCCTCACGGGAAAGTACCGCTCGAAGGCGGATCTGGCCAAATCCAAGCGCGGCGAGGACGTGGAGAAATACCTCACCGAACGCGGTTCCAGAATTCTCGACGCTTTGGATCGCGTGTCCCGCAAGCACAATGCCGGCAGCGGCGACATCGCGCTCGCCTGGCTGATGGCTCAGGAAGGCGTCACGGCGCCGATTGCCAGCGCGACACGCGTCGAGCATGTCGAGAGTTTTGCCAGGGCCGCGACGCTGCGTATGGACGCGGACGATTTGCTCGCGCTCGATTCGGCCAGCCGGCCGGATCCGCTCCCCGAGGCGTGACGCTCCCGGAGGCGTGACATCGCATCGGTTGAGTTCGCCAGCCGGATGCCCAGGTGACTTGTCTTGGCGCTCAACGCCCAGATCAGTATATTGTGAAAGTCGCCTAACTTTCTCAGGAGTCGGCTTTGAAAGCGACCGGTCCGGCACCGCGGAACGGGTTCACCGCCAGCGC
>Ga0268265_10001302_pt1 | contig 21394 bp, 20 predicted proteins | sample KBSSwiS52_FD_190355 | JGI IMG/M metagenome (GOLD analysis project Ga0268265, IMG submission 190355) | Switchgrass rhizosphere microbial communities from Kellogg Biological Station, Michigan, USA - KBS Switchgrass S5-2 (SPAdes) (version 2) | ecosystem: Host-associated > Plants > Roots >... | reverse complement strand
CCAGGACGGCGACCTGATCCTCGACAAGACGCGCTTCAGCTCGCTGACGCCGGGCACATGCGATCTTGAGTCCGTGACAAGGCTCCGCGGAATCGACACGTTGATCATCAGCGGCTGCACCTCCAACTGCTGCTGTGAGTCCACGGCCCGCGACGCGCTGCAGATGAACTACAAGGTGATCTTCGTCCAGGACGCCACCGCCACCTTGAGCGACGAGACCCACAACGGCGCGGTCGCCAACCTCTTTGGGGTGTTCAGCTGCGACGTCTGCACGACGGATGAGGTCATCGAGCGAATGACGCGCGCCAAATCCTGACACCCGCCGCGGCCCACGCGTCGATCCAGGGTTTGAACGACAGCTAGGCAGGAGAACCGGACATGCCGCTGTGGGACTGGGCCCTTGCCGTCTACGACCAGGCAGATGTCGCTCCGGCGGCCTTGGCCCTGCAGGATCATCATGGCCAGAACGTCTCCTTCCTGCTGTGGTCGGTCTGGGCCGGGAGAGACGATACCGATCTGCTCTTCCGCGCAGCTGACCTGGCGCGGCGCTGGAACGATGTGATCCTTGTTCCGGTGCGGAGTGTCCGGACGGACCTGAAGCCGCCTTTCGACGGCATCGACGAAGCTCTGAAGGACCAACTCCGCCAGGACATCAAGGCGGCGGAACTCGGTGCGGAGAAGGTGCTCTTGAATGCGTTGGAGCGTCTGGTTGGCCTCAACAGGGGAGCTGTGCCGGCGCGCCCAGCGCTCATCGCTGCGGCCAAGGCCTGGGGGCCTTCCCCGCCTGAAGCGGCGCTTGCCCGGCTTGCGCGCGCGCTCACCTAGAGCGAATGGCGGCTCGCGGTTCTCCGGGGTTCAGCCCGGCGCGCCGAGATCCCCATGCCGATGGATCAACTTCCAGGATCCGTCGATCCGCCGAAACACTTCCGTGACCCGGATGCGCATCTCTCTAGGCGGCGCATTTGCACCCTGTCGCACCGTGGCGACCTGAAAGCCGGTCCAGAAGGCGAGATCGCCGGAGGCGCCCTTCTGGAGCACGACCAATTCGCTCTCACCGCCGCTCGAGAAGGCCGAAGCTTGCCTTGCGAACACTGCAGGCACCGAGTCGGCCCCCGAATAGGTGTCGCCCTGCGGACTATGAAATGTGAGCGCCCCGTCATTGGGAAGGATAGCGAGCAGCGGCTCGGCGTCCCCGCTTGAGTAGTGCTTCGCCACCGTGGTGCGCTCTGCAAAGAACCGTTCGAACTCCGCACCGTCAGCCGCCATGCTCGTTCCCCTTCGTCGTCCGCAGCGTGACGCTACGGCGATAAGCTTTAGCTTGTCGAACCCGCCCCCAGCTTGAGATCGGGGCCCCGATGCGTGGCGGCCACTATCGCCGCGGTCCGCACGGCCGCCTCCAGCATGTCCAGGTGGAGCGACGGAGGCGGCGGGTGAACGCCGGCCGCATTGCCGCAGGCTAGCGGTATGTGGACCAGACCAGCGATCATCTTGCTCCGGTCCGTCAAATGCCTGGCGAGGTAGAACGTCTGGTTGCAGACGTACGTGCCCGCGCTGTTCGAGACATAGCCGGGAATTTGCCGCTCCCGCCAGGCGCTCAGGATGGCTTTGATCGGGAGTTGCGAGAAGTAGGCGCTCGGCCCTCCGTCGACTACCGGTTCGTCCACCGGCGTCAGACCGTCGACGTCGGGGATCGGGAAGTCCTGGACATTGATCGCAACGCGTTCGACCGATACAGCGGCGCGGCCAGGCGTGACTCCGGTCACCAGGACGACGTCTGGACTGATCCGCTCGATCGCTTCGCGCAACGCCGAGCCGACGCCGGCGGACTTCACGGGCAGGACCAGACCGTGGATGCTGACGCCGTCCATGAAGGCGCCGTCCAGCCGCGCCGCGATCGCCCCACTGGGATTATCCGCTTCTTCCGCATAGGACCCGAAGCCGGTCAGCAGGACCCGACTCATGCGTGCTGCGGCGCGGCAAGCCGACCGGCGAACGCGCGGAACGCCTTTAGGAAGTCGCCCGGCCCCTCGAGCATCACGGAAGACTGGGTGGCTCCGGGGAAGACGAACAATTCCGACCGAGGCGTCTCCTTGTGCCAGATGAACGAGTCGCCCAGGGGATGGACTGGATCGTCGTGGTCGCCGCGGCAGATGAGCGTCGGGACCTCGATCTTCGACAGCTCCTCCCGCACGGTCAGGTATTCCTGGAGGCCGGGCGTGCTTCGCGCCTTGGCGTAGAACGCCACAGCGTCGCGCCAGTCGGGCCCATGAAGTATCGCCCATTCCCGCGCCTGATCGCTGGCCTCGTCCACCGCCGTGAAGACGTTCGTCAGCGAACTGTTGCCGCTCGCGCTGATCCCGATAATCGGCGCGTCTACGGTCAGAGAGCGGACGCGCTCCGGCTTCTCCAGGGCCATGCGCCCGGCGATACGTGAGCCGAGGGAGACACCCATGACGTGCGCCGTCTCCCAATCGACCACATCCATCAGCCGCCACATGTCCTCGACCCAGGCGCGCGGTCCTTCCAGAGCGGCGACGCGCTGGCTGCGGCCCAGTCCGCGCAGATCCGGTACGATCACGCGATGCGTTTCGGCCAACCGTCCTACCAGGTCGCCGAACCAGCGGCCGGATGCGGCGGCGCCATGGATCAGGAGTACGGGATCGCCGGCGCCGACATCCTCATAATAGATGTCGACCCCGTTGATTTGCGCCACGGTCATGGGTCTGGGCTCCTAGGATTGCTTGCCGAGCTGTTGCCCGAAGATGATGTGCCCCCACTTCGCCATGGTGGCGGCCCGCTCCTCCGGCGTCAGCGCGATCACCGTGGGAAGTTCGTGACGCCACTCCCAGGGCCAGGTCGCGTCGATGATCGCGCGAGAATTGAACGGGGCGTCACCCGCGCCGCGGGCCACCATCGGATCGAGCTCGTCGCTCCAGGCGCGGGGAATGATGTTGATGTCGCGAACAGGGTCGCTGCGGGTGCACATGGCCCAGAGCACGTCCATGGAGTCGTAAACATCGATGTCGTCGTCCACGACGACCACATAGCGTCCCATGTAGGCCGCCCCTTGGCACATGGTGGCGACATGGCCCACCTGCGCGGCGTGGCCCGCGTAACGCTGCTTGATCGAGACGGCCAGGAAAAAACGGCTGCCGAACTCGTGGAACCAGACGTGCTTCACGTCCGGGATGCCCGCCTTCCGGATCTCATCCCGCACCCGAGCCGCCCGGATCGTGCCCATCGCCGTGCCGACGCCCGTCGGCGGCTTGGTCGGCGGGGTGCCGATCATGATCGGGTTGTTGCGATGGTGGATGCGATGGATCGTCGTGACGAATTCCGTCCGCTCGCCGCTAGCGTAGTAGCCGGGCCATTCGCCGAACGGCCCTTCGGGACACTTTTCGCTCGAAATCTCGCCTTCCAGGATAATCTCTGAATGCGCTGGGATCGGGAGACCCGTGTAGTCTCCGTGCAGAATATCGACAGCCTGGCCCTTCAGGCCGCCCACGTAGTCGTATTCCGACTCTCCATAAGGAAGCGGCGTCGACCCCCCGAGCAGCAGCGTCGGATCATGCCCGAGTGAGATGGCCACAGGCATGGACTTGCCCTGAGCGAACAGCTTGTCGCGCACGATCGCCATGTGCTTTCCAGGCGCCGCGTAGATCGTCACATGGTTCTTGTCGACGACCATGACGCGATAGGTGCCGAGGTTTACCCAGCCCCCATCCGGGTCGCGCGAAATGACGACGCACCCGGTCCCGATGTAGCGCCCCCCGTCGCCGCTGTGCCAGATCGGCGCCGGGAAGCCATGCAGATCCACGTTCGCGCCGGACTGCGTATTCTCCAGCACAGGGCCATCAGTGACGACGCGCGGCGGCGTCGGCTTGAGCGAGCGTGTCTTGTCGAGCCACAGGTCGCAATAGTCCGCCTTGGTCAGGTTGAGCGGAAAGCCCACGGTCAGGGCGACACGGTTGAGCGAACTTATTGGATTTATGAGGATTCGCCGGCCCGGCTCGAAGGTTTGAATCCCGTCGAACAGGACCGCTGGCCCCTTGAGCGATCGCTCTGATATCTCGGCGATTGGCCCGATATCGTCGTCTACATGCGCACCTGAAATATGGCGCAGCTCGCCCAGCGCTTCGACTTGTTCCATCCAATCGCGGAGATCGGCGAATGCCATAGGCAACTCCATGGAGGTCAGGCAATTGTATTAGCATCGGATCGCGCCAACTCGTGCGCGATGGTCGCCGAGCATCCAGGATCGTTTGCGACCATATTTTAACATCATACTCTGGATATATTTTCAAGCTGAAACTTTAGGCGTTGTGCTGAATGTGCAGGTCGTTCGGCGTTGTCAAACCGAACGCCCGAACCCGTAACGAGGGCGGTCTAAGTGAGCCCGATGATCAAGTCGCCGAACCCGTTCGCTGGTTTGACCAAGGAACACCATCTCGTCAGCCGGGAGGTCTACCGCGAACGACGGCTCCGCCGCCCTGGCGGAGTGGCGTTCACTCGCGGTCTGACGCCAACCCGTCCCCGCCCTCACCGCACCAACCGGAGAACAGCTCGCATTCGACTAACATCACCGCCATTCGTTAAGCGCCGTAAAAGTGATGTTATCTCAGTGTCTTGGAGTGGGAAGCGCTACCGTCGCGCGACTCTTGGCGCTGCTCGACAAGCAATGGATGGTGCAGGCGGCGTGACAGTCGCGGATGGGCCGCCCAACAGGTCTAGGGCGCGCCAGGAACGGTGGTTCGCGCCCGTGCGGTTTCCAGACATTCAGGGCCGACGCGGGCGTCTCCTTGGCCTAAAGTCCCTGACGCGATCCGACTCCGCCGCGGCCCCTCGGAAGACGGCGCCGAGCGCCTGACCGGAGGGAGCCTGGCGGCGTTGTTCGCGGACTCGGCCACCTAGCTTGGAATCCCTGAAATGTCCGACTACGACCTCTACTACTGGTCCGTGCCGTTCCGCGGTCAGTTCGTGCGCGCCGTCCTGGCCTATGCCGGCAAGACTTGGACCGAGCGCGGCGACGCCGCGATCTCAAAGCTGATGGGGAGGCCGGTGAAGGACATGCCGGTCCCGTTCATGGGCCCGCCCATGCTGATCGACAAGAAGGCGGACTTCGCCATCGCCGAGATGCCAGCCGTCATCCTCTATTTGGGTGAGACGCTGGACCTCATGCCCGCCACCCCTGCCCTGCGCGCCCTGACCATGAAGATCGTCAACGACGCCAATGACGTGCTCGACGAGATCACCCTGGATGGCGGTCGCGAGATGTGGACGGAAAAGCGCTGGCGGGAGTTCGTCCCCCGCCTGCAGAAGTGGATGTTGATCTGGGAGGAGACTGGACGCCGCCAGGGCCTGAAGGCGGGCTCCGGCTTCCTGCTGGGCGGCGAAGCGCCAGGCATCGCCGACGTCGTGACGGCCACCCTTTGGTCGACCATGACCGACCGCTTCCGCAAGATAGAGGCGATGCTTGAGGACGCCGCGCCCATGACGGCCGCCATGACGCGGCGGATTGCGGATCTGCCGCCGCTGGCCAAGCTGGCCGCCAAGGCGCGGCAGGACTATGGCGACGCCTATTGCGGTGGCCAGATCGAAGCCTCGCTGCGCAAGGTCCTGGGCGCCTGAAACCTCAGAGGGCTGGTCTTACGGCGGTCGAGGGGAACCGCTCAAGGCGCCACCGGGCGCGCCTCGGCGGTCAGAAGCCCAGCACCACGGCCAGCCCGCCGGCGAGGACGCCGAACAGCACGACCGCCGCCGCGACCACGGCAAGGATCCGCGGCGGAAATGACCGGGCCAGCATGGCCATCGAGGGCAGGCTGATCGGCGGCAGCGTCATGAGCAGCGCGCCGGCCGGTCCGACCCCCATGCCCAGCGAGAGCATCGCCTGGATGATCGGCGCCTCGCCGGCGGTGGGAATCACGAACAGCGTGCCGGCGACCGCGAAGGCCACGATCCAGATGAAGTGGTTGTCGATCTCCGGGCCGATCGCTGGGAATAGCCAGGCGCGCGCGGCCCCCAGGAGCAGGACGAGGATCAGATATTCCGGAATCAGCCGCAATGACATGCGGCCGAGGATCGCGAGCCAGCGCTGGAACGGCGAGCCCCGAGGCTCGGCCGAAAATGCGGCGACGGAGGCCTCGGCCTGGGCGGCTTCGCGTGGCGACGTCATCCGGTTCGCCAGGTAGCCCAGCCCAAGGACCATAGGCACGCCGAGGATCAGGCGCAACGCCGCCCAGCGCCAGCCCAGGACGAATCCGATGAACACCAGCGTGGCCGGGTTCAGTACGGAATTGCCGAGCCAGAAGGCGATGGCGGCGCCCGCCGAGGCCTGCCGCTGGCGCAACCCGACAACCACCGGCGCGGCGCAGCAGGTGCACATCATGGCGGGCAGCGCGAGCATGCCGCCCGCCAGGGCGCTGCCGAAGCGGTCGGCGCCGAGCCGCCGCGCCACCCACCCGGCCGGCAACAGCGCCTGGACGCCCGAGCCCAGCAGCAGGCCCAGCACCATCGCCTTCCAGATCGCCTTCCCATAGGCCAAGGCGTAGGCGAGCGCTGCGTCGAGAGAAGGCGCCGGCGCCTGGGCCGCCTCGCCCATGAGGATCGACTTGCCGATCGAGTGTTGGGCGGCCGCTACGAAGGCGCGGTCATAATAGGGCAGCCACTTCACATAGAGCAGGCCCGCCACGGCGACGAACACGAACGCCGCGAGTTGCGGCCAGGTGTTGATCCTGCGAGCTTCCGTCATGCGGCGGTCCGAATTCCATCGTTGAGCGAATGGAAGCCGATCGCCCTGTTCCCTGTTGTGGCCACAGCCCGCTATCCCCGACGCCCCCGGCTTGGCGATCCCTTTTGGTCCGGAGCCGCGCGGCGATCAAGGCGCCGACGCCGATGCGGCGCGCCGAGCTTCAAAGGCCGGTGATCAATCCGGCCACCGCCTGCGCCGCCTGCTCGAAATCCGCTGCGTCAAGCCGGGTCAGCGCCGCCTCCCCGATCACCGCCCCCTGCGCCCTACGTCCCGCGCGGCGATAGGCCGGGTCGTAGTGGGCCGCCATCAGGGCGGCGGCCAGAGCCTGCAAGTCGCCGGCGCGGACCAGCGCGGTCCAGGCCTCCAGCCGCTTGTGGCCGGGACGGTCGGGCAGGCGCGACAGCAGGGCGATCAGGGCCTCCGGTTCACGGCCGAAATCGGCATAGGCGTGGGCCAGGTAACGCGCGCGCGCCTCCGCCGGCGCCTCCAGCAGGATGCGCGGCGCGGCGTCCATCGCGCCCCACAGCACGGGCGGGACCATCAGCTGGCCGACCTTGCTGGATTCCGCCTCCACGACCAGGGGACGCGACAGGTCCCGGCTCTCCAGAACGGCCAGAAGGCGGCTCTCGAACAGTTTCTGGCTGGGCTGCGGCCGTCCCGGTAGGCTGCCGAAAAGCGAGCCGCGATGCGCGGCCAGGTCCTCGAGATCGACAGTCTGCACGCCGTGCGCCGACAGGCGCGCCAGCACCTCCGTCTTGCCGCTGCCGGTATGGCCGTCCAGGAGGACCACGTTCTTCAGCGGCTCGCTCTCATAGAGCCTCTGAACCACCCGACGCCGGTAGGTGCGGTAGCCGCCGGCCAGCACGCTTGCGCGCCAACCGACCTGGGCCAGGACCACGGCCATGGAATTCGAGCGCATGCCGCCGCGCCAGCAGTACACCAGCGGTCGCATCGAGGCCGGCCAGTCAGCCATCGCCGTCTCCACGTGCCGGGCGATGTTGCGCGCCACATAAGCGCCGCCGATGCGCCGGGCCTTGAAGCGCGACTCCTGGACGTAGATCGTTCCCACCTCGGCCCGCTCGGCGTCGTTCAGGACCGGCAGGTTCAGCGCGCCGGGGATGTGGTCGACCGCGAACTCGCCGGGGCTGCGCGCATCGACGATCACGTCGAACCCGCCGAGCGTCGCCGGCTCGGCGTTCTCGGCCAGGCGAACGTCAGCCATGTTCCGGTCGGACTCGTCTCATGCGATCGCTATATATCCGCTCCGCCCGATCCCGAACCCAAAGGCGCCTCATGGACGATGCGATGACGAAACCCGAGCCCGTCCGCCTGACGAGCCTCGCCCACGGCGGCGGTTGCGGCTGCAAGATCGCGCCGGCGGTGCTTCAGGAGATCCTGGCGAAGACGCCGGCCGCCGCGGCCTTTCCCGACCTGCTGGTCGGCGTCGAAACTTCCGACGACGCCGCCGTGTGGAAGCTCGACGGCGACCACGCCATTGTCGCGACGACGGACTTCTTCATGCCGGTGGTGGACGATCCCTTCGACTTCGGCCGCATCGCCGCGACCAACGCCCTGTCCGACATCTACGCCATGGGCGCGCGCCCGCTGTTCGCCCTGGCCATCGTCGGGATGCCGGTGAACGTCCTGCCGCTGGAGACCATCGGCGCCATCCTCGCCGGCGGAGCCTCGGTCTGCGCCAAGGCCGGCATCCCCATAGCCGGCGGCCATTCCATTGACAGCGTCGAACCGATCTACGGCCTCGTGGCGATCGGGCTGGTCCGGCCGGATCGGGTGCTCACCAACCGCAGCGGCCGCGCCGGGGATGTTCTGATCCTGACGAAGGCGCTCGGCGTCGGGGTCCTCAGCGCCGCCTTCAAACAGGGACGGCTGGACGCCGCCGGCTACGGCGAGCTGATCTCGTCCACGACGCAGCTCAACGCCATCGGTCCGGAACTCGCAGGGCTCGAAGGCGTGCATGCGATGACCGACGTCACCGGCTTCGGACTGCTCGGCCATGCGCTTGAGATGGCGCGAGGCGCGGGGCTGACGGCCGAGCTCTTCGCTGACGGGCCGGCGATGCTGCCGGGCGTGGAGGCGCTGGCCAGGGCTGGGGTGCGCACAGGCGCGAGCACGCGCAACTGGGCCAGCTATGGCGCGTCGGTCGCTGGCGCCGAGGCCCTGCCGGCGTGGAAACGCGACATCCTCTGCGATCCGCAGACGAGCGGGGGGTTGCTGCTCGCCGTCGATCCGGCCGGCGTGGCCGTCGTCCTGCAGCGCCTGGGCGCCGGCGGCTTCACCCGCTCCGCCGTGGTCGGCCGTCTCAAGCCAGGCTCGGCGCAAATCGAGCTCAAATCTCCTTCAGCAACCGGTCGTCCAGCCGAGCAGTCGGAAGAAGCAGGCAAGATCCTTGGATGACGATCGAAGTTTCCGAGCACGCTGTCTTGGCCGTCGTCGCCGACTTCAGGGCGCAGTCTCGGCGCGCTGGAGGTCCCGCTCCAGGGTCCGCGACGCCAGCAGGAAGTGGCACGCCGCCCATATGAAGAGCCCGCAAAGCAGCAGCAGGGCGTAGCGCAGGGAATCGACGCCGAAGGTTGGCCGAAAGAGATCGCTCGCCGAACCGACCAGTTGCGGGCCCACCGTCACGCCGACGAAATGGGCCAGGAGACTGTAGACCGCCATCACCGTGCCCCGCATCCGCGGGCCGACGAGGCCCTGGCACATGGAGACGATCGGCGCCAGCAGCCCGGCCTGGGCGACCGACCACACGGCGAACCCGCACAGCGATACGATCAGCGAGGGCGAGAGCGCAAAGATCGCGAACGCCGGCGCGGCCGCCAGCTGGGCGCCGGCCAGGACCCAGCAGCGCCACCTGACGTCCCGTTTCGCCAGCCAGTCGACCACCGCGCCGCTCGCCAGCGTGCCCATGGCCCCCACCACGCCGAAGCTGAGGGCGATGGCGAGGCCGGCGCCCGCGACAGTCACGCCGTGGGAGCGGACCAGGAAGGACACCGCCCAGGTGAGGGCGCCCGTGGAAATGGCGGAGGTGAGGGTGGTGGTGGTGAGGAGATGGCGGAGCGAAGGCTGCCGCCAGATATAGGCCAGCGTCGCCAGGTAGGACGCCGCGGCCGCCCCGCCCTGGGGCTGGATGCGCGGCGGCTCCTTCACGAACAGCAGGATCACCGCGGCCAGGACGAGGCCGGCGCCCCCCGCGGCCCAGAACACGCTGCGCCAGCCATAGGCCATGGTCAGGTACCCGCCGACCGCCAGCACCAGGATCTTGGCCGCCGGCGCGCCGAGGTAATAGATGCTGAGGGCGGTGGCGCGCCGCTCCGCCGGAAAGTGGTCGGCGAGGATCGAGGTCATGGCCGGCGTGCCTCCCGCCTCCCCGGCCCCCACGCCCAGCCGGATCACGAACAGCTGGGTGAAGCTCGTCGCCCATCCCGCCATCGCGGTGAGCGCGCTGAAGAAAGCCAGCGACAGCGCCAGGATCAGACGACGGTTCCAGCGATCGACGAGATAGCCCAGCGGAAGGCTGGCGACGGCGAAGAACAGGGCGAACGCCAGCCCGCTGAGCAGGCCGATCTGGGTGTCGCTGACGCCGAACTCCCGCTTGATCGGCTCGATCATGATCGCGATGATCCCGCGGTCGACGCCGATCATAGTGTAGCTGGCGAAGAAGACACCTAGGGCGATCCACCTGGCGGAACCGCTGTCGGACGCCGGGGCCTTGTGGACCAGGCCGATGCCCTCCGACCGCGTCAAGCTTGCACCCTCCGCCGAACCTATTCGCCCGCGCCGAAGCTGTGGGTGATCTGCAGGCCCACCATGCGCGGCTCCATCGTCGTCGCATACTGCACATTGCCGGTCGACACCGATGGCAGCGTCGCGCGCTGATAGTGTTTGTTGAGGGCGTTGGTCGCGAATACGGCGATGGTGGTTCGCTCGGCGAAGACGTAGTCGGCGCGCAGATTCAGCAGGCCGACCGCCCCGTAGTACTTCCGGACGAGCGCCGGCGTGAGCGACGGGTCGGTGAGCCGCGCCGCGAGATTGTGCTTGTCGCGCCAAGTCCAGTCCGCCTGCAGGCCGGCCGTGCCGCCGATCAGCGGGAACGCGTAGCGGGCCGAGAGGCTATAGGCCCATTTGACCGGGTCGCCGGTGCCGGCGTTGCTGAACTCCTCGCCGGAGGCGTCCACCGGCCGGCCCAGCACATCCAGCGCCCCCGGGAACTTGTCATAGCGCCCCAGGAGGTAGCTGAAAGTCCCGCGCAACGTCAGGCCCTCTACGGGGACGGCGGAGACCTCGCCCTCCACGCCCTTGATCGTCGCCGTGGCCGCGTTCTGCACGACCGTCGCCGGCGTCAGCCCCAGCGGGATGATGATCGACTCCTGCTTGTTGGTGTAGCGCGTCCGGTAGGCGGCCAGGTTGGCCCGCAGGCGCCGGTCGAAATATTCCCCCTTTACGCCGAGCTCGATGTCCTGGGCGTATTCCGGCGCGAACGGCGGCGCCGTCGGCACACGCAGGTTCCAGCCGCCGCCCTTGAAGCCCCGCGCGGCCCGCAGATAGACCATCACGTCGTCGTCGATCTCGTAGTTGGCGCTCGCCAGCCACGAGACGCCGTCGAAGGTCGCGTCCCGCGGAACGCTGCACCGCACCGCCCGGTTCGCGAACGTCACGTCGGCCGCCGTGGTGAAGCTGCAGGTGAAGAGACCGTTGCTCGGATTGAAGCGCGAGCTGATGGCGTCGAGGAAGTGGCGCTCCTCGGTGTATCGCGCGCCGAGCGTGACCGTCAGCCTGTCGGTGATTTCGACGTCGTTCTGCGAGTAGATCGACCAGCTGGTGTTCTTGACGTCGTTGTCGGTGAAATTGACCGACAGCGGGGAGGTCGAGGTTAGCGGGCGGAAGACGGTGTCGTTGCGGTCATGGCCGGTCTCGCGGCTGTAGTAGACGCCGATCAGCCAGTTCACGCGCTCGTCGAGGAGGTCGCCTGACAGGTTGAATTCCTGGGAAAAGAACTCGGCGCCCGTCAGCGGCTGCGGGTCGAAGGTGAAAGGCGTCGCCACGGCGGGGTTGGGCCGGTTGTTGATCTCCAGGATCGTGAACCGCGTGCCGTCGAGGTCGTAGACCTGGTCCCGCTCGATCTTGTGGTAGCCGGTGATCGACTTCAGCAGCACGTGCTCGGTCAGGTCGATGCTGATCGTCCCGCCCGCGCGGAACACCTCGACGTTCTCGTGCTGCAGGAGCTCTGTGTCGGTGGTGAAGATGTCGGCGCGCCCCAGGGCGGCGATCTGCTCGCCCAGCGCCTGGGCGGCCGCGAGCTGCGTCGGCGTCACCGCCGTCGTCGCTGTGCCGCCCAGCAGCTCGCGCGCGATCTGCAGATTCGTGGCCGCGTTTCCCGTATAGACCGCCGGCACGCGCAGCACGCCGTTGGTGTGGTTCCTGAGCCAGTCGACCTTGAGCTCGGCGGTGAATGCGCTGGTCGGCGAGAACAGCACTGAGCCGCGGACGTTGTAGATGTCCCGGTCGCCGCCGAACCTCTGGCCGGTGATCCGCGAGCGGCCGTATCCCTTGCGCTCCTCATGCTGGGCGGCGAGACGCGCCGCCAGCACATCGTCGACCAGGGGGATATTCACCGCGCCGCGCAGCGCCCACTTGTCGTGGTTGCCGGCCTCGCCGGTGACGAAGCCGTGCAGGCCCTGAAAGTCGGCGCCGCGGGTGATGATGTTGATCGCCCCGCCTGTCGTGTTGCGCCCATAGAGCGTCCCCTGCGGGCCTTTAAGCACCTCGATGCGCTGCAGGTCGAAGAAGCTGGAGTTCACCCCATAGGGGCGCGGGATGTTCACGCCGTCGATGTAGAGTCCGATGGGCTGATCGACGGTCAGCAGGGAGTCCGAAGCCTGCATGCCGCGAATGGCGAAGACCGCCGTGGTCTGGCCGACGCTGGGAGACATGACCGTCAGGCTGGGCACCTGTCCCATCAGGCTGACGGGGCTGGTGATCCCGGATCGCTCGAGCTGCTCGCCGGAATAGGCGGTCACCGCGACCGGCACGGTCTGCAGCGCCTCCTCGCGCTTGCGGGCGGTGACGACGATCTCCTCGACCGCCGACTGCGCTTTCGCCGGCGTCGGCGGCAGGGCCGCCAGTGCGGCTGTGAGGACGACTCCGCAGGCGGAGCTCATCGCGCAGGCGCGCATATCCGGCGTTGGCCTGAGACTTCCCATCGTTCCTCCCAACTCCACGCACTCAGGCTCACTGGACTGGGGAAAGGCCGCCGTGTGCGGCGCTACAGCGTCGGACGCGATCGGGCCTCGCCAAGTTGTTTCGCCTGGTTCGCAGACGCCCTCTGGCTTGACCTTATGGATAGTATCATTGACCGTCTTTCTGCATTTGGTCAATTATCGGCGGCGCGCCAGAGCGACGGGCGGGCCGGCCCGGCGCACACAGTGAGCGAGGATGGATGCTCAAGAACCGCACCCCCACCGTCGTCGGCGCAGCGCTGAGCGACTATCCGCGCGCGCCGCATCTTTCCGAGCGACAGCACCATGCCCAGGCGCTGACGCGGGCGCTGGCGTCCGCTGGCCTCTCGATCAAGGATATCGACGGCTACATGGCCGCCAGCATGGGCGCGGAGTCCGCGATCAGCCTGGCCGAGTACCTCCGCATCGACCACAAGGTGCTGGGCGGCGTCGGGATCGGCGGGGCGATCTTCGAGTGGATGGTGCAGCAGGCCTCGGCCCAGATCCTGGCTGGCCAGGCGGAGACCATCGCCATCACCTACGGATCGGACCTCCTCACGCGGTCCGGCCGCACCCTCGGCACCGCCGGCTTCTATCGCGAGGGCGATACCATCTCGACGTCGGTGATGTTCGAGGCGCCCTACGGCTCGACCATCGTCGGAGCCTACGCGATGGCCGCCCGGCGACACATGCACGAGTTCGGCACGACGCCGGAGCAACTGGCCGAGATCGCGGTGACCTGCCGGGCGCACGCCGCGCTTAACCCCAACGCCATGTACCGCAAGCCAATCACCGTCGACGACGTGCTGGGTTCGCGGCTGGTGGCGGATCCGCTGCATGTGCTCGACTGCTGCGTCATCTCCGACGGCGGCGGGGCGGTGATCCTGACCACGGCGGAGCGGGCGCGCGACCTGCCGGTCAAGCCCGTCTACGTCCTGGCCGCCGAAGGGACCCAGACCCACTGGAACATCAGCGAGATGCCGGACTTCACGATCGCGCCTTCGGCCTATTGCGGGCCGCGCGCCTTCGCCAAAGCCGGCCTGAAGCCGAGCGACGTGGACACGATCCAGCTCTACGACAGCTTCACCATCACCGTGCTGCTGATGCTCGAGGGCCTGGGGTTCTGCCGCCGCGGCGAGGGCGGCCCATTCGCCGCCAGTGGGGCGCTGCGGCTGGGCGGGGCGTTCCCGCTGAACACCGACGGCGGCGGGCTGTCGGCCTGTCACTCCGGCATGCGGGGCATGCACATCCTGGTGGAGGCGGTGCGCCAGCTCCGCGGCGAGGCTGGCGTTGCGCAGGTCCCCGACGCCAGGATCGCGCTGGCCTGCGGCTCCGGCGGGTTCCTATCCGGACATGCGGCCGTCATCCTCGGCACGGAGGCGCCCTGATGGACCAGATGCTGAAGGTTCCCGCCGACCTAGCCGCCCTACCAACGCCGGATGTCGCTGGCGAATGGAAGCCGTTCTGGGACGCCGCGGTCGCCGGGCGGCTCTTGATCCAGGCCTGCCCCGCCTGCGGGCGGCGGCAGTTCTATCCCCGCGCCATCTGCACCGCCTGCGGCGGCGAGCCGGAGTGGCTGGAGGCGTCCGGCCGCGGCTCCCTCTACACCTTCTCGGTCGTGCGCCAGAACCTGGTGCGGCCGTTCAAGGACATGCTGCCCTACGTCCTGGCGATGGTCGATCTGGAGGAAGGCGTGCGCATGCTGACCAACGTCGTCGGCTGCGATCTCGGCGAGGTGAAGATCGGCATGCCGCTGGAGGTGACGTTCGTCCGGGCCAAGGACGGCGTCCACTTGCCGTACTGGCGCCCTGTCCAGGTTTCCGGCCGTCGGGGGAGCTGATCGTGGGAACGCTCGAGAACAAGGTTGCGATCGTCACCGGAGGCGGCCGCGGACTGGGCCGCTCCCACGCGCTCACCCTCGCGCGCGAAGGCGCTGCGGTGGTGGTCAATGATCCGGGGGTCACGCTGGCGGGAACTCCGTCCGATGAGCGCCCGGCCGAAGCCGTGGTGCGGGAAATCCGGGCTGCGGGCGGGCGCGCCGTGGCCAACTACGCCGACTGCGCCGACTGGGCCGGCGCCCAGTCGCTGGTGGAGGATGCGATCGCCAATTTCGGGCGCCTCGACATCCTGGTGAACAACGCCGGCATCATCCGCGACCGGATGAGCTTCAACATGGGCGAGGCGGAGTTCGACGAGGTGGTGCGGGTGCACCTGAAGGGTCACTTCGCGCCGTCGCACCATGCTGCGCGCCACTGGCGCAGCGAGGCCAAGGCCGGCCGTCCGGTGGCCGGACGCATCATCAACACGACGTCCGAAGCCGGCCTGTGGGGCAATCCGGGCCAGGCCAACTACGCCGCGGCCAAGGCGGGCATCGTCGGCATGACGCTGGTGATGGCGCGCGAACTCGAGGGCTCTGGCGTCACCGTCAACGCCATCTCGCCTCGCGGAGCGACCCGCTTCACGGGCTCCACGCCCGGCGCCGAGGGGCAGTCAGAACGCGACGCCGCCATGCCGGTGGAGCAGGTCTCCCCACTCGTCGCCTACCTCGCCAGCGACGCCGGCGCCGGGATCACCGGCCAGGTGTTCGTGATCTACGGGCGCTACCTGGCGCTCTCCGGTTGGGTCGGCCCCGTGGAGGAGATCGAGCATCCGAGCGGCTGGACGCTGCAGGACGTCCCGGACGCGGTCGACCGGCTGTTCGCCCACCATAGCCGAAAGCCGGTCCCCCTGGAGGTCGCCCGGGACCGGGCCAAGCCCGCCTAGGGCGGCGCGGCCACGGCGGTCGCGTTCCCAGGCTCCGTCGCCGCTGCAGTGTCCGCGTCGACGGTCCGGCTGGCGACGAGGTAGAGGACGCCGGCGGCCACCAGCAACGCCGGGCCCAGCAGCATGCTGTAGCGGAGCGCTTCGGCGCCTTGGGTTCGACTGATCGCATCGTTCAGCACGCCGAACAGCAGCGGCCCGACGCCCGCGCCGAGCACCAACGAGCAGAACAGCATCAGCGCCGTGACGAACGCGCGCATCGTCGGCGGCGCGAGCGACACATAGGTCGCCGTCGTCACCGTGGTCAGGCCGCCTGACACGAGAGTGTAGAAGAGCAGGCAGGCGATGGAGGCGTTCAGGCTTTCCACCAGGCTCGACGCGGCCAGCGCCGGCGCGACAAGGGCGATGACCGCAGAGCAATAGTAGAGCCGCCAGCGCGCCCCACGTCGCGCAAGCCGGTCGCTCAGCACGCCGGCGACCATGTTGGCCACCGCCGCGCCCCCGACCACGAGGCCGAACAGCGCACTCATTTCGGTCGCGCTGAGGTGGTGCACGCGCATCAGGAAGGCCGGCGCCCAGGCGAGCCAGCCGGTGAACGCCATGTTCATGCAGATCAGGCCGAGCACCAGCGGGCGGAACGTGCGGATGCGCGCGCATTGGCGCAGTTGCTGGACCAGCGTGCCGCGCGGAAGCACGGCGGCCTGCCCTCCCCCGTCCTGGACGCCGCGGGTAGGCTCGGAGACGGTGAACCGCACCAGCAACGCCACCAGGATCCCGGGCAGGCCGACCGCCAGCATCGCGCCTCGCCAGCCATAGCGATCGTTCAGCACGCCGGCCACGAACGAGCCCAGGGAGTAGCCAATGGTCGAGCCGACGATGACGACGCTGATTGCCGCGCCCCGGCGCACGGCGGGGTAGAGATCGCCGATCATGCTCATGGTCGCCGGAGGCTGGGCGGCCTCCGCCGCGCCGACCGCGAGGCGGGCCACGAACAGGTGGAGGAAGCCGCTCGCCATGGCGCACGCAGCGGTCGCGACGCTCCAGGCCGCCAGGGCGACAGCGATGAGATTGCGGCGGTTGATCCGGTCGGCCAGCCGGCCCATGGGCAGCGCGACGGTCGCGTAGACCAGCGCCATCGCCGTCCCCGTGAGCGCGCCCATCGCCGCGTCGCTGACTCCGAGGTCCATCTGGATCGGCACGAGCAGGACGGAGAGGATGTTGCGATCCACCGCAGCCAGCATCGCCACCACGCCGAGCATCGTGACGGTCCAGGCGCGGGACGCCCCGGCGCGCGTCACGTGGCCGGGCTCCGGGCGTGGGTTTCGAGCGAGAGGTTTTCGGACATCCGCTTCAGCACGCTCAGGCAGGTCGCCAACTCCTCAGGGGCGATGCCCTTCGCCGCGACGTCGTTGATCCGGTAGGCCAGCGGCATGAGTTCGACCTTGAGCGCCTGACTGGCGGGCGTGAGGAAGACGTTCAGCTTGCGCCGGTCGCCCTGGTTCCGCTCGCGCCGCACCAGGCCGAGCCGGTCCATGGCGCTCAGGGTGGTGACGGTAGTGGGCTCGGTCACGTTGTTGAGGTCGGCCAGCCGCCTCTGGGTCACGCCATTCTCTTGCCAGAGCGCCCTCAGGAAATACCAGAAACCGCTGGTCAGGCCCTTGCGGCTCAGCTGGGCGTTGAGGGCCCGGTCGAACGCGCGGTGGCATCGCCGGACCTGAAAGCCCAGGCTGTCCTCGGGCGGAAGGTCCACGGACCGGCTCATCATCAGACCCCGAAGCGTTCGAACGGTGCGGCGGCGGAACGCGCCCGCCGCCACCGCCGGCGCAGCCCCGCGCCGCCGCACGAGGCGCCCCTGAAGAGCATGGAAGCCGACCGGGGACCATGCTGGACAGTCCCGGGCGGCGCGGGTAAATTACTTCGGTATCTAAGTCTTGGCAAATCCGACACGCCGACGCAAAGCGCCGCGAACGGCCAACGAGCCTGACCGCAGCGTTCCCACTGCGCAGGGCCACAACGGAGGCGGACGCATGGAACAGGATAACCGCGAGTTCGAGATCCGGGGGGTCAATCATCTGGCCCTGGTGTGCAAGGACATGGCGAAGACCGTCGCTTTCTACCGCGACGTCCTGGGGATGCCCCTGATCAAGACGATCGAGATGCCGCGGGGCATGGGCCAGCACTTCTTCTTCGACATCGGCAACGGCGACTGCCTCGCCTTCTTCTGGTTTCCGGACGCGCCGCCGGCCCAACCGGGCGTCGCCGCCCCCAGCCATCTGCCGACGGAAGGCGACATCCGGACCGCCCACGCCTCCATGAACCACATCGCCTTCAACGTGCCGGCCGAGAGATTCGACGAGTACGTCGAGCGGCTGCGGTCCAAGGGGATCGCGGTCTCGAGGGTGCTCAACCATGACGACTCGCCCAACGGCGTCAGCGCGCAGCTGACCGACGACGTGTTCGTCCGCTCGGTCTATTTCTTCGATCCCGACGGGATCTGCCTCGAGTTCGCCTGCTGGACGCGAGCCTTCGGGCCGAACGACGCCCGCCACGCCCCGATGAACGCGGAGGGCGTGCGCGACGAAAGCCTGCTTATGCCCGCGGCGTCGCTGCAGCCGGCCCACTAGCCGGGGACGGCCGGGTCGGGAGGGCGCGCCATGCCCCAGGTGAAGCTGCTGGCTTTCTCCGGGAGCACGCGCAGCGGGTCCTACAACCAGCGCCTCGTCGACATCGCCGCCAGTCTGGCGCGGAAGGCGGGCGCCGAAGTCGCTTCGATCCGCCTGAAGGACTTCAACCTACCGATCTACGACGGCGACCTTGAGGCGGAGGGCTTCCCCGAGGGCCCGCAGCGGCTGCGGGCCCTTTTCATCGAGCACGACGGCTTCCTGATCGCCGCGCCCGAGTTCAACGGCTCGGTGAGCGGGGCCCTCAAGAACGCCATCGACTGGGCCTCGCGCCCCCGCCCCGGAGACGCCGGCCCGCTGCCGGCCTTCCGCGGCAAGGTGGCCGGGATCATGTCGGCTTCGGTCGCGGCTTCGGGCGGCCTGCGCGGACTTCTCGCCCTTCGGCAGATCCTGGGAACGATCCAGACCCTCGTGGCCACCGAGCAGGCGCTCGTTCCCTGCGCAGATCGTGCGTTCGATGGGCCTGAGCTGACCGACGCCATGGCGAACCGGATTCTGCCGATGCTGGTCAATCGGGTGGTCTTGCTGGCCGGGGCCATGAAGGCGGGCGGCCCCCTCTGAGGGCGAAACCGATGTGGGCGGCCCGGCCGGGTTCGGGCGGATGAGGAGCTGAACGGGCTATGGAAGATCTGGCCGACCTGCTCGCCAAGACGGACACCCGGTTCGTCGGGCTCCCCTCGCCCACGGCGCCACGCGCGCTGGCCGGCGGCCATCCATGCCAGGGCATCTACTGGACGCCCAGCGGCCAGCGGCCCAGGGCCGCGTTCATCGCCGCGCACTACAATGCGGACTTCTCGGAGCACTACGTCGCCCCCTATGTGGCCGACCGCGGCTTCGGCTTCCTGGGCTGGAATACACGCTATCGGGGGCTGGAGGATCAGTTCCTGCTCGAGCACGCGCTGATCGACATCGGCGTCGGCGTGCGCTGGCTGCGGGAGCAGGCCGGCGTCGAGACCGTGATCATCCTGGGAAATTCCGGCGGGGGCTCGCTGATGGGCGCCTACCAGGGCGAGGCGACCCGCCCGACGCTACTAGATCTGCTCAACGGGCGCGGGCGCGAGGCGCTGGCGACCCTGCCGCCGGCGGACCTCTATGTCTCTCTGAACGCGCACCAGGGGCGGCCCGAAGTGCTCACCGACTGGATGGACGCCTCGGTGGTCGATGAGCTCGATCCGGTCCCGACCAACCCCGAACTCGATCCGTTCAATCCGAACAACGGCCCGCCTTACGATCCGGCGTTCGTCGCCCGGTACCGGGCCGCGCAGAAAGCGCGCAACCGGCGCATCACCGAATGGTGCCAGGCGGAACTGCGGCGCCTGAACGCCGCCGGGATCCCCGACCGATTATTCCCGCTCTACAGGTGCTGGGCGGACCTGCGGATGATGGACGGCGGCCTCGATCCCTCCGACCGGCCGACGCCCATGTGTTACCGCGGTCATCCAGCGAGCGCCAACAAGCACCCTTCCCTCGCGCGAGCCAACAGCCTGAGGACCTGGCTGTCGATGTGGAGTCTGGAGACCTCGAAATGCCGGGGCCGGCCGCACCTGGAGGCGTTCGGCATTCCCGCCCTCGTCGTCCAGGGCCTGGCCGACACCGGCGTCTTCCCGCAGGACGCCCGGGACATCCATGGGTTCATCGCCTCGGTGGACAAGTCGCTCGAGCTTATCCCCGGCGCACACTACTTCGAGGACTCGCCCCAGGCCCGCCACGCCATGGCGTCGCTCATCTGCGACTGGGCGCGAAGCCGGCGTTGACCGGCCGCTCGCAATTTAACCGGCCTTGCGGATACGCAGGGAAATATGTTCCATTTGGTCAAGGAAACGCCGGCGCGAACCCGGGCGCCCCGCCGCCCTCGACGCGCACCCTGGATCGAGGCCGCCAGATGCCGATCAATGTCGCCGCCGCGATGGCGGCCAAGCTCCAGCCGATCGACTACGAATGGAACGAGGACCGGGTGATCCTCTACCACCTGGGCCTGGGGGCGGGCGCGGCGTTCACCGATCCGAAGGAGCTCGAATACACCTACGAGAAGACATTGAAGGTGCTGCCCACCTTCGCGGTCCTGCCCGGCTTCGGCATGGCGCCCCAGGTCGCCAGCACACCGGACCTCAACATCGATCTCACCGGCGTGGTCCACGGCGAGCATGAGATCATCCTCGACGGCCCGTTGCCGGTCGCAGCCCGGGTCCGCTCCACCGCCGAAGTGACCGGAGTCTACGACCGCGGCTCCGGCGCCGCGATCATGTTCCGGATCGACACCGCGGACCGAGACACGGGCAAGCGGCTGTTTTCGAACACCTGGACGCTGTTCGCCCGCGGCGCCGGCGGGTTCGGCGGCCCAGCCGCCCCGAAACCCGAGATTCTTCCCCCGGAGCGGGCTCCTGACGCCGAGGTCCGCTCGCCGCTCATCCCTCAGATCGCGCAGATCTACCGCCTCTCGGGCGACAAGGCATTCCTGCACATCGATCCGGAACTGGTCCGGCTCGCCGGATTCGACCGCCCGATCGTGCATGGCCTGTGCTCGATGGGCGTGGTGACCAAGGCCGTGGTCGACGGACTTCTCGGGGGCGATGTCGCACGCGTCCGCCGCGTGCGCATGCGCTTCGCCAAGCCGGTCTTCCCCGGGGAGACGATCCTGACCCGCGCCTGGCGGGAGGGCGGCCTCGTGGCGATCGAGGCCATCGCCCTGGAGCGCGGTGAGAACGTCGTCACCCAGGCCTGGATGGAAGTTCGCGCGACCGACGGAACGGGGTGACCGATGAGCTTTCTCTCGGAACGGATCGAAGCCAACCTCGACCTCGACGACGGGCTGTCGATCGAGCACCAGGGTGAATGGGTCTCGCGCACCGAACTCAACCGCATGGTGCGGCGCCTGATGACGCAGTTCGAAGCCTACGATCTGCCCGAAGGCGCGCCGATCGCGGTGGTGATCCGCAACCATCCCCCGCAGGTCGCGGCGATCCTCGCGATCT
>Ga0268265_10001301_pt1 | contig 21404 bp, 14 predicted proteins | sample KBSSwiS52_FD_190355 | JGI IMG/M metagenome (GOLD analysis project Ga0268265, IMG submission 190355) | Switchgrass rhizosphere microbial communities from Kellogg Biological Station, Michigan, USA - KBS Switchgrass S5-2 (SPAdes) (version 2) | ecosystem: Host-associated > Plants > Roots >... | reverse complement strand
AAGACCCTTTCGGGACGCGTTTCGGTCAACCAGCGGATATAGTCGGGCACGCTGTAGACCGCCCAGAAGTTCGAACTGGCGAAGTGGAGCGCGGTGATGGCGTTGCACTCCTGCGGCAGCCTGGCGTGCCAGTTGTGCATGGTGGCCAGTTCCGGCGCGCCGGCGACGATGGCCCGGTTCTCGGCCTCGATCTCGGCGATGCGCGGATCGGTGTCATAGGTGGCGGCCTCGGGCGCCGGCCATGGGCGCTGGACTTCCCAGTCCAGCGGCGCACGGGCAGCGGGATCCAGCGCCAGGAGCTCATAGAGCCAAGTGGTCCCGGTGCGCGGCATGCCCGTGACGATCAGCGGCCGCTCGATCCTGCCGGCCAGGATTTCTGGATTACGCCGCTCGTCGTCCACCAGATGCAGCCGGGTCGCCAACAGGCGGACGACGTGGGCCGCCACAATCGGACGCAGCTTCGCCGCCGCGCCCATTGCCTCCACCGCCGCCAGCAGCTTGCCCAGTCCGACCCGGAAGGTGGGATCGTCGCCCCAGTCAAAGAGGCCCGTCCGCCGTTCGGCCGCCGCCGTCAGGCGGCCGTCGTCGAGAGGGATGTTTCCCCAGTCCTCGGGAGACGAGGCGACGCCGGCTTCCGGCGCCACCAGCGCCGGGGAAGGCCCGCCAGGCCGTGCCTGCATTTCGTCCTCCCTGATCCGCTGGGGTCGCCCCCGGCCGCCGATCGAGCGCGGCTGGAGCCAGCGGCGCGGCTACGGCCTATGGGCGGATCATATTTGACTGGTCTGTCAAGTCAAGCGGCGCCAAGCGGCCGGCGCGCTCGGTCAGGATTCGGCGGCAGGCGGCGCCAGGGCGTCAGCCAGGATCAGGTTGAAGTCGTCCAACGGCTTGAGGCTGTTGTTCATGCGCGCGACGAGGGTCGCGCCGCTTACGGCGTAGGCCAGCAGCCGCGCCGTGGCCTCGACGGGGTGGCGCAAGCCCTGGCTCTCGGCGAGCCGCTGCAGGCCGCGCTCCAGGTAGTGCAGGTTCGAATCCATCAGCTCCCGCAGCTTGCCCGCGATCCGCTGGTCCTCGCGCAGGATCGAGGTGGGCATGGACATGTTGAAGGTCCCCGGGACGAAGCCCAACTCCGCCTTGGCGTCGATCTGAGCCCGCAGCAGGGTCTCGATGTGCCGTTCCAGAGCCTCCCGCGGCGACGCGGACTCGACGTAGATGGCGGCCAGCTGATCGGCCTGTCTGCGCCAGAGATTGTCCAGGCATTCCAGCAAGATGTCCGCCTTGGACGGGAAGAAGTGATAGAAGCTTCCCCTGAGGACCTTGGCGCGATCAAGGATCATGTCGACGGACACTTCGCCGATGCCATGGCGCCACATCAGCTCCGTGGCTGCGTCCACGAGCCGTCGACGCGTGTCGTTTCGCGTGCGCCGGGCGCGAGGCTTCCCCTCCGCCGCGTCTGTCATGTCCTCGACCAAGGCCGGGCGGCGTCAGAGAATGTCGTCGTCGCCATCGGTTTCTCACCTGCGGTTTGGCTGCAATCCTGAGCGCGCAATCCGAATTGACCTGGCGCCAATGCGCGCTAAGTTGACGATCCAGTCAAGATAAACCCGATCCACTTCAAGCCTCGCCGGCAGCCCGGCGCACAGGTCGCGGCGAGAGCGAGGTTTCAGCATCGATCGGAGGATTCGCGAGCTGCAAAGCCTTTATGGCGACGAATTTCTTCAAACCCGACGAAGATCGGGCGAGGAAAAGTCGCTGGCGCAGCGAAAGGCAAAGGTTAAAACTGTCGCAGGCGGGCGCCGAGAGCCTGCCAAGAAGAACGAAGAACGTGGGAGGGCGATCATGAAGAGGCTTTACGCCTGGATGGCGAGCGCCAGCGTGCTGGCGCCCGCCGCATATGCGCACGCGCAGGAGGCTTCGACGGGGGTGGCTGTCGGCGAGGTGATCGTCACCGGCTCCCGGATCGTCAGGAACGGGAACGACGCCCCTACACCGGTCACCGTGGCCTCGGCCGAGCAGTTGCAGACGGCCGCGCCGAAATCGATCACCGATGCGCTCAACCAGCTGCCTCAGTTCCAGTCCCAGCAGGTGTCCCGTGGCGGCAACCAGTTCAGCGCCCTGGTCACAGGCGAGCACGGCAATTTCGTCAACCTGCGCAACCTGGGCACCGTGCGCACGCTGGTCCTGCTCGACGGGCGACGCGTGCCGCCGACCACCCACACCGGCAAGGTCGACGTCGACATCATACCCGAACTGCTGGTCCAGCGGGTGGAAGTGGTCACGGGCGGGGCGTCCGCGGTCTATGGCTCCGACGCCGTCTCGGGCGTGGTCAACTACATCCTCGACCGCGACTTCGTGGGCGTGAAGGCGCAGGCCCAGTACGGGGTGTCGCAGTACAACGACGGCCGGTCCTGGAAGTACGGCTTGGCCTTCGGCGGCAAGTTCGCCGACGACCGCGGCCACGTGCTGCTCAGCGCTCAGCAGAGCGTCCAGCGGCCGGTGCTGCAGGCGGACCGGCCCTACATCGGTCGCACGCCGATGTTCATCCCGAGCAATCCCAACGTCGCCGCCGCCGGCGCGCCGGGCAGCGTGAACAACCCCTATAGGATCGCCTTCAACGTGGTGGACGACGCCCGCAACTACCTGGGCAAGTTCATCACCGGCCCGGCCGGGGTGATCAACCAGACGATCACCGCCAACGGCACGCTCAGGCCCTGGGACAACGGCCAGCCCGCCGGCGTGGGCGGGATCCAGATCGGCGGCGACGGCGTGCCCAGCAGCCCCTTCGTCTATGCGATCGGTGGGCTGCGCACGACGCAGACATTCGGACAGGTCAGCTATGAGATCACGCCGGACATCCGGGCGTCAGTCTCGGCGATCTACGCCAGGAACGTGGCGTTCACCAACGCGTCGGGGATCACCCTCACCCGCTTTACGTTCTTCAGCGGAAACCCATTCCTGCCGGCGCCGATCCAGCAGGCGCTGACGGCGACCAACACCCCCAGTCTGGTGTTCTCCAAGCGGATCGCGTCGTCCTTCCCGCTCCTGGGCCAGGAGCACACCAAGGACTTCAACGTCACCGCCGCGCTCACCGGCAACCTGTCCGAGAAGTGGACCTTCGAGGCCTACTACACCTATGGCCAGGTCAAGACCGACAACTTCTCCAAAGGCCAGTACCAGAACAACCGGCTCTATGCGGCGCTGGACGCGGTGGTGAATCCGGCCAATGGCCAGATCGTCTGTCGCACGGACCTCACCCAACCGGGCCGGTTCCCCGGCTGCGTGCCGTTCAATCCCTTCAACCCCGCGGGCGAAAGCGCGGCGGCCCGAGACTACGTGTCCGAGGGACAGACCGAGTTCTGGGCGACCAACACGACCAACGACTTCAATGTAAGCGTCTCCGGCGAGCTGTTCGACCTTTGGGCCGGCCCGGTCCGCGTCGCGGTGGGCGGCGATTACCGGACGAACAAGGTCGTCATCACCAGCAACGGCGACCCCAACGTGCCGGTGGACTACACTGGGCTGCGCGGCGTGCCGGCGACCCTGCCGGCGAAGTGGTCGCTGGTGAACCAGGGCGCCCTGTCCGGCAAGGTCAATGTGAAGGAGCTGTTCGGCGAAGTCGACGTGCCGCTACTGCGCGACCAGCCGTTCGCCAAGCAGCTCGACGTCACCGGCGCCTTCCGCCACACCGACTATAGCCAGAGCGGCAAGATCAACAGCTGGAAGGGCGGCTTCTCCTGGGCGCCCGTCGAGGACCTGCGGGTCCGCGGAACCATCTCCCGCGACATTCGCGCGCCGGTGATCACCGAGATCGCCGGGTCACGCCGCGGCGTGGACGTGTTCGTCGACCCGCACACCAACACCGGTACGCCGCAGGTGCCGCAGATCATCCGCGGCAACCCCGACCTGAAGGCGGAGAAGGGCAAGACCAAGAGCCTCGGAGTCGTCTATCGGCCGCAGTGGCTGCCGCGCTTCAACCTGGCGGTCGACTACTTCGATATCCAGATCAGCGACGCGATCAACACCCAGAACAGCGTCCAGCAGATCAACGACTGCGAGCTAAGCAACGGGACGGCCTCGGTCTGCGACCTGATCGTCCGGCCGTTGCCGTTCAGCAACCGCACGCCGGCCAACGTGCCGATCCAGGTCACCATCACCCCGCAGAACCTGTCGACCTTGATCGCCAAGGGCTTCGATGTGGAGGCCTCCTACGTCGTCGATCTCGACCAGGTCCGCGAGGGGATGGACGGCAGCCTCACACTGCGTGCGCTGGCGTCCTACACCACCAAGTTCGACACCCAGTTCAGCGCGAGCTCGCCCGTCGTCCACCTGGCCGGCTACACGGAAGGCGAAAGCCCGACCAGCACGCTCGCGGCGGTGCCCAAGCTCCGCGGCCAGCTGTCGGCCCAGTACCGCAGCGGGGGCTTCGGCCTGTACGTGGGCTCGCGCTACGTCGGCAAGCTGAAGGGCGGGCCGGTGTTCCACTACACCCCGGACCACATCAGCGCGCAGGTCTACTTCGACACCACGGTGAGCTACGACACCGAGATCGGCGGCGCGAACACCGAGTTCTTCCTGACCGTGAACAACCTGTTCAACAAGAAGTACCCGCTGTGGCCGCAGACGCAGCTGCCGGGCATCACCCTGCCCACCATCACCTCGCAATACGACATCATGCTTCGGTATTTCACTGTGGGCGCGAGGGCGAAGTTCTAGGCGCCGGGGGTGATGAAGCAGGCCTTGCCGATCACACCTGAGCCACGCCCTCCCCGGCCCTCACAGCGGAAGCTGGAGACAAGTTCGCGTTGGGCTGACAACGCCCGCATCGGACGCACGCCCCGTCTTCGTCGCCTAAGCCGGGTCGCCAGAAATCGCTGAGCCGTCACCCGGTGTCGGGTCCGGCCGGCATCAGGCCGTTCGGGCGCTCAGGCCGGATCCCAGACGATGGGCAGCCGCGGCGCCGCGATCAGGCCGGGATAGGCGGCCAGGCTGGCCCCTTCCTTCATCCGGAAGGGCTGTACGCGGCGCAGGAACTCACCGAGCGCCAGGCGCAACTCGCGTCTGGCCAGGTGGGATCCCAGGCAGCGATGCGGCCCGCCGGCCAGAGTGAAGTGGCGGTTCGCCGGACGATCCAGCCGAAACTCCCGCGGGTTCTTGAACTCTTCGGGATCGAAGTTGCCGGCGGCGTTGTAGCACATGACGTACTCGCCTTTGCGGATCTTCACCCCGCGGATCTCGTGATCGGCCTTGACCATCCGCGACGAGTTCACCAGCGGCTGCATGCGCATGAACTCCTCGATCGCCTCGGGGATCAGATCCGGGCTGTCGCGCAGCTTCTGCTGCAGCACAGGGTCCAGCGCCAGCCGGCGGAACATCAGCGAGGTGGTGGCCGCCACAGTGTCCAGCCCGCCGACCCACAGGAAGAACATCGTTCCGATGATCTCCTCCTCGGTGATCGGTCGCCCGTCGATCTGGCCATGGACGATGGCGCTGCCGAGCTTGTCGTTGGGCGTCTTGCGTACATGCTCAATGAACCCGCGCAAGAATCCCAGCGCACCCTTCGCGCCCCAGGTCATCTTCTCCACATTTCCGCGGCTATGCAGGATCGCCGTACTCCCACTCCAGGAAGTCCTCGAACTTCTCGAACGGGAATCCCATCAGGTCGAGGAACACCTTCACCGGGTAGATGCGGCCGAAATCGTAGGCCACGTCGCACTCGCCCTTGTCGATCACGCCGTCGATCAACTCGTTGATGGTCGCCTTGATCTTGGGCTCCAGCGCCGTGATCGCCTTGGGCGAGAACCACGGATTGAGCAGCACCCGATACTTGGCGTGGTCCGGCGGATCGGCCGCCAGCGGCAGCATCCGGAAGGTCTCGCCCACCAGCCGCTGGACGCCCGCAGCCCCCTCCGTGGAATACAAGGCGTCGTTCTGGTACACCTCACGGATGTCCTCGTAGCGCGTGACCACCCAGACGCCCTTGTAGAGCACCGGGTTGTAGAACGGCGAGAAGAAGACGGGCGGCAGTTCCCTGTAGATGTCCTTGGTGATGTTGAACGGATCGACGAGGGTGTTCTCGTCGAGGTAGTCTAAGCTCGTGGACCAGCTCCATCGGCACGTGAGCGGGGATGTCGGGCCAGCTGTCGTGGCGGCGCACCGTAATCGGAATTCGCCCAACCGCTTCATTCATGGGAACCTCCTTAAGCAGACGGTGACACGCCCTGGCTCATACGGAACAAGTTTTCCTGGCGGTATCGCCTGAAGTATCACTGTCATGTTCGTCCAGGAGCCTTGTGGCCCCGGATGGAGCGTCCCCGTTGCGCCGCGGGTCCAGCGTCGGTGGGGCTGACCCCGAAACCTTGCCGTGCGGCCCGGGCGGCGAAGAACCAATGCAGCGCGCTCCAGAAACCGAATGAGACGCCGCATGCGATCGCCGGCCCGATCGCGCCGCCCGATTGATCACTGACCTTGCCGATCAGGAACGGGCCGAAGCCGGAACCCAGGGCCGCCATCATCTGGCAGACGGCCATGACCGAGCCGCGCATGGGCGCCGCCGCCTGTCCCAGGAGAAATGAATAGCCAGCCGGTAACCAAGCTGTGCCGAGCAAGCCGAACACGAAGTATAGGGCGACAGCAATCTTCAGGTTGCCTGTCAGGGTGAATATCAGCCCGGAGACCGCGCCTGCGATCATTATCGCCGCCGCGGCGATGGCCAGGCGATGCGCCCGACCTTTGGCGAAACGATCCGTGAGGACGCCAGCTACGATCGTACCCAGCGCCAGGAACAGGCCGTTGCCGACCGCAACGATCGCGCCCGCCGACTGCAGGTCCAGCGCGTGCGTCCGCATGAGAAAGGCCGGCATCCAATGGGTGGCGCCGCCCAACACGGCCGTGCCGAACAACACCCCAAGCATCGCGTGGAGGATGGCCGGGGCGCTGAAGATCGCCCGCATCACCTCCCCAAGCTTAGGCGGTGAAGCGGGCCGCCGCAGGCCGGCGGGGGCGTCGAACTTGCCGCGCCGCGGCTCACGAAGCGTCGCCAGCGTCAGGACAACCAGCAATGCGCCGGGCACGCCCGCCACGAAGAAGGTGGCGCGCCATCCGTAGGCGGCCGCGACCATGCCACCTATCCAGAACGTGACGACGCCGCCCAATCCGGTCGCCAAGTAGAACACGCCCAGCGCCGAACTCCGCTTGTCCTGCGGGAAGATGTCGGAAATCAGCGACAAGGAGGTCGGTTGACCGCCGGCCTCCGCCGCGCCGATGCTCATCCTGGCCAGGATCAACAACGTGATGTTCTGTGCAAAACCAGCCATGGCCGTCAGCAGGCTCCACGCTCCGACCAGCGCCGCCAGCAGGCGCACCCGGTTCATCCGGTCGATCAGCAGCCCTACGGGCAACATGGCGACGATAAACGCGCCGGAATAGGCCAGGGGGATAAAGCCCATCGCGGTGTCGGAAGCGTGAAATTCGTGCTTGATCGGTTCGATCAGGATGGCGAGGACGCTGCGGTCGATAGAATGGCAGCAGTAGATCATCATCAGTAAGACCAAAGAATATAGTCTATTGCCTTCCGGCGCGTGCACATCCTTCCCATGAGACGACGTATCGACCTGAGAGCGCTTGCGCTTCTCATTCATATCCCACCGCCGCAATCACCGCGCTGACGATTTCTGTGCTAGATTTACTGGCGTCAACCGCCACCGAAACTCTTGCGGATCTGGATGCCATAGGTCCGCGGATCGCCGACGAACCCGAAGTCGACGCCGAGGCTGGTGTCGGTGGTGTTGTAGCTGACGAAGTACTGCTTGTTGGTGATGTTCTTGATCCAGGCCGACACTTCGAGGCCGTCGGCCTTGTCGACCACCAGCGACACGCGCGCATCCCACAGGCCGTAGGCGTACTGTGTAACCTTGTCGTCGAAGAATGCTTCCGGGTGGTTGTTCGCGTCGTCTTGCCAGCGATAGGAGGCGTGCAGGCTGAGGTCTCCCACCGGGGTCGGGGCCACATAGGTAGCCTGCAGGCTGTATTGCCATTCCGGGATGGCGAAGGCCTCGCCCGAACGATCGCCGAAAAGCACGTCCTGGAACTTGTTATAGCGGGCGTGCGTCCAGCTGCCCGAGGCCTTCAGGGTCAGCGGCTCGATGGGGCGCCAGATCGCCTCGGCTTCCGCCCCCTTCACCGTCGCCTTGGCGGCGTTGTTTACGACCGAGAGCACAGTCGGTTGAGGCGCCAGAACGACGATGTTCGAAGACCGTTGGATGTCTCGATAATTGTTGTAGTAGGCGGCCAGATTCAGACGCAGGGTGCGGCCGAGCAGGTCGCTCTTCAGGCCCACCTCATATTCGGTGGATTTCTCCGGTCGGAAGGTGGCGTAGCTCGACGGATTGGTGACGTTACCGCGCTCATTGATGCCGCCGCCGCGGAAGCTTGATGAAACCTTGGCGTAGATCATCACATCGTCATTCGGCCGCCAATCGGCGCTCAGCAGGAAGGACGGATCGGAGGAGCGGGTGCGCAGGGTCGCCGCGCAGAGCTGGCCCGGGTCAATGATCGAGGCCGGTATATTGCAACTTGCGTAGACATCGCGCGGGCGGTCGTTGCGATTCAACGCGATCAGCTCTTGCTTGATCTTGGTGTAACGGGCGCCCGCTGTAATCCGTATCGTCTCCGTCAGCTTGTAATTCGCTTGCACGAACCCTGCGATCGACTCGCTGGTGACGATGCCGTCGGTGTGATTGGTGAGCGGAATGGCGCCTGAGGCGATCGCTGCGCCCGGCAGGTTCAACGTATAAGACCCTTCCCGCCCGTGCTCGCGGCTGAAGAAACCCCCAGCGATCCAGCTCAGCCGCGACGTGGGATCGTTCAGAACCTGGAACTCCTGAGTGAATGAACTGTCCTCCTGGTACAGCTCGGGCCGCAGGGTGATGAAGCGGGTCTGACTGTAGTCCAGCAGGTCGTCGCGGTTGATCCAACGCTGGCCGGTGATGGAGCGGAAGGTCAGGTCACCGGCGTTCACGGTCAGGTCGGCGGACAGGCCGGCGATGTCCAGGTGGCCATACTGCGGATTGGTGGTGGGGCTGTCGTAGAACCGGTGTTCCGTGCTCCTCCCGCTCTCCAGCAGGGCGTTGTAGGCGATCAACTGGTTGGCCAGCACGCCGGGCTGAAGGCCCAGCAGCGAGGCGGCGTTGTTGGTCAGGTTGCTGGTGGTGTTCGCGCGCGTCGGAGGAAAGATGAACCCGAACGGATTGAGGCCGGTCAGACGAGCCGCTTGCCCGGCTGCGCGCGCGCGCGTGTTGTCGGCGGTGACGTAGAGGCGGATGCTGTCGCCGGGCGTCCACAGCACACTGGCGCGGACGCTCTCCTCGTTCTGATTCGACAGATCCTCGCCCACGGCGTTCTGGCCATAACCGTCACGCTTGGTCTTGTTGGCGGCGAGGCGCAGGCCGAGCTTGTCTTCGATGATCGGATAGTTGGCCGCCGCCGTGACTGCATAGAGGTGGTAGTTGCCGCCGGTGACGTCGAGGTAGCCACCCGCCGCCGTGGTGGATGGGGTCTGGCTGGTGAGCAGCAGGGCTCCCCCCGTCGTATTCTTGCCGAACAGCGTGCCTTGCGGGCCCTTCAGGACCTCGACGGAAGCCAGATCGTACATGGCGAACCGAAGCCCCACCTGCCGCGGCAGGTTCACGCTGTTCATGTAGACCGCCACCGAAGGGTCCGTGACGAGCAGCACGTCGGCCTGCGTCTGGCCCCGGATCGATACATTGGCCGCGCTCGCACCCCCATTGCCACTGGTGATGTAGAGCGAGGGGGCCTGGCTCATCAGGTCGCGGATTGTGGTGATGTTCTGCTGGCGCATCTCGTTGGACGACAGCGCCGTAACCGCCACCGGCACGTCCTGCTGGCTTTCCTGGACCCGGCGTGCGGTGACCACGACCTCCTCGATCTGGGAGCCCTCGGCCTGCGCCAAGGCGACGGAGGCCCAGCCGGTGACCGCCGCGGCGCTCACGCAGGCGAACAGAACCTTATTGGAAAAGGACATGCGACCCCCCTCAGAGTTTCTGGTGTTTGTCTTTGCTAATTCTTCTTGGCCGAGCACGAATACGAGATCCGAAGACGCCAAGGCGTAACTTGATTCAGCCTCAGACCTCGGTTGCTGCCGCATTGCATGAGCAACAACCAGGTTGGTCTTACAGGGCCTGCGGCCTACCCGCTAAGGGGCGCGGTCCCTGCATGCATGCAAAATGACCATAAATCCTGTACCGGCGCGGTCGGACGCGGCCCGTTGCGCGCTCAATGAGCCGCCAGGCCAGCGCATCGCGGCATGCTTCGTCCGAGCGAGCCGCCACACCACGCCGATCATTGTTGGAGAATGGCCCCACCTCCGAGGCTCGCCTCGCTCGGAGCTGCGAACTCGCGGTCAGGGCGGACGCGTCAGGTCACGCTCGAGTCGACGGCTCGGGAAGCGGGCGTGATATCGATGACCGGATCAAACTCACACCGCCGTGTCCGCCATCGATCCGCCAGCTTCGCGAACGCGACGGATACGCTCCGGCTCTCGAGGCCCGGCCAAATGCCGTCGACCCTTCGGGCTACATCGCCCTTCCAACTCGCCTATCGGCCGATGTACTTGGCCGGGCGCTTTTCTTTGAACGCCTTCACGCCCTCGCGGTGATCTTCGGTGCGCATGGCGAGTTGTTCGTAGAGGTGGCTCAGGTCGAGCACATCGAGGGCCCGACGGCGCAGGATCATGTGCAGGGCGGCCTTGGTGGTCTTCAACGCATAGGGCGCCTTGGCCGCCAGCCTGGTCGCGATATCCAGCGCGAACTCTCGCAACTCCTCGGCAGGAACAGAATAGTTCACGAGACCCATATTGGCGGCTTCCTTGCCGGTGAGCACCTCTCCGAGCATCAGAAGTTGCTTGGCGCGATTCATGCCTAGAAGCATGGGCAAGAGCAGGATGCCGCCATCGCCCGGCGTAATGCCGAGATTGATGTGCGTGTCGCCCAGGGTGGCGTCGTCGCTGGCGACGGTGATATCGCCCAGCATGGCCAAGATGAACCCAAGTCCCATCGCCGGACCATTGATCATCGAGACGATCGGCTTTTCGACCTCGAGAATGTAGTCGACGATCTTCGCGGCGCCCGGGCGGGCGCGCATGCTGCGATACTGCGGGCCGCTGGCGCTCGGCTCACCGTGCGCCGCCTTGAAATCCAGTCCGGTGCAGAACGCCTTGCCGACGCCCGTCAGGATGATAGCGCGGCAATCGGGATCGCGATCAAGATCACGCCAGATCCGCGCGACTTGCGTATGGCTCGCCGGATCGACCGCATTCATCCGCTCCGGGCGGTTGATCGAAACAATGAATACGTCGCCTTCCGGTCCGGCTCTCTCTACGAGTAACGCGGGATACTTGGAATAATCTTTCATCATGAATCCTCTTGAAAACCCAAATGCGTCCCGCCGAGCCCGCTGAGAAGAAGCGCTCAGTTTCGGTCGCTGCAGGCCAACGAACGTGGGGCCGATGAAATGCGACCCAACCCAGATCCTCATACCGGCGACCGGCGTTTCACCCGCAACGCAAGCTAGCTGCAGGCGACAGTTCTCACAAAGGGGCGCGGGACGCTCACTTATGCAAATGCGCACTGAAGCTTGCGCCGCCCAGGCCGCCGGGCGCAGCCGCGAAGCGGCCGGCGCCGGCGGACGCATGCGCCCAGGTCACAACGCAGCGAGGGGCCCTGGCGGGAACGGGCCGAAACTTGCGCTCCACGGGGCGCTTCTGCAGATTGCCCAAACAGACGCGAGGGTCCAATCCGACGAACCGCCTGGAACCCGACGGGTGTCGACGACATGTATGATCTTGATCTGCTGCTCAGGTTCGCCGTCGTCGCCGAGGAGCTTTCGTTCACGCGGGCGGCGAACCGTCTGCACGTCGACCAGCCCTGGCTGTCTCGCCAGATCCAGCGGCTCGAGGCCCACCTCGGCTTTCCGCTGCTGATACGCAGCACCCGTTCGGTAAAGCTGACCGGCGAAGGTCGGGCGTTGCTTGCGCAGGTGGCCGAACTGGCGGAGGTGGCGGATCGTACGCAGAGCACGATCCGAGACATGGTTCGCGCTTACAACTCCCTCATAACCTTTGGCGCAAACCCCGCAACCTACTGGATCCCCGAGAGAAGAGAGATAATCGAACGTTTCGAGGCGAGGAGCAAGAACAACAGTATCGAACTTATCAGCAATTACACCCCGAGGCTGCTTTCCAAGCTGCGCAAGCACCTCATCGATGTCGCCCTGATTCAAGAGCCGTTCGAGACCAAGGATCTAGAAGCGCTCGTAATTCATTCAGCACGGCCGGGACTTCTCGTTCCGCCCGAGGACCCGCTGGCGTCTCGGACGAGCGTCAAGATGTCGGAACTCGCCGGAAAACGGATAGCGACGGCAAGTCCCAAGTTAGGATCCGAAATCTACCGTCACAAATTCGGGCCGTTCTTTGAGGCCGGCGCCGAGCCCGTGATCATACCTGAGGGTGACGCAGCGATGACCTACTACGCCGTCACACAAAATCTGGTTCTTGTTGTCCTGTCCTGGCCGAATTGCGACCTCGTACCGCCGCCGAACTTTGTTTATGTGCCAATAGAGCCACCGGTGCATTCGGTGCGGTTTGCGATCGTCCGTCGGCAGGAACCCCAACGCTCGCTCATGAACAGATTCTGGGAGGTGGCGCAGGAGGTGTCAGAAAGATCCGTCCGCGATAGGGAGCTTCTATCGAGCTGAGGGGATTTGTCGTTCTGCTTCAACCGGCGCGAAATACAGTTGCACGTTCGCCGCTCCGCCGCGGCCTAGACGATGGGCCGGAAGGGCTCGAGCCGCGTTCGCCCGCAACTCGTCTCGATCTAGGAGCGGCTCGGCGCATTGCCCCAGGCATAGCGATCCCCGGCGACCGCATCGGGCGCGAACAGGGCCGACAGCTCCGCCACGTCGTCGGCGCTGAGCGGGACGGACGTCGCCGCAAGGTTCTGCTCCAGATAGCTGACGCGTTTGGTGCCCGGGATCGGGACGCAATCGATGGGCTGCGCCAGCAGCCAGGCCAGGGCGATCTGGCTGGACGTGACCCCTCGCGCCTCGCCGAAGGTCCGCAAGCCTTCCACCAGCCGCAGGTTCTTGTCGAGGTTCTCCCCCTGGAACCGGGGGAGCGTGGCGCGGAAGTCGCCGTCGCTGTAGGTGGTCGAGCCGGAAACACCGCCTGCGAGCAGAGCGCGGCCAAGGGGACTATAGGGGACCAGGGTGACGCCCAGCGCCCGGCACGCAGGGATCACCGCGGCCTCTACGGTCCGCTCCCACAGCGAATACTCGCTCTGCAGCGCCGACACCGGGTGGACGGCGGCGGCCCTGTGAAGGAGCTCGGGGCCGACTTCGCTGAGACCGATCGCACGCACCTTGCCAGTCTTCACCAGTTCGCCCATCGCCCCGACGGTCTCTTCGATCGGTGTCTTCGGATCGACGCGGTGGTAGTAGTAGAGATCGATGTGGTCGGTCTTCAGCCGTTTCAGGCTGGCGTCGCACGCCATGGCGACGTAGTCCGCCGCGCCGTCAAAGCCCATGCCCTCGCCCAAAGGCCGAGCGCCGAACTTGGTGGCGATGACAACCTCGTGGCGCCGGCCTTCGATGGCCTCGCCGATAAGCGTTTCGTTGTGTCCGAACCATTCCAGGCCGCGCCCCTTCTGGGCCGCGCCATAGACGTCCGAGGTGTCGAGCATGCCGACGCCCAGGTCGATGGCCGTCCGGATGGTGGCGATCGACTCCGCCCGATCCGCCTCGCCATAGGACTGCGACATCCCCATGCAGCCCAGGCCAACAGGGCGCATCTGAATATCGGAGTGACCGAGCGTCACCCTGGCTCGAACCGGGTGAGCTGGCGCCGTGCGCTCGTAACTCATGGCTACTTCCTTCGATGATCTACGAATTCAGGTCCGGCGTGGTCGTCTTTGGCCGGACGCAGGCAGGCGGTGTCAGAACTGGTATTTGTCCTTGAGGCTCTCGCGCAACGCCGGGCGGCTGATCTTCAGGGAGTTCGTCCTGGGCATCTCTCCCACGAACTCGAAAGCGACCGGTACGTAGTAGGGGGGCATTTGATGGCGCACGAAGGCGGCCAACTCGTCAGCGCTGGGGGTCGCACGGTCAGGATAGGGCTCGATCACGGCGATCGGCGCCTGCCCCAGGCGCGCGTCCCTGACGCCAAGCACCGCAACTTCGCGAACTCCCTCGTGAAGGCGTAGAACGTCGGCGACCTGCTCCGGCAGGATCTTGAAGCCGCCGCGATTGATGGCTTCGTCGGCGCGGCCCTTCAGGAACAGGAAGCCATCGGCATCGAGGGCGGCCAGATCGGTGGTCTTGACCCAGTCGCGCCCATGCCGCGGCGTCCTCAGATTCAGGACGCCCACCTCACCCGCGGCGAGTTCCTCGCCGGTCTCGGGATCGGTCACCTTGGCCTCGACGTCAGGCTTCAACCGACCGACCGATCCGCGCTTGCTCGCGCCGTAGCGCTGGTGGTCGGCCAGCGACCAGATCGAGATGCCGCCCATGAACTCCGACGCGCTGTAGTCGGCCAGAACCGGAATTCCGTACTTCTCCTCGAAGGCCTGCTGAATCTCGGGCGGCAGGGGCGCTGAGCTGGAGCGCACCACGACGATCGACGAAAGGTCGTCCTTGGGCAGATCCGCCTCCAGCACCATGGTGACCATCGCGGGCAGGAGACTTGCGGCCTTGGGCCGGAACCGCCGGACCGACGCATGCCAGCCCTCCACCGAAAAGCGTTCGTGCAAGGCGATCGGGCGCCCGTGGAAGAAGGCGGTCATGATCTCCCACAGCCCGGCGGAATGCGCGAAGGTGTTGGAGACAATCGCCGGCGACCGCTTCAACGAGGCGTGGATCTTTGCGCCGGGCTCGTTCGATCCGGCTAGGGCGAGGCCGCGCACGAAGTTCTCGGCTGTGACCGGAAAGCGCTTGGGCTCGCCTGTCGTGCCGCTGCTGATGCGCTCAATAACCGTTCCGGGCTTCATGCCCCGAAACGGCCCGCGTCCAACGTCGGAGAGGTCACTCGCCACGGAAATAGGTTCCTCAGAACCCAGACGCAGCGAGAAGCCTGCGGCGCCGATCTCCCGGGCCGCGGCGATCAATTCGGGGGTCCAGTCCTCCGGAGCCGCCACCACCGCCGCCATGTTGAAGGCCCGCACGTCCTCGGCGAGTTTGGCGGGCGGGACATGCGGATTCACCGGCGATATGCAGTAGCCGCCGAAGAGCAGGCCGAGCGCCGCGGCCACCAGACTCGGGTGATTGCGCGCGATCCACGCCACGGGCGCGCCGGGCGGAACGCCCGCCGCCGCAAGCGCCTCTCCCAGCGCATCGGCGAACGCCGTCAGTTCAGCCCAGCTGTATTCCTGGTCGCCGAAGTAGAGTTCGATAGCCGCTGGATCGAGACTTGCGATTTGCCGGATCCAGGCGTCCGCCCTTGGCTGTTCCATTGGCGCGCTCCCCAATTGACCGAAAGCTTATTCGGGCGGGCGGGCGCCGGCTAAGGCGCGCGAACCGGGCAGTCATGCCATAACTATCTAGCTGCGACCTCGCCGCCAGGCGGCCGATGGCCCCATGGGCCCTGTCACCCGGTGAATCGGCTGTCCGACCTGCGGCTAATCTCGAGCTGCCGTGTGACGCTCGCCTCGCCCGCCTGCTGGGTGCGGAAGATCTCTGCGAACGCGGTCTCGAACACCGTCTTGCAGGGTCCGGTGATCGATCTGCGCCTGCCGGGGTCGCAGGCGTTGCCGGGCGCGTCGGGCATGGGGCGGACCGACGGGGACTTGCCCGCGAGCGCCGCGGCCTGTTCGCACCAGGCGCGCTGGGTGACCACCTCGTCGCCGCACCAGTTGACGATGTTGGCCTCGGTGCTGGCGGCGTCCATCAGCGCCTCGATCTGGTCGCGCATGTCGTCGACGTGGATCGGCGTGTGCGGATAGGGATCGCCATACCAGGTCAGGGTCTCGCCATTCGCGACGCGCTGCAGGTCGCGCGTTGGCAGGCCGCCGCTCGGGCCGTACAGCACGCCAAGCCGCATGATCACGGTCTTCAGCCCGAACTCGGAGGCGCAATACTGGCTCACCGCCTCCAGGCTGACTTTCGAGGCCGGGCTGGTGGGATTGTGGAACGGGGCGCGCCCGCCGCCGATCGCATCGGTCTCCTTGAGAAGCCGCCAGACGTCGGCGGGGGGCGAATAGACCGCCGTCGAGGACACGATGAGGGCGGCCTTCGCCTTGGCGCAATGGCGCATGATCCGGCCGCCGGTGAGCGCGTTGATCCGGACCGCTTCCTGCAGTCGATCCGGCGGCAGGCGCGTGTGGGCGAGATGGATCAGGTAGGTGAAGTCCGTGGGCAGGCCGTCCAGGTCGCCCGTCAGGTCGGCGGCGAAGGGCCTTACCCCGATCGCCTCGACCTCCGCCCTCCCCGTGGCCCAGGCGTTGATGGCGTCGTCGCGCTGGCCTGCGTCCAGGTAGCGGGAGACGCCCCAGACCTCGTTGTGCTGTGCGAGGTCGCGCGCCAGCTCCATGCCCACCAGGCCGCTCGCGCCCGTGATGATGATCTTCTCGCCTGACAACATGTCCCGCCTCGGGCGTCACAGGCGCAGCAGATGCCGGGCCAGGTTGTTACGGTGGATCTCCGGCGTGCCGCGCGCAATCGTCGCCGCGCGTTGCGACAGGTAGAGCGCGGTCGGCAGCAGGGTGTGGGCGCCGCCCACAGGCGGGACCGCCGAGCCCACCTTGCGAGCCTCCGGCTCGAACGGCAGGGCGTAGTAGCCGATAGCGTCGACCGCCAGTTGGGTCAGATCCTGGTCGATCTCGCGGTTGCGGATGGTGAGCAGCTCGCAGACGAGTTGCGAAGGCGCGCCCCCATCCGGCCCGCCCCAGACCTGCCTGGCCGCGAAGTCCAGCGCCTGCAGCCCGATCTCGAGCTCCGCCAGCCGGCGCGCGAAATCGGGATCGTCCAGCAGGCGGCCGCCGCGCCCGTCCGTCTCCTGGCCCGCCACGTCGCGAACCCAGCGCAGCCGCCGGGTCGTCTCCGCGTTGGCCTGGACCAGGAAGGCGCCGTGCTCGAGGGCCAGGAGGTGGCGGGCGACTTTCCAGCCCTCGTTCTCCTCGCCCAGGCGGCGGGCGAGCGGCACGCGCACGTCGGTGAAGAACACCTGGTTGAATTCGTGGTCGCCCGCGATGTTGATGATCGGCCTGACCTCGATCCCGGGCGTGTGCATATCGATCAGCAGGAAGGTGATCCCCGCCTGCTTCTTTCCCGTGCTGTCGGTGCGCACGAGACAGAAGATCTTGTTCGCGTGGTGCGCGTAGGTGGTCCAGATCTTGGAGCCGTTGACGACATAGTGGTTCCCATCGCGCACGGCGGACGTCGTGAGCGCGGCCAGATCGGACCCGGCGCCTGGCTCCGAGTACCCCTGGGCCCACCAGTCCTCGCCGGCCAGGATCGCCGGCAGAAATTCGGCCTTCTGCTCGGGCGTGCCGAATTCCATGATGCAGGGGGCGCAGAGGTTTCGCCCCATCCGCATCACTTCCGGCGCGCCGCTCCGCAGGTACTCCAGCGCCCAGATCATCCGCTGAACCGGCGTCCAGTCCCTGCCCCCGTATTCGGCTGGCCAGTCCGGCGCCCCATAGCCGTTGGCGTAGAGGATCTTCTGCAACTGGCGGCCATATTCGAACTCCGCGAAGGCCCACATGGTGTTCGCCGCCGCCTGGCGCATGTCGTCGGTGACGGCCTTCGCGAAGAAGGCGCGGATCTCGTTCCGGAAACGGATCTCCTCATCCGTCAGATCGAAATCGTAGTCGTCGTCAGCCTCGGCGGCGCGGCTTGCAGCCTGGAGCGCGACATAGCGGCGGAGGTGATGGTCCGCCGTTCCGAACAGGGCCCGCTGGGCCGTGATGCGCTTGAAATAGCGCCCGATGTCCAGTTCGTCGGTCATGCCGCCGGCGCCGTGCATCTGCACCGCGTTCTTGCCGACGAAATCCGCCTCCTTGCCGACTTGGAACTTCGCGGCCGAAACCGCCAGCGTGGCGACTTGGTGATCGTCGCCCGTGAGCGACACCGCCGCCTTCAGGGTCACGGCGGCGGCGTGCTCGTAGGCGATATGCATATCCACCAGCCGGTGCTGGATGACCTGGAACTTGCCGAGCGGCTGCCCGAAGGCGACGCGGGTGCGGCAGTGCTCGGTGGTCTTCTCCGTCAGCGCGTCCATGGCGCCCACCACGTCGGCGCAGCTGGCGGCGGTCGCTTCGTCGACCGCCCGCGCCACCGCGGCGAACGCTGAGCCCCTCGTCCCGAGCAGCGCCGACGCCGGCAGGCGCACGCCGGCGAGCGTCACCTCGCTCGCCCTGAAGCCGTCGACCGTCGGATAGTCGCGCAGGGTCAGGCCGGGGACGTCCTTCGGCGTCAGGAACAACGAGACGCCGGCCTCGTCACCCCGGCCGCCCGAGGTGCGCGCCGTGACCAGCAGGGCGTCGGCGGCCGGCGCGCCGTAGACCACGGACTTGCGGCCCTCCAGAACATAGCCATCCCCCTCGGCCCTCGCCGTCGTGGCGACGTCGTGGAGGTTGAAGCGCGAGGCCGGCTCAGCGAAGGCCAGGGCGTAGACCTTTTCGCCGGAGATCATCGGCGGGATCAGCTCCGCCTGCTGTTCGGCGGTGGCGCCGTGGCGAAGCACGCCGCCCGCCAGCACGACGGCGCTCAGGTAGGGTTCGACGACCAGCGCCCTGCCGAAGGCCTCCATCACCAGCAACACGTCCAGCGGCGACCCGCCGGCGCCGCCGAGCTCCTCCGCGAACGGCAGGCCCAGCAGGCCGAGATCCGCCATCCCCCGCCAGAGTTCGCGGTCCAGTCCGCTCTCGGCTGCGCCCGCCCCGCGCCGGCGGAAATCGTACTTCGACGCCAGGAACTTCTCGAGACTCGAGCGCAGGAGCAGCTGCTCCTCGGAAAAGGCGTAGCGCATAAGTCCCTATCCTCTTTCAGCGCCGACCGCAGCGCTCACCGCGCCCTGCCCAAGGATGCGCCTACGTTCGACAGCGCTCGATACTTCGGCCCTCCGCGCGGACGCCACCAATAGGAAAACGCCGGGGCTTTATGCGCATTTGCATAAACCGGCGCCCCACGCGCCTTGGATGCGGCCCAGGCGAGCGGCCTATCTGACCGGCAAGGCGGTGGACCAGCCACAGCTCCGGGAGGATCAGGTCGGTGGAACGCTTCAGGGACCAGGTGGCGGTGATCACGGGCGGCGGGTCCGGCATCGGCCAGGGCCTGGGCGTGGTGCTGTCACGTCTGGGGGCCCACGTCGTTCTGGCGGACATCGCGCCCGATCGGGTCGAGCAGGCGACGGTGCGCTTGCGTGCGGCCGGGGGCGGAAAGGTGCTGGGCGTGGTCACGGACGTCGCATCGCCGCGGTCGGTCCAGGCCCTTGCCGACGCCGCCTACGCCGAATTCGGCGCCGTGAACCTGCTGTTCAATAACGCCGGCGTCACCTCGGTCGGCTCCGCCTGGGAGACCCCGCTGGGCGACTGGCGCCGCGTTCTCGACGTCAACCTGATGGGCTGCGTCCACGGAATCCGGGCCTTCGTTCCCCGGATGCTGGCCGGCGGCCAGCCGGGGCATGTCGTCAACACATCGTCCATGGCCGGCCTGCTGCCTGTGCCCCTGAAGGCGCCCTACTCCGCCTCGAAACACGCGATCATCGGGCTCTCCCAGGCGCTGGCGGCCGAGCTCGCCCAGATCGGCGCCCAGATCGGCGTCTCCGTCTGCTGCCCGGGCGCCGTCGCCACCACGATGACCGCCGACACCCTCAAGTTCTACGAGGACAGGGAGGTCGGCGCGGCGGACCGCGCCTTGCTGGTCGCCCTGCGCGACCGGTGCGCGGACGGCATCTCGCCCGAGCAGGCCGGCGAGATCGTCGTCGAGGCGATCCGCCATGACCGCTTCTGGGTCTGGCCCAACGGCGAGGCGTACGCGCCCAGCGTCGTCCAGGCCCACGAGCTCATGCTGGCCCAGGCGACCGCTGGCGGCGCGCCGGGCCGTCAGCCTCCGACGGAGAGCTCCATTGCGACTTGATCTTGTCCTGCCGAACGAGGGCGCCGCGGCCGTGGAAGCGGTCAAGGCCGGCCCGCATTACGAGGCCATGGGCTGGGACGGGTTGTGGCTCACCGACCACCTCGTCGGGGTCGAAGCGTTCAAACACACCAGGTTCGGCGCCAACTGGCTGGAGCTCATCACCTGCATGACGCATCTGGCGGCGCAGACACGGCGTGTGCGGATCGGCGCAGGCGTCCTGGTCCTGCCCTACCGGGATCCGGTGATCACGGCCAAGATGATCGCCACGCTCGATGTGTTGTCGGGCGGGCGGATCGATCTCGGCGTCGGCGCCGGCTGGGCCCGGCGCGAGTTCATGGCCGTCGGGCGCGGCGACATCTTCGAAGAGCGAGGCGCCTACACCAACGAGGCTCTGGACGTGATCCTGGCCTGCTTGAAGGGCGGCCGCATATCGTTCCAGGGCCGCTGGTTCAACCTTGAGAAGTTCGATGTCGCTCCCTCGCCCGCCCAGGGGACGCGGGTGCCGATCTGGGTCGGCACGCGCGGCTATGCGAAGGGGCCGCTCCGCCGCGCGGCGAAATACGCCGACTACTGGCATCCCGACTCGCTGACGCCCGAGGAGATCGCCGCGGCCGGCGAGGAGCTCGACGAGATGGCGGACCGCCGGATTCCCCGCACCCTTCGCCTCCACTGCGGCGACGACCCGGCCAGGACGGCGGACTTGCTCGGACGATACCGCGAGGCCGGCTGCGTTCAGGTCGCCTGCGCCTTCGATGGGGTCGAAAGCTATCGGGAGTTCGACCGGGCGGCCGAGGCGCTGCTCGACGCCGCCCGCCACCTGCAGGGCTGACGGCGTTTCTGCGGACCAAGCAACACGAAGGAGACGTGCATGAGCAAATTCGAGACTATCCTGTACGTCGAGGGCCATGACCACGTGGCGACGATCACCCTCAACCGGCTCCAGGCGATGAACGCGTTCAACACGGTCATGGTCCGGGAGATCAAATCCCTCTGGAAGCGGATCCAGGACAACGACAGCGTCCATACTGTGGTGCTGCGCGCGTCGCCGGGCCGCGCGTTCTGCCCCGGCATCGACGTGCGCGAGGCGCGGCCGGCGCCAACGAACCCCTGGTCGCATCTCGACCCGGGCGATTTCCTCTGCCCGAAGCTGAACGGCTGCTGGAAGCCGGTGATCACCGCCGTCCACGGCATGTGCGCCGGCGGCGCCTTCTACATGATCAACGAGAGCGACATCGTCATCTGCTCCGAGGACGCCACCTTCTTCGACC